>MLJW01000050.1_pt1 | contig 163080 bp, 158 predicted proteins | sample 888231 | NCBI WGS metagenome assembly MLJW01 (sample SAMN05788063, study PRJNA343431) | mine drainage metagenome | isolation source: sample collected from the inflow into an acid mine drainage treatment plant... | place: Germany: Lusatia, lignite mining district | reverse complement strand
GCAGAAGCATTGGCCGAACAACAAGGTGGAAAAATTGTTAGTGGTGTAAGCGCCAAATTAAATTATTTAGTAGTTGGCGAAGATGCCGGAAGTAAATTGGAAAAAGCAAAAAAAATAAATACCATAAAAATTATTACGGAAGATGAATTTCTTCAATTAGTAAAATCATAATCAAATGTTACAACCAACAACAATCAAATTCTTAAAAGATCTAAAGAAGAATAACAGCAAAGAATGGTTCGATAAAAACAGAAAAGTTTACGAAGCCGCAAAAGAAGATTTTGCTACGTTAGTAAATAATGTTATCAATCAATTCGGGAAGAAAGATGCAACGATTGCAAACTTAACTGCAAAAGATTGTATGTTCCGCATTAATCGTGATGTGCGTTTCAGTAAAGATAAGAGTCCGTATAAAACCAATCTGGGTGCGGCTTTCAGTAAAGGCGGCAAGAAGGCGATTGTTGCGGGATATTATTTTCACTGCGAACCCGGACAAGCTTTTGTTGGCGGTGGCTTATGGATGCCTGATGCCGATGTAGTAAAAAAAGTAAGGCAGGAAATTGATTATTGTTTTGATGAATTTTCGAAGATCATTAAGAATAAAAAATTTGTAGCGCAGTATAAAAGTTTAGAAATAACAGATGAAACTTCTTTGACACGAGAACCAAAAGGTTACGAAAAAAATAATCCCGCCATTCAATTTATTAAATTAAAAAGTTGGCTGGCAATGTCATCATTAACGGATGCAGAACTCACAGATAAAAATCTTACAAAGAAAATTGTTGCAGCATTTGAAGCATTGCAACCTTTCATTGAGTTTTTGAACAGGGGGATTGAAGGATAAAATAATAATAAAATGGTTACTTTATTTTTAATACTATTGATTGCATCTCCATTTCTTTTATTTATTCCATCATTTTAAAAAGAAGATCGTTCTGGAAAATATTCATTGTTCACAGTATCATTTTCGTGGCATATATGGTATTTACAATAAATTATTCAACCTTATTAACAGGGCATGATGAATATGGATTAGGAAAGATTGGATTAGGACTAACATTTATGATAACTCATATTGTTTGTGGGCTTGCTCATGCTGCTTTTCTTAAATTTAAAGATTTAAAAAATAATAATTCGCATAAAGACTAGCTTAAGCTTTCTCAATCCTTTAAAAAATTAAACGCTTTACCAATTGCATCAATCACATCGGTTGCCAATAAACTTTCTGTTGATTGGTTTTCTAATGCAAGATCGGCGGCTAATCCATGCAGGTAAACAGCAATCATTGCAGCTTGTAACGGTTCGTAATTTTGTGCGAGTAATGAAGCGATCATTCCTGTCAACACATCGCCACTGCCGCCTTTTGCCAATCCGGCATTGCCTGTTGTATTAAAATATCCTCTGCCGTTTGCAGCGATCAAAGTATAATGACCTTTTAAAATAATAATGAAAGGATTTTGGTTAGATAATTCAATCGCTTTCTCTAATCTTTCAAATTCATTTTCACAAACACCAAATAACCTTTCAAATTCTTTTGGGTGTGGCGTAAGGATGGAACCATGAGGAACTAATTTCAAAATATTTTTATTCCCCGAAATAATATTCAAAGCATCGGCATCAACCACCATTGGTTTTTTATATGCATCCAATACTTTTAAAACTATTTGTTGTCCGTAATTATCAATTCCTATTCCCGGACCAATAGCAATAGTTGAAAAATTATTAAAAGAATTTTCATCATCTCTGTCCATCGTCATTGCTTCGGGAAGAAATGAATTCACTGCTGATTGAAATTGTTCGGGAATATTAATGGTTACCAATCCGGAACCGGTGCGCAAACATGCTTTTGCAGCCAATAAAGCTGCACCCATTTTTCCTTTGCTCCCTGCAACCAATAAAGCATGTCCGTAATTGCCTTTATGACTGAAATCCTTTCGTGGCTTTATTTTGGAGACGATCTGTTGTTGAGCAATGATTTCAAAAACAGTTTCTGTTGATTCGATGAATTGTTGGTTCAATCCAATATCAAGCACATGTACTTCACCAAAATAATCTTCATTTTCGGCTGTTAAAAAACAAAGTTTTAGTGATTGAAAAGTAAGTGTGTGTTTTGCACGGATGATAGTATTTCCTTTCGAGGATTTATCAATACTCATTCCGCTGGGCACATCGACTGAAATAATATTTGTTGTGGATTGATTGATGTGTTCAACAATTTCTTTGCTTAATAATTGCAGTGGCCTGTTCAATCCCGAACCATACAACGCATCGATAACAATATCATTTTTGTCGATAACAGGAATAAATTCGGTTGACTGAATAAAATGAATTTCGGTTGTGGTTTGATGCAGCAGGTGCAGGTTGATTTGAAAATCTTCGGTACCTCTTGCACCAAATTCCAAAATATAAACTGCAACGTCGTAATTTTTATTGATCAATAATCTTGCAATGGCTAACCCATCGCCGCCATTATTTCCTTTGCCACAGAATATTTTTATTTTATGATCGAAGAAATTATTGTCCGAAATCCAGTCAACACAACGTTGTGCCGCACGTTCCATTAAACCGATCGATTCAATTGGTTCGTGCAGGATGGTAAATGCATCCCATTGGTGAATTTGTTGTGACGATAATAATTTCATTGCATTAATTCCACATAAAGTTAGCAAGCTTTTTAAACAGAAATAGTTATTTTTAAATAAATGGAATATTAAAATGGAAACGATGACCATTAACAAAAAAAGTATGTTGTTGTTGAACAAACTGCATTTGAAAAGATACAAGCTGCTGCCGCTTCTAAAACTGTTCCGCAAAAAAAACTTTCCATTAAAGCAGGCAAAAAAATAGCTTATCAGTTAATTGATTCAAGGCAAAAGGAAAATAAATATTTTAGAGCAAGCTTGTTAAATCAATTAATCTTTTATCAATTTTCGTTGAAGATCTTCCAATGAAACACCTTTTGTTTCTGGTACACTTGTTAATACCCAAACCAATTGAAGGAACATCATAAATGCAAAGAATGCAAAAATTGGCCATGGATTTTCTTTAAAGATACCTTCATTTTTATCTAAAAATATAGGTGTTATTAAAGTGATGATAGCCGCAAAAATCCAATGCACGCTGCTTCCGAATGCCTGACCGAATGCACGTACTTTGTTTGGAAATATTTCTGAAATGAAAACCCAGATAACAGCACCTTGTCCAATAGCATGCGATGCAATAAAGAATAATAAAAAGCACATCAGCAATAAAGAACTTGCATGCGATTGAAAACACCATGCTACCATTGAAAGACTGATGATATAACCGATTGAACCAATAATCAATAAAGTTTTTCTTCCTAATTTATCTATCAAATACAAACCTATAAATGTAAACACCAGATTTATACCTCCGATTGCAATTGAATTAAACAAAGATTCTTTTGAAGCCAATCCTGCTTTTTCTAAAATCTCTGGCGCATAATATAAAATGAAATTAATGCCAGATGCCTGATTAAAAAATGCAACTAAAAATGCCAGCCACAAAACTTTTTTGTATTTGATTTGAAAGAATGATTGTGATGATGCACCTTCAACTGCTTTATTATTTGCTTTGATTAATTCAATTTCTTCATCAACATTTTCTTCGCCTAATAACAATAAAATTTCTCTTGCTTTTGCAGTTTCATTTTTTCTGGTGATTAACCAACGCGGACTTTCAGGAACAGTCATCACCAATAAAGTATACAGCAATGATGGAATTGCAAGAATGCCCAACATCCAGCGCCAATCATTAGCTCCGCCGATTCCTTTTAAAAAATAGTTGGAAAGGAATGCAACCAAAATACCAAACACAATATTGAATTGATACAAGCCAACTAATTTACCTCTGTTCTTTGAAGTTGATATTTCAGAAATATAAGTTGGAATCGCAACTGAAGAAGCACCAATTGCTAAACCACCAATAAAACGAAACAAAGAAAAAGTATAGGGGTCGGGCGCAATACCTGTTACCAAAGATGAAACTGTAAATAATATTCCAATCCATATCAACATTTTTTTTCTGCCGAAAATTTGAGTTGGGATACCACCAAACAAAGCACCAACAACGGTACCCCACAAAGCCATCGACATAATAAAAAATCCATGAAACAATGGCGATGTGTGCCATAATTCTTTTATGGGAAGATTAGCGCCCGAAATTACAACGGTATCCAATCCAAAAAGAAGTCCGCCTAAACCAACAGCTATTGACCACAAGGCAAGTTTTCTGTTCATGTTTTTTTGTTAGATGATTGATTAAAGAAGAAAATTAGCGATAATATTTTTCAATAAAGAATATTGAGTTTTTAAATCAATTATTTTATTTCGTACACAACAGCTTCGTAAGGTTTTAATTGTTTGCTGTGTGATGCATTTGAATAATTGGATAATAGAATTTTTGATTTGCCAATATCAAGATCCGTTTTATAAGATGCATTTTCTTTTGTAAAATTTAAAACAACCAATATTTTTTTCCCGTTGAGTTCCCTTGTGTAGGCATAAACTTCAGGATTATTTTTATCAATCAAATTATATCTTCCGTACACCAGTACTTTATTATTTTTTCGGAGCTGAATGGTTTTTCTAAAATAGTTCAAACAGGAATTAGGGTCTTTTTCTTCTGCATCAGCATTAATTGTTTTATAATTTGGGTTAATTGCTAACCAAGGTTTGCCACTACCAAAACCCGCATTAACACTGGCATTCCATTGATATGGCGTACGACTGTTATCTCTTCCGCTTTCTTTCAAAAAAGCCATGAATTTACTTGTATCTCCATTAATACTTTGCACATATTTAAAACCATTCAGCGCGGCAATATCTTTGTAATCTTCAATATTATTGAATCGGATATTCGTCATTCCCAATTCATCTCCGTTATAATAAAAAGGTGTGCCACGCATGGTTAATAAAAAAGTAGTCAGCATTTTTGAAGACACTTCTCTGTATTCGGGACTGTCGTTACCAAATCTACTAACCAACCTTGCATTATCGTGATTAGCCAGAAAAATACTTAACCATCCTTTGTTTGCAAAAACGCTATCCCATCTTGAAAATATGTTTTTCATCTTCAACATACTATAATCTTTCGACCAACGGGAATCGATGGGATCGAATGCGTATGCTAAATTCAACTCCCTGCGATCAGCATCTACCAGATCGTGTGCATCCTGAAAATTTCTTCCGGCACCTTCGGCAACAGTCATCACATCATACTTACTCAAAACGTTATCATACATTTCTTTCAAATAACTATGAATAGGTTCAACCATTGCATGATATTTTATAAAATTTTTTGGATAATCTTCTTTTGGGAAAACAGGCCATGTAGTGTCTTTACATGCAAATTGAAATGCATCCAACCTAAATCCATCAACACCTTTCTTTGCCCAGAAATTCATCATATCAAAAACTTCTTTTCTTACTTGCGGATTTTCCCAATTCAAATCGGGTTGTTTAACAGAAAAGTAATGGAGATAATATGCATTGGTAAGTGAATCGTATTTCCATGCATTATGGTTTACATCAAACTGGCTGAAACGATATGGCGGTGTACCTTTTTCTGCATTCCACCAATGATAATAATTTCTGTATGGATTTGTTCTTGAACTGCGTGATTGTTTAAACCACTCATGCTCATCGCTGCTATGGTTTACAACTACATCCATCACAAATTTAATTCCACGGTCGTGCAAACCTTTCAGCAGTTCATCAAAATCATTCATCGTACCAAATTCTTTCATGATGTTGCGATAATCGCTGATGTCGTAACCATTATCATCGTTTGGTGAACTGTAAATTGGATTTAACCAAACCACATCAACTCCCAGACTTTTGATGTAATCCAATTTTGAAATGATCCCTTTCAGATCGCCGATACCATCGCCGTCGCTGTCTTTAAAACTGCGCGGATAGATTTGATACACCACAGCTTCTTTCCACCATTTTTGATCGACAGGATTAGTTTGACAAAAACTATTTGTGCTGGACACAAAGCAAAAAAATAATATGGCAAGCATTCGTATTTTCATAACAGCATTTTAGAGATTCTAAAAATAATGTAATGCAATTAATAAAATCCTCCCCTGTTTCCGAAATCGTTTGCGGTAACAGTTGTTGTGGATATAAAAAAGGAGATGATCGTAATCATCTCCTTTGCTCACTAACCTTTATTTAAAATTACAACAAACCTTTGCTCAATAAATATTCTGCAATTTGAACTGCGTTGGTAGCAGCACCTTTGCGAAGGTTATCACTCACGATCCACATATTCAATGTTTTTGGTTGAGTTTCATCCCTGCGCAATCTTCCAACAAACACTTCATCTTTTTCGTGTGCCCATAATGGCATTGGATAAATTTGATTGGCATCATCATTCTGCACAATCACTCCGGGTGCTTTTGCAAGCAGCTCCTTCACTTCATTTAAATCAAATTCATTTTCAAATTCAACATTCACACTTTCGCTGTGGCCGCCAACAACAGAGATACGAACGGTTGTAGCAGTTACACGGATTGAATCATCTTTCATGATCTTGCATGTTTCTTTCACCATTTTAATTTCTTCTTTGGTGTAACCGTTATCTAAGAAGACATCGATCTGCGGAATAACATTCAAATCGATAGGATATTTATATGCCATCGGATATTCGGCAGTGCTTCCTGCTTCAGCTTTTGCCCTTTCACCAAATAATTGATCAACGGCTTTTTTTCCTGTGCCCGTAACACTTTGATAAGTGCTAACGATTACTCTTGTTATTTTATATTTTAAATGCAATGGCATTAATGCAACCACCATTTGAATGGTTGAACAATTTGGGTTGGCAATAATAAAATCATCGGCAGTCAATACATCAGCATTTACTTCTGGAACAACTAATTTTTTTGTTGCATCCATTCTCCATGCCGATGAATTATCGATCACTTTAATTCCTGCTGCTGCAAATTGCGGCGCCCATTCCAACGATGTACCGCCACCTGCCGAAAATATTGCTACGGCTGGTTTTGCGGCAATTCCATCTGCCATGCTAACTACCTTATATTTCTTTCCTTTAAATTCTACTTCTTTACCAACTGATCTTTCAGATGCAACTGGAACTAATTCCGTTACCGGAAAATTTCTTTCGGCTAATACCTGTAACATTTTGGAACCTACTAAACCGGTAGCTCCAACTACGGCTACTTTCATTTTGTTTTTGTTTTAATTGATAAAATAATTTTTATGTTTCAAACTTCTGTGTTTCTATTTAGCACCTGTTGCGTCGCACACTTGTACTGCAACAAATGCTTCAGCTTTTTTTCTTAACCACAATGAGCACAAAGATTTTCACAAAGTTCACAAAGACAATTTGTGTTCTTTGTGATTCTTCTCTTGGTGTTCTTTGTGGTTATCAATTTTTCCTTCTCCCTTTTGGGGGTATAAAAAAACCTTCCCGTTTCGGAGAAGGCTTTCAGTCAGTTATGATTGTACATACTCAAAACATTAAGCATCTTCTCCTGTCGGGATGATCTTCTTTATGTTCTTTGTATGTTTTGTACTTTTCATTTCGAGTGCGAAAGTATAATCTAAAATAATTAATGCCAAAATTATTTTTTGTTACACCAGATCAATATCAAAATTCACTAATTGAACAAATTCTTTCAAACGCTCGTCAATATCGGCTTTGGTGATTTCTCTCAATCGTTCTGTACCGAATTTCTCAACACAAAAACTTGCCATGGCACTGCCCACAATAATGGCTGTTTTCATGTTCTCGAAAGAAATGTCTTTTGTTTTTGCAATATGACCAATGAAGCCGCCTGCAAAAGTATCGCCTGCACCTGTTGGATCAAATACATCTTCCAAAGGCAATGCAGGAGCAAAGAAAACTTTACCATCATGAAATAATAAAGCGCCATGTTCTCCTTTTTTAATGATGAGATATTTTGGTCCCATTTCCAAAATTGTTTTGGCCGCACGAACCAAAGAAAAATCTCCGCTTAATTGGCGTGCTTCACTATCATTCACCATCAGCACGTCCACTTTTTTCAACACTTCTTTTAAATCATCCATTGCAATATCCATCCATAAATTCATGGTGTCCATCACAATTAATTTAGGGCGCACTATCATTTGATCAATCACACTCAATTGAACAGATGGCGTTAAATTACCGAGCATTAAAAATTCACTGTCCTGATAACTATCCGGCACAACCGGTTTAAAATCGGCCAGCACATTTAATTCTGTTACCAATGTATCGCGACTGTTCATGTCCATATGATAACGGCCGCTCCAGAAAAAAGATTTCTCATCCGGTTTTATTTCAACACCTTCCAATGCAACATCCCGAAACGTTAATGCGTCTAATTCTTCCTGCGGAAAATCGCCGCCAATAACCGAGATCTGATTCACACTCGTAAAGTTTGATGCGCACCATGCAATATAAGTTGCAGCACCACCAACAATTTTATCGCTTTTACCAAAAGGAGTTTCAATTGCATCAAAGGCCATTGAACCAACAACAATTAAAGACATAATTTAAGTTTTAGTATCGGGTTGCGAAACTAAAGCATTACGGGCAAATAGGAACACGGATGACGCGGATAAAACCGATTATCGCAGATTTTTTTTAATAAAAACAATTTTTTGTTTGTGATCCGGTTTCATTCAATTCAACTAATTCAAATGCTCATGAAATTTTATCCGTGTTAACTTTGTTAGATCCGTGTCATCAGTGTTCCATTCTTTACACTAACAAAAAACTTCTTTTGTGCTAACGATTGTTAGCGTAATTTTGAAAAATTATGGGAAGAATAAAAACAGAAAATAACAGCAGCCGCAAAGATGTCATCATAAAAAGTGCTGCTCAGCTATTTAAAGAAAAAGGCTACAAAGCAGCCAGCATGCGCGAATTAGCCGAAGTGGTTGGTGTTGAAGCTGCCAGCTTATACAACCATATCCGCAGTAAAAGCGAGTTGCTGCATTTGATTTGTTTTGATGTTGCCAACCGTTATACGGTGATGATGGATGAAGTGGAAGCAGAAAAAAACAGCAGCTTACAAAAGATAGAAAAATTGTTGCGTTTTTTAATTGGCGGCATGATCAACAATTTTGAAGAAGTGTATGTGAGCGACCGCGAATGGAAATATTTAGCCGAACCTTATCTTTCTAATTTTCAGGCACAGCGCCGTGCTTACCGCAAACGCTTTGCAAATATTATTGAAGAAGGCATCAAGAAAAAGGAAATAAAAAAAATAGATTCCACAACTGCCGTACTGATTATGTTGCACGCCATCAGCGGCATCGAAAGCTGGCACCGCAGCAAACAAAAAATCAACGGCAAAGAATTAGAAGAAAATATGATTACTATTTTAGTGGGAGGATTGAAGAAATAAAATAAATATTTTAATACGCTTTTTTGAAAATGGGTAAATGGATTAGTTTAATACTTCTAATACTTTTTTCTGTTCCCTCATTACTATTTGCTTTAGATGATAATGGAGGTTCACTAATTGATTTATTTTTTTACTTATGTATTCTTCTCTCAATTTTTTTTGCGATTCTAACATTCATAAGTTTTAGAAAAAGATATAAATTAAAAAAAAGTAGGGTTGACAAGTTATTTATGTTAATCCCAATTGTGTTGATAATAATTTATTTTATTTTTTACGCCCTTACTTCTTATAAAATAAACAAACCATATTTTTTAAAAGCATCACACCCCTCAAGCAGTCATAATTTTATTTATTACTTCAGATCTGACAGCACTTTAAGAACATACGGAAATTTTGTAGATGCAGATGGAAATACATTTCAAAATTTTAAGTTAAGAGGTGATACTATTATTTTAGATACATTCTTTTACGAAACTGGATTAGAAGCAAAAAAGTATTTAAAAACTGTTATAAGTGATTCTATAAGTTCGACTCATAAAGTTTTAATACCTCTTAACAAATATGGGAAGATAAATAGCAATTTGACAATTCTTGATGTAAAAGAGTAAGCAGAAATTCGGCAATTTACTTTTCCAAATACGGCTCTATAATTTTTTTCCAAATGGCATAACCATTTGCATTCATGTGCAAATTATCTTCAATAAAAATTTCCTGCTTAATTGTTCCGTCATCATTCAGCATCGCATTAAAAACATTGATGAATTTTGCATGCTTTTGTGTGGCAATAAAATCTTTGATAAGTTGATTTGATTGTTTAACTGTTTCTAAAAATTTAATCCGGCTCGGACTTGGTTTTATAGAAACAAAATCTATTTCAACATTTTTTAGTTTTGAACGGATGAGAAAAAATAATTGCCGGTAGCGTTTTAAAACCATTTCGGCAGTAATGGTATCGGATGATGCAATATCATTTTCGCCGCAATAAATTATTATTTGTTTGGGTTGATACGGAAAAATAATTTCATCGGCATACCGGATCACATCCGGCAGTGTTGATCCGCCAAAACCTCGGTTAATTATTTTATGCGATGGAAAATATCGCTGTACATCTGTCCATTTTCTGAAAGATGAACTTCCTTCAAATAAAATTGCACCTTTCGCAGGAAACGCAGCATTGTCGAGCCTTTTGAACGCATCTATCTCCTCTTTAAATGGTTGCGCAAAAATATGTACCGATAAAAATGATACAAACAAAAATGCAATAACTGCAAATAATTTCTTCTGCATAAAATAGATTGATTATTAAAAATACAGTTTATAGAATAAAGAGCGGTGTGATTATTTTAAATGATGGTATCTCTTCTTCTTAATTTGTAACTTGCCTGTAATTATTAATTGTCAATCTAAAAAAATGCCTGCCAAATTAATTGCAAATAAAGTTGTTGAACAAATGCTGCTTACCGACCATTTCACAAAACACATGGGTATGGAATTATTGGAAGTAACAGATGGCTACAGTAAAATTAAAATGGTGATCACCAAAAACATGCTCAATGCTTTTGGCATTGCACATGGCGGTGCCACTTTTTCGCTGGCCGACAGTGCATTTGCTTATGCCTGCAATTTCGACGGAAAAGTTACGGTGGCATTGGATATTTCTGTTTCGTATCCAAAAGCTGCCAAAGAAAATGATATTTTGGTTGCCGAAGCCAAGCAAATAAATAAAACCAAACGCACGGCATTATACCTCATCGAAGTAAAAAATCAGCACAACGAATTGGTTGCCTTATTTAAGGGCACTTGTTATAAAACCGAGAAGAATTTGATACAAAATATTTAATTCCGGAATTGATTATCTAACTTAGATAACGCATTTGAGAATTTGAGCGGTTAAATCAATCTTCAATTCTGCTCTGATGAAAAAGGTTTCTTTTTGGGCAAGCACTCACCATAAATCATCATGGATAATTCTTATCCTTTGCCATGTTTATATTTATTTTTCGGCAATGTTCGTTGGATCAACTTTTAATAAATTAAATTTTACTCTTCCTAATTTAATTTTACTCTTGGCCTTGTTTACTTTAATTCTGTTTGTAAGTATTTATCCAAATAAGGCAGCCCGTTTTAACAGATACACATTTCAAAAAGTTTGCGATTTTGCAATCGGGTTATCCGTGTTTACCTGTGTATGTTTTTTATATAATGACGATCAGCACGTTTCATCATTTAACAATTATACTGCATTGCATGGAAGCCTTGTTATTCCTGATAATAATATCAATAAAAACAAAATGAAGGCTTCTCCTCCCTCTATTTCAAAAAAGGAATTGAAACTGCAATCAAAAAATTTAAAAAAATTATTACTCAATAATCCCAACGAAGAAACCGGCGATATAGTTTTAAAAATTCTTCTCGCTATTTTGGTAACTGCCGGAGCTATTACGCTATTATTATTAGTTGCTGCATTGTCCTGTTCTCTTTCATGTTCGGGGGCTGAAGTTCCAGCGATTTTTGTTGGGATTGCAGGAACGGTTGGCGTTTTTGCTTTGCTGTTTTGGGCGTTAAAGAAAATCTTTAAAAAGAAAAAAATTGTTAAGAAATATTCCGATGCATTGGCATCAAACAGATAATTCTTTCATTCATTTTCATTAAAGTATCTTCGCAAACATTCAAATTAAAACGTGTCAGAGAAAAATAATTTTATAGATTATATCCGCATATTTTGCCGCAGTGGTCACGGCGGCGCAGGTGCCCGTCATTTCATGCGCAATAAATTAACAGCCATGGGTGGACCCGATGGCGGCGATGGCGGTCGCGGCGGTCACATTATTTTAAAAGGAAATGCACAACTATGGACATTATTGCATTTGCGTTATTATAAAAATGTTTTAGCCGATGACGGCGAAGCAGGAAGCAAAAATAATTGTACCGGTCATGATGGAAAAGATATTATAATTGAAGTGCCCTTAGGCACTATTGCAAAAGATGAAGAAACCGGAAAAGTTGAAGCAGAGATTTTAGAAGACGGACAAGAAATTATTTGGATGCGTGGCGGTCGCGGTGGTTTGGGAAATTCGAATTTTGCTACCCCAACCAATCAGGTTCCCGAACATGCGCAACCCGGCGGAGAAGGTATTGAAGGTTATAAATTCTTAGAGCTGAAAGTATTGGCCGACGTGGGTTTGGTAGGATTTCCCAATGCAGGTAAATCAACTTTGTTAAGTGTGATCACTGCTGCAAAACCAAAAATTGCCAACTATGCTTTTACCACTTTGGTTCCGCAATTGGGCATGGTAGAATATCGCGATGGAAAAAGTTTTTGTATTGCAGACCTGCCCGGAATTATTGAAGGCGCTGCCGAAGGAAAAGGATTAGGCCATCGCTTTTTGCGACACATAGAGCGCAATTCGGTTTTATTATTTTTAATTCCTGCCGACAGTGCCGATCATAAAAAAGAATTTGAAATTTTATACAATGAGCTGAAAGAATATAACCCCGAAATGCTGCAAAAAGATTTTATTATTGCTGTAAGCAAAAGTGATATGCTGGATGATGAATTAAAAGAAGCCATTGAAAAAGAATTGCCGAAAAATATTCCTCATTTATTTATTTCATCACTTACCAACAAAGGTTTGATAGAATTAAAAGATCTGTTGTGGCAAACATTAAATAAACCGGTAGAAGCTTAAAAATATTTTTAGATTTTGTGTTTTGATTGATGCCATAAGTTATGCAGCACAAGAGTGCGACGCAACTTGGATGCCATGAAATACTATTGTTGGTAACAAAAATATTTTCTTATCAAACTTTCTGTTAATGATTTTTTAACAAACTGGTTATAAAAACTAGTGGGTTACCTTTTTCAGTTTCGGGTATTAATGTTTGTAAAAGCAGTTCTGCACGTAACATTTAACGTCGCTGCTTGTCTTCATGAAATAAGATCCTGTTCGAATTGCAACTGACCATTTAATGAAATTTACTGACGAAGAATTGAACGTTCAAAGCATTTGCTTGGCGTATGAGGTAACTATTTTTTAATCATTAAAAAGGAAAAATTATGAAAAATCAAACAGTAAACACAGTAGCAAAAAAATTTTTTGCAGGAAGTATTTTAGCAGCAGTATTATTTTTATCGGCACAAAACAACGTTTATGCGAATGATAATGCTAAAAAGAATGTTGTAAGCGAAAACAACAGTAATGCAACAATCAAATACGAAGGGGTTAATAAAGATTACTTATTGTTCAGTGTAAAGTATAACAACACCAACAGTGAATTTTTTACTTTATCTATCATTGATGAATCGGGCGAAACCCTTTACAACACTGCATCTAAAGAAAAAGAATTTTCGCAAACATATGCTTTACCAAAAGATACCGATGTAAGCAAACTTACTTTCGAGATCAGATCGAGCAAAGGAGATTTTCATCAAAGTTTTGATGTAAATATCAACACCAGTTATGTTGAAAATGTAGTTGTGAGCAAAAAATAAAAATTAATTTTTAGTACCGAAGGCAGGATGGCATAAAAATGTCATCCTGTTTTTTTGTGTATCAACGCATAAAAAAACCTTCGAATAAAAATTCGAAGGTTTTAATTATTTCAATAATAAAATTATCCTAACGCTTCAGCTTTCATTGTGCGTGATGCTTTCTTTCTGTCTTCTTCATCCAAAATAGTTTTACGCATCCTGATATTTTTTGGAGTTACTTCAATACACTCATCCTGCTGAATATATTCCATACATTCTTCTAATGTAAACAAAACTTTTGGTGTAATTCTAACGCTATCATCACTGCCGCTTGCACGGTGATTGGTTAATTTTTTCATTTCAACTGCATTCACATTCAGATCTCCGGGCTTGATATGCTCGGCAATGATCTGGCCTGCATAAACCTCTTCAGCCGGATCGATAAAGAAACTTCCTCGATCCTGCAATTTATCAATCGAATATGCAGTTGTAGTGCCCTGAAACTTAGCGATCAACACACCATTATTTCTTCCGGGGATTGGCCCTTTCCAAGGTTTGTATTCATTAAAGCGATGCGCCATAACAGCTTCACCGGCAGTATTCGTAAGCATTTGCGAACGTAAGCCAATCAAGCCTCTCGAAGGAATTTCGAATTCGAGATGTTGCATCTCTCCTTTGCTTTCCATCACATGCATTTCGCCTTTGCGTTGTGTAACAAGATCAATTACTTTACCACTATATTCGGCAGGAACATCAACCACCAATGTTTCGTATGGCTCATGTTTTTTGCCTAATAATTCTTTTACCAAAACCTGCGGCTGACCAACAGTTAATTCATATCCTTCGCGGCGCATGGTTTCGATCAAAATACCAAGATGTAAAATACCGCGACCAAAAACCAAGAAACTATCAGCACTATCGGTATCCTCTACACGCAATGCTAAATTCTTTTCCGTTTCTTTCATCAGGCGGTCGCGCAGGTGACGCGATGTAACAAACTTTCCATCTCTTCCGTAGAAAGGAGAATTGTTGATCGAAAATAACATGCTCATTGTTGGTTCATCCACACTAATAACAGGTAATCCTTCAGGAGTATCAAAATCACAAATGGTATCACCAATATTAAATTCTTCCAATCCAACAACAGCACACAAATCGCCCGATAACACTTCTGTTACTTTGCGTTTGCCCATCCCTTCAAAAACATATAATTCTTTTACTTTAGATTTTTTTATAGAGCCATCGGCCTGTACCAATGCAATTGTTTGTCCTTCTTTTACCGAACCGCGTGTTACTTTTCCAATTGCAATTCTTCCTAAGAACGAAGAATAATCCAATGAAGTGATTTGCATTTGCAATGGACCTTCATTAACTGTTGGCGGTGGTACAAATTTGATGATACCATTCATTAACGGAATAATATCTTCCGATTGTTCTAAGCTATCATTGAACCAACCATTTTTTCCACTGCCGTAAAATGTAGGGAAGTTTAATTGTTCTTCGGTTGCATCGAGATTAAAAAATAATTCGAAAACTGCATCGTGCACTTCATCGGGACGGCAATTTGCTTTATCAACTTTATTGATCACAACAATCGGGTGCAGGTTAAGATGCAATGCTTTTTGCAACACAAACCTTGTTTGCGGCATTGGGCCTTCAAAAGCATCTACCAATAATAAAACGCCATCGGCCATTTTTAAAACGCGTTCTACTTCGCCGCCAAAATCACTGTGGCCCGGAGTATCAATTACATTAATTTTTACTCCGTTGTACTGAACAGAGGCGTTTTTAGAAAAAATAGTAATACCTCTTTCTCTTTCAAGGTCATTACTGTCCATGATCAAATCGCCGGTTTCCTGATTCTCTCTGAACACTTTAGTAGTCTGCAAAATCCTATCCACCAAAGTAGTTTTACCGTGATCGACGTGGGCAATAATAGCGATGTTTCTGATTTCCATGTAAAAATTTAAGGCGGCAAATGTACGCAATTATACTGGTAGTAGGTTTGTTAATCTTGAACTTAATATTTTAATTACATTTGAACCGAATTTATACAGCTACCATGGATCTCTGGAAAAATATTATCAAAAGCCCCACTTAGTTTCTTCCGATTCTTTTTCATTTAATTATTTTTTTTGATTCGAGCCGATGGTTTTCATGGCATCGACCGTTGCGTCACACACTTGTACTGCATCAAGTTTGCGCAGCTTCGATTTCGTTTTAATTCATCGGCAGTCATTAAAAAATTTTCATTACCTATCAAATATTATCATGAAAACAATCATAGAACCTTTTAAAATAAAATCGGTTGAGCCCATTCATTTCACAACAAAAGAACAACGCGTCAACATCCTTCGCGAAGCTTTTTATAATCCCTTTTTAATTAAAGCAAGAGATGTAATTATTGATCTGTTGACCGACAGCGGCACCAGTGCCATGAGCAGCGAACAATGGGCAGGCATCATGCGCGGCGATGAAAGTTATGCCGGCAGCGATAGTTTTTTTCGTTTCGAAGAAACCGTTTCTTCCATCACCCACATGAAATATATTATTCCAACACATCAGGGAAGAGCATCCGAAAAAATATTATTCAGCATTACCGGCGGTAAGGGAAAATATTTTATCAGCAACACACTATTTGATACAACCCGTGCCAATATTGAGTTTGCAGGTGCCGAAGGAATTGATCTGCTATGTGACGAAGGAAAGCAACCTTCGCTCATCGCACCATTCAAAGGAAATATCAATTTGATTGCATTAGAAAAAACAATCATCGAAAAAGGTGCAGAAAATATTCCGTTAGTAATAATTACGGTAACCAATAATTCCGGTGGTGGTCAGCCCGTTAGTATGGCAAACATAAAAGCTGCCAGTGCCATTTGCAAAAAATATAATGTTCCATTTTTTATTGATGCTTGCAGGTTTGCAGAAAATTGTTATTTCATCAAGCAAAGAGAAAAAGGATTTGAGAATAAAACCATTTTTGAAATTGCCCAGGAATTATTTTCTTATGCCGATGGTTGCACCATGAGCGCAAAGAAAGATGCGTTTGCAAATATTGGCGGATTCCTTGCTATGAATGATGAAACATTGGCAATGAAATGCCGCAATCTTTTGATCATCACCGAAGGATTCCCAACTTACGGCGGCCTTGCCGGGCGTGACTTAGACGCCATTGCCATTGGATTAAAAGAAGTGATGGAAGAAGATTATTTAAAATACAGAATCAGAAGCATTGAATATATCGGCGATAAATTAGATGCTGTTGGTGTGCCCTACATAAAACCAACTGGCGGCCATGCAGTGTATTTAGATGCGAAAGCATTTTTACCGCATATTCCACCACATGAATTTCCCGGACAAACATTGTGCGGCGAATTATTTATTGAAGGCGGTGTTCGCGGTGTTGAGATCGGCACAGTGATGTTTGGAAAATATGATGCCGATGGAAAAACAATTCCTGCACCCATGGAATTAGTACGGTTGGCTATTCCGAGAAGAGTGTACACACAAAGCCATATTGATTATGTTGCCGAAGTAATTATTGAAGTATTTAAAAGAAGAGAAAAAATAAAAGGTTATAAAATAATTTATGAAACACCCTTGCTGCGCCATTTTACTGCAAGGTTTGAAAAACTATAATTTTTGAAAAGGAAAATAAAAGCCGTTCAGAAAAAATAACTGAACGGCTTTTTAATTATTAAAAGTTCTGTTCATCGGCGCTTGGGCCATAACTGCCCGGTATTGGAATATCGAGCAAACGCAGGTACACGCCCAATTGCGCACGATGGTGCACTATCTGACAAAAACAACCACGCAGCACTTCTAATTTTGTTTCGGTGCTGAAAATCTTGTCACCACTTCGCATTGTCCATGTTTCTTCCAACAATTGTTTGTCATTTCCTTTAGCCAAATTTTCTCTTCCATCAATTAATGATTTTTCGAAATGATCCATTAATTCTTTCGAGTTGTTGATAACAGCAGGATTGTAACTGTTGTTGGCAAAATCAAGTTCCGATGTATTAAGCACCATGCCAAGCCATGAGGGTATTTCTGCAACATGTGTTGCCAATTGAACGAGGCTCATACTTTTTTCATGAGGCTTCCAACTAAATTTTGTGTCGGGCACACGGCTAAGCATTTTGCGTGTAGTGTTTGCTTCTTTTTCAAGTTCTTTTGAGAATGATTCGATGAATGTCATATTTATTTGTTTTAGAACACAAAAAAAATAACACCCACTGACAACGTTATGGCAGTCGTTTAAAAATTAATAATCCACAGGCAATTCTTTCATGTAATCGCTCAGTTTGATATGGTCTTGTTTTTTAAATGGCTTGCCCGTATCGGTAATTTTTATGATCCGCGAAACCCTGAAATCGCGATAACTGTTGCGTTTATAACACCATGCAATAAGGTGCCAATTAAAGGCATAGAAAATAAGTCCAACCGGTTCTATTTGTCTTTTACTGATTTCTTCTTTAGTGTTTTTATATTCAATCTCGAGAACTGTCATTGCAGCAATTGCGTTTTGCAAAATGGGCAAATACTCGAAACGCATATCGTAGCAAGAAGGTTTCTGCAGTAAAATTTTTTCGTTGAGTGTTTCTAATTTATCTTTTTGCTGGCCCTTTAAAACTGCTTTGATCTTATCAAGCGCCGATGTGTAATGTTTTTGGGTTGATTTATCAGTAAATCCATTTACCAAAGATTCAATCAGCAGCAGTGCATTTGCCTCTTCATTGCTGAAAGAAACGGGCGGCAAAAAATAACCTTGTACAATAAAATAACCTTTTGATGATTCAAAGCTTACCGGTATGCCTAATTCGACAAGAGATTTTACGTCGCGGTAAACAGTGCGAATGCTGATCTGATATTTATCGGCGATCTTTTCGGATGACACAAATTTGCGCGACTGCAATAAAGTAAGAATTCCAAAAAGTCGATCTATGCGGTTCATGAAATAAAATTATTTGGTATTGATATAAATACATTTTTTTATTTCCTGATGTCATCACATCCGAACGTTGAAGAGTGCGACGCAACTGCAGCATCATTGAAATACTTAAGCCGGTAACAAAAAAATAATCCGAATATTTTTATACGCGGATATAAATTTTCTTTTTGTCCATAAAATATCCAACGCTCCAGCAAACCAGCATATAACTTACTGCAAAAAATAATGAACCAAAATAATCGCCGGCATAACTGAAAATATTATCGTAGATCCAGGAGAACAAATTTTTATTGCCGACATGAATCATATAAAGTACGGTTGCCATTAATTCGGATAACAAATAAATGATCAATGGATTTTTTCCCACTACTTCAAAAAAGTAAACACCTTTGGTTTTATTTTTAAAATCGATGAGATAAATAATTGCAGCTAACAGCATGCAATCCAGTCCCACTGTGAGTGTTACGAAAGAACTTGTCCATAATTTTTTATTGATGGGGAACGATAAGTTCCAGAAATAAGCAATTACGAATAATGTAAATCCTGCCAATAATAATTTGGCCAACCCTTCGTAAGTTTTTCCTTTTTGCTGAATAAATTGTCCGGCAATATAACCCGCAACAACATTACCAATAGCAGGAATTGTACTTACCCAACCTTCGGGATCGAACGCAACGCCTTCGCCATGGTACAAATGTTTATCGCCCATTAACCACAAATCGAATTTTAATCCTGCATTACCCAACATTGTATAATCGCCAAAGGAATACATCAATAACCAATACACAAATAATAAAACAATGCTTACAATCAATGCTGCTTTAGGTTTTAAATAATAGATCAGTAACGCAGCAATGCCGTAACATAAAGCGATACGCTGCAACACGCCCAAAATCCTTGTTCCGCTGATGGGTGCAAAAACCGCATGGCCTGTTTCGTCTAAACGAAAAAACGGAAACCAATACATTAAATAACCCAACAAAAAGATCAGTGATGTTCGTTTAAAAATTTTAGCGAGTACCTGTGCCTGTGTTTTAGTATTCCACTTTGCCATTACAAAACTCATGGCATTTCCAACTGCAAATAAAAATGAAGGAAATACCAGATCAGTTGGTGTAAAGCCGTGCCATTTTGCATGTAATAGCGGAGAAAAAGTTACATCGTTGCCCGGTGTATTTACAATGATCATAAAACAAATGGTCATACCGCGAAACACATCGAGTGCTTGAAATCGTTGGGGTGAGGTCATGTGTGATAGGTTTTGATTTTTCGAATATAAACAATCCGAAAGAAATCCTCTAATACTAATTTTAGTTACAAACTTTATTTATATTGTAGATGATAAATAAACTTACTTCATCTGTTTCAAAAAAATAATTTCATCGTTAAAAAATATTTTATGCGTTGGTTAAGAAATTCGATTGTTGCAATTGTGCTGATAATATTTATTTATGTTATCGGCCCGAAGCCTTCAACCCCAAAATATAATCCCGATTTACCTACAGTTCCGTCAACTGCAATGGACCTGCAATATTTTATTTTGAAGAACGAATCGCAGCACAAAATAAAACCCGATAATGAAGCAAGAATTGTTTGGGCAAACGATTCGCTCAAACAAAAAACAGAATACGCGATCGTTTATCTGCATGGTTTCAGTGCTTCGCAGGAAGAAGGGAATCCTGTTCACCGCAATATTGCCAAACAATTCGGTTGCAATTTATATTTATCACGATTGGCCGAACATGGAATTGATACCGCAGATGCATTAATAAATTTTACTCCCGACAAATTATGGGAATCTGCAAAAGAAGCTTATGCCATCGGCAAACAATTAGGCAATAAAGTAATATTGATGGGTACTTCAACCGGTGGAACTTTGGCATTGCAATTAGCCGCTGCATATCCTGATGTTGCCGGACTTATTTTATTATCACCAAATATTGCCATCAACGACCCGAATGCATGGCTATTGAATGATCATTGGGGATTACAAATTGCAAGATTGGTAAAACGATCAAAATTTAATGCCATTCCATTTACCAATCCAAAATACAAACAATACTGGAACGATCAATACAGATTGGAAGCAATTGCTGAATTGGAAGAACTTTTAGAAACAACCATGAATGCAAATACGTTTTCTAAAGTGAACCAACCGGTGCTTACATTGTATTATTACCGTGATGAAAAAAATCAGGATAAGGTTGTAAAAGTTTCGGCGATGAAAGAAATGTTTGCACAATTGGCAACACCATCCGACAAAAAGAAAATGATTGCCATACCCAATGCAGGAAATCATGTATTAGGTTCATCGATTGTTTCGCACGATATCATCACTCCGCAAAATGAGATCACATCGTTTTTAACTTCAGTCATGCAACTAAAACCAATTAAATAGTTTAGTTCACACAAAAACTAAATTCTCTTATCTTCACTTTTCATTAAAACGATTGATATGCCCCGCAGTAAAATTGCAGGTATCGGAATGTATGTACCTGAGAAAATTTTTACAAATAACGACTTGCTTAAATACATGGACACCAGTGATGAATGGATCCAGGAAAGAACCGGTATCAAAGAAAGAAGATATGCTCACCGCACCGAAGAAACCACAACAACAATGGGTGTTGCAGCAGCAAAGATCGCCATCGAAAGAGCCGGCATCACTGCACAGGATATAGATTTTATTGTGTTCGCAACTTTATGTCCCGATTATTATTTTCCGGGATGTGGCGTTTTGGTGCAACGCGAATTAAAGATGAAAGAAATTGGTGCGTTGGATGTTCGCAATCAATGCAGCGGATTTTTATATGCGCTGAGTGTGGCCGATCAATTTATACGATCGGGAACTTATAAAAATATTTTGGTGATAGGCTCGGAGAAACATTCGTTCGGTTTGGATTTTTCGACACGCGGAAGAAATGTTTCTGTGATATTTGGCGATGGTGCCGGTGCCGTTGTATTACAACCTACCGAAAAAAATGATCAGGGAATTTTAAGTACCCATTTGCACAGTGATGGTGAAAGTGCCGAAATATTAGCGATGTACAATCCCGGTACACATGCCAATCATTGGGGAACAAAAAATTATGCAAGCTTTGATGATGCAGAAATTTCGGAGATGTTCATGAGCCATAAAATGATCGACAATGCACAAAACTTTCCTTTCATGGACGGCCCATCAGTATTTAAAAAAGCCATTGTAAAATTCCCTGAAGTGATCATGGAAGCATTGCATAAAAACGGATACGAACTTTCGGATTTGAATATGCTTATTCCGCATCAGGCAAATTTGCGCATCTCGCAATTTGTTCAGCAAAAATTAAAATTAAGGGATGATCAGGTTTATAATAATATTCAGAAATACGGAAACACAACAGCAGCTTCGGTTCCCATTGCATTATGCGAAGCTTGGCAGGAAGGAAAAATAAAAGAAGGCGACCTTGTTTGCCTTGCCGCATTTGGCAGTGGTTTTACATGGGCAAGTGCTTTGTTAAAATGGTAATTTAGATTTTTGCAGGAATTATATTTGATGTTGAAAGTAATTAGTGATGGAAAGAAAAATCATTTATTTAATTAATCCTATTTCGGGCACTTCTAAAAAAGAAGGAATAAAAAAGTTGATCGAAAGGGAAACAAGTGCCAGAGAAATTCCATTCGAAATATCTGCAACAGATGCAACAGGTGAATATGATTTTTTAAAAGAGAAAATCGTTGCAGAAAAATTTACCGACGTTGTAATCATTGGTGGAGATGGTACCGTAAATCAGGTTACCAATGCATTGCGCGGATTGCCTGTAACCTTTGGTATCATTCCTTTTGGATCGGGTAACGGTTTGGCGTTTGCTGCAGGCATTCCCAAAAAACCCGCTGCAGCTTTAGCAATAATTTTTTCAGGAAAAGCAAAACTGATCGATGCATTTTATATCAATCAGCATTACTCGTGCATGCTGAGCGGATTGGGCTTTGATGCACAGGTAGCACATAATTTTGCAGCAAAGAATACAAGGGGATTATTTACTTACACACAGGAAAGTTTAATTAATTTTTTTAAGGCACATCCTTATCAGTTTGAAGTTACATTGAATGATTTTTCTTTTTTTACTGATGCTTTCGCCATCAGCATGGCCAACAGCAACCAGTTCGGGAATAATTTAACAATTGCTCCAAAAGCCAGTCTGAACGATGGTTTGCTTGATATAGTCATCATTCAAAAAATGAGCAAGGCAAAATTGCCTTTTGCATTATTACAACAATTGCGCGGTAATAATAAATTGAAAGAATTGGTTGATGATATGGGCAAGAAAAACGTTTTATATTTTCAAACCTCTGCACTAAGAATTAAAAATTTAAAATATGCACCGCTGCATATCGATGGCGAGCCAAGAGAAACAGCAGAAGAATTCAGAATTGAGATATTAAAAGATGCTTTTTATTTATTGCAGCCGTAATTTTTGCTGAACAGTATTACAGAACGTACAAGTGTGCGACGCAACTGCAGTTGATAGCAGTAATGCAGATGGCTACATAAAAATTATTTCTTCGATCTTATTAAATAAAAGTTTGTAATCACAGATAATAATAAAAGCATTCCCACCAATTGATGCAATTGGGCCAGCCATTCGAATAAGCCAAAATGCCCGAGCATAATTTTCGGGCTATTTAATATTGCCGCAACTCCAAGCACAATTTGAAGCGAAACAAAAACAAGCGGTAAATGTTTTGTTTTGTTGAATGAAATTGTTTTGTATTTAATTGCCCTGTGCCACCAAATAAAAATCAAAATTAAAATGATGTAGGCCAATGTGCGATGAATGAAATGAATGTTGATGATATTGAAAAAAAGATCGTTATTGATATTGTTGCTGAAAAATGGTTTGGGAACGATCATGCCGTTGATATCGGGCCAGGTAGGTGCGGCAATGGCACCTTTTAAACCCGCCATAAACGAACCGTAGAATAATTGAATAACAATTACCGCAATAATTACAACAGTAAATTTTTTTAGTGATGCATCAACAATAAAATCTTTTTGCTGCACAATTAATTTCAATCCAAAAATCAAAGCATAACAGATTAGCACCATTGCCGAAACAAAATGAATGGCCAGACGGATATGATTTACATAAAGGTTCTTGTCGTTCAATCCGCTTTTCACCATGATCCAGCCAATTGCCCCCTGAGCCGCTCCTAATAAAAATAAAATTACCAACGGCGTAATCATCCATTGTTTAAAATATTTTTTTATGATGAAATAAATAAACGGAATTAAAAAAACAACGCTAATTAATCTTGCCCACAAACGATGAAACCATTCCCAGAAAAAAATAAATTTAAAATCGGTTAATACAAACTGATGGTTGATGTATTTATACTGTGCAATTTGCTGGTATTGTTCAAATGCTTTCTGCCATTGCGTTTCGGTTAATGGCGGCAATGCACCAACGATAGGTTTCCATTCAGTGATCGATAAACCCGAACCTGTTAATCTTGTAATTCCGCCCAGCAATACCTGAACAATTAACATAGCCACGCCAATAAAAATCCAGTTGGCAATAATTTTTGCAGAACGTTCTTCTGTCATAAAATTTTTAATTAGATACCCGGCAAAGGTATTGGCAAATCATTCTGCTGAAAGAATATTCTGTTATCAGATACTGAAAAATATTTTTGACGATAGGATAAACATATTCTTTTAATTTGTGTAATTCGATGACATTAGCGTAATAAAATGCCAGAACTGAAATCATATTTTCAAAACGAATTGATCGAAGCCGGTTGCGATGAAGCAGGCAGGGGTTGTTATGCCGGCCCGGTGTTTGCTGCTGCTGTTATTTTGCCTAAAGATTTTTATCATCCGTTATTGAATGACAGTAAACAGGTAAAGGAATTGCAACGAAACGAATTAAGAGTAATCATTGAACAACAAGCCATCGCGTTTGCCGTTGGGATGATTACGCATGAAGAAATAGATCAGATCAATATTTTAAAAGCATCTTTTAAAGCCATGCATCTGGCGATAGAAAAATTAAATCCGCAGCCGCAATTTTTATTGATCGATGGCAATCGTTTTACGCCCTATAAAAAAATAAAACATCAATGTATTGTAAAAGGCGATGCCACTTATGCAAACATTGCAGCAGCAAGCATTTTAGCCAAAACATACCGCGATGATTTTATGATGAAGCTTCACAAAAAATTTCCGCAATACAACTGGCAAAAAAATAAAGGTTACGGAACACTGGAGCACCGCAAAGCCATTGAAGAATTTGGCTTATGCAAATACCACCGGAAGAGTTTTAATATCTTGCCGAAGCAGATGAAATTATTTTTTTGATTTTTTTAGTTTAGTTAAATCGAAAGCTAAGCCGATAGAACCATTAAATGGTCTTGTTTTCAAATTATATACACCGTCGCTGAAACAAAGTGTAAAGGTTGCGTCAATCTTCATCCATTTAATCTTAGGTATCCCAAACTGAAAGTTAGTTGTATGCTCTAAAGCAGTAAGGCTTTTCTTATTTAAATAATTTAAATAGTATCCCGGATAAACGGCATCAGGAAATGAACTAACAGGATTACCATAAACTACAGATACTAATCTGTCGGTAAAACTGAAATTTATGCTGGGTGAAAGCATAAAGTTAATCCCACTTTGCAAAAAAACTTTGGTCATATTGTTATTATAATTGTAGATGTTAATTGAATTGTTATAACTATCATATTCATTTATTTTAAATGAGCCTAATGCAACACCACCATATAAATTATAAGTAATTGTTTTCTTTTTGTTCAATGACAAAAAATATCCGACACCCAATTCAAAAAAATGCCGCTTGTATGCAACAGTAGTAGTATCGTTTGTTGGAGGATTATTAAAATTATAACTATTGTAATAATTGTCTTTTTCGCTGCGGTAATAATATGAGGCTATTAAGGCAAAATGGTTTGTAAATGCATAGCCACCCTGCATATCTAATCCGTCGTTATAAGCATAAGGAATATTTTGATCACCAAAAGAATAATCAGAGACTAATTTAATATCGCCTTTTTGTTTAAAATAATTAATATTCGGAGGCGCAGGTGAATAAACATAGCGGGGAATGTTGCAAGAATAAAAAAATAAAAATACTATCGGTATTATGTATAGTTTATTTTTCATTTAATATATGACCAATAATAAAAATTAAAGGCTGCGGGATAAAATTCATTTTATATTTATTTAACATGTTTGTTAATATAATTAACATTTATTCTAACCATTCACCCGCTCCCTGCCTGATTATTTCGTACTCCTCTTTCGTACAATCGATAATGGTTGAGGGAACCATTCCGCCGATGCCGCCATCAACAACAATATCAACAAGGTTCTTGAAATTCTCGTACATCAATTCCGGATCGGTATATTCTTCGATCATTTCGCCGGGCATAGAAGCACTTAAAATAGGATGCCCTAATTCTTTCAAAATTGTTCTTGCAATATTATTTGAAGGAACACGTAACCCAATCGTACTTTTTTTGCTTTGTAATAAACGCGGCACTTCTTTACTGGCAGGCAAAATAAAAGTATACGGACCGGGCAAATAATTTTTAAGCATGCGGTACAACGGCGTTGAAATACTTTTTGTGTATTTACTTAAATCACTCAGATCATAACAAATAAAACTTAACTGCGATTTGCGGTAATCAACATTTTTAATCCGTGCTATTTTTTCTATTGCTTTAATTTGAAAAATATCGCAACCCAAACCATAAATGGTGTCGGTAGGATAAATAATAATGCCGCCGTCTTTTAAACATTCTACAATCGTTTTAATTTGACGCGGATTGGGATTATCGGGATGTACTTGCAATAACATAATTAAATACAAAGTACGAAATTAGAAACTGAGAAAATTGTTGTTTAAAAAAGAACAGCAACCAGATCGGTTGCTGCCTTGCTTGCTTCTTTATAAAAAAGCAAAACCCCCTATTTTTAATATCATCTAAAATCTTTTTGAAACAGCGATTAGAAAACCGCTGTTATTTGCATTGATAACCCCCATGTGAAAAAAACTCTACCAATTGAAAAACGTTTTTTATAACTATGTAAAAATAGTAGGAGATATTTTACCAAACAACGGGAAAAACACCCTTTTTTTGCGGGAAATTTCCCGTCTGACTTTAAAAAAAATGCCATCCTTATCAGAATGGCATTTTAAGAAAATGATTCAAATTATTTTTTATGCTATTTCCCAAACTTCATTTCCACGAAGTAATTTATCTAAATTCCCTTTTCCCTTCGAGGCAATAACTTCTTCAATTTGTAAAGCCATCACATCTTCATAACATGGTCTTTCGGTCTCATAAAATACACCAAATGGTCTTGGCAAATGTTGTGGTTTTCTTGGATCATCAAACATTCTCACCAATATCTGTGCTTTATAAAAATCTTTATCATCATGGATCCAAAGATCATCAGCGCTAACACCATTTCCCAATTCAACAACAACAGGATTAAATCCATCCAACTTAACCCCTTTGTCTTTATTGGCACCAAAGATCAGCGGCTGGCCACTTTCCAAGAATAATGTTTCTTCGGGTTTAGTTCCTTTCTCTGTAAATATTTCAAAAGCACCATCATTAAAAATGCTGCAGTTCTGATATATCTCAACAAACGAAGTCCCTTTATGCTGATTGGCACGCGTTAATGTTTGTTGCAAATGTTTGGGGTCTCTGTCCATGGTGCGTGCAACAAATGTTGCATCTGCGCCCATAGCCAATGCCAACGGATTAAATGGATGATCGATACTTCCGTATGGAGTTGTTTTGGTAACCTTATGTTCTTCCGAGGTTGGCGAATATTGACCTTTGGTTAAACCATAGATCTGGTTATTGAACAAAAGTACATTCACATCAAAATTCCTGCGAAGCAAATGAATGGTATGGTTACCGCCAATGCTTAAACTATCACCGTCACCTGTAACGATCCAAACACTCAATTCGGGTCTCGCTGCTTTTAAACCACTTGCAATAGCTGTTGCACGACCGTGGATCGAATGCATTCCGAATGTATTCATGTAATACGGAAAACGGCTGCTGCAGCCAATACCCGAAATAACTACTACATCTTCTTTGGGAACACCAATTGTTGGCATTATCTTCTGCACCTGCGCCAAAATCGAATAATCGCCGCAACCCGGGCACCATCTAACTTCCTGATCGTTGGCAAAATCTTTAGCGGTGAGAGTCGGTGCTGTTAATGTTTCACTCATAACTTATATATTCCGGCAAATTTATTTCATTATCACACACCGAACAAGAAATATTGTATCCACTCAAATATATTAACGGTCTCTTTATTTTTCAGCGTTCAAATAAAAAGCAACCCGCTAATTAGGTTGCTTTTTATTTTGTTACCGGCTTTTGTATTTCAATGCAGCTGTGGTTGCGTCGCACACTTCAACTGCAACGCTTTTTCAGCAATTTAATTTTTAGATTTCACATCTTTCAACCAATCATTTAATCCGCTCACGATTTGCCTTGCAACCGCTGCCTGAAATCTTGGATCAACAATTCTTTTTTCATCATCTTCATTACTCAAAAAACCAATTTCCAGTAAACAATTTATAAAATCGGTCGGCGCATTTAATGTAAAATTAAAACTGCCAACATTGCCAAATTCATCCATTCTTATATTGGTCATCCGCTTCAAAATACTTTGCGATAATGGCCTGAAGCCAATATGTTTATAATAAGTGCTGCTTCCTTTTACCAAAACATTGTTCGACGAATTTAAATGCAAACTGATCAGCACATCCGGATTTTCCTGCTGCAAAAACAACACCCTGTCTTTAATATCAAAACTTGTATCAACTCTTCTTGTCATTACCACATTTACTTTTTGCTTGCGTAATAATTTTTCTAATTCTTTTGCAAATTTTAAAGTGTATGTTTTTTCAGAAGCATTTGTTTTTATGCCGCTTGCACCCGAATTGGTTCCGCCATGGCCAGCATCAATGGCAATCTTTAAATTTTTAAGCAGCAAAACCGGTGGCTGCCGTTTAACTTTTATCACCAATTTTTTTTTGGCATAACCAACGCTGTAACCCCAATGCTGTTGATGGCGCAGATCGATGGTTACCTGCAAAACATCATCTTCTATCTGGTTATAATAAACATTTTTTATTTCTTTCAGCGACGAAAGCTGCGTGATCCAGTTGGTATTGCTTTGAACACCATAAATTTCGAAAATTATTTTTGAAGGATCAACTTCCATCCAGCTTTTATATGGAAGCCTTTCATCTAAACTGATCGCTAAAATATCGTAACAACTATCAGTGCCATGCACCTTCCATGAGTTAGATAAATAAAATGGTTTCTCTTTGATGGTTGAATCTCGAACAATATGTGCTTTATCTATAAATGCGGTATGATTTTTTGAAAGTTGTACCACATACATTTCTTTGGTGCTGTCGATTATTTTAAAGACAATATTTGTATCAACATAACCCATTTTTGCACCACCCAATCTGTCATCGCCCATTCCATACGCCAGCGAGGGCAACTTTCCTGTTGATCGGCCCAACCAATACGATTGAGGCGTATCCTGCGCCATTAAATGAAGCGAAATAATTGTGCAAGCAATTAAAGTTATCTTCTTCATACTATGAAAGTAACAAAAAACATTTTGATTGTGCGCACATAAAAAAAGGGATACAAAAAATTAATTGCATCCCTCTTTTTATCAATTAAAATAAATTCTAATCGTATCGTTTAATTTTTGTGAACCAAAAATCGCGGTAGCTGATACCAATTGTAAACTGTACATAATTTTCTTTAACCAACCCGTTCGAGATGGTTCCTCTTCTGCCAAATTCCAATGCGCTCATTAAAGAAAGGCCTTTTAAAGAATTAAATCCGGCACCTATCGATCCGCCAACATCATTTATTTGTTGTGTATTCAAAACCACGTAAGAATTATTATAAAATAATCCTGACTGAAAATAATACTTCTCAAAAATAAAATCACGGTATTTAACCTTCTTCGAATATTCAAAACCAACACTATAACGATCGCTGTTTGTTAGTGTATAACCAACGCCGGTATAATTTAAGTAACTCCATGATTGGTGGTTATAATCTGTTGCAAACGTAAATTTATCTTTAAGAACAGCCGATACTCCTGCGCCGTAAGTATACGGTAATTTGTAAAAATTAGTGGTGTAAAAATCATTGGTGTAAACAGTAGATAATCCCTGTTGCACTAACAAACTTTGGGTACTCCGCAGTTTTGTTTGAAATGATCCCGTAGCACCAAAACCTAATTTTAATTTAGGAGATATTTTTGTATGATATTGTAACCCGAATTTAAAGTATGGATTATTATAATAAGTATTTTTTGTAGTAACCAATAAACTGTCTATTAATCCTGCAGCGATCGTTTCCTTTTGCTGCATATTACCAAATAAAAATGCAGAGTGAACGCCAACGGAAAGGTTTTTATTAATTGCAAAACTGTTAGCAAAATAGATCTGGTTAATTCCGCCCGAACCTTCATAATAAGCATTGGTAGAATAGGGTGTTCCTAAAACTATTTTGGGTGCGTAAAAAGAATAGTTAGAGCTGCTGTACGGCATCAATCCCAGACTTGATGCCCAGCGCTTTTTTACTTTAATTGCTATCGCAATTTTTTTTGCCTGTAAATCAGATGCGGTATTACTGCCATATTGCGAAAGCGAATTTCCGTAATAAGAACTGTATTTAAATCTTAGCGCTATTTCTGCATGAAACCAGTGGTCATCTAAATTTGAATAGGAAGCAGGATTGGAATGATATAAAAACCTGTTGGAAGTTAAGCTCATTCCGGTATTTGCCATACCAGAAGCCCTGTCGAAATAACTTGATTCGATATCGCCAATTCCTAAAATAGAATATGGCGCTGAATTGTTTTGAGCATTAACAGAGATTACTGCCGCAAAAAATAATGATATAATTAATCCTATCCTTTTCATGTTTTTTCAATGTATTATTGCACGGCGGCGTAAGAAACTTGCAATTCTAATCTGCCTAAAATATTTCCATTATTCCCAACAATCACTCTGTTGAAACTTGATTCAAAAGCACCAACGGGCGGCGATAACAACAGCCCATTATGATCGCCCGGATAAAATGTGGTATTACTGTTTAACATCGATTTAAAATAAGCCGTTAAATCATAACTGTAATTTGTGTTTAACCCGTTCAAAAAATCGAAAGACAGATTTCCGGTTTGAGCAGCAGCCCCCCCATTTGCGCTAACAGCCGAAATATCGTTGCCAATTGTGTTTGCAGCAGTAGTTGTTACCGATAATCTTAATAAAGGAGGCAAAGCATAAAACTGATACGAATTCTGCATCGGTCTTATAATTAATTTTACGTTCATCAATTTAGCAAAACTGGGCAGTTGCTTAATATCGAACATACTTGGAAAAGTAATTTTTACGATAGACCCTGTGATTGACTGCAGATAAGCTTTATTACCTGTTGATTCGGATAATATTTCCCTGTTAGCAGAACTAATTCCTGCTAAAGGTTTTCCTGTTCTGTCAACAGTAATGTTATTGTATTGATGTGATGTGTTAGAAAGTGTAAAATCGGTATGTTCGTTAAAAACATACATCCCGAATTTTCGGTAATACATCCGCATGATAACACTATCCTTAATGCCAATGGCCAAATTGCTTAATGCAGGGCTGCTTATTCTTAACCCTTTGAAATATTGCAAAAAGTTGGCCGCACTCTGAACGTCAACATCATTCGTGTTCTTTAATTTGTTGTATAACTCATGTCCCAAATTATCGTTTAATCTTACAGCCAATGTATCCGTGCGTGCCGGATAAATAGTAAATGTTCCGGAACCCAATGGAGTTGGATATACTGCTGTTGTATCTATATTGTATAATAATGATCCGTAATTAGGTGGAGTGATTAGTTGTGATAAACGATGAACATTTATTTGAATGGTTTTTGTAGTGTCGCCATAATAATTCCCTTTCTTTAATTTAATAATTAGAGTCAAAGAATCATAAATGGTATTATCGTAAGTCGCGTTTGCTGATCCGGTATTATTTTTAACATACGGAGGCGGGGTTAATTCTAAAAACGTTTGTGACGAAATTTTTCCGAACAAAGGATCCGTATAGCCGCCGGTCAATCCAATTCCTTTTCCTGAAGTAACAAAAGAATCAACATATACAGTCGATAATTTTGGAGCAAAAGTATCAATCATAACAATTTGTGTATTGCTTATATTAAGCAATTCTTGTCCAAATTGAATATCAGGCTTTGTACAAGATGCGAAAAAAAATACAGAAGCAGTAACCAGTAATATTGGGAATAGTTTTTTAATCATTCGTTGCAAAGCCCTATTTAAAAATGATGAATAGCAGGTTTGGCATACAATAATAGAAATGGGGGCTGTTAGAAAATTGTTACGATGGATAAATAATGCCCTAACGCCTACCAGTTATACTATTTTGTCTGCAAACACAAAGAACAAATATATATTCAATTTTCTTTGGTATATCAAAGAATAAAATTTTATTTTGCAAAAAAATATTAGCAGACAAAAGTTGGTTGTTTATCTTTAAAAACTAATTGAAAATCCATTTTAACGATTTAGCGATAGACCCGCCAAATAATTTCATTCAAAATTTCTAAGATGAAGCACTTGAAAAATTTATTCTTTCTTTCGGCAAGTATTATTTTGATTATGGTTTCTTGCTCCCCCAACAATGTTTCGCCTTTAACAAGCGGCAACTGGGTACAGCGTTTTCAGATTGGCGGATGGCCAAGAAATGGGGCAGTTTCTTTTGTTATTGGTGATACCGGATATATCGCTGCAGGGTATAACTCCAGCAACGACTCTTGTCTTTCCGATCTTTGGCAATTTGATCCTGTACAAAATAACTGGACTCAAAAAGCATATTTACCAGGTACAGCAAGACATTCAGGCGTAGGCTTTGCAATTGGTTCGAAAGGATATATTGCAACAGGTTATAACCCACTTACAACTCCTCAATATTTTCAGGATACCTGGGAATACAATCCTGCTACAAATAGCTGGCTACAAAAAGCCAGTTTACCAGATATTCAGGGTCCGGGAACAGGTGCCAGATATGATGCCGTTGCCTTTACAATTGGTAATTACGGATATGTTGGAACAGGTTACAACGGAAGTTGGTTAAAAGATTTTTGGAAATTAGATCCTGTTGCAAATACATGGACTCCAATAACTAATATTCCGGGAAATAAACGTTCGGGAGCTGTAGCATTTACCAGTTTTAATGATACAACAGCATACATTGTTACAGGAACAAATAATGGTACCGAATTACATGATTTCTGGAGTTATAATCCAACTTCAGGCTGGCATCAGTTAAGAGATATTGCCAATACCAGTGCCGATAGTTATGATGATGATTACACAGATATTATCAGAGATCATGCAGTAGCCCTTGTAATGCAAAATGGAGGTGTATGGAAAGCATATCTCGCTACCGGACAAAATGGAGCATCTACAAGCATGACATGGGAATATGATTTTCTCTCTGACCTTTGGACAAGAAAAACTTCGTACGAACGTTCAGCAAGATTTGGTGCTGTTAGCTGGAGTTTTATTGGTTTAATGAATCCTTCTTCACCATCTGATCATGGTAGGGGATTTGTGGGAACAGGAAAAAGCGGTACTTTATCGTTTGATGATTACGACGAATGGCAACCTGCTGCTACTTATAATCTGAATGATTAAAAAAAATTGGGTATATATCGTTTTTGCTATTGCAATTCTTGTATTTATTTTTTCGAAATTTTACAGGAAAAGCAGTTATTATAACAAAGGAAAAGTTATACTGGAAGTAAAAACATATAAAACTGATATTGGCTGGGGATATGATATAACAGCAAATGATACAGCATTGATTCACCAAGATATCATTCCCGGAATTGCAGGCAGAAAAGGGTTTGCAACAAAAGAAGATGCCGAGAAAATTGGTAATCTTGTTATCGAAAAAATAAAAAATAAAAAACTTCCATCCATCACTTTAAAAGAATTGGATAGTTTTAAAATAGAAAAATAACTCAAAAAAAACTCTTAGCAAAAGCTAAGAGTTTTTTTCTATAATACTGTCGAGCCCCGGTTTATAGGCACTACCGATCGGAATAGTATGATGCCCGATACTTATTTCATTTCTGCTTATTGTATCAACCTGGCCGATTGCAATGATGTAGGATCTGTGCACCCTTATAAAATTATCTTCGGGTAACTTGGTCTCAAATTCCTTTAGGTTTTGTAAAGTTGTTAGAGGCGATGCTTTCCCTTTTAAATATATCTGCGTGTAATCTCTCAATCCCGATAAAAACAGCACATCAGAAAGATTTATTCTGATAAGTTTATATTCTGATTTTATAAACAGATAGGTTCGTTTATTTTTATCCTGATTTACATTTCGCATAAATGATGCAGCACTTTTTTCAAAAATAGTTATTCCCAATTTTTACCGAAAGTACACTGTTAATGTATACAAATAAAAAAGCCTTCAAATGCAAGCGCATTTTGAAGGCTCTCATTTCTCTTTTAGGTGTTTAAAAACAATATTTATTTTCTGCCAGCATTTTATCTGCAACCCTTCTGCGGGCATCTTTTGTATTAAAAGGATCTACTTTTGTAAAGCGTTTCAAGCCAATATGCATCATCCGTAATTCATCACCATCAGCAAAACTGTTTAATGCATCTTTACCGGCTTTATTAATTTTATCGGCAGCATCATACAAATAAGTACGCATCATATCGATCTGCACTGATGAAGCTGCTTCGCCTTGTTTCTCTACCAGTTTCATAACACGCAATAATGCACTTTCAGCATGATATGCTTCTATCGACATATCAGCAATATTCATCAATATTTCCTGTTCTTTATCTAACTGCATCATTAACTTCTGAACAGCTGCACCTGCAACAATTAAAATTGCTTTCTTGAAATTAGCAATGTATTTTTTTTCTTTTGCAAATGCCCCTTCATCCTCATTATTAAAATCGGGGATGCTCATTAATTCTTTTTGAACAGCCATTGCAGGTGTCATTAAATCCAACTTGCCTTTCATGGCACGTTTCAAAACCATATCAACAGTTAATAAACGATTGATCTCATTTGTTCCTTCATAAATCCTGTTGATGCGTGAATCTCTGTAAGCTTTGCTGATAATATATTCATCGCTGAAACCATTACCACCATGCACTTGTACGCCTTCATCCACAACATAATCCAACACTTCGCTTCCAAATACTTTCAACATCGCACATTCAATTGCAAATTCTTCTGCGGCGCCCAGTAAAGCTTTTTCGGTTGACTCGCCTTCTTTTTCCAATGCAACTTCTTTATCATCTATCCATTTTGCTGCGCGATATAATCCGCATTCCGATACCCAAATCCTGATGGCCATTTCAGCCAGCTTATGTTTGATGGCACCAAACTTTGCGATCGGCATCTTAAACTGTTCGCGTGTTGCTGCATATTGAACAGTTGCTGTTGTGGCCCTTTTACTTCCACCTAATGTTGCAGCGCATAATTTTAAACGGCCGATATTTAAAATATTAAATGCAATGATGTGACCCTTACCAATTTCGCCCAACACATTTTCTACCGGAACTTTACAATCCTGAAAATATAATTGAACAGTTGAAGAACCTTTGATACCCATTTTGTGTTCTTCGGGACCTTGTGTAAATCCTTCAAAACCTCTTTCCAGTATAAATGCAGTAAACTTATCTCCATCAATTTTTGCAAACACGGTATAAACATCAGCAAAACCACCATTGGTTATCCAGCATTTCTGTCCGTTCAACAAATAATATTTTCCATCATCACTCAACTTTGCAGTAGATTTTGCGCCCAATGCATCGCTTCCACTGTTTGGTTCGGTTAAACCATAAGCACCTTTCCATTCGCCGCTTGCCAGCTTTGGAATATATTTTTGTTTCTGGGCTTCTGTACCAAAATATAAAATTGGCAATGTACCAATGCCGGTGTGTGCAGCAACCGCTACAGAAAAAGAATGACCGCCACCGAGCCCTTCGTTAACAATGGTTGAAGTGATGAAATCCTTGCCCAGTCCACCATACACTTCGGGGAATGAAGTTGACAACAATCCCTGTTCGCCTGCTTTCTGTAACAATGAAGGCATTAATCCGGGTTCTAATTTATCTATGCGTTCTAACACCGGATATATTTCTGTGTCTAAAAATTGCTGACACATATCCATCACCATTTTTTGTTCTTCATCAAAATCCTCCGGAATAAAAGTTTCAAATGGATTACTTTCTTTAATTAACCATTCGCCACCTTTCAATGCGTTGGTTTGTTTTGCTGTTGCTGACATGGCAAGAAAATTTATTGATTAAAAATTTTATTTAAGATTATCGTACACCTGCTGAAATACTTTTTTTACGGTCTCAATCTCATCTTTTAAAACGCCTGTCAATGCTTCATTCATTGTTTGATTAGCAAGATCAATTGTAAGTTGCTGCAACTCTTTTGCTGCATCAGTTAAACAAACCAAATTGATTCTTCTATCAGATTTCGATGCAGTTCGTTTCACTAATTTTTGTTTTTCAAGATTATCGATCAATCTTGTAATGCTCGGTTTATCACGAAACGTCCGGTTGCATAATTCCTGCTGGCTTAAACAATCTTCTTTCCATAAATGGTATAAAATACTCCATTGCTCAATGGTAATCTCCAAACCGGCCTGACGAAAATTTTTTTGCAATCTTCTCGCCACAGCGGTTGATGCCATACCGTTGATGACACTGTAAAGTTCGCCTCGTTTAAATTGGTTGTTTGGCATATAGTTAGTTATGCAACTAAATTCAAAATTGGTGTATCTTTATCAAATTACCAAGTATTCGTTCATTAATTTTTCGTAAGATTGATTTTAAAAGATGTGAAAGCCCATTTTGTCAAATACAAAAACTCAAACATCAGCTATCGCAGGTACGGCGAGAGCAGGAAGCTCTTATTCTGCTTCCATGGTTATGGAGAAAATGCCAGTTCTTTCGCTTTTCTGGAAACCGTTCTGGGCAAAACGTTTGAGATCATCGCGATCGATTTTCCGTTTCACGGCTTAACAGAATGGAAAGAGGACTTATTATTTACCAATACCGATCTGATCAATATCATTAACCTGATCTCCTCACCCAAACAAACATTCAGCATTCTCGGTTACAGCATGGGGGGCAGAGTGGCATTGCATTTATTACAAACCAATCCGGATAGGATCGAACAATTGGTTTTGGTTGCACCCGATGGTTTTCATCATAATATCTGGCACCGGTTTTCTACCAAAACTTTTATTGGCAATAAGCTTTTTGCCTTCACCATGAAACATCCTTTCTGGCTGTTTGGTTTGATGAAATTATTTTACAAACTGCACCTTTTTAATAAACCCATTTTCAATTTCGTGCATTATTATTTAGATGATAAAGAGTCGAGACTGATGCTGTATAAAAGATGGACAACAATGCGAAAGTTTAATCCTGATCTTCATTTAGTAAAAAAGATTGTTCAAAAAAATAAAATTCCAATCGGGTTAATCTTCGGAAAATATGATCATGTTATTCTAACAAAACATGGCTTAACTTTTCAAAATAACATCAAAGAACTGGTAGAAGTAAAAGAATTAAAAGCAGGTCACCAGCTTTTAAAATTAAAATATGCAACAGAAATTGCCGACATGTTTCGCCGTTAATTTATTTACTTTGCTGCAATGTGGTTAACCATTTATTTATTGATTACAGTTGCATTATTTATTTTGTATGCAATAATTATTTTACTGTACAGAAAATGGTTTATAAAACTGCAACCATTCCCGATCCCCGGGTCTTTTGAACCAAAAATTAATTTCTCGATCATCATTCCTGCAAGAAACGAAGAAGAGAATATCATTTCCTGTTTGAGGTCCATCTTTAAACAAAATTATCCCGAACAATTATTTGAAGTGATAGTCATCGATGACCATTCTACCGATGAAACAGCCAGCCTTATAAAACAATTTCAGCAACAACATCAGAATGTAAAATTGATTTGTTTGGAAGATAAATTAGATGGGAAAAAATTAAATTCTTACAAGAAAAAAGCAATCGAAAATGGTATCGAAATTTCGGCAGGTGATTGGATAATTACAACCGATGCCGATTGTGCTGTAACTAAAAATTGGCTGATTTCCTTTGCTGCGATCATTCAAAAAGAAAACCCCGTTTTTGTTGCAGCACCTGTTGCGTTCAGCAATGACGGTTCTTTACTTTCAACTTTTCAAAATCTCGATTTTACAACTTTGCAGGGAATAACCGCAGCTTCAGTTTCGGCAGGATTTCACGGCATGTGTAACGGCGCAAACCTGGCCTATAAAAAATCAACTTTTTATGAAGTAGATGGTTTTAATGGAATTGATAAAATTGCAAGTGGCGATGATATGATGCTGATGAATAAGATCAAACAAAAATTTCCATCGCAACTGGCATTTTTATTTTCGAAAGATGCCATTGTTACAACACACCCCATGCCCGATTGGAAAAGTTTTTTAAATCAGAGGATTCGTTGGGCAAGCAAGGCCGACAGGTTAAAAGATAAAAATGTTTTCGGTGTTTTACTATTGGTTTATTTACTGAACCTGTTTTTATTTCTCATGCCATTGCTTGCATTTTTTAAGCCAATACTTTTATTGATCTGGCTACTCTTTTTATTATTGAAAAGTTTTGTGGAGCTATTATTTTTATTACCCGTTGGAAAGTTTTTCGGCCTATCATTTATGTCCCTTCCGCTTTTTCAGCCAATACATATTGCTTATACGGTAATAGCCGGATGGTTTGGGAAATTTGGGAATTACCATTGGAAAGGAAGGCAAGTAAAATAGAATATTTTACACGTTTTGCATTTGCTCGGCATTTTCTGGCCACCACGCATAAACAATTAAAAAAGTCATTGCCAATAATACAAATGGGAAGAAGAATAAGTTTTTCATAACTAAGGTTTTGATTTTAATAAGACAATCCAAATACAATAAAGTTTAATCTTATTTAATGATATCAATAACGCTGCCTTAGCTGTCTCAGAAAATGCTTATTCGGTAAATAAGAAACTATTGTCGGTAAAATTTTTCGAAATTGGGAAACAGTTAAACACTATCCGGAAATCGCAAAACGCTTGTCGTAATTGAGTGTTGCTCCTCTGTCAATTTTTCCTGCAAAATAAAAATCGTTCCTAAACATAACCAGAAAAGGCTTCCTATTTTATCGGTTTCAATCAGGTCACTTAAAAAAATAACTGTACCGATCATTACCAAAACAATTCCCGTGGTAAGTGCAATGATGCGGTAAAAATTATTGTGCAGTCGATCATATAATTGCTGTGTTTTCAAGATCATTCCAAAAAATAATGCAGAAAATAAAATCAATCCAACAATACCCTGTTCCAAAGCAGTTAGTAAAAAATAATTATGAACCGATGAATGATCGGGATTATTACTTACCCATGTTTTAAACCGGTTTCGGGTAAACGATTTATAATTATCGTAAAAATTATTGGGGCCAAAACCTGCGATTGGTTTTTCGGCAATCATATGTACCGCAGCTACCCAGCGATAAAATCGTTCGGCATTCGAAACATCTTTTAATGTAACCGTTGCCTGCAAATGTTCGCTGAAATCGGTATGGAAAATAGTGTGTTGATAATCGGGCGCAAACCGTAAATAATTATTATTAATAGATAGCCATGCGATCAAAACCGAAAAAGAAATGAGCATGCCTGTTAAAACTGTTTTCATTTTTTTTAGATGAAAAATTATTCCCGCTAAAACGCCAAGAATCAATGCAGCCCAGGCTCCCCGAGAAAAAGAAAAGATTAATCCTGCAACAGCAATTGCTATTCCCGCATTAATTAATGCAGAATTTAATTGCCCGGTTGGCGTTAATTTTCTGATACCCCACAAAATTGCCAGCAAACAAACCAGCATGGCAGAATAGTTTACATGATTTCTGAAAAAAGGATCCAACACCTGCTTAATTCCTTCGAAAGAAAAATTATAAAAAGAATGACGGATCAATGCCTGCAGCACTACAAACAACATGGGCAATAATAAACATAAAGCCAATTTTTTAAAATCGTTTTGCGATTTGATGATTACCTGAGGCAATAAAACAAACGGAATGATGTACCAGATCTTTGCAAGGAAAAATTTGATGGAAAGAATTGGATCGACAGAAAAAAAACAACAAATAAAGATCCACAACAAATGAAGCGCTAATAAAAAAAACAATGATTTGTTTAAAACATGTTTGGGAAATAGCGATGGCTTATAGATAACTTTCGCAATAAAAATCCCTGTGATTAAAATCAACAAAGGTTCATCCGGGAAATCCAGTCCAAGCGAATCTGTAACCATCATTTCGGTTGATAACGGTAAAAAAATCAGCATCAACCAAAACAATTGTTCGGTAAAAGAAACGGTATAATTAAAAATAACAGGGATCAATATCCAAGCAAAAGGAATCAACAGCCACCAAAAATTTTGTACAGCAATCGCTGATATTAAGCTGATGATAAAGATCAGCGAAGCTGTTACAAACAAAAAATGATATCGCTTTAAAAAAAGCATTCTTAGTTTGTTTGGTTCCTTTCATAAATTAAAGCCGCTGTTATTGCAAACGCAATACTTGCAAAAAAAACGATCAGCAGGTCAACGAGTAAATTGGGCCTATCAGCCGATGCCGATGCCATTGCTTTTTCAATAACATACAATGCCGGCGGTGTTGTAGCAATGGCTAATTTTATTTCGTTGGATGATTTTTGATATTGTTTGATTTGCTCAAGTGCTGACTGGCGCTGACTTTCGAGCATTTCTTTTTTGAAAGTATTGGTATTCATGGAAAGGCTATCAGAAATTTTTTGATACTGCGCTTCTAAATCTTTTACAGATTCATCTAATTTTTTCTGATTATTTTGATATACTTCTTTCCACATGTTTTGTTCTGTTTCCTCAATAATACCGATCATGCGGTTTGCAATATTTTTCGAAAGCTCATTATCTTTTGTCCACACAACAATCTTCAACTGATTAAATTCGGTCTTATTTATTTCGATATCTTTTTTTAAAAGTGCAACGGTATTTTTTCTTTTTATATTTTGATTATCGCCTTTCGTTTCGTAATAATCAATCATCTTAAATTCATCGATCAACTGATAATAAACCGTATCTAATTTTGCAATGCCCATTAAAGTTTCTGTGTCATCGCTGTTGCCCAAAAACGAATAAAGGTTCTGGATGTTGGAATTGAACAATCGAGCTTTATCGGCCAAAGCAGGACTGGCAGGGATTACCACAGTTGTTGAACGATAATATTTCGGAACAACAAAAAGTGTTACGATCGTTATCAGCATCGAAACAATAACAAAAATAAAAATCGATTTCCACCGCTTTTGTATAACAGCAATCACATCAATTAAATTAAATGAAGTTGGAGACATTTTTATTAAAATAAAATGAATAATGCAAAACTATATCCCATCGGTTACAATCACATTGCGGCTGTAACTTTCGTCTAACGAAATAAAAGTTTCTGTGCGTTCAATACCTTTTATGTTTTGTAATTTATCGTGCAATACGTGCCGCAATTGCTGAATATCCTTGCAAACAATTTCAGCAAACATGCTGTAATTACCGGTGGTATAATTCAATCTAACAATCTCAGGTATCTTCTTTAATTCCTTGGCAACCGAATCGTATAAAGAACTCTTTTCCAAATAAATTCCGATAAACGAAATCACATCGTAACCCAAAGCTTTTAAATCAACCGCTAATTTCCTACCTTTAACCACTTTCTGTTCTTCGAGTTTTTTGATACGGACGTGAATTGTTCCGCCTGAAACAAATAATTTCTTGCCTAAATCGGCATAAGAGATTTCAGCATTTTCCATCATCTCCTGGATGATTTGAAAATCGAGTTTGTCAAGATTTAATTTTGAAGCCATTTTCTTATTGGTTTTTAAATAATATTCAATATTAAGGAATAATTACTGAATATTATCGATAATTTTGAAAAATTATTTAAATACTATTCAACAATCAAGGCAATTGTATAATTTTGTTCTATCAACAAGAATTAAAAGTTCTTTATACTGTGGGGTGATGAAACTTTAGGCAGACATGCCCTCTCGTCTCGGGGGTGAGGAATCCAGGATAAACGTAGCATAGAGCCTTTCGCAAGAAAGACCGGGGTTGACCACCGGACTTTGTACTACAGCTAACTTCCTCGTGTAGGTTCGACTCCTACCCCTACAGCTTTCTTATTTCGGTGTTTTAAAGCCAGTGCTGTTTCTACAGCGTTGGCTGTTTTTATTTAATGACCTGCCTTACTTTTGCTGGCTCATGGGACATAAAAAATTAATTCGCTTCGAGGCTATTAAATCTTTCGCAAACGTTTTAGAACATCCGCAATGGATGAAAGGAAAATGGAAAGACTATTTTAAGAACAGTAATCCTATCACACTTGAACTGGCTTGCGGCAAAGGCGAATATGCTGTTGGCTTAGGAAAATTATTTCCGGAAAAAAATTTTATTGGTATTGATATAAAAGGCAACCGTATCTGGCGTGGCGCAAAAACCGCTCTCGATGCTGGTTTGCATAATGTTGCTTTTGTACGCACCATCATCGATCAGATACAGGATTATTTTGGGAAAGATGAAGTAAGCGAAATATGGATCACATTTCCCGATCCGCAATTACGTTTATCAAAAGCAAAAAAACGATTAACACATCCCAAGTTTTTACGGTTGTATCAACAGATACTAATTCCGAACGGATTAATTAATTTAAAGACCGATAGTCCCGATCTATATCAATTTACCAAAACTGTTATCAACTTATTTCAATTAGAATTGTTACATGATACTGATGATGTTTATTCGACAGCAGAAATTTCGCAGGAACTTTCTATCAAAACTTATTACGAGAGTTTAGATATTGCAAAAAGTAACCGCATTCATTATTTGCAATTCAGGCTGAATAAAGATTTGCCGATCGAGAAAGATGAAATTTTAAAACAACTGATCAGTGAACAAACCACTAATTGAAGGAGTTGATTTTTATTACAACAGCGATAACCTGATGGTGTTGACAGAAAACTATCATCTCGAAAAAGGTTATTGCTGCGGCGAAGGTTGCAAACATTGTCCTTATGATTTTGAAAATGTGCCCGAACCAAAACGATCAGAACTAAAACCCCTAACCCCTGAAGTAGAATTAAAACAAAACCTATAATTTTAAGTAAACCATTCTACAATTGGCTGCAAAAAAATTATCACCGAAGAAACCGCTTCCAACCATTAAAAAAGAAAATTCTTTTTTTGAGGATGTGTATGATGTGGTGCGCCAAATTCCCAAAGGCCGTGTTACTTCTTACGGCGCTGTTGCTGCTTATCTCGGCACAAAGATGAGTGCAAGAATGGTTGGCTGGGCCATGAACGGATCATTTCATATCAAACCAAAAGTTCCTGCACACAGAGTGGTGAACCGAAACGGAATGCTTAGCGGCAAAGCGCATTTTGCAACACCTACATTGATGCAGGAATTATTGGAAAAAGAAAAGATCAAAATCGAAAATGATACCATTGTTGATTTCGAAAAAAAGTTTTGGGATCCTGCAAAAGAATTGGCGTTGTAAAAAATTAAGATAACACGTAACTATAATTTTTTATTTATTGAGCAAAGCGAACTAATTTTAGGTGGATAGGCGCAATTGAATAGAAAGTTCGTTGCGTATATTTTTGAGTTAGCGGCAAATTTAATGAGCACTCTACAATGGCCATTCAATTAAAATTACAATCCTTAAGAACTTCTTTAAGACGAAACACTAAACTAATAATCGACAATATTATTGAGAATCATATTCAGCGAAATAAAAAAACAAATGTGCACTCTAAAATATGCATGTTTTGTAGCTCCCCAACAAATGTTACAAAGGAACATGTACTTCCTCGATGGGTATTTGAAAAAGATCCAGACAGGTTTTTCGTTACCGATGTGAATGGTCTCGGACAAACTTATAATAGAACGACAATACCTGCTTGCGTAAATTGCAACTCCAACCTTTTAAATTCTTTGGAAACTTTTGTTTCACAATTACTTGATGGTATTGACGTAAAAAAGACGTCATTCTCTATTGAGGAAAGTGAAAATATTATTCGTTGGTTAGAAATAATTGATTATAAATTTCAAATTCTTGATATTGTGAGGGTGTTTAAGACTTCAAAACAAGCAGGACATATTCCCTTTTTATCGGATTATCCAATTTCTGTTCTAAGATCCAGTATGGATTATTCTCCAAGTAAAGTTATAGCTGAAATCAGACGTTCTCAGAAAAGAATTACAATCAAAAATAAGAATCAGAATATTAATTCTCTTGTTACTTTTAAAACCTCGAATAAAGGATTTAATTTCTTTCACCAAATGAATGATTTCATATTTTTAGAACTGCCCAAACAGCATGTTGCATTCTTTTATTTCTATCATAAGATCTTTGCCAATGAAGTAATCGCACATAAGGAGGCGATGAAAATTATAAAGCAATTTTACAACTAGCAACTACGTTTGTAATGACTATCCTGGCGCATGTCTTCTGACATGTGCCTTGCATTACTTGTTTTAAAATAATTTTATTACACTTTAAATAATGCACAGGACAGAAGTCCTTCGCAAGAAAAAAATAAAATCAATCAATGATAATACGGACTAATCATCAAATACACCACAGGTCCGCTTACTGCTACATAAAACCATAAGGGCCACGTATATTTTGCGAGTTTTTTATGCGCATCAAATTCGGCGGTCAATGCACGGTATGCAGTGTATAAAATAAACGGTAAAATAATGGCAGCTAAAAAAATATGCGTAAAGAGAATAAGGAGATAAATGATTTTTATGGTTCCCGTGCCGCCAAACTTTGTTTCGCCTGCCAGTAAATGATGGGCAATATAACTCACCAAAAAAACAACCGATAATATCAACGCAGTAAACATCAGTTTTTTGTGCAGTAAATAATTTTTATTCTTTACTGCAACCAATGCTGCCACCAATAAAACTGCAATGATTGAATTTATAATTGCATTGGCTGTTGCAAACACATGCACATTAAATCCAAGATCAACGGTTAACTTAAACCGGCTTAATAACACTACCGCTGCAAATACAACAAAAGAAAAAATGCCAATTAATATTTTTGCCTGAGGGTCGTTTTTTTTAATGCTTGCCTGTAACATATTGTTGATTGGTTTATTTGTTTAATGGTTTATTGGTGTGTTGGTTTAGTTGTTTATTAGTTGATTGGTTCGTTTTACTCGAAGCTCATAACTCTTGGCTCGCAGCTTTCTAAAAAAATTTATTTGTTTAATGGTTTATTGGTGCGTTGGTTAATTGTTCATTTCAATTAGAAATTAAACCATGATCGAAATGTTGTCAGAGTGAGCCTGTCGAAGTCAATTCACACTCATCACATTTCGACAAGCTGCCAATGACAGTTAGCAAAAAAAATCTGAAACCCATTTGCAAACAAATGATTATTTTTTGCCACGAAGTCACTAAGAAACAAAGAAAAAGCGAAGCTTTTTAAAACTTAGTGCCTTAGCATCTTTGTGGCCAATCTGTCATTTTCAATGTGCTTTTCTGCGCAGCAGAAATTGGTTACTCAATGTGACAGGAATCTTTATTGGTTGATCGTGAGTTTTGTTCTTACTAATAAACAAATAAACCAATCAACTAATAAACAAACTCACCCATTTATTTTTCTTCGAGCCGATAAATAAAAAGCAAAAATAATTACGAGCACCACAATTATCAGCCACAACCATTTTAAATTAATGATCTCTGTAAATAATTCGCTGGGGTTCTTTTTGTCTTTTTCCAACATCAGCAAACCAATGTCTCTTGCCAATTGTTTTAGCGATGTGCTGTCTCTGTCCAATCCATCATAATATCCGCGAACAACCATATCCCTGTCTATCAAAACAAAGCGGCTGGTATGCACAAAATCCGGATCGATAGGTTCCATACTGAATTTATCAACCTTTAATTCTTCAAATGCAAAACGATAAATAGAATCTCGGCTGCCCGTTAACATCCAGTAATTATCGGGATTAACACCAAAGCGATCGGCATAATCTTTTAATACACTTACCGAATCTCTTTGCGGATCAATGCTCATCGAAATAAACTGAACAATCGATGTGTCTATTTTATTTCTAACATCGCCACCTTTCATAAACGATCGCTGCAGCTTGACCATATTGTGTGTAAGCGACGGGCAAATGCTGCGGCAACTTGTAAAAAAGAAATTAAGCACAATAATTTTTCCCTGCTTGCTGTAGAGATTAACCGTGTCGCCCAACTGGTTAATTAATTTTATGTCGGAAGTTTTGTGCCAGATGCTGTCCTGTATTTCTTTTCCGTTACGAACAGTGGTAACAACACTATCCAATAAAAATTTTCGCGGCATCACAACAGCTTTATCGCTGGCAACCTGCAAAACGATATAACAAAATAATGGCAGTAATACTGCGATCATTAATGCCAACAATGCTTTTTTGCTCATAAAATATTTTTAATAAAAAAACCATCGCCATGTAGCGATGGTTGATATACGTTTATTAAAAAAGAAACATCGAATCAAAATTAATCCACCGCTTTTTTAATTTCTTCGGTTTTGGTTTCTTTTATTTCCGTTTTCTTTTCTACTTTTTTAGTACTTAATTCTTTTTTATACGGGTCGTACGTATTTTTCAGATGGTTGAAAGAATTACCATCGTATAAAAATGCAAAGATGAACCAAATGAAAATCAATAAAGGAACAACGATGGTCATAATTAAATTCTTTACTTCATGTTTTAAATGCATGAAATAACCAACTATATAAAATGCTTTCGACAACATTAAAATAATAATGATGCCCTTAATCGTTAACCGCAAATGTTGATTTTCCATTCCCATCATGGCAAAACCCAAAGCCAATTCAATAATGGTTAATACGGTTAAGATAATGGTAACGCGTATAACTTCTTTTTTCCCGTCGTGATGATGCGCAACTGCTGTATGTTCCATGTTAGATTATTAAAATGAGTTGATGAATTTTTTTTAGATCAGATAGAAACAGGTAAATACAAATACCCAAACCAGATCCACAAAGTGCCAGTATAATCCTGCTTTTTCGATCATCAGATAATGGCCGCGTTTTTCGAATTTATCAGTCAATGTCATGATCAACATTACAATGTTTATGATCACACCGCTGAAAACGTGGAAGCCATGGAAACCTGTTATGGTAAAAAAGAAATTAGTAAAGCCTGTTGTTGATTGAGTTCCGTCGGCATTCATGAAAGGGTTTCTTCCCCACCATGCACCTTCATGAAATAAATGGTTCCATTCCCATGCCTGGCAACTTAAGAAAGCCAAACCACCTAAAATGGTCAGCAGCAAATTAATGACCACTGCATTCTTTTTCATTTGCTGACCTGCCTGTACTGCCAATACCATGGTTACAGAACTGATGATCAAAATAAAAGTCATGATACTTACAAACACCAATGGCGCATGCGAATTTTCGCCGGCCAATGGATACGATCTGAAAACTTCGTTTGGATTAGGCCATCCGTTTGTTGCAAAACGTGTTGTTCCGTACGCAATTAAAAAAGCACCGAAAGTAAAAGCATCGCTCATTAAAAAATACCACATCATTAATTTACCATACTCTACCTTGAAAGGGCTCTTACCTCCGCTCCATAATTTTTCGGGTACTGCTGCTGCTGTTGTTGTTGACATAATTTTTGTTAGGTTATGTTCGCAAATTTATTGGCTTAAGGTCAAAATAAACAAATTCATTCAAAAAAACCACTCACTACCTGATCCACATAAAAAATACAAATAAATATATCCAAAGCACATCTACAAAATGCCAGTAGGTGCTCATCATTTCAATCGTCACAACATTTATATTAGTTTTTTTATTGCTTAATGATCTGAACGAAATAATCAATATAGCAATCACACCGGCTAACACATGCAGCACATGAAACCCAACGATCACACCGAGGAAAGATGCAGCAGCATTACTGCCTGCACCAAATAATTGTATGCCGCTGTTATTTAATTCCGAAAAACCAAAAAACTGCAACACACAAAACACAACACCTAATACTGCAGTAGCTGCTATCAATAATTTATATTTATTTATATCGTTTGCCCTTATTTTTTTTAATGCAAGATGAACCGCAATGCTGCTTAAAATAATTATTACAGTAGAAAACCAAAATACTTTCGGCAAATCAAAATCCAACCATTGGCTCTGATTGCGTTTAACAATATAAGCACTGGTAAATGCGGCAAACATCATGCAGATGCTTCCCATTGCTGCCCACAAAAAAAATTTATGCGAATGAATTCTTTTTGTTTCGTTTGGTCCCACGATAGTCATGATCACTCTATTTTATTTTTGTTATCAACTTTTGTTCTTTGCTCAACAGCGGTTGTCCGAAGGAATCCCTTTGGGTAACGTTATTAAGTTAAGGAACGTGATGTCATGCTGAGGCTCTCGAAGCATGAATTTAAAAACAAACATTTCGTTCATCACTCTTCGAGAGCCTCAGAGTGACAATCCTTAACTTAATGACATTGCCCCCTTTGGGACACAGTTCAACTATATCACCACGTGCAGCTTATCGGCCAGCAATGCCAATAAAACTATCGGCAAATAAATATAACTGCTGAACATTACCCGCCTTGCTGCTTTTACATCCATCTCCCTGTATAATCTTATACATTGAAATACCATAAATAAATTACATGCAATCAATATCCACATGCTTACTTGTCCGCTCATTCCAAAATAATAAGGCAGCATGCCAACGGGTATCATCAACACGCTGTACATGATGGCCTGCAATGCTGTAAACTTAGTTGGTCCTTTCGGACTTGGCAATAATTTAAAACCCACTTTTGTATAATCGCCATGTGCCACCCATGCAATTGCCCAAAAATGCGGGAACTGCCATAAGAACTGAATAGCAAATAATATCCATCCGCCTGTCCAACTGATCTCCTGATTATAAAAACCGGCAAGCCATCCGATCAAACAGGGCAATGCGCCCGGAAAACCACCAATCAAAACTGCAACCGAATTAATTGTTTTTAATGGTGTGTAGATATACGCATAAATAAATAAACTGAATGCCGAAACCAATGCCGATGATAAATTAAAAAAATACCACATCATAAAAACACCTATCACACCGGCGATGAACGCAAAAATATATGCTTCCTGCTGACTCATCCTGCCATCAGCAACAGGGCGCATTTTGGTACGTTTCATTTGTGCATCGGTATCTTTTTCAACTGCCTGATTAATGGCATTGGCACTTCCCGCGATCAGCATACCGGCAACAAATAAAAGTATGATCATCTTCAGATCGTACCCATTATTGGGAACCAGTAAAAAAGAGATCACACAAGAAAACACAACAGTAAAACTCAACGTGAATTTCATCAGTTGAAAATAGTCTTTCACTTTTGCAACAATTGCAAAAGATAAAGAAGCTGATGTGTTGATTGTTTTTGCCATTTATTTTTAAATCAAATCTTTCAAGCCGAAAAACAATGCCCCGAAAATTGATCAGGGCATGTATATTATTTTTTTATGCTTGATGATTTCGCATAATTTTTTTAATGATGACTTTCTTCTGCTCCAACAGGTGTTGTTTGAGTGATAAAGTCCTGCCCGTCTTTTCCGTAATCATAAGGCCAACGATGCACTTCAGGAATTTCGCCTGGCCAGTTTCCGTGACCCGGACGAAGTGGTGTTGTCCATTCCAAAGTATTCGATTTCCAAGGATTAAGTGATGTAACTTTTCTTCCTTTGAAAATTGAATAAAAGAAATTGAATAAGAATAACAATTGTGTTGCAAACACGATCATTGCAACAGTGCTGATGAACCTGTTAAGGTCGGCAAATTGTTTGAAGCTTTCCCAGTTGCTGTAATCGTAGTAACGACGCGGCATACCTGCTAAACCTTCGTAGTGCATTGGCCAGAAAATACAATAAGCACCTGCAATGGTTATCCAGAAATGGATATAACCTAATGTGTTATTCAAATGCTTACCATACATTTTTGGATACCAGTGATAGATACCTGCAAACATGCCAAACATAGAGGCAACCCCCATTACAATGTGGAAGTGTGCGATCACAAAATATGTATCGTGCAAATGAATATCCAATGCAGAGTTTCCTAACCAGATACCTGTTAATCCACCCGAAATAAATAAGCTTACAAAACCAATGGCAAACATCATTGCCGGGGTGAAGCGGATATTTCCTCTCCACAAAGTAGTTAACCAGTTAAATACTTTGATGGCCGACGGAACCGCAATCAATAAAGTAAGTAATACAAATATGGAACCGAGGAATGGATTTAATCCGGTAACAAACATGTGATGCGCCCACACTAAAAAGGCAAGTATCGCGATCGAAAACATAGAACCGATCATTGCCATATAACCGAAGATGGGTTTGCGTGCATTCACCGACATGATCTCACTCACCATTCCCATGGCAGGTAATAAGATGATATATACTTCGGGGTGACCCAAGAACCAGAACAGATGCTGGAATAAAATCGCACTACCGCCTTCATTTGGTAAAGCACCAACACCGCTTACAAAAATATCAGACAGATAAAAACTTGTTCCGAAATTTCTGTCAAAAATCAATAATATAAATCCTGACAATAAAACAGGGAATGATAACACACCTAAAACCGCAGTAAAGAATAATGCCCAGATAGTTAATGGCAATCTGGTCATGCTCATACCCTTGGTACGCATGTTTAAGATGGTTACGATATAATTCAAGCCGCCTAATAAAGATGACACAACAAATAAAGCCATGGCAACTATCCACAAGTCCATACCTGTCTTAGATCCCGGCGATGCACTGCCCAATGCACTTAATGGCGGATAAGCTGTCCAGCCACCACTGAATGGTCCTGTTTCAACAAACATGGAAGAGATCATTACACAACTTGCTGCGAAGAAAAACCAGAATGAAAGCATATTCATAAATGGAGATGCCATATCTCTTGCACCAACCTGTAATGGAATTAAAAAGTTTGCAAAGGTTCCGCTCAATCCTGCAGTTAATACAAAGAAAACCAAAACAGTTCCGTGTGTTGTAACCAATGCATAGTATGCCTGCGGCGTAATTTGTCCGTCTTTTACCCACCATTTTCCCAATACGCTTTCCAACCATGCAAAATGCGAATCGGGATAACCCAATTGCAAGCGAAACAATACGCTCATCAATCCGCCTAAAACAGCCCAAACCATTCCCGTGATGAGGAATTGTTTTGCAATCATTTTATGATCCTGACTGAACACATATTTAGTAATAAATGTTTCATGATGATGATGTTCATGATGTGTGTCATGCGAATCATGTGAATGAAGATTTGCTTCGTTACTCATATTTAGTCTTTGTTCAGATAATTATTTATAAATACAACAACCAGAAATTCTATCGAATTATTTTTAATTTTTTGCTATCGTTCTTGCAGTGCTGTCGGCCTTTGGTGCATCAGGGTCTTTATCCGGAAAATTCTGTAAATACAATGGTTTTTGTTTGGCCAGCCACATATCATAATCTTCCTGTTCAACCACAACAATTACACCTTTCATAGAATAATGGCCATTGCCGCACATCTGATCGCAACTTATCTCGTACTGAAAGTTTTCGTTGCCTGTTATCTTTTTCATTTCTTCGGTGGTGTACTTTGGTGTAAACCACATGGTAGTTGGGATGCCGGGTACCGCATCCATCTTTAAACGAAACTGCGATAAGCCAACATCATGTATCACATCGCGTGAACCGATAATTAATTTTACAGGTTTGTTTTTTACAACATACATGGTTTGTTCGGTAACGATATCATCATGCGATGCAGGATCATCCTTTAAATTTAATGCTGCATTATCGCTCATTATTAATCCTAAAGAGTTGGAAGCAGGATCTATATTTTTATAATATTTTTTTCCGAATTGATTATCAGCTCCCGGATAACGGAATATCCATCCGAATTGTTTTCCTGTAACTTCTACCACCATTGCATTTTGAGGGGCATCGCTTGTAAAATAATACCAGTTACGCAAACCAAAAATCACCAACCCTGTTAAAACAATGGCCGGTACCGCTGTCCATAAAAATTCTAATTTATTGCTGTGAGCGAAGTAAAAAACTTTACGGTTTTCATTTTCCTGGTATTTATAACTGAACCAGAATAATAAAATTTGAGTGATGATAAAAACGATACCCGTAATAGCTAATGTGATCCACAACATCGAATCAACCCTTTCGCCCTGAACACTTGCAGCATCGTGGGCCAATAATGTTTTACCAAACAATAATTTATTGCAGTACCAAACACCGATTAAACCAGCTATCAAAAAGCCTATCATTAAAAAGCCATTGATCTTATTGACGTTTTTGCGGTTCTGTTCTTCACCTTTTAATATGCCTACGTATTCACTTGCTTTCGATATCTGAAAGATAATAAGGAAAACAAGAAGAATTACAGCTACTGTTAAATATATTGTCATGTTGTTAGGTTTATGCTTAATATAGAATAACAATCCAAACTTGCGATATGTTATGCCGGGTTATGTATGATGTATAATACTTTCTTTTAAAAATGGATGATATTTTGAAACCAATGGTTTTTTTGCCAATGCTTTTGCAACAAATAAAATCATCAATCCAACAAATAAACTAAGGATACCAAAATCCAACCATCCTAATGTTACATGTTCTTTGCTGATGCTTCCCATCACCATTTGATAGAAATCGATCCAGTGGCCGAACAAGATCAATACAGCCATAAATGTTACAAGTGTATAATTTCTTTTGGTCGATCGTTTCATCAAGATCAATAACGGGCAAATAAAATTGATGATCAGGTTAAGGAAGAAAATTCCTTTGTAAACGCCCTGTACCCTGTGTTTGAAATATAATGTTTCTTCGGGCTGATTCGAATACCAGATCAACATGTATTGAGAGAACCATAAGTAGGTCCAGAAGATAGAAAACGCAAACATGAATTTTCCAAGATCGTGCAAATGTTCTTCATTGGTATATTCCAGATATCCTTTGTTCTTCAAATAAATAACCCACAAAGCAATTAAACTTAATCCGCTTACAAACGAACTTGCAAATGTGTACCAGCTATACATGGTGCTGTACCAATGGGCATCTAAACTCATTAACCATAACCATGGAATGGTTGATCCTACAGTTAATGCAAACCATACAATGAACAAAGCAGCCCTTACAGTATTTCTCCAAATAAATGACGCACCGGTTTCGCCGTTAAATGCAGCCTGATCGGCTTCATTACTTAATTGCCTCATTCTCCATCCCAATAAACTCCACAAACCAACTGCCAATAAAGTCCAGATAGTGAAAAATTTCACATTTAAAAATCCTGACTTCGCTTTTAATACATCATCGCTTGCAACAGCATTTGAATCTAACCAATGGTAGATATGGTGGTTGCCGGAAAAAACAATAAACAACAAAACTGCAACAGTTATTGAACCAAAGATGGGAACCATGGTAGAAATAGCTTCAGGAATGCGGCGGAAAGATTGTTGCCATCCACCCATTGCCAAGGTTGTGATACAAATAAAAAACATACTTGTATTAGTTACCAATGTCCAAAAGATCGTATTGTACATGATGGTACCGATAAATACAGCCTGCTCTTCTTCGGTTCCTCTTCCCTTGGTAATATAACCAATGATCAAAGCCAGCAAACCTGCGCCAATCAAGGCAAATGACCAAGTTTTGAGTTTTGCAGGGATTTCAAATTGTTCTTTAATAGATGACATGTTAATCTTTTATATCAGTTGTAAAAAGGTAATTAATTTTTCGCCACTGCATCAGCAGCAGGGGCAGCAGCAGCTTTTCCTTCTGCCTGTTTCATTTTAATATATCTGATGATCTGCCAACGTTGTTTACGGGTTAACTGCGATGCATAACTTCCCATCAAATTCTTTCCGTACATAACAGAATAAAACATTTGTCCTTCGGGCATGGCTTCTGCATAAGCATCGCCAATAAATGCCCTTGGTTTTGCTGCAAATGGTCCTTCACCGCCTTTATACAACGGACCGTTGCCGTCTAATTTTGGTCCGTGACAAATTCCGCAATTTATCAAATACAATCTTTCTGTTTCTGTATATTCTGCTTTTGATAAAGAATCAACAGGGCTCTTTATTTTTTTTGAAGCAACATAATTGGTTGTATCGCCGGCAGCATCTTTTGCCAGAGGAAAAGGAAATTCTTCGCCACGTGCAATTGTTCCGGGAACAGGAAGATTGGTATAATTAATACCGGCATCTTTTAAATTACTGTGATCGGCATAAGTTTCGTAAGCGCGGCTGTATGCCATATCGGGCATATAAACATTACTGGGCTTACGTTGCACATCGTTGCAGCTAATGATTGATGCAACCGTAATTACTAAAGCTATAATAAATAATTTCTTCATCGTCATTCAATTCTTATTAATTAAGCAGCAACAATTTTATTTTGAAAAGGAACCTGATCTTTATCGTATCTTCCTAACCACCAACCTGCTTCGGCAACCTGTACTTCTGTTTCAACAGCACCGGCATTCGATAAAAATGCTTTCAGGTCATCCACATTTGTTTTTTCTGTTGTTTCAATCACCATCACAAATAAATCATCTGTTGCACGAATATGAAAATGATGTTTCTTAATAAATGGCGACAGCTGGCACAAATAACAAAATGTAAGTACCATACCAACTGCGGCAAATAAAACAGTCAACTCAAAAATGATCGGTATCCATGATGGCAAAGAAAAATGCGGTTTACCACCAATATTCAAAGGCCAGTCGTAAGTTAATACCCAACTGATAAAACTTAATGCTGTTGTTGTTCCGGTGATACCATAAATAAATCCGGCGGTATGCAAACTTGTTTCACGCAAACCCATTTCATGATCTAAGCCATGCACTGCAAATGGTGTATAGATGTCATGAATTTTATATCCTGCTGTCCGAACTTTTTTTACTGCAGGAAATAACGTTGCTTCATCATCAAAACAACCAACTACGAATTTCTTTTTTGCCATATCAATCTTCCCTTTCAGGAATTTATAGTTAAAAAATGTTCTTTATTATTGATTAGTATGAAAATTAGTGTTTTCAACCACTGTATGTCCATGACCACTATGCGCAAATACAGAAGCCGAAACCGATTCCAGGTGACCCATCTTGTCTTTATAACTTTCACCTGTTGTTTTCAGCACATACTTAATTTCAGCGATCGCAATAACAGGGAAATATTTTGCAAACAGGAAGAAGCACGTGAAAAATAATCCGAACGTACCCATGAAAAATCCGATCTCCCAAATAGACGGACTGTAATAAACAGACCATGAAGACGGAAGATAATCGCGGTACAATGATGTTACAATAATTACAAAACGTTCGAACCACATACCTGTATTTACGATCACACTCATAAAGAATGTAACATATAAATTTCTTCTCATTTTACGGAACCAGAATATCTGCGGGCTTAACACGTTACATGCCATCATGCCCCAGTAACTCCATCCGTAAGGACTGAATAAATTAGCACGGCTATACCAGAAAGTATATCCTTCATATTTATTCTGGCTATACCATCCCATAAATAATTCGGTGAGGTAAGCAACACCCACGATCGATCCTGTTAAAACAATTACTTTGTTCATTGCTTCAACGTGGCCCATGGTAATATAATCTTCTAATCCAAATACTTTACGAACAACAACCAATAAAGTTTGTGTCATTGCAAAACCCGAGAAGATGGCACCCGCAACAAAATAAGGAGGGAAGATAGTTGTATGCCAGCCCGGAACTACTGATGTAGCAAAGTCAAACGATACAATGGTATGAACCGATAATACCAGCGGTGTTGATAAACCTGCTAACACCAGCGATAAAGATTCGTGCCTTTGCCAATGTTTGGTAGAACCGCTCCAGCCAAATGATGCAATACCATATAAATGCTTGCGCAGCTTTGTTTTGGCACGGTCGCGAACTGTTGCCATATCGGGTAATAAACCACTATACCAGAATAATAATGATACGGTAAAATATGTACCGATCGCAAACACATCCCACAATAACGGAGAATTAAAGTTCACCCATAAAGGTCCGCGTGTATTGGCATAAGGCATTACAAAAAATGCCATCCAAACCCTACCCATATGCCATATTGGAAATTGGCCTGCACACATTACCGCAAAAATCGTCATCGCTTCTGCAGCACGGTTAATACCTGTTCTCCATCCCTGACGGAAAAGCAAAAGCACTGCCGAGATCAATGTACCTGCGTGACCAATACCTACCCACCACACAAAGTTGGTGATATCCCAACCCCATCCAATTGTTTTATTCAGGTTCCACTGACCGATACCATAAGTAACATCCCGGTAAACAGAATAAATACCAAATAGTAATAAGGATACTGCAATATAAAAGCCAATATACCAAAGTTTGCTTGGCTTAGCTTCGATAGGGCGAACAATATCTACCGTAACATCGTGATAGGTTTTTGTACCATACACTAACGGTTCTCTTAGCTGTGATTCGTACTTTAAATGCATCTGGTTTGCTTATTTAAAACCGGTTTTATCCGATTGAAATATTTTATTTTTTGTTAATCAACTTCGCTTATCCTTTTTTATCTTCTTTCTTTTCAAGCTGCAACCACTCATCTTTTTCTTCCGCATCAAGGTTCCTAACCTTTGCCAAATAATTTACGTTTGGCATAATATGCAATTGTTCTAATGAATAGAAAGTGCGCAAAGCATTATCTGTTCTTGCCATGGTAATTGCACTGTGTTTATTATTTACATTACCAAAAACAATGGCATCGGTAGGACAAGATTGCTGACATGCGGTTTTAATATCCTTATCTTCCAATGGTCTGCTTTCTTTCTTCGCTTTTAATTTTCCTTCCTGCAAACGCTGAACACAGAATGAACATTTTTCGATCACACCACGGGAGCGAACTGTAACATCGGGGTTTAATACCATGCGTGTTAAGTCATCGTTCATATTCAATACAACATCATTCACAATGCCAACCTGGTTATCAGGGAAACTATCGGCACCGGTATAATCGGCCCAGTTAAAACGACGTACTTTATAAGGACAGTTGTTGGCACAATACCTTGTACCGATACAACGGTTATAAGTCATTTGATTTAATCCTTCGCTGCTGTGGTTGGTTGCTGCAACCGGACAAACATTTTCGCATGGTGCATTATCGCAATGCTGGCACATCATTGGCTGGAAAACTACTTTTGGATTTTCCAGATCGCCGGTATAATAACGATCGATGCGCAACCAGTGCATATCATGAAAACGCAATACTTCAGGTTTACCAACAACGGCAACATTGTTTTCTGCATGACAAGCTACAACGCAGGCAGCACAACCGGTACAAGTGTTTAAGTCAACACTCATTCCCCAATGGATACCGGGTTTATCGTAATACGGATAAATGGTTCCGTTCTTTTCAAAATCTTTTAAGCCGCCATAAGGAGCCAATTCTTTATCCCTGTCTTCAAGAATATCGTTGGGCGATTTTTTGAAATCTGCCAAAGTCAATTCTTTCATTATCTCTGTACGGTTGCCCTGTGCAGTATTATATTGACCGTGTGTTTGTGTTAAGGCAACAGCATATACATCATCTGTTTTTTCAACAGTAACATCGGCAACAGAAAAATTAATAGCGCTTCCGTTTAAGCTGGCAAAACCAAAAACATTTTTACCAACATCTTCTGCTGCTTTACCCATTTCTTTTACACGACCATAACCAACAGCAATAGCAATGGTATTTGCTTCGGTGCCCGGAATGATCAATGCAGGCAATGAAACAGATTTTCCATTCACTGTAACTTTTACAACTTTCTTAGGAGGTTTTACTTCGTAAGCATCGGCCTGGCCATTATTAGTTAGATCAATATCCAATAATGTTTTTGCCAATGCAGGAGAAACAATAACATAGTTATCCCAGGTTGCTCTTGTAACCGGATCGGGTAATTCCTGTAACCAGGGGTTTGACGCGCCGTTAACACCAACGCTTATTTTTTCATATAATACTAATTCGATCTTACCGCCTTTCTTCGCAGAAGAGATCGCCATAGAAGCCATTCCAACTTGTGTAACATTTCCTTGATTAATATAAGGAGTTGTTGCAGAAGCCGTTGATGCAATATTATAAACTCCATCCTGCAATACTTTATCCCATCCGCTTTCGCCACCAACTTTATTGCTCCAATATGTTTTTAAGAACGATACATAATCTGTTGTTGAACCGCTCCACTGCAATAAACTATCCTGCCACTGACGTGTTTTGAATAAAGGTGCAATGGTTGGTTGTAAGAAAGAAAAATATCCGGTCTTTGCTTCGGCATCACCCCAGCTTTCCAAATAATGGTGGTCGGGGATTACATATTTACAAAGCTGTGTTGTTTCATCATTTTTTGGATTGAATGAAACGGTAACTCCAACTTTTTTCAATCCTGTTTTAAATTTATCTGCATCATACCAGGTGTAGGCAGGGTTTGCACCAAGAACAAATAATGCGGCAACATTGCCTGCATTCATATCATCAACTAATTTTGCAAAATCGGCATCAATACCCAGGCGGGTATTATAAGTTGACGACCAATCAATTGTTTTACCGTTTGATTGTAATGCTTCATTGATTGCGTTCACCACGATCTGCACATTCACATCGTTGCTTCCGCTAACAACCAATGCCTCGCCTTTATTTGCTGCTAAAACTTTTGCAGTTTTTTCTATCTGACTTTTTAATTTGGCATCGCTCACCGAAACAGCCTGTCCGTTGATAGCATTCAATAAACCCAATGCAACGGCACCTGCTTCCGAAGGGCGGTGTAAATATCTTTCATCGGCATTAGAACCTGTTAAACTTGCCACACTTTCGAAATGAATGTGTTTGCTCATTTCAGGTTTCTTTTCATTTATCTTTTTTCCCTTTGCATATTGTTTTGCAAATTCAATGGGGCTTATCCAAGTGCCTAAGAAATCGGCACCTAAACTCACGATCACTTTTGCATTATCGAAACGATAAGAAGGAATAAGTTTTTTACCGAATGTAGATTCGTTGGCCAATAAAATACCGGTGTACGAAACAGCGTCGTAAACAACCTGTTTGCTGCCCGGATATTTAGATAAAAACTGATTAATTATTTCTTTAGAAGAAGGAGAAGTGATTGAATTGGTAAGAAAAACAATTTGTTTTCCGGTAACAGCTTCGCTTACTGCTTTATCGATTGCTTCGAATGTTACTTCTTTACCATCGATCAAAGGGAAACGTAATCTTGCTGTATCATATAAATCTAAAACAGAAGCCTGAACCCTTGCAGAGGTACCGCCGCCGGTAACCGGACTTAATTCATTCCCTTCAATTTTAATAGGACGGCCATCTCTCACTTTCGCTAAAACACTCACCGCTTCGCCATCCTGCACAAAAGTTGTAGCATAATAATTTGCAACGCCCGGAACGATATCCTCAGGTTTATTTACAAAAGGAATGGTCTTTTTTACAGGTGTTTCGCAACTTGCTGCAAGCGCTGCTGCCGCAGTACTGAAACCTAAATATTTTAAGAAATCCCTTCTCGGGGTTGCCGATTCCAGGAAGCCTTTATCATTTGCTTCGAAGGGTAATTCTTCAGCAAATTCGTCTTTAGCTGATTGCTGATAAGCTTCAGAATTATTTAATTCCCCAAAACTTTGCCAATACTTTTTCTCGCTCATAGTTTATGTTGATTGATTGCCGGTTTAACAGCAATTTTCAATTTAAATTAATAGTGACATCTTTGACATTCGGTTCCGCCAATCATTTCTACAGTAACACCTTTTGTGCTGTCTAATTTTCCATTCTTCAGATCTTCGTGATATTTTTCGAAAATGCTGTAGAAACCATTGTCTTTAAACTGCACCTGTGTTTGTCTGTGACAGTTAATACACCAACCCATACTTAAATCGGCAAACTGTTTTACTTCATCCATGTTGGTGATCTCGCCATGACATGTTTGGCACTGTACTTTACCTGCTTTAATATGTTGTGAGTGATTAAAGTAAACGTGGTCGGGAAGATTATGAATTTTAACCCACTCAATTGGTTTTGCTTTTGACGGATCCCAAGGTTGACCCGGAGTGAAACCTGCGTATTCGTATAATTTCTGAATTTGTGCGGTACCGTTTACTTCTACACCTTCTTCGGTATAAAATTTAGGGCCTTTATATTCGTTGATGGCCATATGGCAATTCATACAAACATTTAATGAAGGGATGCTTGCATGTTTACTATCCTGTGCGCCACCGTGGCAATACAAACAGTTTATTTGATTGATGCCGGCATGTACTTTATGAGAATAGAAAATAGGTTGTTCGGGCTGATAGCCTTTATTGCGGCCTAATCCAATTGCACCTTTAGTTGTATAATAACCTCCCACCAAGAAAAGAATAATAGTAACAAATGCGATATAAGCTTTGTTCTTCCAGAAAGGAACAGGTTCGGGATAAGCTTCACCGTCTTTATCGGCCGATAATTTTCTTAAATTACTGTTCACCTGCATCAATGTAAATGCAATGATGGCAAGTATTAAAGTAAGTATACCAAACAACAAAGTACTGTCGCCTTCGGGAGCAGGAGTATTTGCAGCATTTACAGGTGCACCGGCAGCAGGCTTAGAATAATCTTTGATGTATTTTAAAATAGCACCAATTTCAGCATCTGAAAGACTTGGAAAAAGATTCATAGGAACCTTGCCAAATTCATTATACAGATTGTTTGCATAGGCATCTCCTGTTTTCAGAAAAGCCTGATTGTTTTTGATCCACGAATACAATTTTTTCTGGTCGGGCCATCTGTCCTGAACACCGGCTAATGCAGGCCCAACAAGCCTTTTATCGACGGCGTGACAAGCGGCGCAGTTTTGAGAAAAGAGCGCTTTACCATCTTGTGCTTTCACCTTATTGCTGAAAGAAAAGCTCAGAAAAATAATTGTACTGAGTACTATTGTTTTGGTTATACTTCTGTGAGATATCATATCACAATCTATTATCTAAATGTTCTTAGTGAAGAAAATAATACCATGAACGGTTGCAAAAATAGGGGAGTACTTCCATAATATTTCAATGTGAAAAAAATTTTTTTGGCCATATCTGGCTTGATTTTTAGGCACTTGTTGAAATTCGATCTGTTTTTTATCATTGTTTTGTATGCTAATTCGCATTATAATGCGCTGTTTTAAAGAATAGTTTTAAATGAGATTTTTAATTCATCTTTAAATAATATTTATTTGCAACAATAATGTTAATCTTAAAAAACGTTCCTTTGAACCATAAAAATAATATTGCCATTTTCGCTTCGGGTGCCGGATCCAATGCAAAAAAAATTATTGAGCATTTCAAAAAACACAGTTCTGTAACAATCGCATTGATCGTTTCAAATAAAGCCGATGCCGGTGTTTTACAAATTGCAAAAGAATCCGGGATACCAAGTTTAATTATTGAGAAAGAAAGATTCTTTAGAGGCGATGCTTATTTAAGCGAATTGAACGCAGCCCAAATTAATTTCATTGTCTTAGCCGGGTTTTTATGGAAGATACCGTCGGCATTGATTGTAGCGTATCCGAATAAGATCATAAATATTCATCCTGCATTATTACCCAAGTATGGCGGCAAAGGAATGTACGGGCATTTTGTTCACGAAGCTGTCATCGATTCAAAAGAAAAAGAAAGCGGAATCACCATTCATTATGTGGATGACAAATACGATCATGGCAATATCATTTTCCAAACTACCTGTCCTGTTTTACCAAATGATACACCCGATGATTTGGCAAACCGCATCCATATACTGGAACATGAACATTATCCAAAAATCGTTGAGCAATGTTTGCAGGGATAATTAAGTGCCGGTAAAGATCTTATTGAATCTATCCAGGAATGCGTGAAATATATTTTTCTATTTCTTTGATCTGATCCAATACCTGCTTGGTTTTGGGCTTACAGGCTTTTGCTTTGCGGAAGAAATCTTTAGCCGCCCTGAATTCTCTTTTGTTCATAAAGATCTGGCACATGCTTAAATAAGCAACTGCTTCGCTTTCTTTATCGGCAATACCCAAACGAATAGCGGCACGCACATAACCTTCGGCCTGTTTCAGGTCGCCTTTTTGCATGGACATCATTCCCAACTGCAATTTATTGGCACTTTCGGTTTCGGGCATCGGCGAACCCAGTGATGAGCTTTTCTTCAAATGTTTTTCGGCCGTATCAAAGTCCTGATTCATCATCGATAAATTCCCTTTGATGGTGTAATAGGTTGAACGAACCGGTTTGTATAATAAACCCGGAAACCAAACCGAGTCTAAAATTTTTTGTACTTCTTCTACCCTGCCCTGTTCCATTGGCTCCTGGATCAATCGCAACGGACCAATAAAGAAATGGCTGAACAATCCGATCACTGCTATAAAATATAAAACGAAAGAAGGCCAGAATCCCGACATAATATTTACGACTATTGCCAAAACAACTGCCAGCAGGCTTAACCAAAAACGATATTTAATAATTATGTTGTAAAACTTCATAGTATTTCCTTGAGGGCTGCAAAGATAAGGCGCAGCTTAATATTTATCATCATTCAATTCAAGCCAGTAACCATCGGGATCCTGCAACCATATTTGATGTACACCATCCACACGGGTGGTGATGGCATTCTTATTTCCGTTCACATCTTCCCAAACAATATTATTTTTTTTAAGTATCCCGGTAATGATAGTAACAGATGGGACGCTAAAACAAGTGTGGGTATTTTTATAATATTCTCTTTTTGTCTCGGCTCCCTGAATAATATGCAGCATGGTATGTTCGCCGGTTTTTAACCAGATATGTTTGCCGTCGTGAAACGGTTCGGGAATAGAATCCAATCCAATGATCTGTTGGTAAAAGTCGCCCGATTTTTTCAGGTCTGTTACATAAATAGCCGTATGGTTTAATGATGCTTTCATTTTATTTTGGGCAAATGAAAATGTGCAGCTAAAAATGCCGAAGATTATGAATATTATTTTTTTCATTTTTTTTAATTGATAAGATTCAAATATAAACTTTACAAATGAGGGTTGAGTTGAAACTGTTATTTTTGCGGCGATAATTATCTTGGTCCCGTAGTTCAATGCCCGCCCGGACGACTCCGGTCGGACGGGGATAGAATAGAAGTTATGCTTTTTGCGTATGTTATAAAAAGTAGTTTGGTCCCGTAGTTCAATGGATAGAATAGAAGTTTCCTAAACTTTAGATACAAGTTCGATTCTTGTCGGGACTACTTTTTAAACAGAAACCCTTATTGATTAAGGGTTTTGTTTTTGGGGATATTTTTTTGTCATGATTGATTTATTTTATCTGTGCAGCGAAGAAGGATTTTGATATAGAGGTTTCAAAAGAGTTGAATGATAAAAGTTATAAAACAAGAAACGGCTGCATGTTTAATGCAGGTACTGTTAGAAGACTTGTTTGTTGATTTTCGTGTTGGAATTTGAATAATGAGTTCCAATTAATTTCCCAATTAAACGGTCGTTTTATGAGACCATTTGCGCCAAGACATTATGTAACAATTGATTTTTTGTTAGTTTGGAATTTTTCGCATGAGGTGCACAAAATTTAATTTGTTTTTATTAATAGTTGGCCTCCTCCCGGTATTTTATAAACTTGACCATCCCTCTTTATGTAAACATCAATCGAGCTAAGATTTAAAATTATCTTTTTATCAACAGAAATTTTTAGATTTTTATATGCATTGATATAATCAACCAAGGCTATTTGAGTTGTATAGTCTATATCATTTCTTTTTGAAACGATCTTGAAGAAATTTTCGATTTCAACCCATCTATTGCCAATACCATCGTTTTCCCAGCTATGCCCCCAAACATCTAATAATGCCTGAGAATCTGACTTCAGAAAATCACCCACCAACTTATAAAAACCTGCTAATTCCTTTTTATCATTTACTGAATCATTGGGTATAGAATAGGCCCTTCCAAATTGATGAATGCTGGGATCCCATCTAAGGAAATCTTCAGGTATCGAAAAATTATATGAGTCCCTTACTGTTCGTGCATATTCAATACCTAATCCTTTAATAACATCTACTACAAAATCATTATAATTACCAAAAGGATATGCCATACCCCTGACATTGTTTCCGGTAAGACGCTCCAACTCTTTTCTGTCTTCTGCTATTTCATAAGTGATATCAATTTTTGATAAAGCAGTTAGAGCAGGATGATCAGCAGAATGAACAGAAACTTCGTGTCCTTTATAAAGATTTTTGATCTCATCTTTAGTGAGATATCCTTTTGTGTCGAGCTTATTAGAACACAAATGAAAAGTTCCTTTAAGGCCGTAATCATTCAGCAATTTTACAAGTCTTCTGTCAGCAACCGTTCCATCATCAAAACTCAAAATAAGTGCCTTTGATTTTCCTTCAGGAAAAAGCATTTCAATTTTAATACTTGCTGTAGTATTTGAGCTATTTGATTGTGCCGCTAAAAAAATAACAGTAAAAAGTAATACAACAAGTGAAATAATATTTTTCATGAAATGATTTTTTAAATATCCAACCATTTCGCAAAAATATAGCTATTTAATACACTTTATGTTGAAGATTGAAGATTCTAATCTCAATGAACGGTTCCTTTTGTGCGACTGATTTTTTATCACCGCACTTTTAATAAGAATTCCTGTTACCAATACCCGGCATTTTCCCAAAAAAAAGTTTCATTAATCAAAGTTCCACAAACTCAACATCGAACGTTTATTTGAAAATATTCAATGTGCAGCAAAACCTAATTTACCTACACAAATTTTGAATTAAGTAATTGATTACCGCGAATGATAGTCAAAATAAAAAGAATAGAAGTTTCCTAAACTTTAGATACAAGTTCGATTCTTGTCGGGGCTAGCAACGCGGAATTATTACCCAACAGCTATTAGTTCCGTTTATTTTTTTGTCTGCAACCTCGCTACAATTTGAAATTAGAGAGAAAACGCTATTGAGTTAATTGGTTCAATGTGTCAGTTATGCCATCTCCATTTGGCGAAAAGATATCAGGTATGCTAGAACAAATTGTTTGCTTACAATAATATCATAAGCCAAAAATTCATTGCTATTAATTGTGTTCAACCAATAAGTCCACAGAAAATTAAATACAATTTCTGATACTATTGCTTTTATTCTAAAACTGCAATCCCATTTTTATTGATAACCTTCGGTAATAAAAATCGTATTGCGAGGAATAATTGTAACCACTGCCCCAAATAATGGGCGACATAAATAAATTATAGTATTGCAAATAACTAAAGTGCTTAAAACTGTATCCAACCGATAAAATAAATTTTGTTTTTGTGTTGATGGATTTGCTTAATCCAATTCCGGTTTCGTAATACAAAGTATTATAAAATTTATTTGCATCGTTGCCCCATTGTTTTCTCGGTAACACACTGCTGTATATTGGAAAATTTATTCCGGCATCGGCATACATTAATGGCTGCCATGTTTTATTTCCTAAAGTTTTTCTAACATCAACAAATGCAGGAATACTGCGATAACCATAGTTATCGAGGCTTGCGCCCAAACCTGCAAACCAGGTTTTATATTTTATACCGTTAATGGTTTGCATGGTAAATGATGTTTGCGACTGTCCGTTTAAAAATCCAACACTATTAATACTGCTGAATTTTATTGCTGACTTTTTTTGTTGCGCATGGCTATTATTTACAAGAATAAATAATGCTGTAATGATGAAAATATATTTTTTCATGATCAAATTTTTATTGAATTAAACTTAATTTACTCAACAGTTTTACATTCGAAAGATCAGCATAATCGTATTGATATAAACCATCTTTTGCAGAAACAATGGCTATGCCGTTGATGCAGATCACATCGTACGCATCGGCAATATTGATGGTTTGTTTTAATTGTAAATTATAAGGATCTGTTGCATCGTAAACTTTTAATCCTGCATCGCAAATCATTAAAGTATTGCCGTCTTTACTCAATCCCATTGGCTTTGTTAAAAAATATTTTTTTACTAAAGTTGGGTGTGTTACATCCTGCACATTCACAACATCCATTTCATTTTCTACACCATTGCATGTTGTTCCTGAATGTAAAGTGATGTACGCATTTGTACCATCGGTTATTACAGGATCGCAAACTCTTGCATGCGTGAAAGTGCTGAGCAGCCCAGGGTTATCGGGATTACTAATACTGAAAATATACATGCCCGATGTAGAACCGATAAATAATTTATCCTGAAAAGGATAAATGGTTTCGGCTATGCCAATTCCAAGATGTAAATTTTTATTGCTTTGATAATCTGGATTTGAAGGTGAGGCGATAGAAATGGATAATAATAGATCCTGATCTACTGCAAACAAATGATCCTGTACAATGGCAAGCTTCGACATAGAACCTGCAACTCCTGTTTGAGTTGATGAAGATGAACTTGGTGATGCTGTGAGAAGATAACCTCCATACATCATCGGTGTTATATAACTTCCGTTATTCCAAATCCCTTGTCCCTGCTGGATTTGAAGACTTGCAATCGTATCCCTCACCGTCCAGGTTGTAATAACTTTTCCGCTATCAACAAAATAACCATTTACATATCTCCTGCCCGGGAAAAGATTAGGGGCATAATTTTTTAATACAACAGCATTGGGATTACTGATATCGATGATCAACAGATCGGTATAACAATCGGCATATAAAAAATTATCCTTTACAGCAATATCTTCATTACCCGGAATATTGATGAATGCTTTATTTACGGACGATGCAGGATTGCTGTTATCGATGATGTGGATACCTTTTTCTTTTTCACACAAAAAAATGGTATTGCCCATCACATACATTTTTCCTGCATTTACAATTGGTTGCGAAAGATCGCTTTTAACCGATGCCCTAACCTGCGCTGAAGTTTGCAGAACAGGTGTGTACACTTTATATTGGTGTGTGCCTGTATCTTTAAAACAGCCGTGTAAAAGCAATACAGTAGTAATTGCAAGCAGCAATGCACTTGCATAAATTGATTTCTTTTTCATAAAAATTATGGTTTAATGATTTTGTTCTTTCGCGACGTGAATTGTATTGGTTTATTTATTTGTAACGACAGTTGCTGCCAATAAAATTTTTTGGTTGATTGTTTATGAATAGGTGATACACTTTGTTCTGTAAGCAATGATATCCGAAACCTGTTATTGTAATTATAACCAATGCCGGCATTAAGGTTTATAAAAAGATGATTATTAATTGAAGTGTTATAAAAGTATGGGTGAACAAAATTGTTTGGATCGGTCACCAACCATTTTTCTGCAAAAGCCCATGCCAATGAACCACCGAATATTAATTGAAATTTATTTTTTGCCGATGGATTGAGGTTGTAATTCAACATCACAGGCACTTGCAGCCAATGCGCATAATTTGTTTTGACCGAATTATTAGCAGCAGTAAAATAAATTATGCCACCTGTTAATGTTGAATCTATTCCAACAGATTGTTTGTTTTGAAGATACCGATATTGTAATCCTGTATTAAAATCCCATCTTTTACTGATATTGTTTTCGTAAACAATCCCTCCAAAAAAATGAAAGCCTGTTGAAGCTTCTAGTATTTGATTGCCCGCATTAGAAATGCCTCCCGGGTTTGCTGAACCTACATTCGAATAAGAAGCCGCTGTTGCCGGAAATAAGTTTATTTGATTTGCGTGCAAACTACCGCCGCCAAAGTTTATCAGCCAATGATTGTTTTTATTTTTTTCTGTTTTAGGAATATTATTTTTTGATGATGAAGTTGTTATTGCAGAATCGTTTTTATCTTTTGTTGTTGTATGTTTTTCATTTGTTGAAATGATTGAATCAACATTTTTTTGACCAATCGTTGTTAAACTATCGGCAGGATTTGCTTTGTTTTTATCTGAATTATTTTCTTCTTTTTTTGAGAAGGTTGTTGTTGTTTTATTTTGCTGAACTTCATCTGCTATCTCTTTTTTGTTTTGAAGAATATCGTCTTTACTGTTACTGTTTTTTATTGACCGAACAATTAAATTATTGCCGGCTGTTTTTATAACAGCATTATCTGTTTTGTTTTTTTGTGGTTGAACGGTTGATGGAATATTTTCAACCTGTTTCTTTTTATCATCAATCAAATCATCGTTTATCTCTTTTTTATTTTGAATCGTTGTTGAATTAATATTGATTTTTGTTTCGTTGTTTGAATAATAAAACCACCATCCGCCACCTGCCAGCAACAATCCCAAAGGGAGCACCCACCACCAAAAAATCCCCCGACGTTTTTGGCGTGGGTGCAAAGCAGCTTCAACATCCTTCCATATTTGCGGTGAAGGCTCTAAGCTGAAATTGCTTAATTGTTGTTCAATATCATTTTCAAATTTTCCCTGCATTCGTTTTTATTTCTGATGTATTACTATTCTCTCTCAGCATTTTGATCAACATTGTTTTAGCCCTGCTGTATTGGCTGCGAACCGTATTGGTATTCATGTTTAAAAGCGCTGCTACTTCTGTTTGGTTATATCCTTCAACTGCAACCAAATTAAAAACGGTTTGATAACTGATGGGTAATTGCCGTATCGTTTCAACCAATTGTTTGGTCTCTAATTTTATATCGGGGTTCTCTTCACTTACCGGATGCAGGGCTATTTCGTCCACACTCATTTCTTTTCGGTAACGGCTGTGCTTATTTAAATAAGTCAGCGCAGCATTTACCATTATCCGCCTTATCCATGCACCCAGTTCGCCATCCCGCTTAAACTGATCCAAATGCGTAAACACCCGTATAAATCCATCCTGTAAAACATCTTCGGCATCTTCATAACTTTTGGTATAGCGATAGCATAGCCCTAACATAGCGGCAGCATATTTTTTATATAGCCGATGCTGTGCTTCCTTTTTGCCTTTTAAGCATTCATTAAGCAATTGCTGTGTTTCCATTATGATCTATACAATAGTATGACTATGCAATTATCTGTTTCATTGCAAGGAATAAAAGTATTTTTAAAATAAATATGAGTTTTTACACCCGGACCACAAATAATTCAAACTAAAATGATGTCTTACAAAATGACCGGCTTTTACGACATAAGAGGATTGTTTATTCGAGGTATTTGACTGAAAGATTGCCGACAGCTTTTATTATCTATTTACTGCCCCCTTTAAACCGATACGTTGAATATTGCAAGCAAATCTGCGATTAAAAAGTTTGAACTCGTTCCTGCTAAGACCACTTTTTTAACTGAACCCTTATTTATTAGGGGTTTTATTGTTTTAGGATATTTTTGAATTATGACTTATTTGTTCATTTTGTGTAACAAAATCTGCAGCAGAATTGAGGTTTCAATAAAAATATTATCGTTGGCTAAGACAGTTAAAATTGTTGATATCAATATATTTACAATGTGATTAAATCAAGATTACGAATATTATTGCCGATTATTGCTATCCTAATCTTACTTATCTATTGCTGGACGATTATTCTGACAACTGATAGGATTATCACTTGGCAACACTATCTTGGTCTAATACTTTTTTTACCAATCATTTATCTATTCTTTAAAAGCAAAGACCTTGTTATTATTTCAACCGGGATTTATTTGCTACTAGCTACATTTAATTTATTAGCAATAAATTCAGAGATTACAACAAGTTGGATTAGGATTGGCTCACTTACAACTCCACCAATTCAATTATTATCGCTAGGCTTATTTACATTTTATTTCATTCTTAACATTGACCCTTTGATTGATATATATCTTGGCTTTGAAGAAATTCGTAAAAAGAAGAAATGAAAATACTTGACCAAATAACAGAATTTGTTTCAGGAATTGAAATTGCAATATCACCAACTCTCATAGGATTATTTGCCGGGATATGCATTTATTATTTCAAACAAGACAAAATTGGTCTTCTTCTATCTATCCTAATTTCAATTTTGGGTCTTGCATTTGGAATTATATGGGCAATAAGGATTCACTTGAAAAAAGGAACTACAAATTTTATGTCTAAGAATTCTGCTTCTTCAGAACTCAATAACAAAAATGAAAAAGTATAGGAATACAAGGTTTTTATATCTTCCCCCATCAGCAAACTTCCCCGAAAATTGTTTTAAGCAAATCAAATCATTTGGCCGCCGGAGATAATTCACCATACCAATATGCAGCAGTAACGCCGCCGTCCATCAAAAAATCACTCCCTGTAATAAATGCGCCTTCCTGTCCCATCAGTAAAGCGCCTACATTACCTACTTCATCGGGCGTACCGGCCCTGCCCACTGCCGACACCTTGATCATTCTGCGATAGCCTTCACCCCGTGGACCCGACAATTCATCTTTTGCCAGAGGAGTGATAATGATACCCGGACTAATGGTATTGATTCGGGCTCCGCGTTTACCCCAGCGTACTGCTTCGGCCATCACGCGCAACGAATTACCTCTTTTGGATAATTGATAGGCATGCAAAGAATCCTTCACCTGATCGGGTTGAAGCATGGGGAGCGATAATAGTTCTTCGGTGGGAACGGTGGCAAGTGCTTTATCCTGTTCAGCCGTTAATGCAGGTAAACGATGCCCCGATTGAGAAGCTATCACCACACCCGACCCGCCGCTTGCAATTACATTTCCAAATTCCTCCAATACAAGTGCAGTGCCATACAGATCCACTTTAAGTATAGTAGATGGAGAAGCCTGCGAGGGAGATACACCGGCAGCATGTATCAATCCGGTGATATTACCCATAGCGGTGGCAGTTTTTATGAGAGATTGAACCGATTGTCTCGATGCCACATCAACGATAGCTGTGCTCACTTCAAAACCTGCTTCGCTAAGTACTTTTGCAGCGGCTTCTGCATTTTGTTCACGCAGATCTGCAAGCAAAATATGTTTCCCTGCACTTACCCTGCGAGCTATTGCCTGCCCGATTGATCCTGCACCGATAACGACTATTACATCTGCAGAACTATGTTTCATAAAAAATTTATTTTAAGAATTTGAAAACCATTTAATCCAATGAAAAGTTTCGTGCCTTAACTCCAGTAAGTCTTCCATTGCAATACAAAACAAAAAGAGATATAATAAGTTTTATATTAATTCAACATTCTGTATTCATTCGGCGATTGCCCAACTCTTTGTTTGAATAAACGAGTAAAATGTTGCGGATATTTAAAACCCAATTCATAAGCAATCTGACTTACTGATTTGCTTTGATCGAATATTTTTTCTTTCGCCACATCAATCACTCTTGATTGAATGTATTCCTGCGCTGTTCTCCCTGTTTCTTTTTTTATAAGATCACCAAAATAACTTGCCGATAAATGCAGTTCAGTTGCACAATATGCCACAGAAGGCAATCCTGTTGTTTGCGGTTTGCCCGATTGGTAATACTCGTTCAACAGGGTTTCAAATCTTTCTAGAATACCTTTATGAGCTTTATCGCGGGTGATGAACTGACGGTCGTAAAAACGTATGCAATAATCCAGGAACAGTGCAATATTAGACACTATCAATTTTTTGCTGTGCTTATCGATATTTTGCTGCAATTCGTATTCGATTTTCGAAAAACAATCCAATACGATCTTTCTTTCACGATCCGATAAATGAAGTGCTTCGTTCGATTGGTATGTAAAAAAATTATAGTCCCCGATATGCCGCCCAAGTGTTGTGCCATGTATCAGATCGGGATGAAATACCAATGCATATCCTTTAGGTTGATACGTTTCTCCATTGCTGTTCATACCTGCCACTTGTCCCGGTGCAAGAAAAACCAAAGTGCCTTCCTGATAATCGTAGGTATGGCGTCCATACAGCAAATCGCCGCATTTCACTTCTTTTAAAAAGATGGTATAAAACCCGAAATACATGAGCGAACCCTGTCGTGGAGCCGCTTTCGATAAATCAACAATACTAACCAAGGGATGCAATGTTTCATTGTTGTTGAATGTGTTGTAATCATTGATCGTTTCAAACCGTAACATTTTATTCATAACACCTCTTTTTATCTGTTTCAAAATTATCGCTTTGTTTCATCCTTTCAGCGATGTGGATCTATAATCAGCAATATTGGTAGATAAATCCATAATCTGTATAACACTGATGTTACAAAATGCGGTGACCTTTACAGTATAAAAGAGATGTTATCATGCAAACCGTTAGATTGAATAATGGAATTGAAATGCCCATTTTAGGTTTTGGTGTTTTCCAAATTCGCGATGCCGCGGAATGTGAAAGATGTGTAGTTGATGCTATCCATACCGGTTACCGGCTTATTGATACTGCTGCTTCTTATATGAATGAACAGGCGGTGTGTAATGCCATTAAGCGTTGCGGAATAAACAGAAAGGATTTATTTATTACCACCAAACTATGGGTGCAGGATCATGGTTACGAAAACACTAAAACAGCTTTTCAAAAATCATTAGACAGATTGCAGTTAGATTATCTGGATATGTATCTTATTCATCAACCTTATGGCGATATTTTCGGTTCCTGGAGGGCCATGGAAGAATTATACGGGGCAGGAAAAATAAGAGCCATTGGTGTTGCCAATTTTCAACCCGACAGGATAATGGACCTCATCGTTTTCGGAAAAGTGCCACCGGCAGTGAATCAAATAGAAACACATCCTTTTCATCAACAAATAGAAACTCAAACATTCTTAAACGGGAATAATGTTCAAACAGAATCATGGGGACCTTTTGCCGAAGGGAAGAATAATATTTTTCAGAATGAATTATTAATATCAATTGCCAAAAAATACAACAAGAGTGTTGCTCAAATTATTTTACGCTGGCTGATCCAAAGAGGCATTGTCGTTATCCCAAAGTCTGTTCGTAAAGAAAGAATGGAAGAGAATTTCTCCATTTTTGATTTTGAGTTAAGTAGTGACGATGCCGAAAAGATAAAAAGCCTTGACACAAAAACAAGCCTGTTCTTTGACCATCGCGACCCTGAAATAATAAAGTGGATGGGTAGCAGAAAATTGGACTTGTAAACCTATAACTATTTCATTAGAAGAAATCAGACAATTAAAAACAATAAAAAATATACAGATGAAATCAAAGATCCTTGCGCTTTTTATAGCGGTCATAGTGCTGCAATCAGCCTATGCGCAAAACAATTTACCTACACCTGAACAACAGGAAATCATTAACCTGTCGAAACAGAAATGGGATTGGATGGCTGATAAAAATACAGATTCTTTACATCTGTTATTCGACGAAAAAGCGGTTTTCGTTCACATGGGTGGAAGCTGGGGAAAAGCACCCGAGCTGAATGTTATAAAAAGCGGAGGGATCTGGTACAAGAAAGCAGATATACATTCGGTATCAGTAAATATTATTGATAATACCGCCATCCTTTTAAACAACATCACTTTACTGGCAGAAGTTGGGGGACGGGAAGTAACCAATCCTTTTATTGTTACTGAAGTTTATATTAAAGAGGGCAGCAAATGGAAATTAGGCTCTTTATCATTCACCAAACTGCTTACCCCCGATGATATGAAGCATTGAGATAATTGTATGATTCAGTTAACCCGCATGCTGAATTAATTTATCAATACAAGTTTACTGATGAACAGCAAGGGCAACGGCATTAAGTTAAGGATTGCCACTCTGGCTCTCGAAAAGTGATAAACGAAATTCTCGTTATAAAATCATGTTTCGAGAACCTGCCAATGACAGTTAGCAAAAAAAAATCTGAAACCCACTTGCAAACAAATGATTGTTTTTTGCCACGAAGTCACTAAGAAACAAAGAAAAAGCGAAGCTTTTTAAAACTTCGTGCCTTAGCGTCTTTGTGGCTAATCTGTCATTTTCAATGTGCTTTTCTGCGCAGCAGAAATTGGTTACAAACCTGACATCACGTCCATTAACTTAATGACATTGCAGTAAGGGGCTAATATCCGCATGGATTATTGTTTCCCAAGTACAGGACAGGCTTTATCACCTTGTAATAAACTCATCCTTCCTGTTGTCTTCTGTTCTTTTCCGTATTAAACCCACATTAATCCCACAACAATCCCACAACAACCCACAACATTGTGGATAATTGTGGGTTAATTGTAGGTTTAATATGGGTTTGGTATAAATGTGTCAGGTAGCAGGTATAAAGCGTTGGGCCGGTATGGCAGGAAGAGAAGCGGATAAAATAATTATCTGTACAAAACGCTATTGCAGGGTTTCATACATTCATTTCGTCAACAGGTTTGGGTTAAGTAAACCGATGAAGGCTTTTCAGTACAAGATAAATCCTGTTTTTACACCCTTTTCTTCGTGATCTCTTCGTACCCGCTTATTATCTTCCTGCTGTTTTCTTCGAACGCTCTCGAAGAACTCCCGAAGAAACCTGCCGGAAGGTACGTGTGATGTAATAAGAAGGTAGCAACAAAAAGGAAAAATGCAGGAGTAAAGGCCGCGAATGATGCAAACCCTCTTCAGCATTATGTAACACTTCGTTTGTACAACGGGTCGTGTTTGTTTTTTATACTCTTTTAATCTCTGCACCTAAATTTCTGAGCCGTTCATCAATGTATTGATAACCGCGATCGATCTGTTCTATATTTTGAATGATACTCTTTCCTTCGGCACTTAATGCAGCAATCAATAAAGCCTGACCGGCACGGATATCGGGACTGCTCATGGTGATGCCGCGTAAATTATTTTTTCGGCCCAAACCAATTACGGTAGCACGATGCGGATCGCACAAAATAATTTGTGCACCCATATCTATTAATTTATCTACAAAAAACAATCTGCTTTCAAACATTTTTTGATGAATGAGTACACTGCCTTTTGCCTGTGTTGCAATCACTAAAATGATACTTAATAAATCGGGAGTAAAGCCGGGCCATGGATGATCGTAAATAGTTAGAATGCCGCCATCTAAATAGTTTTGTACTTCATAATATTCCTGTGATGGAATATAAATATCATCACCATTGATTTTAAAATCAATTCCGAGTTGCTGAAATTTTTCGGGTATCAATCCTAAATGTTTAACGCCGGCATTTTTAATGGTGATCTCACTTTGCGTCATTGCTGCCAATCCAATAAAACTGCCCACTTCTATCATATCGGGCAACATGGTATGCGATGTACCATGTAATTTTTCAACGCCATCGATCACCAATAAATTACTTCCTACGCCTGATATTTTTGCACCCATGCTGTTTAACATGATGCATAATTGCTGAACATAGGGTTCGCATGCTGCATTATAAATGGTGGTGGTTCCTTCGGCTAAAACGGCTGCCATTGCAATGTTTGCAGTGCCTGTTACCGATGGTTCATCCAGCAACATATAAGCTCCTTTTAATTGCGGGGATGATAATTGAAAATATCCGTGTACTTCATCGTATTCGAATTTTGCGCCGAGTTTTTCGAAGCCAATGATATGTGTATCCAATCTTCTTCTGCCTATTTTATCGCCGCCGGGTTTTGGGATGTACGCTTTTTTAAAACGAGCTAACATAGGCCCGGCAAGCATTACAGCACCGCGCAACTTTCCGCTTTTATTACGGAAAGAGTCGGATGCCAGGTAATCTATATTCACATCATCGGCTGTAAATGTGCAGGTGTGACGGTCAATCCTTTCCACTTTCACATTCATGTCCTGCAATAATTCGATCAATAAATTAACATCGAGAATATCGGGGATATTATTGACTGTAATTTTTTCGGCAGTTAATAATACAGCCGATAAAATTTGCAATGCTTCATTCTTTGCACCCTGCGGAACAATGTCGCCTTTTAATTTTTTACCGCCTATAACTTCAAATGAACTCATGAATTATTTGTTGATATCAATCAGAAATTAAATTATGTTGTACATGTCAGGCTGAGCTTGTCGAAGCCTTTTTATCGAACGCCCAATACATTTCGATAAACTCAGTGTGACATACAATTTTTAATTTCTGATTGATATGATGAAGAAATCAAATCTTGTTTTGTAAAAATAATACCTATTAAACATTTACAATAAACTAAAAGTTTGTCAGGTTTGAGCTTGTCGAAACCAAATTACGTGTATGACATTCACAGTTCGACAGGCTCAGTAGTGACAAACGATGTTTAAATGATACAATAAAAAAAGCATCGAAAAAATCCGATGCTCTTAGAATATTTTTCATACTCCCCTTCAGGGGCTGGGGGTGTTTAATATCTTTTCTTAAAACCGCCGCTTCTGTTATCACGTCCGCCGCCGGCTCTGTTATCAAAACCACCTCCATTTCTGTTATCTCTACCGCCACCACTTCTGTTATCACGTCCGCCGCTGCGGTTATCCCTGCCACCTGCGCTGCGATTGTCTCTTCCGCCACCACGGTTATCTCTTCCGCCAAAATTTTGACGGCGACCGGTATTGCTTCTTCCGTAATCATCTCTTTCAAAGTTTTGATTACGATGTTTGATATACGGCGTAGCACTGAATTCTAATTGCCCGCCGGTAATGCTGTTTAATTCGGTCCTGATGGTATCATCATGCACCAATTCTTTATGCCAGTTGCTGTAAGCTAACTTCATATAATAAGCAATGGAATGTGCAAAGCCTGCTTTCTTTTCGGGATCTTCTTCTTTCAATGCTTTTTCAATTACCACTTCCAGGTTTTTACCCAAATGCGAATATTTTGGATAACGGCGCGGATATGGCAATGGATCGGGTTTGCCCTTGTATGTTTCTTTTTGAGGAATAGGATACGGGCTATCGATATCTAATTTAAAGTCGCTGATAAAAAATAAATGATCCCAAAGCATGTGTCTGAAATCATCTACATTACGCAAATGCGGATTTAAAAATCCCATCAGTTCAATAATAGATTTTGCCTGCAGGTTGCGTTTGTCGCGGTCTTCGATTGTCATCACATACTCCACCATTTTCTGAATGTGGCGGCCGTATTCCCGCATACTCAAATAATTTCTGGCTGTGTTGTATTCCATGTTTTCGTACTTCATCTGTGGCAAATGTAAGCAATAGCTTGTGTTTCGGGTAATTTTTATGAAACCGGCAACAAAGAGAGAAATGATATTGGGTCTTACATCTGCACATTTACTCATTTGCACATTCACTCATTTCAAATTATTATCTTCGCCGCATGGAACAGTTGTTACAACAAATAGAATCATATAAAAAAGAGATCAGTGCATTTGAAGCATCAACAGCCGATGCGGTAGAAAATTTTCGTATCAAATGGTTAGGCACAAAAGGTTTGGTGAAAGTCATCATGGGCGAAATGAAAAACGTTCCCAACGATCGTAAAAAAGAATTCGGACAAATATTAAACGAGTTTAAATTATTTGCAGAGACAAAATACGAAACGCTCACAGCTCACAGCTCAGAGCCACTAGCTGCGAGCCATGAGCAATTTGACTGGAGCTTACCGGGAGATCCCATTTCATTAGGTACACGCCATCCGTTAAGTATTGTTCGCAATCAAATTGTTTCGATATTTAAAAGATTAGGATTTGCGGTTGCCGAAGGTCCGGAGATTGAAGACGACTGGCACAATTTCGGTGCAATGAATTTACCCGAAGATCATCCTGCACGAGATATGCAGGATACATTTTACATTAATCAGGATCCTGCATGGTTGTTGCGAACACATACCAGCAGCGTGCAGGCACGTGTGATGGAAAAACAAAAACCACCCATTCGTGTAATTTGCCCGGGACGTGTTTACAGAAACGAAACGATAAGTGCAAGGGCACATTGTTTTTTTCATCAGGTAGAAGGATTATACATTGATGAAAATGTAAGCTTCGCCGATCTGAAACAAACGCTTTATTTCTTTGTGCAGGAAATGTTTGGTAAGGATACTAAAGTTCGTTTTCGTCCATCTTATTTTCCATTCACAGAACCAAGTGCCGAAATGGATATCAGTTGTTTAATCTGTGGCGGCGATGGTTGCAATGTTTGTAAACACACCGGTTGGGTAGAAATTTTAGGAAGCGGAATGGTGCATCCCAAGGTGCTGGAAAATTTTGGCATCGATTCTAATAAATATACAGGCTTTGCCTTTGGTATGGGTGTTGAAAGGATTTGTCAACTTAAATATCGGGTAAACGATCTGCGTTTGTATTCGCAAAATGATGTTCGTTTTCTAAAACAATTTACCGGGGCGTTATAAAAAGTTGCACAAAGATCAGAACGTTGAAACGTGCGCTTCTTTCACTGAAAGAAGCGAAGGCCAGTAATGTTGCACAGAATTACAAAAGCTTGTAACAAAAAAATTAGCGTTTTACAATTGCTCTATTTTTAAAACAACATGTTTTATATTCTTGCGGTTATATGTGTAAACAATATGCACTAATCCGTTGGATGTTTGAATAACTGCAGGGTAACTGAATTCGCTATCGGGCAAATCTTCGAGCATATAAATATTTTTCCAATCAATACCATTATAAGAAACGGCAACGGCTAATTTATTTCTTCCGTTAACCCAATCTTTGCCTGCCATTAAAGGATTGTACACAACAAGCTGCAGCCCGTTTTTAAGTGTAACAGCATCGATACCGGAATTTGGATTTTGCAAATTTGTCTTGGTAAGCGGTTGCCATGTTTTTCCATTATCGGTTGACCATGATTGTACAATATAATTTTGTTTGCTTCTGCACAACAATTGCAATGTATTGTTTGGGTGGATAAGGATGCTTGGCTGAATAACATGAAAACTATCGCAGTTGATAGAAATATGTTGCCAGTGATTTGCATTGCCATCGGATTTTTCTACATGTATTTTCCATTGTTGCAGATCTTTGCTTTCGGTGCTGGAAGGATACAGTACATCGCCGTTTTTTAGTTGAATTGGTTTGTTTTTAACGGGGCCTAAAAACCCATCGGGCAAGCGTTTGGCGGCAGACCAATTTTGTCCATCATCGGCAGAAGATTTCATCATGCCCCACCAGTCTCTCGGCGATTTTCCAACTTTATAAAAAAGAAAAAGTTTCCCTTTTTTATTTCTGAATAATACCGGGTTCCAGCAGGCATAGCGCAGCGAATCGTTTATAATTCCATCGGCAATAATTGCAGGTGCAGACCATTGATTGTTTTGACACAATGCAAGCCAGATGCATACTTCGGGGCTTGATTCATAAGGTCCGGCAAACCATGCAGCCATTAATTTTTTATTGGGCAGTTCAACCAAAGTTGCAGCATGACAAGCAGCGAAAGGGGCATTTTTAATAATGAATCCTGTATCTATAACGGAAGCTTTTATTTCTTGAGTTGATTGTGCCGATAAAATATTGGCATAAAAAAATAAACAGGCGAATTGGATAAATATTTTCATTTGAATTATTAAAAAAATGCTTTAGCTGTACAATAATAAATACACAGATTGGATTTTACTTCATCTTTGCCTTTATTTTTTAAAGTAATGTTACACAAAACAAAAGGTATCATCCTGCGCACCGTTAAATACGGCGAAACCAGCATCATTACTACTGTTTACACAGAGTTGTTTGGCGTGCAGAGCTATATTGTGAAGGGTGTGCGGCAATCATCAAAAACCTCGCAGGGCAAAGCAAATTATTTTCAACCGGCGATGTTGTTGGATATGGAAGTGTATCATAACGAATTAAAACAAATGCAGTTCATCAAAGAATACCAATGCAGTTATTTGTACGAAAAAATTTTGTTTGATGTGGTAAGAAATGCTGTTGCAATGTATGTGATTGAATTGCTGCAACACAGTTTAAAACAGCCCGAAGCCAATCCTGAATTATTTTATTTGATCGAAGACACGTTAAAAGAAATTGATAAAGGCAGCGAAACTTTTGTTGCCAATCTTCCATTATATTTTACGTTGCATTTGGGAAGCGAATTAGGTTTTCAAATCCAGGGAGAGTATTCAGAATACAAGCCTGTACTGGATTTGCAGCAGGGCTTTTTTACTGATGCTGTTCCGCCGCATCCGTATTTTTTGGAAAATGATGATGCAAAAATAACATCGCAAATACTCAACATCAAACAATATAAAGACTTGGAAAATATTTCGCTGAACCGAAACATTCGCAGGCAATTATTGGTTGCATATCAACAATACATGTCGTTGCACATTTCTGATTTTGGAGAAATGAGAAGCCTTGCTGTGTTGCAGGAAATATTAAGCTAAATGGCGTTTTTCGCGTTTACTGCCGAGCGATAAAAAATGCACCATTAAAAAACTGATCACAACACAAATCAAAAAATCTATTGAAAGATTCAGGAACGAAAAAGACCTGTTGGCCATTATTTGTTTATCGGGGTCTGATGTAAAAAATGCAAGGGGCCATCCAAAATTTGCACCTACCAAATAAGAGGTTTGAAATTTAGAAACCGTAAAAGTTGTAGCAGTAAAAAGTAGCACCGAAACAAGAGAAGCGACAGAAATAATCTTTGTCATAAAATGCGTTTTGCGTTTGATTGGTTAGAGATGTTTCCATTTTTCAATCCATCAATTAACACCACGCCGGGCTTTTTATTTTTGTCGAAACTTCCCAAATGGTCTTCCATCTGCAAAGCCTTTGCCCCGTTGATTGTAGCCCACTGTAGCAGTTCGTGAACCGGAATGGATGAAAAATGTTGACTGATCTTTTTTACCTCATCCAAAATACTTAAACCCGTGTTGCTTGCTAAACTATCGGTTCCGATAGTGATACTGATTTGATGTTGACGCAATTTTTCAACAGGAGGTAAAGTGTTTTCAATGTAGGTATTAGCATTAACGCATAAACAGCAAAAAAATTGTTGATGATTTTGTTTTGATAAAAAATTTATGAATTGAATATCCCCGTCTTTAATAAAAGTATTATGAACCAGTAAAACATTTTTCGCGTTTTTAAATTTTGGAAGATGCGATTGCAAACTGCTTTTGCCGGTGGGGTTAAAAAAGCTGTTATTAATATTCATTAGCTCGTACATTCTTATAAAATCGCCGCTACCATTGATAAAGAGAGCATCTTCAAAATCGGTTTCCTGGTTATGAATGGTTGTTGTTTTATTTTGAAAGAAAGGCGAAATCAAATCCCATAATTCGTTTGATACCGAATAAGGTGCATGCGGTGCAAGAGAGAGTCGGGAGTCGGTCCCGCCAATGGCGGAAGGGAGTCGGGAGAACGCATCATAATAATCTTTACTTCTTTTAAAACGTTCTTCGGCAATTTGCGGCAACCATCCGCTTACTTCAATAAAATTATAATAGTCTAAACGTTGTTTTATTTTTTGAGGAATGGTGAGGGTATTGTTACAAATATCGCCAACGGCAACAATACCGTTGGCGATCATTTCGTCTTCGGCTTTTGCGATGGCATCTAAAATTTCTTCTTGAGGAAAATGACGTTGTGTAACAACATTAAAAACAAAATCTACCAAGCCGGTTTGCTGGGGAATTAAATTTTTCATGTGACTTAATTCCAGATGGCAATGGCAATTAATAAAACCGGGTGTTAATAGTCCATGAAATGTTTGAATATTATCGCCGGCGTTTTTTTCATCAATGATTTCCCCGACAATTCCATTCTCATCAGTTATTAAAACATGAGTATGATCGAGGATTTCTGTTCCTGTAAAAAGATGATCGGCTTTGAATTTTTGGTAAGACAAAATTTTTAATTGAGTTGACGAAGTTCTGTGTTTTTATGGTTGATGAAAAGAATTGATATTGTTGAAGTGTGTCCCAAAGGGATTCCTTCGGGACGACGCCACCGCAGCAAAATAGCGGTAAAACAGTTTGGCTCATCAAACAAAAAATAAAACAGAACAAATTTTTTATTGAAAATCAGTCGGTTATAAAGGTGCGATAAAAAATACTTCTGTAAATCTTTGGAAAATAACTTTCGCAGCAGCACCTTTGCCCTCCCGAAAAAAACCGGGATATTTTTAAGTTGGAGGGATAGCTTCAACATCACTTAAATAAAATTATCATGAGTAAACTACATTTCACAACCAAGCATGCAAATGCGGCTACCGTTAAGCACAACTGGTATGTTGTTGACGGTACTAATCAAACCGTGGGACGCATAGCTTCAAAGATCGCTTCTGTTCTTCGCGGTAAGAACAAAGCTTATTACACACCTCACGTTGATTGCGGTGATTACGTAATTGTTATTAATGCCGATAAAGTTGTTTTTACAGGCAACAAAGGCGAACAAAAACAATACATTAATTATTCGGGTTATCCCGGCGGAAAGAAAGAAGAAGCTGCACAAGATCTTTTAAAACGCCGACCTGAAGTAGTTATGGAAAGAGCTGTAAAAGGCATGCTTCCTAAAAACCGTTTGGGACGCAAAATGATCAAAAAATTATTTGTGTATGCAGGTACCGAACATCCGCATGGTGCACAACAACCAAAAGAATTTAAATTTTAAATTTCTGATTTCTGATTTCTGATTTGAAGATTTCAAATTCGAAATTCGAAATTTCAAATAACAAAAAAAATGGAAAAACAAAAAAATGCAGTTGGTCGCCGTAAAGAAGCCGTAACCCGTGTTTTCATCAGCAAGGGCGAAGGAAAGATTACCGTGAACGACAAAGAATACAAAGCTTATTTCCCATTAGTGTATTTACAAAACCAAGTTGAAGCACCTTTAAAATCTGCCGACGTATTTGGCAAATTTGATATTGTTATCAATGCGCAGGGTGGTGGATTAAAAGGTCAGGCCGAAGCAATAAAATTAGGTATTGCCCGTGCTTTGCTGGAAGTAAATCCTGAATTCCGCCCGGCTTTAAAAGCTGCCGGACATTTAACCCGTGATCCACGTGGTGTTGAACGTAAGAAATTCGGTCATAAGAAAGCAAGAAGAAGCTTCCAGTTCAGCAAACGTTAATACCGGTTATGGGTCATGGCTAATAGTTCATAGTCATTTCCCTCCCAGATCGATCATGAACTATGAACAACAATTTTTGAAAAAAAATATCAAACAAATAAAATGGAAAATAACACTTCATTACAACAGCAACTTTTAGAAGCCGGTGTTCACTTTGGCCATCTGAAAAAGAAGTGGAATCCAAAGATGTTACCTTACATCTTTGCTGAGAAAAAAGGTATTCACATCATCGATTTGAATAAAACCGTAGATCATTTACAGGAAGCTTCTGCCGCTTTAAAACAAATTGCAAAAAATGGCAAGAAGATCATGTTTGTGGCTACAAAAAAGCAGGCTAAAGAAATCGTTAGCGAATGTGCCAAGAGAGTAAATATGCCTTATGCTACCGAGCGTTGGTTGGGTGGTATGTTAACTAACTTCAACACTGTTCGTAAAAGTGTAAAGAAAATGCAGAGCATTGAAAAAATGCTGAACGACGGCAGTGCAGAAAGCTTAACCAAAAAAGAACGCTTGACATTAAGCCGCGATAAAGACAAAATGGAAAAAGTGTTGGGCGGTATTGCTCAAATGGGACGTCTTCCGGCAGCATTATTTTTAGTTGATATTGGTGTTGAACATATTGCATTGGCTGAAGCAAAACGTTTAGGCATTACAACATTTGGTATGGTTGATACCAATTGCGATCCTAATAAAGTTGATTTTGCAATCCCTGCAAATGATGATGCAACAAAATCTATTGCTATCATTACAAATTATATTGTAGCTGCAATTTCTGAAGGCTTGGCCGAACGTCAGGCAAATAAGGAAGAAGAAGAAGCACATGAAGATGCAAACGAATTAGAAGCAAAAGCTCGTCGTCTCGAAGCCGAAGCGCAAGCTGAAGGCGGTCGTGGCCGCAGAGGTGGCCGTGGTGGAGATGCTCCAGCAGGTGGTCCTGGTGGCCAACCAAAACGCCGCGTACCAAATAACCGCAGACCAGCTGGTGGCGGAGGCGGAAGATAATTTATAAAAAAGGTCATTGGGTCAATTAGTCATTCAGTGAACTGTATGCTAATTGACCCAACTTTTATATCGCTATTAAACTTCGTTGCGTCGCACTCTTGTACTGCATCTCTTCATTCATCATTTCATAATATGAGATAAACATAGATGCAAATATTTTTGCAACGCAATCATTCAAAAAAAATTCAATTAATATTTTTATATGAGTACAACAATAACAGCAGCCGACATAAACAAATTACGTCAGGCTACAGGTGCAGGTATGATGGATTGCCGTAAAGCATTAACAGAAGCAAACGGCGATTTTGAAGCAGCCATTGATTGGTTGCGTAAACAAGGACAAAAAGTTGCCGCAAAACGCAGCGACCGTGATGCAAAAGAAGGTGTAGTTATTGCACAAACAACTGCGGATAATAAAACAGGTTTTATTGTAACCATCAGTTGCGAAACTGATTTCGTTTCTAAGAATGCCGACTTTGTTGCATTTGCCCAAAGTATTGCTGATGCTGCAGTTGCCAACAATGTAAAATCTGTTGAAGAATTAAATGCAGCTACCGTTAACGGTGCTACCATTGCTGATTTAATCAATGATAAATTAGCCGCCATTGGCGAAAAAATTGGTATCAGCCGTTTCGAAAGAATCGAAGCTCCTTATATCGCTTCATATATTCATGGCGCACATCGTTTAGGTGTGTTGGTTGCATTAAATCAGGATGCTGCTGATGCAGGAAAAGATGTTGCTATGCAGATTGCAGCGTTAAATCCTGTTGCCGTTGATGCATCATCAGTTCCGGCTGATGTTATAGAAAGAGAAAGAGCAATTGTTACAGAACAAATTTCTGCCGATCCTAAAATGGCCGGTAAACCTGCTGAAATGATCTCAAAAATTGCTGACGGAAAGATGAATGCGTTCTTTAAAGAACAAACTTTATTGGCACAATCGTTCGTAAAAGATGGCAGCAAATCTGTTGCTGATTATTTAAAGAGTGTAAATGCCGATTTAAAAGTTATCGAATTTAAAAGAGTTGCTTTAGGATAATTAAAGCATCATAAATAAATAAAAAAGAGGAATGAAAAATCATTCCTCTTTTTTCGTTTTGGCAACTCATCAAAAATTAAGGTTATTTGCACTGAATTAATTTTATTACCATGCTCCCAAAGTTTAAAAGAATCCTACTCAAATTATCAGGCGAAGCTTTATTAGGCGATCAAAAAAACGGAGATCCCTTCAATCCCAAAATCATTGAACAATATGCACAGGACATTAAGCTCGTTACCGATCTTGGTGTTCAGGTTGCCATTGTTATTGGTGGCGGTAATATTTATCGCGGTATGAATGAAGCCGATAGCGGCATCGAAAGGGCGCATGGCGATTATATGGGAATGTTGGCAACAGTAATTAATGCAATGGCCATGCAGGCTATGCTGGAAAGAATTGGTGTGTACACACGTTTACAAAGTGCCATCAATATGGAGCAAGTTGCTGAACCTTATATCCGTAGAAAAGCATTGCGACATTTAGAAAAAGGAAGAGTGGTAATTTTTGGTGCAGGTACCGGAAACCCTTATTTCACAACCGATACGGCGGGTTCGCTAAGGGCTATTGAAATGAAAGCCGATGTTATTTTAAAAGGAACCAGGGTTGATGGCGTGTATAATGCCGATCCCGAAAAAGATCCTAGTGCAACAAGATTTCAAAAAATAAGTTTTCAGGAATGTATTAGTAAAGGTTTAAAAGTAATGGATATGACAGCCTTTACCTTATGCATGGAAAATAAATTGCCCATCATTGTTTTTAATATGAATATCCCGGGAAATTTATTAAAGGTTGTAGAAGGAATGGACGTTGGCACTTTTGTTAGTTAATTCACCCATTTGTGTAATTATATTTCTACGAAAGAGAAGTCTCGGTAATTTCAACAACATGAAAAGAGTTATCATTATTTTTTTATTGGCTGCACAAACTTACTGTTACTCTCAAAACAACTTAACACTTTCAGATGCAGTAAACATTGCATTAAAAAACAGCCCGGGAATTAAGATCGCAAAAAATAATCTGAACATAACAAATATCAATAATGATTATGGTGTTGCAGGCGGATTACCTTCTATTACTGTAAACGGAAACGATAATCAACAATCCATCAGCCTTAATCAATCGATAAGTTCAGGAATGGATATTGTGCGTAATGGTGTTGGAAGTAATACAGCAACATTAGGATTAGCAGCAACGGTTCCTGTTTATGCCGGCGGGAAAATCAATGCCGAGAAAAAAAGATTAGAACAAGTTCAGCAATTAAGCGAGCAACAATTAACATCAAGAGGATTAACGATTGCATCGAACGTGATGCTTAAATATTACGACATCATCCGCCAGCAGAGCTATGCAAAAACGCTGGAACACTCTATCGAAGTATCGAAACAAAAATTAAAGATCGTTGAAACGCAACGCGAAATTGGTTTATCGAACAATGCCGATCTGTTTCAGTCGCAATTAGATTTAAACGCGCAGAAACAATTACTCGAAGCACAATATTTAGTGATCGATCAGGCAAAAACAGATCTGCTTACTTTGCTTACGCTGAAAGCAGATTCTGCAATTAATTTAAAGGACACGATCATTATTGACAAAGGAATTAAGTTAGATTCTGTTTTAAATAACCTCTACATAAATCCCGATATTATTGCAGCCGATAAACAAATCCGCATTAATGAACTACTCGAAACAGAAACATACGCGTTACGTTATCCCGCTGTAAATTTTAATACCGGATATAATTATAACCGTTCGCAAAGTGCCGCAGGAAATATTTTATTCAATCAATCTTTAGGCCCTTATGTTGGATTAAATTTTTCCTTACCTGTTTTTAACGGCAACATTTATAAAAAACAATACCAGGTTTCTTCTATCAATACCAATAATGCAAAATTGGTGAAAGACACTTTGGTTATAGGTTATACATCGTTGGCTGTAAAAACTTTTCAATCTTATACTTCTAATTTAAGGCAGTTAGAAACGCAGCAAAAAAATTACGATCTTTCTTTGCAATTATTAGATCTGGTATTGCAGCGTTTTCAATTACGCCAGGCAACCATTATCGATGTAAAGCAGGCCCAGCAAACGTTTGAGAATGCCGGCTATCAACTGATCAATTTAAGTTATGCTGCAAAAGCTGCCGAAATCCAATTGCGAAAACTGGCAAATAAATTGGTGTTTTAATTTTTTTGTTACAGGCTGTTTAACGCTAATCAACTTTTGTTGCGTCGCACACTTGTACTGTTGGAGTTTTGAGCGGCAAGCAAATGCTCAATAATTTTCTTCAGTTGAAGTGTGCGACGCAACAGAAGCTTAATTTTTATTCTGTTGCCGGTAACAAAAAAAAATTTTCAAATAATTTTTAAGTCGAGATTATATTAACTTCATCCTATGCAAATCCATTCCAAATTACCAACTGTTGGTACCACCATTTTTACAGTGATGAGTTCGTTGGCTGTTGAACACAACGCTGTTAATTTAGGACAAGGCTTCCCCGATTTTATGATGAGTGAAGAATTGACTGATCTGGTGAATGCCGCTATGGCAAAGGGTTTTAATCAGTATGCACACATGAATGGCTTGCCTTTGCTGCGCGAAAGATTAGCAGAGAAAGTTTTAAAATTATATGAAACAAAAATTAATGCCGACACACAAATCACTGTTACGCCCGGTGGCACTTATGCCATTTATACCGCACTCACAACGGTGTTGCAACCCGGCGATGAAGTAATTGTTTTTGAACCGGCATACGATAGTTATATTCCAAACATTGAAATCAATGGAGCCAAACCAATTTTAATTTCGTTGCAATATCCGGATTATTCTATTCCGTGGGATGAAGTAAAAAGCAAAGTGAATGCGAGTACAAGAATGATCATGATCAACACGCCACACAACCCTACCGGTGCGGTTTTGAGCGAAAATGATATTGAAGAATTAAGAAACATTGTTGCCAATACCAACATTTTAATTTTAAGCGATGAAGTGTACGAGCATTTAATTTTTGATGAAATAAAACACCAAAGTATTTTACGTTATCCCGATCTATTGGAAAGAAGTTTTGTTTGTTTTTCGTTTGGTAAAACATATCACTGCACAGGATGGAAATTAGGTTATTGTATTTCATCACCGGAGTTGATGAAAGAATTCAGGAAAGTGCATCAGTTTAATTGTTTCAGTTGCGATACACCCAAACAAGTTGCATTGAGCGAGTTTATAAAAAACGAAGAAGCTTATTTATCGCTTGGTTCATTCATGCAAACAAAAAGAGATTTTTTCCGTGAGTTGATGAAAGCCACACCATTCAAGCTTATCCCGTCGCACGGCAGTTATTTTGAGTGTTACAGTTATGCAAATTTTTCGGATGAAAATGATTTTGATCTGACTGTTCGTTTAACAAAAGAAAATGCCGTAACAGCTATTCCACTTTCATCATTCTATAAAAACAAAACCGATAATAAAGTGTTGCGTTTTTGTTTTGCGAAGAAAGAAGAAACATTAAAAAAAGCGGTTGCTAAGTTGACACAGATAAAATAAAAATAAAAAAAAGATAAATAAAAAAGGCAACCATAATGGTTGCCTTTGTATTTGTAATCCTGGAAGATTACTTTTTGTCTGGGGACCTGCTGTTACAATATTTTTATTTTTTCAATTCATTGATTTGCACTTTTGGTACCAACTGGTTTGTTACTTTTTGTACAACAATTTCTTTTGCAACATTGAAAGAAGAGAAAGCTTTTACATCTAAAGAAGATGCACCAATCTTAACGATATATTTACCCGCTTCTGTAACCCATGCTGCGGCATTGGTATCGTAGGATGCAAGATCGGCAGCATTGATAGTAAATGTTATTGTTTCCGATTCGCCGGGTTTCAGCAAATTTGTTTTTGCAAAAGATTTTAATTCATCAGCAGGTTTATCTAAAGTTTTTCCGGGAGCAGAAATATATAATTGCACTACTTCCTTGCCCGCAACTTTACCTGTATTTGTTACCGTTACAGTTGCTGTAATTTTATTTTTAAGATCGATGCTGCTTAATTTAAGATTACCGAATTTAAAATTGGTGTACGATAAACCATAACCAAATTCGTAAGAAGGTTTAACATTGAAAGTATTGTAATACCGGTAACCAACATAAATACCTTCTTCATAAATTACTTCGGCAGGAACACCACCAAAGAAATTTGATTTTCTTTTTGGATCAGGATTTAATTCCCTGCCCGGGAAATTTTTTGCAGAAGGAACATCAGTATAATTTACAGGAAATGTCGTTGCTAATTTTCCCGAAGGGTTTACTTTACCGCTTAACACATCGGCAATGGCATTGCCTGCTTCCATGCCGGGTTGCCATGCCAATAAAATTGCATCAGGAAAATCTTTCCAACTGGCTGTTTCAATCACACCGCCAATATTTAAAACAACAATTACTTTTTTATTTTTTGCATGAAAGGTTTCGCTCACATTTTTGATCAGATCTTTTTCAACTGCCGATAAAGTAAAATCATTATCCACTTGCCTGTCGGCACCTTCACCTGCATTTCTTCCAATGGTGATGATGGCAGCATCTGAATTAGTTGCTTCTTTATTTAAAAGTTCGGCCATAAGATATTGTTCGGGAACCGGAGGAACTAATTCGAAAAAGAATTTTGGTTTTGGCCGTTTTGCTTTTGCATCGGCGATATATGTTTCATAAATATTCTTCAAATCTTTTTCAACTGCATAGCCTGCATTATTTAATCCTTGCAATAATGAAACTGTATAAGCTTTATTAACATCGCCGCTTCCAGTACCGCCGGCAATGATATCGTACGAAGTATTACCAAATAAAGCAACAGTTTTTGCAGAATGCAAAGGCAATGTGTTATTATTATTTTTTAATAAGATCATTCCTTCGCTTGCAGCAGCACGTGATAATTTTGCATGCTGAGCCAGATCGGGTTTATCTGAAAATTTATATCCTTTGTAAGTTGGCGATTCTAAAACAAGTTGCAATACACGTTCTGCATTTTCATTTAATATCTTTTCATCTAATGTTCCATTTTTTACTGCATCAACAATTGCTTTTGTTTGCATGGGTATGCCCGGCATTAATAAATCGTTGCCGGCTTTCATTTGTGCAACAGGATCTTTTCCGCCAAACCAATCAGTCATCACCAATCCTTTAAAACCCCATTCTTTTCTTAAAATATTTGTGAGCAGATCATGACTTTCGGAAGTATATTTTCCGTTGATATAATTGTATGATGACATCACCGTCCATGGCTGCGATTTTTTTACCGCGATCTCAAATCCTTTTAAATAAATTTCTCTCAGTGCTCTTTCACTAACAATTGTATTAATAGAATTTCTGTTTGTTTCCTGATTATTTGCTGCAAAGTGTTTGATGGAAGTGCCTACGCCATTGGATTCTATGCCATTCACAATAGCAGCGGTAATATTTCCTGCAACAACCGGATCTTCGGAATAATATTCAAAATTCCTTCCACCCAATGGATTACGGTGAATGTTTAATGCAGGAGCCAGCAACACATCAATGCCATATTCTTTTACTTCATTGCCAAATGCGATACCCACTTTCTTAACTAAAGATGTATCCCATGTTGAAGCTAATAAAGTACCAACAGGCCATGCAGTTGCATAAAAAGTTTTGGTGGCATCATTATTTCTGATGGGTGAAATTCTAACGCCAGCAGGTCCGTCAGACACAGTAATAATTGGAATACCAAATTGTTTAAAGCCATGTGTTCTTCCGGCGGCACCTGGAACTTTTTCGGGAATATTTTTATCATCCACATCTACTGGTGGCATCATAGAACTTAATGCAGCCAAGGCGCTATCCTTTTTTTTATTTTTCTTATCGTTATCAGCAGTTGGTCCGGGCATGATCATTCCCATACCTGTTACCAATTTTGCTTTTTGTTCAACAGTCATTGCAGCAACAACTTGTTTTACGGTTGATTTAGTTAATTGTGGGATTGATTGTTTGGTTGTTTGTGCCAATAAAACGGCAGGTACAATCAATACTGTAAAAAGCAGCAATACATTTTTCATTTGACAAATTATTTATCACGCAAAGTTCTGCTTTACCTTATGCTGATGATTTGATATTTATCAAAAAAAATTAATACTGAGAGCGGATGCGGCTTAATGTTTCCTGTGTGATGCCGAGAAATGAAGCAATGTAGGATAAAGGGACCCGTTGAATGATGCTTGGATTATTAGCCAATAATTTTTCGTAACGCTGTTGTGCTGTTTCAAACTGAATAGAATCCATTCGGTGCTGCGATAAAATAAGTGAACCCGAAATTGCTTTGCGAAACCATCTTTCAATATCGTGATACTGATCGCATAAAGCCATTAATTTATCGTAATGAATGCCCAACACATTTGCAGGTTCAATAGTTTGAATGATTAACTTACTTGGTGTTTGTTTAAAGAAACTGATGATAGAAAAAAAGAATTGATTATCTAATGCGATCCATTCTGTGATTTCTTTTCCATTCTTGAAATAATAAATCCGTGCGATTCCTTTTTTAATGTAAAAGAGATGATGGGCCACCGCATTTTCACGAACTAAAAAATGATCTTTTGGTACCGACCATTCATCCCATGCATGCAGAAATGCATTTTTACTTTCGGGCGAAAGCAAACTTATTTTATCAATTCGATCAACAAAAGTTTCCAAGTTGCAATGGTTAGGAAGTCAAGTTAATTATAATTTTCACGAAAGAAAAAATAAAAGGTCTTTACCATTGATTATCGCCATCGATCAAACCGCCTAAACCACCAAGAATACTTCCTTCTTCTCTTTTCGATACTGTCGCATAACGTAAAATCCTTCCGGCCAAACGACTGATAGGTAAGCTCTGGATCCATACAATGCCCGGCCCTGTTAGTGTTGCAAAGAATACACCTTCGCCGCCAAACAAAGTGTTTTTAATGCCGCCGATAAATTGAATATCGTAATTAACGGTTGCAGTAAAACCAACAATACAACCGGTATCGATTTTTAATAATTCGCCTGCCTGCAATTCTTTTTGTTGAACATAACCGCTTGCATGCATGAAAGCCATTCCATCGCCATCTAATCTTTCCATAATAAACCCTTCACCACCAAACAAACCTGTACCTAATTTTTTTTGAAAATCGATGCCGATGCTAACGCCTTTTGCTGCGCAGAGAAATGCATCTTTCTGACAAATAATTCTGTTACCGAGTTGTTGTAAATTAAGAGGAATAATTTTTCCGGGATAAGGCGATGCAAAACTTACATGTTTTTTTCCCTGACCAATATTCGTGTAAGCAGTCATAAATAAATTTTCTCCGGCAAGAACACGTTTACCAGCATTCAATAATTTTCCAAATAATCCCGAACCTTGATTGTTGCTGCCATCACCAAACATGGTTTCCATGGCAATGCCATCATCCATCATCATAAATGCACCGGGCTCGGCAATGGCTGTTTCATTGGGGTCGAGCTCTATCTCTACATATTGCATTTCCTCACCAACAATGCGATAATCTATTTCGTGATTCTGTATCATATCAAATTTTTTTGCGTCAAAAATATTTTTTTTGAAAATAAACGACCACTCTTTTTTGAAGAGCGGCCGTTTTATTTATAACCAAAACCAACTATTTAATTTTTAATTAAAACCAACTTCCGATGAATGCATCATTTACTTTTTCATTCGCCAATCTTATTGCTCTTCTTTTTCTGTGAATGCGATGACGAACCAATGCTGCAACCATCAACGGTAAAAATAAAATGGTTAATGGCGGAATTCCCAACATGCTGATCCATTTGCCACCAAACATATTGCGCATCGGTCTTCTTAATCTTTCGGCAATCAAATACATGCTTGGTACAATTACCAAGGTCATAAAAAATGCGAACGATAAACCAAAGATGATGGTCCACGATAAAGGTTTCCAGAACCTTGCACTATCGCCACCAATATAAATATGCGGATTTAATTCGGAGAACATTTTTACAAAATCAATATTAAATCCAACTGCCAAAGGAATCAATGCAAGTATGGCTGCCAGTGCGGTTAACAATACAGGAATGATACGCGTTTTACCGGCTTGTATCACGGCTTCTCTTGTCTTCATTCCTCTTTCATGCAATTCGTCTGCGAATTCAATCACTAAAATTCCGTTCTTTACCACAATACCTGCTAACCCAACAATACCAATACCCGTCATTACAACCGATACTTCCATTTTTGTAATTGCAAAACCAAACATCACTCCAATAATACTGAAAACAATTTCGGTTAAAATAATCACTGCTTTGCTTACTGAATTAAACTGTAAAACAAGAATGAATAATATTAATACCAATGCAATCACCAATGCTTTACCAAGGAACGCACCGGTTTCGGCTTGTTGTTCGCCTTCACCTGTTTGTTTGATGGTAACATTATCGGGTTTCTTTTTAAAATCAGCAAGATGTTCTTTAATAACTAAGTTTACTGATGTTGGTGTGTAACCCGATAAAACATTTGAACGAAGTGTGATGACACGTTTTTGATTTTTACGTTTTACACTTCCCAAAGTACTGGTGTAATCTACTTTCACCAGGTTACTGATCGGAATATGTTTCACTGCGCCCCCTGCTGCCATATCTCTGAACACAATATTCATGTTCAACAGGTCTATCAAACTTTTTCTTTGTAAAGTATTATTGCGGATCTGAATTTTATATTCGTCTTTACCATCTTTTATTTTTCCTGCTTCTTTACCAAATAATGCCGTGCGGATTTGCATACCGATTTGTGCAGATGAAACGCCTTCAATTAATGCACGTTGCCGATCGACAGTTAAACTGATTTCAGGATTGGTTAAATCGATATCCATTTTTAATTCTTCAACACCGGGCACCTGAATAGAATCTAAATAATTCTTTAAACCAACTGCTGTTTTAATTAAATCATCAAACTCTTCGCTGGCAATTTCAATATTAACAGGAGGATCTGTTGGTGGCCCGTTCTTTTCCTGATCAACACTGATCTCTGCACCCGGAATCCCTTTCACAGCATTACGGATAGAATCTAAATAAACGCCTGTTTGAACGCCGTGACGTTTTTCAAACTCAACAAAAGAAATCTGAATTCTTCCTAATTCGCTGCGTGTACTTCTGTCGCCGCTTGTTGGATCATTTGCACCCACAGCAATATTTGTGATGATGCTTTCAACAACAGGATTGGTAATATTTTTATCGTTGTCGATATGTAAAACTTTGTCAACACGATGTTCTACCACATGCGTGATGGAATCGGTATAATCGACCGAAGTACCAACGGGTAGTTTCAGATATACATAAATAAAATTCGGATCACCTTTCGGGAAAAATACTACCGGAACTTTTCTTACAGCAAAGAAAATAAATGAGAAAATTAATAATGCGAATGTTGTTAATAATAAATGAACCGGTCGCCATCCTTTTAATGCCCAACGCAATAAAGTTTCGTAATGATTCATGATCCATGGCAATCCATGATGCTGAAAATAATGAATGGCATCATCCAATAAATATCTGTTCAGCAACATCAATAAAGCAAAGAGTATAAATAAATTTCCAAAGAAAGTAACATGCATCAGATCGAATAAAATTCCGCCGATCAGTAAAATCCACAGCACGGGATTTTTAAATATCCTTGATTTTTTCTGAATGAATTCATCATCTTTATGATTCATGAAATCCACTGCAAATACAGGGTTCATGATGAATGCAACGATCAGTGATGCCGATAAAGTAAAGATCAGCATGGTTGGTAAATAGATCATGAATTTACCAATGATGCCCGGCCAGAATAACAATGGAAAGAACGGTGCCAATGTTGTTAATGTTCCTGCCAATACCGGAATAAAAACTTCACCGGCAGCCATCATCGCCGATTTTTCTGAACTTATTTTTCCTCTTCCTTCAAAGAAAATACGGTGCGTATTTTCAATCACCACAATGGCATCATCCACAATAATTCCTAATCCAAATAATAATGCAAACAATACAATGAAGTTGAGTGTTACATGCGAGCCGGTAATTAAATCGGCCGCAGGCAAAAACATGAATGCAACAAACATACTCAGTGGAACGCTTAGTGCCACAAAGAATGCATTGGTTACACCCATGAAAAACATCAAAATAAATAACACTAAAACAAACCCGATAACAATTGAATTTACCAGATCGTTAAACGAGGTTCTTGTTTGTTTACTTTGATCGCCGGTAATAACAACTTTTAAATCTTTCGGGAATTGTGTTTTTTGCATTTCTGCAGTAACACGTTTTACATCATCGCTTGTTTCAATTAAATTTTCGCCAGCTCGTTTAATGATGTTTAAGGTAATTACATCTTTACCATCCAGTCTGCCATAACTTTCTGTTTCTTTAATCGTGTCTTTAATATTGGCAATATCTTTTAAATAAATGGGCGCACCGCTTGTGTTGCGCACAATAATTTTTTCGATATCAAAAGCAGTTTTGAATTGTCCTTTTAACTGAATATTGCGTTTCATATTTCCAACATCCAATAAACCGCCCGAGATATCCATGTTTTCTCTGCCAACAGCATTGGCAATATCATCGAAGGTGATGTTGTTTGCCTGCATGCGGTTATTATCAACATTAATTTGAAATTCTCTTGTTGGCGCACCTACTAAATCAACACGATTAATTTGTGGCAGCTCTTCTAATTTATCTTTTAAATCATCGGCAAATTTTTTCAATCGCACCACATCATAATTGCCGCTCACATTCACATACATGATGGGCTGCTCGCTAAAACTAACTTCCAGTGCAGTTGGTTCCTGTGTAAGATCGGTAGGCAGATCCTGTTTGGCTTTATCGATCGCATCTTTTACTTTTTGAACGGCAACATCTGTCTTTACATCGGTTTCAAATTCAACCATAATGGCCGAATAGTCTTGCTGCGATGTACTTGTAACCTTTTTAATTTTGGCACCGGTAATACCTTTGATCTGTTTTTCAATGGGCCGCGTAACTAAATTCTCCATGTCTTTCGGAGAATTACCAACGTAAATAGTAGAAACATAAATTGTTGGAATAACAATATCCGGAAACTGTTCTTTTGGTAATGTTACAAATTGATATACGCCCATCAATGATACAAACAACATCATCAAATACATCGATGTCTTGTTTTTTATGCTCCAGGTAGTGGGCTTAAATTGTTTAAACTTATCTGAAAAGTTTTCTAATGCACTCATAATTTTTCTTTTTTGTAGTCAGCATTTGTTCTTTGGTCATCGCCTGTTGCGTCGCACACTTGTACGTTCGGTTCTTCATTCAGCTATTTAACATCGGTAGTAAGTAACTGGCCTTCGTACAAGCTTTGAAATCCATCAACAATTAATTGATCGCCTTTATCCAAACCACTCTTGATTTCAATTTTATCGCCGTATAACTCGCCAATCACCACTGCTTTTTTATGTGCTGTTAATTTACCATTTGTGTTTACTGCAACAATTACAAATTTTCCTTTCTCATCTGTTTGTAAAGTGTTTACCGGAACGGTAATGGCACTGGCAGCAGCATAATCCTGTATTTGTAACAACGCAATTTGGTTTGGCCTCAAATCCTTATCAGCAGCCACTTTTGCCTCTACATAAAAACTTCTGCTGTTGGCATCAATTAATTTTCCTGCAACACTTACAACCGCATTAATGGTTTTATTCACGTCGGGTAATGTTACTTTAACCTTACTGCCAACATTTACTTTTTCTAAATAATTTTCGGGTATTTGTGCAACCACTTTCATGTCATGTGTATTCACGATTTTAATTTGCGGACCAGCAGCAGTTACTCCGGTAAACAATTCACCCACTCTGATGTTTACATCATCCAATTCACCTTCAATATCGGCAGTAACATTAGTAAGCGATTGTTGCTCCTTAACAAAAGAAATTTGTTTCTGAAGATTATCGACAGAGTTTTTTGCGCTTATCAATTGCACTTCAGTTCCAATATTTTCTTTCCATAAATTTTGCTGGCGTTGATACAGGTCTTTCGCAAAATTTAATTGGGTTTGCAGTTGGTCTAATTGCTTTTTTATAAGTGCATCATCTAATTTTAAAAGTATTTGTCCTTTTTTTACATGGTCGCCTTTCTTTACAAATAATTCTTTTACCAAACCACCAACACCATTTCGGGGTGCGGCATACGCAACATTCACGGCGTCAATTTTTCCCTGTATGTCGATGTAATGCGTAAACGGTTGCGGGGTTATTGTATTCAGCAAAACCAATTTTGTTTTTTCTTCTTTTTTTGCAGAAGGGTCGGCCTGAATAATTTCTGCTTCCAATTTAACAACCTCATCATTCAATTGGGTTTGCTGTTTTTTTAATTCTTCAAGCTTTGCTTTTTTTTCTTTTAGACCAGCATCAGCATTTTTTGCGGCACATGCTGCCAGTGAAAAGCTTGCTGCTATTAATATTGTCCTTAGTATGTTTTGCATAAAAATTATTTTATTTTTCGTGTTATTTTAATCAAGTTTTCCGATGGCTTTATTATAATCGACTTTTGCAATTATCGCGTCATACATGGCGCTGATGTAATTTGTTTGAGCCGTTATCAAATCAGTTTGTGCAGCAGTGATCTCGATATTTGAACCGGTTCCTGCTTCATATTTCTTTTTTGTTTGATCGTAAACCGATTCGGCCAGCTGCATATTTTTCTTTTGGTAATCCATTGTTTCAATGGCCGATCTGAATTTAATTTTTGCCTGTTCAACATCACTGTCGATCGATAATTTCAGATTATCAATATTGTTTACGGTTTGTTTTAATTCCAGTCTCGATTGCTTGATCTTCGAATCTTTATAAAAGCCATCAAAAATGGGAATAGCAATATTCAGTCCTAAATAAGTTGTGGTAAACCAATCGCCATTACCAAAAAAATCGAAAGTGTTCCGTTGTGCATTTTTACTGAACGATCCGTTTAAGGATAAAGTTGGATAATAAGAAAGTTGGTATCTTTTAATATTATACTCGTTTAGTTTTTTCATCACACTCAGGTATTGAAATTCCTTTCTCGCACTGTATTGATAACCGGTATCCATTAATCCTGTTTTAATTTCATCGTCCGAAATTTTATCTGTTAAAACCAATTCATCTTTCACCGGCATTCCCATCAAAGTTTTTAATCCAACATAACCGATCTCGATACTGTTCAATGCTTTTCTTTTTTCTGTTTGCAGATTGGATAGCTGAACAGAAATTTTATCGATATCCAATTTTTCGGCAAAACCATTTTTGTACATCACGTTTGCATCGTGCAACATTTTATTCAGCCGGTCGATATTTGCATCCAGTAATTCAATTTGCGTTTTGCTAACTACTAATTGATAATAGATCTTGTAAATATTTACTTTAATGGCTTCTTCAGTTACTTCAACATTCTTTCTTTGAAATTCGAGCGATGCGGCCCTTGCCTGCAAGCCAACAAAAACCTGCCCGTCGAACAACAATTGCTGCAGCTGCAAACCCGCGCTGGCATTATATTTTGTACCAAATTGAACGGGAATATAAGTGCCGGCAGGTTGACCAAAAATTTGACCGGGGATTAACGAAGTTGGAATTTGTAAATAATCGGTAACACCCGTATTTGCAGAAACAGTTGGCAATGCTGCTGCGGTAATGCCACGGTTTGTTTGTTCCTGGATCTGCACATTCAGCAAAGCATTTTTAACTTGCACATTATTTTTTTTAGCATACTCTATACATTGCTGAATAGTGAATGAATATTTTGTGTTTGTTTGTGCATGCAGCAACGAAAATGTTGTTATGCCGCATAATAAAAACACAAACTTCGGAAATCTTCGTAGCCTCATAGTCTATTGTTTTTGTCTTTGTAATTTATATTTCTGAATTAATTTTTGCCCTTTTGTTGATGCCAATCCGTATAAAAAATTATCCGTTACTTCTGTAAGGATTTGTGACAGGCCATGTTTGTTTTGAGGAAACAATTCGGGATTAAAAATTAAAAACATGCTTGCCAATCTGAACCTTGACAGAATATCAACATTTATTTCCTCTCTGTATAATCCTTCGGTGATACCTCTTTCCAAATTATTTTTAATGATGCCATATAAAAATTTATTCTTATGGTCATTGAATTTTTTAAATGCTTTTGGATGATATTTTTCCAGATCAAAAATCAAAGATGGGTTCATGTGTGTCAGCATTTCCTGCACCATATCAACAGCAATAAAAATTTCATGTACCGCATTTTCGCAGCTATTTTGCTGCATGCTGCATTCTTTTTCATTTCGGTTGATCTCGATTTCCATCACACCTTCTACCAATGCATCCTTATCGGAATAATACTGATAAATAGTTTTTTTAGAAATGCCCAGATGCGCTGCAATCTCATCCATGCTTACACTTCTAACACCGTAGCGCATAAAAAGTTCATGACTTTTAATTAATATTCTTTCCTGCATAATTGTTATAAAAGAGCGCAAAACTATGGAAACTATTTTTGTAACCAAAGTTTCCAATAGATTTTTTATTAAATTATTGTTAAGTGGTAAATATTTTGGATGAACGAACAAAAAAATGTCAAATTATAAATGGCAAATCCGTTTTTCAGTTAATAAATTGTTCTTTCTATCTTACTTTATTGTAAACTTTGCAACATGGATAAAAAGCCGCCTAAACAAACGTTCCGTTTATTTCTCAAAAAAATACTGCAATATTTTTTGCAGGGCCTGGTAGTATTGGCCCCTATCGGTATTACTATTTGGGTGGTATTGGCATTATTTAATTTTGTTGACGATATTTTGCCAAACATTGTGCACGTTTTTCTGCCCGACTTCATGCAAAAAGACGGCGCTGGTAATCTGAAAAAAATTCCGGGCCTTGGTTTTATTGTTGTAATTGTGATTGTTTTGATCGTAGGAAGGATTTCTTCTTCGTTCCTTTTTTCCAAAATAGTGAACATGATGGATTCTTTTTTGGAAAACACACCCGGCATTAAATTTATATATTCATCGGTCAAAGATTTTTTTGAAGCATTTGCCGGCAATAAAAAGAAATTCGATAAACCTGTTTTGGTAAATGTAGATGCCACTAATGTTTGGCGTGTTGGATTCATCACTCAAAAAAATGCCGATCATTTCGAGATCATCGATCATGTTGTGGTGTATGTTCCGCATTCGTATGCCATCAGCGGCATCACTTATATTGTGCCCAGGCAAAATGTCCGCATCCTCAATAATATCAGTGCATCCGAAGCCATGAAATTCGCTGTAAGCGGCGGTGTTACTGATGTTGGCGATCAATCTGCATCTTAACAAAACCATTCTTTTCATTTTATTTATCTTGCGCCTTTAGAACAAGCAATGAAAAAACATAATTTTAATTCGGGTCCGTCAATTCTTCCTGATGAAGTATTGGCACAAGCAGCAAGGTCAATTCTTGAATTTAACGGAGTTGGCTTATCAATTTTAGAAATCGGTCACCGTACATCCTGGTTTGTTGAGGTAATGGAAGAAGCCAGAAGTTTGGTGAAAGAATTAATGCAATTGAATGATGGGTATGAAGTTTTGTTTTTGCACGGCGGTGCAACAACACAGTTCATGCAAGTGCCGATGAATTTATTGGATGATGGCGAAACAGCTGCTTATTGCGATAACGGTATTTGGGGAAGCAAAGCCGTTAAAGAAGCATCATTATTCGGAAACGCTGTGGTGGCTGCATCTTCGGCAGATAAAAATCATACTTATATTAATAAGGGTTTTGCAATTCCTGCCAAGAGCAAATATTTGCACATCACCACAAACAATACTGTTGAAGGAACACAATGGCATAGTTTTCCTGAAACAGATGTTCCGTTGGTGGCAGATATGAGCAGCGATATTTTTAGCAGACCAATGGACTTTAAAAAATTCTCTCTCATTTATGCAGGTGCACAAAAAAATATGGGAGCAGCCGGCGTAAATCTTTTGGTTGTAAAAAAAGATTTATTGGGGAAGATAAAACGCCCCATTCCAGTGATCATGGATTACCGGAAACATATTGATGCCAACTCTTTATTAAATACGCCACCTGTATTTGCAGTGTATGTTGCATTGCTGACATTGCGCTGGATTAAAAAAGAAGGCGGCTTAAAAGAAATGGAAAGAAGAAGTATTGAAAAAGCAAATCTTTTGTATTCAACCATTGATTCGTTACCAATATTTACTTCGCATATTGCAAAAGAAGATCGCAGTAACATGAATGCTGTTTTCTTTTTAACCGATCCTAAACTCGAAGAGCCATTTTTAGAAATGTGCAAGCAGGAAGGAATGGTTGGTGTTAAGGGATACAGGACTGTTGGCGGCATAAGAGTTAGCATGTACAATGCTTTGCCATTAGAAAGTGTTCAGGCATTTTGCGATCTGGCAAAACGTTTTGCCGCAAAGCATAATTAAATTTCAGAGGAATCATATTTTTAAATCAAACCAAGATTAATGTCGATCATAAAACCATTTAAAGCATTACGTCCACAAGCACAATTTGCAAAACAAGTAGCAAGCCGGCCGTATGATGTATTGAACAGTGCGGAAGCAAAAATTGAAGCTGAAGGAAATCCAAATTCTTTTTTACATATCACCAAAAGTGAGATTGATCTGAACAGCAGTATCGATATTCACTCAACAGCTGTTTACGAAAAAGCAAAAGAAAATTTAGAAGCTTTTCTTAAAAGAGAAATTGTATTTAAAGAAAGTAAACCTTGTTATTATATTTATCAGCTGATCATGAACGGCAGAAGCCAAACCGGCTTGGTTTGTGTAAGCAGTGTTGATGATTACGAAAATAATATCATTAAAAAACATGAGTTTACCCGTCCAGAAAAAGAACAGGACAGAATTAATCATATCAAAACATCGGGTGCTCAAACAGGAAATGTTTTTCTGGCTTATCGCAATAATGATGAAGTTGATGCATTGATAGAAAAATGGAAAACAACAAAATCACCGGCTTACGATTTTATTGCCGACGATAAGATCCAACACACTGTTTGGGTTGTTACCGATAATGAAGTTGTTCAAAAAATTTCTTCTCTTTTTGAAACAGAAATTCCGTGTACTTATATTGCCGATGGTCACCATCGTGCAGCTTCTGCCGCCAAAGTAAGAAAGGCTTTGGGTGATAAAGCAACTGAATCGTCCAATTATTTTTTAACCACCTTATTCCCGTCCAATCAATTATACATCATGGACTATAACCGTGTAATAAAAGATTTGAATGGATTAACCGACGAAGAATTTTTATCATCACTCAAAGAAAAATTTGAAGTAAAATCTATTGGCAACAAAGCATTTCATCCAACACAATTACATCAGTTTGGAATGTACCTGAATAATAATTGGTACGAGTTAATTGCAAAGGAAGGAACCTATACCAACGATCCCATCGGCGTGCTGGATGTAACTATTTTACAAAATAATTTATTGGATCCTATCTTGAATATTAAAGATCAGCGTACAGATGTAAGGATTGATTTTATTGGCGGTATCAGAGGATTGGGTGAGTTAGAAAAAAGAGTGAACAGCGGTGAGATGAAAGTGGCGTTCAGCTTATATCCTGTAACGATCGATCAATTGTTTGATATTGCCGACAGCGGTAATGTTATGCCGCCAAAAAGTACCTGGTTCGAACCTAAATTACGCGATGGTTTATTAACGCACCTGATTTACGAATAAATGAATTGCATGAAACGAATTTTATTTTTCAGTTTTTTATTTTTTAGTTTTTATACGTCCATTGCCCAGGAGCAGGATGCAAAAAAATTATATGCGTCAGCAAAAGATTTTATGCGTCAGGGCGATTACGATAATGCCAGCATTACGTTAGAAAATGCATTGAAAGCAGAACCCGGCAATTTAGATATGCTGAAGGATATGGCATTCCTGAGTTATTTGAAAAGAGATTTTGCAAAATCGATCGAAATATCGAAAACATTGATTGAAAGGCCCGATGCGGACGAGCAGACTTTTCAGATGTTGGGAATAACCTACAAAGCAATTGCCGAATACAAAGAATGCAATAAATTATACAAAACAGGATTAAAAAAATTTCCCAACAGTGGTGTACTGCATAACGATTTTGGCGAATTACTGGCGCAATCAAAAGACATGAACAGTGCCATTGAACAATGGGAAAATGGAATTCAACTTTCGCCCAGTTACAGCAGTAATTATTTTAACGCCGCTAATTATTATGCACGAACAAATAATCTTGCGCGGGTAATTATTTATGGTGAATTATTTATTAACCTTGAAAGTTATACTTCGAGAACGGCCGATATAAAAGCATTGTTACTGGAAGCATATAAAAAATTATTTGCCGATGATACGTTTATTAAACTAAGCAACGATAAAAACAATTCGGCATTTACAAAATTGTTTTTTGCAACGCTTGAAAAAAGCCGAAGCATAGCTGCAGAAGGTATTACAGCCGAAAATCTAACGGCCATACGCACCAGCTTTATATTAAATTGGTTTCATGAAAAAAATAATACGAAATTCCCGTTTCGTTTATTCGATCATCAGCAATATTTATTAAGTGAAGGATTGTTTGATGCTTACAACGAATGGATATTTGGTGCAGCAGCAAGTCCATCGGCATATCAGGTATGGATACAGTCGCACGACCAACAAGCTGCCGATTTTAAAAAATTTCAACAAAGCAGGGTTTTTAAAATTCCATCAGGACAATATTATTATTAATTTAAAAAAATAAAAAAGCCGTTCTGAAATTTCAGAACGGCTTTTTTATTTGAAGATGTTTGGCTATTTTGTAAAAGGTTTACAAAAGATGAACAGAATTGTTGCAGTACAAGTCCCGATGAAATCGGGATGCCGATACAATCGGCATGATGCGACGCAACTGCAGTTGAAATACATTCTGTGGCCGACCTAATAAAACTTAACGATTGACACCATGACAACCACAAAAAGATTATTTGATGCCATTGAACATCAATTGGAAAAATTTCCGAAGCAGGATATGCTTGCTGCTAAGGAAAACGGGCAATGGCGGACTTACAGCACACAGGAAGTAAAAGAGATTGTAAATAAATTCAGTGCCGGGCTTTTGCAATTGGGTGTTAGTGCAAATGATATGACTGCGGAAGGTGCTGATAAAATTGCCATCATCAGCAACAACAGGCCTGAATGGATCTTTACCGATTTGGCGGCTCAGCAAATTGGTGCTGTTTTGGTTCCTGCTTATCCAACAACGAATTCGAGCGAATTGGAATTTATTTTTAATAATGCTGCGGTAAAATATCTTTTTGTAAGCAGTGTTGATCTGTTGGAAAAAGTAAAAGCTATACAACCCAATATTCCTTCTCTAAAAAATATTTATACTTTCAATCAAATCGATGGTGCCGAGCATTGGAGCAAAGTAACGTCGTTGGCAGATGCATCTTCTTTGCAAAAAGTGGAAGAAATTAAAAAACAAATTCCTGTTTCGCATCTGGCAACAATTATTTATACATCAGGCACAACAGGTGTTCCAAAAGGTGTAATGCTCAGCCATTCTAACTTATATACTTGTTTGGATTACAGCCGCAAGAGTTTTCCATTTGATGATGCACCAACGCATAAGGCATTAAGTTTTTTACCACTCAATCATATTTTCGAAAAGATCATCACTTACATTTATTTGTACAGTGCCGTTGGAATTTATTATGCCGAAAGTTTAGAAACCATTGGCGATAATTTAAAAGAAATTAATCCAAATGGTTTTACAACCGTGCCGCGTTTATTGGAAAAAGTGTACGAACGAATTATGTTAGCCGGCACACATTTAAAAGGAATAAAGAAAAGTTTGTTTTATTGGGCTGTTGCATTGGGCGAAAGATATGATAACCAGATCAGTGGCGGCTGGTGGTATAATGTTCAGTTAGCGTTGGCCAATAAATTAATTTTTCAAAGATGGAGAGAAGCATTGGGTGGCAACATAGAATATATTGTTACCGGCGGTGCTGCTTGTCCCGTAAAATTGCTGCGCATTTTTAATGCAGCTCAAATAAAAGTGTACGAAGGTTACGGACCAACAGAAAACAGTCCGGTAATAAGTATCAACCGCAAAGGAAAAGGCGGAACAAAATTTGGAACCGTTGGCCCGCCACTCGACGGCATTGAAGTTAAATTAGCCGAAGACGGCGAGATACTTGTAAGAGGCACAACAGTTATGGAAGGATATTACAAACGCCCCGATCTTACTGCTGAAACAATCATCGATGGCTGGTTGCATACCGGCGATATTGGTGTGTGGATCGATCAGAAATTTTTAAAAATAACCGACCGCAAAAAAGAACTTTTTAAAACAAGTGGCGGTAAATATGTTGCGCCAGCGCCTATCGAAAATAAATTCAGGGAAAGCGGATTTGTAGAACAGATATTATTAATTGGCGATGATAAAAAATTTGTCAGCGCATTAATTGTTCCATCGTTCAGCAACCTTGCTATTTGGATGAAAGCAAATAATATCCCATTCACCACAAACGAAGAAGCAATTAAAAATCCCAAAGTATTGCAGATGTACGAAGCGTTGGTAGAAAGTATCAATCCCGCATTCAATCATGTAGAGCAGGTAAAAAAATTCGAATTATTGCCGCGTGAATGGAGTGTTGAAACAGGAGAGATGACACCGAAGCTTAGTTTAAAAAGAAAAGTGATCATGGAAAAATACAAGGAAGCATTGGACAGAATTTATTCGTAAAATTTTTTGTTACCGGCTTTTGTTTTCTATGGCATCTTCGTTGCGTCGCACTCTTGTACACTTTGTACTTTATTCAGCTTTTTTATAAACGTCAGGATTGTGCCTTGTCATAAACTTATCCGAAAGTTCTTCTGTAAATCTTGTCCAGCCAAACTGTTCATATAAACCATGCGCATCTTTTGTAGCCAGCAACCATCTTCTTAAATTCAATAATTCCGGATGCGATTGAATGGTTGACATTAAAAATTTCGACAATCCCTTTCCTCTGTATTCTTTTAAAATAAAAACATCAGCCAGATAAGCAAAGGTTGCCTTATCGGTTATCAATCTTGCAAAACCAATTTGTTCCTGCAAATAATATAAACCAAAACATAAAGAATGTTCGATGGATTTTTTTACTGTTTCGAAAGGAATATCTTTTGCCCAGTAAGATTCCTGCGACAAATATTTGTGTATAACTTCAATATTTAATTTTGAAGGATCGGTACTAATCAGGTAACCGTCCTTACTATTTTCATAAAAACTATTCATTAAACAATTTTTTGTAAATAATTTTTTTTGAAAGTTCTGTCATTTCTCCTGGCTTCAAATCATTCAATTCAATTTTTTCTATGCGGTAACGGATCAATCGTAAAGTTGGAAAACCAATCGATGCAGTCATCTTTCTTACTTGTCTGTTCTTGCCTTCTGTTAAAATAATTTTCATCCATGGTGCCGGAATTTCTTTTCTGAAACGTATCGGCGGAATTCGTTCAACAACATTTGGTTCTGTTTCAAATAATGATGCGGTACATTTTTTTGTATGATATTTTTCCCCGTCAACAGTAATATCAACACCTTGTTGCAGTTGCTGTAATGCTTGCTGTGCGGGCATTCCATCAACCTGCACCCAATATTCCCTTTCGTGAAAAAAAGTTGGGTGCAATAAACGATGGTTCAAATTTGTATCGTTCGTTAATAATAATAAACCTTCGCTGTCGTAATCTAATCTTCCAACAGGATAAACATTTTTTCCAACATCAAAATAATTTTTCAATGTTTGTTTATCATCCTGCGAAGAGAATTGTGATAAAACTTTGTATGGTTTATATGTTATAAAATAGCGCAACATCGTTCAATAAAAAAATCCCGCAGATGCGGGACTTTGTATATGGATGGGTTAGTAAGTACTGGGAAATAAATTTCCCTACACAATATTATAAATAGTTTTCCCCAATACAAAAAAAATATCAAACTATTTTATTAACATTTTTATTGAAGATGTGAATTGCAAGAATGTTTTTAAAAGAAATGATTCAAAAATTATTTGCGATCTCTTTCATAAAATGCGGCATAATTTTTTTTAGTTGATGAGTAAACCATGTTTTCAATCATCACCGGAAGTGATAATTTTTTTCAATCCAATAAATTGCAACAGCCCAATTTATTTATGAAACTGTTATAATGCAATCGCATTATTCTTTTTGCTGCATCTGGCTTATTACCTTTGCTGCACAAAATTTTATTGTATGAATTTCCCTTCACCAGTTTCTTTACAATGGATCGCAACATTAATTGATGCTGAATTAATCGGCAACATCAATGCCGAAGCAACGGGCATCAACGAAATACATAAAGTTCAAAAAGGCGATCTTGCATTTGTAGATCATCCTAAATATTATGATATCTGTTTAAACAGCCATGCAAGTTTCATCATCATCAATAATAAAGATGTTGCTATTCCCGATGGCAAGGCATTGCTTGTTACATCAGAACCTTTTGAAGCATATTTAAAAATCGTGAATCATTTTCGTCCTTTCAGTCCATCAAATAAATCGATCAGCGATTCTGCCGTAATTGGCGAAGGAACGGTTATTATGCCCAATGTTTTTGTTGGTAACCATGTTAGCATTGGCAATAATTGCATCATTCATCCAAACGTTGTGATTAATGATCATACCGTTATTGGAAATAATGTGGTCATTCAGGCAGGAACTGTAATTGGCGGCGATGCTTTTTATTACAATGGGAAAAAGAACAGAGAAGTTATGTATAAACGAATGCAAAGCTGCGGCAATGTTGTGATTGAAGATAATGTTGAAATTGGCTGCAACTGTACCATCGATCGTGGTGTTACTTCTGAAACAAGAATTGGCAAAGGGACAATGATCGATAATTTAGTTCACTTAGGTCATGAAGTTGTTGTTGGAAAAAATTGTTTGATCGCAACACAGGTTGGCATTGCAGGCGCCACTACTTTGGAAGATGGTGTGATTTTATGGGGACAGGTTGGTGTAAATAAAACGATCACTATTGGTGCCGGAGCTGTTGTTATGGGACAGGCAGGTGTTACCAATTCGATTAAAGGAAATAAAGTTTATATGGGCACCCCGGCAATTGATGCAGGAGAAAAAAGAAGAGAATTTGTTTGGGCTAAACGCATCCCGGAATTATGGAAGAAAGTAATGGAATCATAAATGATATTTTATTTTTAATTCCTCACAAATCCTTTCGATAGAAACATTAATTGGTGTATAATCGAAATTAGGGGCGTAGGTTAAAAATTTTGCATTATTAAATTTTGCAATCGATAATGCAGATCTTGCCGTTTCTTTTGTAAGCAAAGGCTCATTGCCGGTAATGCTTGCCTTGATTGCTTCTAAACGCCAAACAATATTTGCCAGGAATGGCGTTACTTTTAAAAAGGGCAGGCGTTTGTGAAAACTTTTTGCAATCCCGCTAAACACTTCTTTAAAAGATAAATTTTGGGCGCAAATTATGAAGCGTTCATTGTGCGGCGTTCCCTGCATCAATAGAATCATCGCCCTGACTACATCTTTAACATCAACAAACCCGCTTGCTCCGGTAGAATACCAGGGGAATTGATTGTATGCCGATTTAAAAATTTCTGACGAACCTTTTTCCCAATCTCCGGCACCTAAAATAATTACCGGATTTACGATCACAGTATTTAATCCTTCGGCAATGCCGCGCCACACTTCTTTTTCGGCCAAGTATTTGGTTTTACCGTATTCACTGTTATCGCCGTCTTCGGTCCAGTTCATTTTTTCATCAATAAGTTTGGCTCCTTTTGTTTTTCCCAAAGCCGCAACCGAACTAACAAATAATAATTTTTTTATGTCAGCATTTAAACAGGCATTTACAATATTGGCCGTTCCTTCTACATTTGTTTTATAAAGAATTTCTTTTTTCTTAGGATTGAATGAAACCATTGCAGCGCAATGATAAACCTGTTCAACACCTTTCATGGCATCTTCTAAAGAAAGCGGATCAAGTATGTCGGCTTTAACCCAATCAATACCATCCGGCATATTTGCAGGTATATCATTTCTGTAAATAGCCCTTACTTTTTTATCTTGTTTTACCAATTCCTGAACAAGATGAGAGCCCAACAAACCACTTGCGCCGGTAACTAATATCATAAAATAGTTTTATCGAAAGTAAATGAAAAGAATTGTGAGATGAATAATTTTTTAAAATTAATTCTATCTGCAATTTTTACAAATGCCACTTGCAACAACATCGGTGCGATGTGTTGTAAACCCTTTTGGTAAAATAATTTCCGGAACGGAGATATGATCTAAACAATAAGTTGTGCCACATGTGTCGCAAATAAAATGAACATGGTTATCGTTATGTTTACCTTGTGTGCATTCATCTTTGCACAAAGCATACAACACCGAATTATCGGCAGTTGGTATGGTATGAATGATCCCTTTTTCCACAAAAGTTTGCAGTGTTCGATAAATGGTAACACGGTCGTAGATTTCATCAGTTTTTGATTCAATGTCAGCATGTGCCAATGCAGATTTTGATTCATGAAACAATTCAAGAATTTTTGTGCGGCTTTCGGTAACGCTTAGTTGGTTACGTTTTAATATTTCTGCAATATCATTTTTCATGATGAAGCTTTGTTCATTTAATTAAAGATACCATTTGCAAAATTTCCCTTTGTGGCTTTTTCGTTCAGTAATTTTTTAATATCGGTTTTTAATTTTTCTATTTCGGTGTCTTTTAAACCATCATACACGCCACCGCGAACCACTCCGTTTTTATCGATCAAAGCAAAAAATTGTGTATGAATAAAATCGTCTTTAATATTTGCTACTACATTTTTAGGATCGTCGATACCATAACTGAACCTTGCCATTTTATATAAACTGTCTTTCCGACCTGTTAAAAAAACCCATTTTTTCGTATCCACTTTTAACGAATCGGAATAGTGTTTCATTTTGGGAACCGAATCGTTATCGGGATCGCAGGAATGCGACACAATTAAAAATTCAGGGTTGCCTTTAAACTCCTCATAAATTTTTTTCATGTTCGTATTCATCTTCGGGCAAATGCCTTTGCACGAAGTGAAAAAATAATTCACCACACAAACTTTACCCAACATATCGGCATTCGTAAACAAAACACCATCCTGATTTGGAAAAGAAAATGGCTGAACAAAACCTCTTTTATCTAAAGTACTTTTTGTAAGTATATCGGTGCCTTTGAAGGCAAAAAAATAAAATCCTGCTATCAGCACTGCGAAGAAACCAAGATAACCCAGTAATTTTTTGCTCATATAATAAATTGTGCGGTAAAGTTAAATCTTTTAAAGGCAGTTTCTTTCCTTATAACAAAATATTTGCAACAAAGTTGCAAACTATTATCTTTGCAAAATGTCGCGTTTAAAAATTAATTGGGATGCAATAGGAATCACAACTTCACTGGCTTGCGCCATTCACTGTGCATTGCTGCCTTTGTTTTTATCTACGTTGCCCTTATTTGGTATTAATATCATTCACAATTTTGGTTTCGAGATCGGGATGATCGCATTGGCATTTTTTATTGGTTCTTATTCGTTATATCACGGATTTAAAAAACACCATCACAGCCTAAGGCCATTGATTATTTTTTCGATAGGAATTAGTTTTTTGTTTGCCAAACAGATCTGGCACCGATGGGAAGTTTGGCTTTTGATCCCTGCAGTTATTTTGATTGTATCAGGCCATGTTTTAAATTTCCGTTCGTGCCGGGTGCACAATCATGCACATGAAGACGATTGCGATCATTAATTTTTTTGTTACGGTCTTTTGCATTTCATGGCATCGACTGTTGCGTCGCACTCTTCAACGTTCGGAGCTTTGTTCAGCAAAGTGCAAAGCGTACAAGTGTGCGACGCAACCGCAGCATCATAGCAGTCATGCTGCCGGTTAAAAAATTATTTACCCGCTTTATCTAATTGGTATTGATCGTAACATTTCTCGATGTAATAACCTAATTCAAGATCATTAAACATTTGGCACAGCTCGTAGCTTGGACGGTATATGCGCATAAAATTTTCTAACTCCGGCGATTGTAGTTTAGTGATCTTGCGAACAAATTGTTTGCTGTAACGATGATCGATATATTTATCCTGCTCCTGCTGAATTAATCTTTTTTGCAATGCCTCCAAACTTCTGTTGCGTTTAAAACGGAACATATTGATCAGTTCGTCCAAATCTAATCCAACAGTTACGCCACCGGGATTATAACCCGGGTTAGGACTTAAACGAATGCCCGGTTTTTTAAAGTCGAAATATTTTCCGTAGTCCTTTCTGTTTTGAATGGAATCTAATCTGTAATTACTGTTGCGCACTTTTACATCGGGTAAGCTTTGTGCATAGACATGGATCATGATGTCGAACGCACTTGTATTTTTAATTGTATCTACCGGATATTTTACTGTTTCTTTATTCAGCAATTTAAAATAAATTGAATCGTTGGAGCGGATGGTTAAACTATATCGTCCTGTAGAATCGGTTAATGTTCCGCGACCTGATGTGCTGATGACTGCAACTGCTTCCAATGGCCTTCTTGCCGAAATATCATATACCGTTCCTGAAATGGTTACAAATGGAGAAGTTGTTCTTTGCTGGGCAATAATAAATTCGCTCAATAAAAAAAATAGTAATAAAAAGTATAGCCGTTTTGCCAAGCGTTAAAATTGAACTGTAATATTAATCTCTTAGTGCCACATCACAAATCTTGTAAACTTAATTAACTCTTTTTTGGAGAAAATGATAATTAAAATTTTGTGTGAATAATGTAAGGCAACATTGCACGCCATGTAGGCCAATCGTGTTTTATATCAGATCCCCAAATATCCAGATCGTGCCAGATGCCTTTATTCCAAAGTACTAAAGAAAAAGCCCGGTTTGCATCAGGTGCTTCGTGATCGCCGCTGCCACTGTAAATATGAATGTGATGGCTCGCTTTTATTTTATCTAAATACCATTCATCGGCTAAATTAGGAATATAATGCATGGGACTATTGTAATAAACCTGTTCATCCCAAAAGCCTTTTGTGTATTCTGTGAGATCATACACACCGCTCATGCTGATGGTGCCGTTAATAATATCGGGGCGTTTTAAAAATAAGTTCATTGCATGCAATGCGCCTAAACTTGCGCCGCAGGTATAAACCATTGTTTCGTTGCTTGAAGTATTTCTGATGAAAGGGATCACTTCTTCAAAAACATATTGATTGAATTGATTTTGACGAATGGCTTTATGCTCGCCCAACATTTCAGTATTCATCCAGCTTTCTTTATTAATACTATCGATGCTGTATACTTTTATTTTTCCTTTGTCGATAAAAGGCTGTAGTTCATTTATCAGTTCAAAACGTTCATATTCCAAATAATCGGCACCTGCAGTTGGGATCATCAATAAAGCAAACCCATAATTCCCATATGTTGCGATAGGCATCTCTTTATTCAATGCGGGACTGAACCACGATGTGATTTGTTTTTCCATAAATCTTTTCACTTCAATTTTAGAAACAATTCTTTTTAATCTCTTTCCACAAATCGCGGTAACATTGCGCCGCATAACTGCTGGCAGCATAGGTTTCAAGCGGTGCCTGATGTGTACCCATTTTTTCTACATCGCTCAGATATGGAATATAATTCTTGAAGAAAATTTTATCGCGGTAAAATTGGTGCATGGTTTCGTGATGTAAATTTTTGCGATGATCTACCATGCTGAAAAAACATTTGATCGTGCTCGTATCCAATCCATTTTCTTTAAAATAATTAGTAACAGTTTCGTACGAACGGATGGATAATGTTGTTGGAATATTTGGCATCAAGATCCAATCGGCCGCATTCATAATATTTTCGTGCAGCAAAGAAATGCCCGGCGGACAATCTAATATCACCACATCAAAACTTTTTTTAAGCGGTGTAAGTAACGATGCTAATTTTCTTTTCGATTGTTTCATCTCACTCAACAAAAGATCGGCATTTCTTGCAGAAATATCAGCAGGAATGATGGATAGATTTTCGTAGGGAGATGATTGAACAGCATCCATCAAATCCATCTCATTGCTTAATAATTTTTTTGCTTCATTTTTTACTGATGCTTCAACACCCAGATAAAATGAGGAAGAACCTTGAGGATCCAGATCCCATATTAATGTTCGGTTGCCTTCTTTCGCCGAAAGATAAGCAAGATTGATAGCGGCTGCAGTTTTGCCAACACCGCCCTTCAGGTTGTATAATGCGAGTGTTATCATAGATTAAATATACAAAACAATGCGAAAGTGTGAAATGGCCTTGGGAATTGATTTACGAGGCTTTCATATTCTCCAATTCTTTCTGCAACCTGAACATTTCGTCTCTTAATCTTGCTGCTTCAATAAAATCGAGATCCTTTGCAGCTTTGTCCATTTGTTTTTTTGTTTGCTTGATGGCTTTCTCGATCTGAGGAATGGTCTTATATTCTGCTTGCTCATCTGCAGCAAGTGTTACAATATTTTGTTCTGATTGAATGGCATAAGGGTTCATCGGATCGTAACCTTTAATATCCAGCACCGATGTTTGCTGCATGATTTGCTGAATACTTTTATGAATGGTTGTTGGAGTGATATTGTGTTGAATATTATATGCAATTTGTTTTTCTCTTCTTCTGTTTGTTTCATCGATGGTGCGTTGCATGCTCATGGTTATTTTATCGGCATAAAAAATAACAAGACCGTCAACATTTCTTGCAGCACGACCCGCAGTTTGTGTGAGTGATTTTTCGTTGCGCAAAAAACCTTCTTTATCGGCATCTAAAATGGCAACCAACGAAACCTCCGGTAAGTCCAATCCTTCGCGTAATAAATTAACGCCAACCAAAACATCGATCTCACCTAACCTAAGCTGGCGAAGGATTTCAACGCGTTCTAAAGTATCAACATCGCTGTGGATATATTTTGATTTGATGTTGATACGACCCAAATATTTATCCATTTCCTCGGCCATGCGTTTGGTTAACGTGGTTACCAAAACACGATCGCCTTTTGTAACACGCTTATCAATTTCATCCAGCAGATCATCGATTTGATTTACACTCGGACGAATTTCAATCGGCGGATCTAACAAACCCGTTGGCCGCACAATTTGTTCAACAACCACGCCGCCTGTTTTTTCCAATTCATATTCGCCGGGCGTTGCACTTACAAAAATTGTTTGTCCAATCAAACTTTCAAATTCATGAAAATTTTGCGGACGATTATCTAATGCCGATGGCAAACGAAAACCATAATCAACCAAAACTAATTTACGGCTTCTGTCGCCGCCATACATTCCTGCAACCTGCGGAATGGTTTGATGGCTTTCATCGATCACACATAAAAAATCTTTTGGAAAATAATCTAATAAACAGAATGGCCTTGTGCCGGCTTTTCTTCTGTCAAAAAATCTCGAATAATTTTCAATGCCGCTGCAATAACCTAATTCGCGGATCATTTCCAGATCATATTCAACGCGTTCTTTTAATCGTTGCGCTTCAACAGCTTTATTCGAATTTTTAAAATATTCAACTTGCTGCATCATTTCATCCTGGATCTCGTGCATCACTTCAACCAAAATATCTTTGGGTGCCAAATATAGATTTGCAGGAAAGATGGCAGCATTTTGCATCGTGCCGATACGCTTGCCGGTACTGAGTTCCAGTGTTTCTATCTCTTCAATCTCATCGCCAAAAAAAGTGATGCGATAACCATAATCAACATAAGGCAAATTAATATCAACGGTATCGCCTTTCACACGAAAAGTTCCTCTTCCAAAATCTCCCTGCGAACGATTGTATAAACTATTTACCAACGAATGCAAAAAATATTGACGCGAAATAACCTGACCTTTTTCGATTCTGATAATGCCGTTTTCAAATTCGGTTGGATTGCCCATACCATAAATGCAACTCACACTTGCCACAACAATAATATCTCTTCGTCCGCTTAATAATTGTGCCGTTGCCTGCAAACGAAGTTTATCCAATTCTTCATTAATACTAAGATCTTTTTCGATGTAAACATTACTCACCGGCATGTATGCTTCGGGCTGATAATAATCGTAATAACTTACAAAATAACCAACCGCATTATCAGGAAAAAATTGTTTGAACTCGCCATACAATTGCGCCACCAATGTTTTGTTATGCGTTAAAACCAAAGTTGGCCTTTGTATTTTTTGAATAACATTTGCAATGGTAAAAGTCTTGCCACTGCCGGTTACGCCGAGAAGTGTTTGGAATTTTTCGCCTTCTTCAATTCCTTTAATAAGTTCCTGAATGGCCGAAGGCTGATCTCCGCTGGGCTGATATGATGATTGTAAATTAAAAGGCATTTTGTAATTGCGATGATATGCAAATTACTGAAACTGCGGATGAAAATTTTTTTGTTACCAGCTTTTGTTTCTTAATTAAGCTGTTGTTGCGTCGCACTCTTGTACGTTCTTATCACAATTCAGCAAATAAAAAAACCGAAGTTTTTTGCTTCGGTTTTTTTATTCATTTATAATTTTTCAAACAATGCCCTTAATTTTTCTCTCGTCATTATTTTTTCCCAACCTAAGCCCAAAGCATTTTCCCATAAGGGTTTCATGCCAAGCGATACATTGATCATTGTATCGAACTGTTCATCGCTTAATCCTTTGCAAATACCAACAGGGATTTCAATTTTATTTTTTTCAACCATGCGTTTAAATTCATCAACACCCTGCGGATAATATTCCTGCAAATGATTCATCACAATACAATTGCCGATACCATGTTTTGTGCCCAGCAAATAACTTAAGCCATAACTTACAGCGTGTGCCACACCAACCTGACTGTATGCAATGCTCATTCCGCCTGCATAAGAAGCCATCATTAGTTTATTGTCGCACTCATCATCCCAAACATCTTTTTCTAAAAAAATATGCTGGCATAATTGCAATGCTTTCTCTCCATAACTTTTACTGAACTCATTCAAATACGTTCCCTGTAAACTTTCGATGCAATGAATATAACAATCCATGCCTGTATAAAAACGTTGGTTAACCGGGGCGTTCTTTGTTAATTCGGGATCTAAAACAATTTGATCGAACGGAGTGAAATCCGAATTCATTCCTAATTTTCTTGTTGGTCCGGTTAATACGGTTGTTCTCGAAACTTCGGCACCGGTACCGCTTAATGTTGGGATACCCGCTTTATAAACACCGCGGTGTTTCACCAAATCCCATCCCTGATAATCTGCAGAAGATCCGGGATTCGTCATCATCAGCGAAACAGCTTTTGCCAGATCCATTGTACTGCCACCGCCAATACCTATCACGCCGCTGATCATTCCAAATTCATCTTTTAATTGTTGTGCCAAAGCATCAACCTGTTTTGTTTTTGGTTCGAATGTTACATCGGCAAAAATTATTTTATCTTTTCCTCTCAGCGGTATCCTGTTTGCCAAAGGCTTGCCTTCAAAAAAATGATCCAGTAAAAAAATCATTGGGGTATCGCCTTTTCTATGCGGGGCAAGGATTTCATCGAGCTGATTAAAACTTCCTCTTCCATAGACCACATAATCAACCATTTTAAAATTTCTGAACTGTGCCATAACTATATTTTATTTTTCGAATGAGGAAACAAAGATAAGTAAAAGCCTTGCTGTGATTTTACCAAATACTTTTCATTTTCCAAAAGGTCAGATAATCAAATTTTGTGTTACCGGCTGTGCTGAAAAGTTGAATATTATTTTCATCTTCTTCAGGAAAAATTTGTGTAGTAAAAACGGTTTCGCCGTCATTCACAAAAATTTCTACAATACTTTTATCGAAATAAATATGCCACTTTAGTTTGCCGTTGTGTAATTTAATTTTTGCTGAAGCTGTATTGATGGATGCAAATGTTTTGTTGAAAGATGAATTTGTTTGCGAACGATCAACAATCATTTGTTGGTTGGTTGCATCGTAACTTATCTTTAAAAAATGATTATTCCCAACAGCTAATTTAATTCCGCTTTCTCCCGCTGAAGATGGTTGAAATAATAATTCAAGTTCAAAAACTTGTCCTGAAAAATTGACCGTTTCTTCTTTTGCAACAATTCTGTTTACAAAAACAAAAGCTTTGTTTCTTAATTTTTCAATCACCCGAACTGGTTGTTGAATTAATATCCATTCACCATTGATTTTTTTGAGTGATAATTTTCTTGGCAACGACATTGTACTCTTCCACGGACTTGTTGGAATTGAGTTTGCATAATTCCAATTATTCAGCCAACCAATGGAAACTGGATTTTTATCGGGCGTATTATGATAAGCGATGGCGGCATAATAATCAGTCCCATAATCCTGTTTAAAAATTTTTAAAGGATTTTCGTTAATGAATTTTGCTCCGTCAAATTCACCAACAAAATATTGCATGGTCGAATTTTGAGAAATAAATAGAACCCATTTTTTTTCATTGCTTCCTTCGATGGAAACCCGCATCAGATCAGGACATTCCCACACGCCTCTTGTATCTCCAGCCGGGCCAAATTTGCTTAATGGTTTCCAATCTTTTAAATTTTTGGATTGATAAAATTCAATTTGATGTTCAACAGGATGCGATACACTCATGATCCAGCAACTATTTTTTTCAAACCAAAAAACATTTGGATCACGAAAATCTTTTTGATGCAAATTCAAAACAGGATTGTTATTGAATTTTGTAAATGTTCTTCCGGCATCGTTACTAAAAGCAATGTTTTGTGTTTGCAAGGTATCGCTGTGCCCTGTATAAATGGCTACCATTGCATTTTTACCAAAACCACTTGTATTTTTTTCATCAATTACACCGGAACCCGAAAAGATCATCACACCATTTTCTTCTTTAATTGCAACAGGAAGCTGCTGCCAATGCAAAAGATCCTTACTAACTGCATGAGACCAGGACATGTGCCCCCATTGGTTTCCAAAAGGATTACTCTGATAAAATAAATGATATTCGCCATTGAAATAAACTAATCCGTTTGGATCGTTACACCAATTTTTTTGTGGTGTAAAATGAAATTGCGGACGATATTTTTCTTTATATAACTCCTGCGAAAAAATAGTACTTGTCAGCAGCAACAATAAAATAAAAGAGAGTTTTTGCATAAAAAAATTTTCCGGGATGAAAAAAATTATAACAATTTACCGGCTCTTTCTAAATCTTCGGGTGTATCAATTTCAATTCCCATATAATTAGTAACCACCATTTTTAATGGGATACCATTTTCTAAATAACGAAGACATTCAATTTTTTCTGTAGCCTCTAAAGGTGTCATTTCCCAGTTAGTAAAATTGATGAGTGCCTGTTTACGAAAGGCATACACCCCAATATGTTCGTAATAAACCGAACTAATATTTTTATTTCTCGGGAAAGGGATAACTGAACGACTGAAAAAAAGAGAGTTCATATTTTTATCTACTGCTACTTTCACATAATTAGGATCATCAATTAATTTTTGATCCTTTAATACCTGCATTAACGATGCTACCTGCACTTTATCATCATTAAAAACTTCCAATAATTTTTCAAGTGGTTCGCGTTTTACAAAAGGTTCATCGCCTTGCACATTTAAGATAATATCAACATTTAAATCTGCTGCTGCTTCTGCAATTCTGTCGCTGCCGCTTTCGTGCTCTTTCTTACTCATCAAGGATTTGCCGCCATGCCGTGTTATTTCATTAAAAATAATTTCGCTATCAGTCACCACATACACATCATCAAATAATTTAGTTGCAACAGTATTATCATAAGTATGACGGATAACAGTTTTATTGCCGAGCAACTGCATCAGTTTAGCAGGGAAACGAGTGGCTGCATAACGTGCAGGGATCATTGCGACTATCTTCATTCTAAAAATTATTTGTGCAAAGATGAAGAAATATTATTCTGTTTTCTTAAAAGGATGAATCAATAATTCTTTAAAGTCCTCGTCTTTTTCTTCAGGATAATATTTATCCAACCCATATTTCAATTCTTTTACATCGAGATGAGAGAAAGTCCCAATCAATCTGTCCCAAACAGAAAACACCGCACCATAATTACTGTCGGTATAAGGTTGCTTCCAATGGTGATGCACTTTGTGCATGTTGGGTGAGATCAAAAAATAACTCAACACTTTGTCCAATGCAAGTGGTAATCGAATGTTTGCATGTGTAAATGCCGTTGCAATGACCACCAATGTTTGATACATCATCACGCTGTACATGGGTGCTCCTGATATAAAAATCAATAACATAAAAAATATGCCACGCAGCAAACTATCGGTGGGATGATGACGAAGCCCCGTTGTTACATCAACATTTGTATCGGTGTGATGAATAAGATGAAAGCGCCACAGGAATTTATTTTTATGCATCACCCAATGTACCAACCAACTGCTGAAATCGAGTGATAAAACTCCGATCAATATTGTTGCGAGGATGCCGGCATTTGTCCAATACACCAAACCAAACTGCGCATTTTTGCACCAATCGCTCAACTTAATAATCAATATCGCCAAAAAAGTATGAATGATGAGATGAATAACAGTAAAAACAAAATTCACAGATGCATGTTTCAGTTTGGTCTTTTTATAATTCATTTGGATCAATGGAATAGCTCCTTCCAAAATCCAAAAGAAAAGCAATCCGCCAACTAAAAAAGTCATGCGTTCTAATGGCCTGTGTTCTAATGTTTGGAAATGATCGATCATATTTTGAAACATAGCTCGCAGTGTTAGGGTCTGAAAATACAAAACCTCTTCAATAATTGAAGAGGTTTTTATAATTCTATTATTTTTTTTAAACTAATTATTCAACATCAATGGCATTACCAACATCAATAACTCTTCGTTTTCAGCCTGCTCGGTTGGTTTTAAAATACCTGCTTTTGTTGGTGTTGATAATTCAATTTTCACTTCGGCAGTATCGGCAGCACTCAACATTTCAATCAAGAATTTTGCATTGAATGCAATTTGTAAATCACCACCATCGTACAAACAATTCATTCTTTCATTTCCTTCAAAACTAAAGTCAACATCTTGTGCAGCCATTTGTAATTCACTTCCTGTAATGCTTAGTGCCACCTGGTTTGTGCTCTTGTTAGAGAAAACACTTACACGGCGCAAAGCATTTTGAAAATCGTTTTTATTTACAACAAGTTTGTAAGGATTATCTGTTGGAATAACAACTTTATAATCGGGGAAACGTGCATCGATTAAACGACAAATCATTTGCACTTCGCCATGACTAACAAATAAATGATTGCTGTTATAGCTGATGCTTAATTCATCTTCATTATCGGGCAATGCATTCTTTAATAAGTTCAATGGTTTTTTAGGAACGATGAACGAATCGGCTTTCGTTGCTTTGGCATCGGTTCTTTTATAACGAACCAACCGATGTGCATCGGTTGCAACAAACTGAACACCATCTTTTGCCAATTCAAAAAATACGCCGGTCATTGCAGGACGCAGATCATCATTACTAACCGCAAACAAAGTTTTATTGATTGCAGTAACCAAACCTGTACTGCTCATGGTAAATGCAGTGGTATCATCGGCCGATGGTTCTTTCGGAAAATTATCCGGATTTTCACCCATCACTTTATACTTACCATTATCGCTGGTAATTTCAACAGCAAAGTTTTTATCGATATTAAATGTGAGTGGTTGATCGGCAATATTTTTTAACGAGTCCAATAAAATTTTTGCCGGAATACAAACTTTTCCATTGGTCTTGCTTTCAACATCCATTTTAATACGCATCACCGTTTCGAGATCGGTAGCTACGATATTTAATTTTTTATCTTCAATTTCAAATAAAAAATCTTCTAGAATAGGCAACACGGTATTGGCATTAATTACGCCGCTGATTTGTTGCAGATGTTTCAGTAACGATGAGGATGATACGATGAACTTCATATTTTTCTTCTTTTATAACTGCAACAAACCTACTGTAAAATGTTAATATTCCGTACAGATATTTATCCAATATCGCCCTAATTAAAAGGATGTGAATGAGATGTGGATTGATGGAAGAAGAAAGGCGGTATTAATAATTGTCAGTAATTTTGAAAATTAATTATATTTCAATTTTGTTCAAACAAAAATTAACGCCGCAACAGGCATTTCAAAAAGCAAAACATTTCTGTTCGTATCAGGAAAGGAGTCATCATGAAACTGCCGAAAAGCTCTACAGTTTTGGATTGCGCAAGGCAGAAGTAGAACCGCTTATATCGCAATTAATTGAGGAAGGTTATTTGAATGAGGAACGTTTTGCAACATCTTTTACCGGCGGAAAATTCAGGATCAAAAAATGGGGAAGAATAAAAATCCAGCACGAGTTGAAGCAAAAACGTGTGAGCAGTTATAGTATTAAAAAAGCGATGAAGGAAATTGATGAAGACGAATATCATGCTGTACTTCAAAAATTGGTTGATCAAAAATGGAAAAGTTTGAAAGGTGAACAATATCTCAACCGCATGGCTAAAACAACACAATTTTTATTGCAACGCGGATTTGAATCAGAATTAATAAGCAAAGCCATTGCTGCTGTTCGTCAGAAAGAAAATGATTTAAAAAAATAGAAATTTATTTCCATCAATAATCTCAGTACATTAGTATCATGTCACTAACATTCACGCTCATCCAAACAAAATTGCATTGGGAAGTAAAACTTTCTAATTTAATGATGCTGGAAGAAAAAATAAATTCCATTCAGCAAAAAACAGAAGTAATTGTGTTGCCCGAAATGTTCAGCACAGGCTTTAGCATGCAACCCGAAGAATTCGCTGAAACAATGGATGGGCCTACAGTTGCGTGGATGAAGAAAATTGCGGCAAATAAAAAAATTATTCTCACCGGAAGTTTGATCATCGAAGAAAATAAAAAATATTTTAACCGCTTGATATGGATGTTGCCCAACGGAACTTACGGTTATTACGATAAGCGGCATTGCTTTGCTTATGCCGGCGAACACGAACATTACACACCCGGAAATAAAAGATTGATCGCGCAGGTAAAAGGATGGAAAATTAATTTGCAGATCTGTTACGATCTGCGTTTTCCTGTCTGGGCAAGGCAAGCATCTGATTCAAAAAACGAGACTGAATATGATGTTCTTCTCTATGTTGCCAACTGGCCCGAACGCCGCAACTATGCTTGGAAAACTTTATTGACTGCACGTGCCATCGAAAACCAATGCTATGTGATTGGCGTGAACAGAGTGGGAAATGATGGTAACGAAATTTATCACAGCGGCGATAGTATGGTTGTTGATCCGTTAGGAGAAATATTATATCACAAAGCAAACGATGAAGATATTTTTACCATCACCTTAAACAAAGAAAAATTAGAACTCACAAGAAATAAATTTCCTTTCTGGAAAGACGGAGATCAATTTAGAATTATGAATGATGAGTGATAAAAAGAGTCCGGAGTTTTTAGTCGGGAGTCGGGAGAAAAACCATCGCATTACGTTTAATCAATTAGCAATTCAATCATGCAAAAAATATTTTCAGCCAATAAAATTTTTACAGGAACTAAATGGTTAACTGATCACTCAATAATTGTGGAAGATGAAATAATTGTTGATATTATTCCTTCCTCACAAATAAACCAACCATCGAATAAACCAATAAATCATTCAACACTCGTTCCTTCATTTATTGATATTCAAATTTATGGTGCACATGGAAAGCTGTTGGCTATACAACCCAATGCTGATGCACTTTTCAGCCTGTACGATTATTGCAGCAAAGGAGGTGCTTTACATTTTATGCCAACCGTTGCAACCAACAGTTACGATATTTTTTATAAATGCATCGATGCGGTAAAAGATTATTGGCAGCAAGATGGTAAAGGTTGTTTGGGTTTGCATGTTGAAGGACCCTGGATCAATAAAATAAAACGTGGTGCACATATCGAATCTTTCATTCATTCACCAAACATTAATGAAGTAAAAAAATTATTGGATTACGGAAAGGATGTAATTAAAATTATCACACTTGCCCCGGAAGTTTGCAGCGATGAAGTGATCAAATTAATTCAGTCAAACAACATTATTATTTCTGCCGGACATAGCAATGCAACTTATCAGCAGGCAACAAATGCATTTGATAACGGAATAAAAACTGCCACACATCTATTTAATGCCATGAGTCCGTTGCAACATCGTGAGCCGGGAATGGTGGGTGCTATTTTTAATCATTCAACAGTAATGTCAAGCATTGTTCCCGATGGTTATCATGTTGATTTTGCTGCCATTAAAATTGCAAAAAAAATAATGAAAGAAAGATTGTTTGCAATTACCGATGCGGTTACCGAAACTACCGAAGGTTTTTATCCGCATCATCTCGTTGGCGATAAATACGAAAGCAACGGCATTCTCAGCGGCTCAGCATTAACCATGATGAAAGCGTTTCAAAATTTAGTGCGGCATTGCGATATTGAATTAGATGAAGCATTGCGCATGTGCAGCTTGTATCCTGCGCAGGTGTTGGGTTTGATCGATCTTGGTAAAATCGAAAAAGGATATAAAGCAAGTTTTATTGAGTTGGAAAATTTTTGATTGGATTATAAATACAAAACTGTTTGCACTGGATTGCAAATACGGCTTAGCGTGAATTTAAAGAAGCAATAATTTAGTCAGGGAATTGATTTTCAAATTGACTACTTGCGTATAAAAATTCTGGAACTAAAAATTTATTTCCGTTTTTAGTTTCGATATTTTCATCAATCGCATACGAATTTATCCACCCAAATAAATATTGCACAACACGACATATCATTTCAGAAGCCTTAATTGAAAGTGGTGCAGCTGCATCTAAATCGCAGATTAAAGATATCCCTGAATTACTTTGGGGAGATTGATTTTTAAATATTATAATAATCCTTCCACGTATGCTTTTGGAATTATGAGTAATAGTCATCGATGTATTATGCCATATTCGGGTGAGAGGTGGTATGCCTGTTATTACACCATCCATTACCTCTTCCATTAATGTAGCATTTATTTCATAGAAATATATAGTTATACCCTCAAAATTCACTTCAAAATTTTTCGTTTCCATAAGTTAATTTTCGCTAAGGTATAATCTTATTTCACATTTTTTTTGATAAGTAAAGCGCCTAATACTCGTTTAAAGTCACCCGCCTCTTGCTTTTCGTCATGGCAAAGCCTTCGTTGAGTATTTTCATCATACCACAATAATTTATTTTTCAGTAGTATAATAAAAAGAAAAAGTAAATTTGGTTCTAAATAATTCGGTTATGACAACCATTGCAATCAGAGAAAAATTACGTAATTATATTAGTGTTGCTGACGATAAAAAAGTAAAAGCAATTTATAATTTGCTGGAAGATGAAATTACAGAAACCAACGAATGGTGGAAGGATGAAAAAATTATTACAGAATTAGAACGCAGAGAAAAAAATTATTTAAACGGCACAGCAAAAGTTTTTACTTTAGAACAAACTGTTGCAAGAGCAAAACAAGCGGTTAAAAAAGCGAAATCAAAATAACCGTGTATAAGCTGATTATATTAGAAGGAGCCGACAAAGAACTTACCGAATCTGCAAAATGGTACGAAACAAAAAGCGAAGGTTTAGGAGATAGGTTTATTGATACCATTAAAAAGAAATTACAAACCATTCAACAATCATCCGAACGATATCCCAAACGGAAAGGTAATTTCAGAGAAGCTGCTGTAAAAATTTTTCCGTTTCTTATTATTTATACTTTTTACAAAAAAGAAAAAATAATAACCATCAATTCTATATTTCACGCCAGCAGAAATCCGAGAAAAAAGTACAGGAGAAAATAAAATTTATTTCCAAAACGCATTCCATCCTTGTGCTGTAATATCAAAAGTATTTCCGCCCTTGGTCAAGAGTTTTGTTCCCTCTTCTATTTCGGTCATGTAACCAACAACAGAGATTTCTTCATTTAAAGTAATCTTATCATAATCTGCTTGCTTCAAAGTAAAGATCAATTCATAATCTTCACCGCCATTCAATGCACAAACGGTTGGGTCTAATCCAAACTTAAATGCTGCTTTTCTTGCCAGATCATGAACAGGAATTTTTTCTTCATAAATCCTGCAACCCAAATTACTTTGTTTGCAGAGATGCAAAACCTCGCTGCTTAATCCATCGCTGATGTCCATCATTGATGTTGGCATAATTTCATTCTTCTCAAAAAATTCAATGATATCTTTTCTTGCTTCGGGTTTTAATAATCTGCCGACAATATAATCTTCACCTTCAAGATCGGGTTGTACTTTAGGATTTTCTAAAAATATTTTTTTCTCACGTTCCATCAAAGTCAGGCCCAGAAAGGCTGCGCCGAGATAACCGGTTACACAGATCAGATCACCATTTAGCGCAGTGCTGCGTTTTACAAATTTATCAGGCGTTACTTCGCCAATGCAAGTAACAGAAATAATAAATCCTTTTTCGGAAGAAGATGTATCGCCACCCACCAGATCAACACCATATTTTTCGCAGGCAATAAAAACACCTTCATAAAATTCATCCAATGCTTCCACACTAAAACGATTGCTGAAAGCAATGCTGATTGTGATTTGTGTTGGTGTTGCATTCATAGCATACACATCACTCACGTTTACAACTACTGCTTTATAACCCAAATGTTTTAAAGGCGTGTACATCAGATCGAAATGGATCCCTTCAACCAACAGATCGGTTGTAACAACTGTTTGTTTGCCGAAATGATCGATCACTGCCGCGTCATCACCAACGCCCACAACAGTTGATACATTTTGTATCTCAAAATTTTTTGTGAGATGATCGATCAAACCAAATTCACCAAGCGTTGATATTTCTGTACGAGAATTATTTTCCATTTACGATATACGAATTAAGATTTACGATTTTGTTTGCGGCGTAAACATTTTAAACATTCCCTCCATTTACTATTTTCACTAACTCATCATGAACTTTTCCATTACTGGCAATAATTCCGGGTTGATATGGATTATAATAATTGCCGATCAGATCAGTTACTTTTCCGCCTGCTTCTTCCACCATTAAAAATCCTGCAGCACTATCCCATGCCTGTAATTTATGTTCGTAAAATGCATCAAATCTGCCGGCTGCAACCCAGCATAAATCAATGGCAGCACTTCCTAAGCGACGAACAGGAACCCCTTTTCTGATCAATTTATCAAACACATCCAACGGACCGTTTGGTGCATCTAAATAGGTGTAAGGAAAACCGGTGACCATACAACTTTTAATTACTTCGGTCTTATTACTTACATGAATGGGCTTGTTATTCAGTGTGGCACCTTTTCCTCTTTCAGCAAAAAAGAATTCATTGAGGAATGGATTAAATACCGCACCCAAGATCATCTTGCCGTCTTTTTCAAGTGCGATGCTTACACAACAAATCGGAATGCCGTTGGCATAATTTACAGTACCATCAATCGGATCGATGATCCATTTATAATTACTGTCCTGAATAATTTCCCCGGCTTCTTCACTTAAAATATAATGCTCGGGAAACTGTTCTTTAATTACTTTAAAGATTGCTTCTTCGCTTTTGTGATCAACTTCGGTAACTAAATTATTGATACCTTCTTTGTTGGAGATGACGAAAGATTTATCGAAATAATCTTTCATGATGGCGCCGCCTGTTTCGGCAGCCTTGATTAATGTTTGTTTTAGCATGGCGCAAAGATAACCGCTGCGCCATGCCTGCCAAAGAAGAAATTTTTTTGTGTTGAATTTTTCAAAAATGAATGCTTCGACAAGCTCAGCAAGACATTACGACGTAAAGTTGATGTCATCTTGAGCTTGTCGAAAGATGATAAACGATAATTTGCAAAAAATTTTATTGATTAATCAACGTCATCACCGCTTCCTGATAACGCAACCCTGCTGCTGCGCCTTTTGGTGCAATGGCATTTATTTCTTTCAGGTCATCTGCCGATAAATGCACATTCAACGAACCAACATTTTCTTCTAAATATTTAATGTGCTTGGTACCGGGAATCGGAAAAATAAAATCGCCTTGCGCTATCACCCATGCCAATGCCAATTGCGATGTGCTGCAATTTTTCTTTTTTGCCAACTCTTCAATTTTTAAAACAAGATGTAAATTTTTTTCAAAATTTTCACCCTGAAACCGTGGTGCAAACCTGCGCCAGTCATCAGCTGCAAAGTCTTCAAACTTTTTTATTTGTCCGGTTAAAAATCCACGGCCCAACGGACTGTACGCTACAAAAGCAATTCCTAATTCTTTGCATGTTTGTAAAATTTCATCTTCGGGATCCCTTGTCCAGAGCGAATATTCTGTTTGTAATGCGCTGATGGGATGAACCGCATGTGCTTTCCGTAATGTTGCTGCCGATACTTCGCTTAAACCAATGCCTCTTATTTTTCCCTGATTAATTAATTTACTCATCGCACCAACTGTTTCTTCGATGGGTGTTGCAGGATCCTGACGATGCAAATAATACAGATCTATCACATCAACATCCAAGCGCTTCAAACTCGCTTCACAGGCCGATTGTACGTATGCCGGTTTGCCGCTAACGCCACGTACCTGCGGATTTGATGGATCTCTTAAGATGCCGAATTTTGTTGCCAATGTTATTTTTTCTCTTCGGCCTTTTAATGCTTTGCCCACTAATTCTTCATTTAAAAACGGGCCGTACATATCGGCCGTGTCCCAAAATGTAACACCAAGCTGAATGGCATGATGCAACACATTTATACTTTCGTGATCGTTACGGTGACCATAAAATTCACTCATGCCCATACAACCCAATCCCAAAGCAGAAGCAGTTAATCCCTGCGATCCTAAATTTTTCTTTTGCATATTTCTAATGTTTGTATAAAAATAATGCATTTATTTTTTTGTACTTAGCTTTTGTACCGTTACTCAACTGCGGTTGCGTCGCACACTTGTGCTGGAGTAATTTTATTGAGCAGGGTTAGAATTGTATTTCTTCTATCATGAACCTTATTATTTCTGTCTATTCAATAGATGATTGTGTTATGGTTAATTAGAAGTTCTTGCCTTTTAATTCTTGTGATTTATTAACGATAGGTAAAAGTTTATCGGCAAAAAGGTTTTTTGGTGAAACTTTTTTCCTTATAAAAAGATATATACTCCGTTCCACAATTACTATTGCATTTTTTGATATCATATCTAGTTGCCTTAAATCTCTAAGCATACTGATACCCATAGTTTCAGGGCCAGTTGGAATCAAATTAGTATGTACAATATCTTCACCATGAGTGTAGGATGAATAATCTCGATATATTAATTCATACAGTGCAGCTTCTTCTAAATTAGTTGCAATTATTTCAATACTAGTCGGACCATCGAATAACTCATACCAATATTTAACTTTTCCTGGTTTTTTATTTTTGGGATTTGATTTCTTTAATTCTGTTCGTTTATACTCAATTTCAATTTCTTTATTATTTTCATTAGAAAGGGTGTCTTTAATTTTTTCTATATTCTCGATATATAATAATTTTTGGTTTTTCGATATTTGATAGTTTTTTAAATGTTTATCATTTTTAAGTTTTTTATAAAAACTAAAATCTTTATGATTGTCAACAAGCCTTTCATAATATTCTTTCTTTTGCATTTCATAATGATAAAAAAATTGCAAACTCTTCCTTTCCTCATTTTCATTTAGAAGATATGCCAATTGAAAATAATATTCTATAAGACTCCGGATTAAAGGTTTGCATGAATTAATACAGCCAACATTTATTAAAACGCTTATCGCATCACCCATTTCAAGTATTTGTCTAAATAAAAAAAATGATGCTAACTTGTTTTTCTCGATTTTACTTGCATTTAATAAGTGTTCTATAACATCCATTCCCAAGGAACTAAAACTATGCACCAGCTCAGAAATTTCTTGTAAATCTTTTTGTTGTTGTGAATTAAATTCTTGATACATTTTATATAGGTTATTATACTTTTTAAAGTTATTTATTTTTAAAACAACTTCCCCTGTTCCCCCGGCCTTCTAAACCTTGTGCAGTCTAATTCCCAGCGCTCGGCATTTAGTTTATAAAGCTTGTTATATTTTTTAAATTGTTGCCGCACCAATTCGGCAATCGGTCCTTCGCCACGCATTCGAACACCAAAGCGACTGTCATTTACTTTGCCACCATGCACATGTTCTATTAAATGCCAAACTTTATCGGCACGGTCGGGAAAATTTTTATACAACCAATCATGAAAAATTAATTTTATCGCACCATTCAAACGAATAAAAGTGTACGCCGAAAATGTTGCACCATTTTCACTTGCCGCTTTCATGATGCGCTGCATTTCGTGTTCATTCAATCCCGGTATCATCGGGCCCAGCATCACGCCCATTCGCACACCTTCATCGCTTAATTCTTTAATTAATCGCAAACGTTGTTTCGCAGTGGTAGTGCGTGGTTCCATCACCAACCGCAAGTCCTCATCGAAAGAAGTAATGCTAACCAATATGCTGATCAGGTTTTTCTTTGCCATTTCTTTCAGCAGATCTTTATCACGCAACATGCCAGCATTCTTGGTGATCATGCCAACCGGCTGATTAAATTCGTTACATACTTCCAATAATTTTCGGGTGATACGAAATTTTTTTTCAGCAGGCTGATAACAATCTGTGTTGCCGCTTAATGCAATGGGCACACATTCCCATTTGGGATGCATCAAAAATTTTCGCAACAGTTCCGGTGCGTTTTTCTTTACAATAATTTTTCTTTCAAAATCGAGCCCTGCGCTGTAACCCCAGTATTCATGGGCATTGCGGGCATAACAATAAATGCAGCCATGCTCGCAACCCTGATAAGGATTCATGCTGTACCACATACCAACATCTGGACTCTCCACTTTATTCACCAAAGTTTTTGATTTGTCTTCGAGATATTGCGTGGCAATATTTGGCTCGGTCCAGTCATCAATACTTTCGATATGTTCTTTTACTCTTTCATTTTTTAAGAAACGATTCTTTGGATTGAATTGTGCACCCCTACCTTTTTTATATGTGTTTTGCTGCTCTTGTTTTTCTTCATTCATGAAATTTTTTGTTAGGTTTTTACGAATTATATAAACAAAGTTGTTTGCTTCACTGAGATCTTTTGATTGAGGAATTGAAAATGTTTTACTGTTTGATATTTTTTCTCACCAACTTTTCTTTTCACTAACAATATTTCACTCGCCATGAACATTGCAGTGAACGTGGTGTTGCTGTATTCGAGCCAGGCTTTTTCGTATTGCCAGGGTAATAGTTTTGCAGCAATGGTGATGAAAGGTTCTGTAATAAAATGAGGTTTGTGTTCATCATCCAATTTCATTAATTTTTGCAATGATTTTATTTCTTTCACCAATGCAACAATATGTGTTTTGGTAGCAACATTAATAAAGATGCTGTGTGTAGGAAGGCTGCCGAAATCCTTTAATTCAATTGCAAATGCTGCATTGCCCATCGCAATATTCTGAAGACGATTAATTATTTTTTCTTCCGGCATTTCATATTGCGTAAACCGCACCAAAGTAATGTCGGGCTTTGCATAACGATACACCGGTAATTCAAATGTTTCTGCAAAAGATTTTTTGATAGCATTGATCTTATCGCAGAGATCTTCATGCGGTTGCAGAATAATTCTGTACTCGAATGTTTCGTATGGAGGAATGAATGATGATTTTATTTTCATCTTAATTAAATAAACGATTATCTGCGCCGAGATGAAATACACTCACCTGTTTGCAACTATCAAACTGATGTTTTCTTTTCAACAATATCAATTGCTTTACTTCGAATGAAGCATGAAAAGATCTCGGTGCATATTCGATGATAGCTTTTTCGTAAATGTGCTGCTGCAATTTTCTTGCAATGCTGAGATGCGGATGGGTAATGAGTTTCATGGGCGGACAATTATTTCCTCTTACATATTGGTCCACCACTTTTAATGACGTTGCTAACTGCTTAAACGGTTGATGATCCTGCACACGCAGATAAACGGTATGCGGCGGAAAACCACTGTAATTATTTAATGAGACCGAAAATCTGTTTTGTGTACTGATGATGCGTTGCATCCATCGGATGATGGTTTCTTCCATTGTTTCTTTTGCCAGAAAATTACTCACCGTGATATGCGGTTTGGTTTTGATGGCAACTTTTTCTTTAAACATTTCGAAGAATACTTTTTTCTCGTCCAGCACTTGCTGATATACTTTTTCGTCGGGATGCACTACTAATAAGTATTCGTACAAATTGCTGAACAGCGGCAACCGTGTTGCAGGTTCGTAAACAAACTTTTCCATAATAAAATTTTATCGGGATAAATATTTTAGCATAAATTTACTAAATAATTTAGTGTAACAAAATTTAATTACCATGGATAACGAAACTTTTTACCGGGCTAACTACGATGGTTCCAAAAAATTTCATCAACGAGAAATTCAAACAGCCAATGCCACCGGTTTTGGTGCTGCCGCCGATGATTATATGGAACGCGGTATTGATTTAAATGAACAGCTCATCAAAAACAAACCCGCTACTTTTTTCTTTCGCATGAACAGCGATGCAATGATCGGCGCGGGCATTCACACCGGCGATACATTGATTGTTGACCGCAGTATTAAACCAACAAATGGTAAAGTAATTGTTGCCATCATGGAAGGCGAATTATTGGTGCGGCGCTTGCATAAAAATATTAATTCGGTGACTTTGATTTCTGAAAATAAAAAATTTCGCGACATACCATTATCTGTGTTTGATGACCGGACAAATGTGTGGGGTGTGGTAACTTATGTGATACATACCCCCTAACCCCCTGTCTTGCCTCGCTCTTCAGAGCGAGGACAATGATGTGAATTAATCTTTTAACGGCTTTAGTCACAAATATTTTCTCATGGGATTCACTAAAGTTTGGATACATCTGGTATGGGCAACTAAAAAAAGAGCGCCTGTATTGCACAAAGAATTAAGAACACAATTGTTTTCACATATCAGAGAAAACGCAAAAAGTAAAAATATACATCTCGACTTCGTGAATGGATATACTGATCATATTCATTGTTTGATTTCATTAGATGCTGAACAAACTATTGCTAAGATTGTACAACTCATCAAAGGAGAAAGCTCATACTGGATCAATCAACAAAAATTATTGCTGCAAAAATTTGAATGGCAGCAGAATATTTTGCAGTATCGGTAAGTGAATCGGGAATTAATAAAGTGCGTGAATACATAAAAAATCAGGAGCAACATCATCAGAAAAAAACATTTGAACAAGAATATCATGAGTTTATTGAGAAATATGATTTTGTGTTGGGAGAGGGCTAAAGCCCGTTGAGTTTATTTTATTTTTTATTAGTCTTCAGGCTAAAGCCTGAAGCAATTCACCATGAAAGCCATTGTAGATTGTAACAGTTTTTATTGTTCGTGCGAAAGATTATTTCGTCCCGATTTGGCGAACAAGCCCGTTATTGTTTTAAGCAATAACGATGGCTGCATCATTTCTCGAAGCGATGAAGCCAAAAAACTCGGGGTGCAAATGGCAGGCCCATATTTTAAAGCAAAGCCAATGATCGAAAAATATGGCGTAATAACATTCTCTTCCAATTATCATTTGTATGGCGATCTGAGTTGGCGTGTGATGGAAACATTGCGCATGCTGGTTGGTAAAGAAAATGTAGAAGTTTATTCTGTTGATGAATCTTTTTTAGACCTGCATCATATTCCTGCTGATGAATTAATTACCGCATCAAAAGAAATGAAAAACATTGTTGAACAATGGACCGGTATCAAGGTTTCCATCGGCGTGGCCCCAACAAAAGTGTTAAGTAAAGTCGCCAACCGCTTATCGAAAAAAAATAAAATCGAAACAGATTGTGTGATGGTGTTGGATGATGAAGAAAAAATAAATGATGCATTGCAACGCACTTCTGTTGAAGCTATCTGGGGCGTAGGTTTTCAGTATGCAACAAAATTACGTCAGCTAAGAATCAATACAGCGTTGGATTTGAAACGAATGAATACAGCGTGGGCATACCGTCATCTCGGTGGTGTTGTGGGTGTTCGTTTAATTAAAGAATTAAATGGCGAGCCTGCCATTGAAATGGAAGATGAACTCATCAATAAAAAAATAATCGCCACAACAAGAATGTTTGGTCAGCCTGTTAAAAATATTAAAGACATTAAAGAAGCCGTTGCAACTTATACATCGCGTGCTGCAGAAAAATTGAGAAGACAAAACAGTGCAGCAAAAACAATCAGTGTTTTCATTGTTCCAAAAGAAGAATCGCATAGCACACATTTTCGTCATGGTCCATCGGTTGGCACTTATATTCATTTGCCCGTTGCCACTTCCATCACCAACGAATTAATTAAACCCGCAGTGCAATTGGTCGATCGTTTATTTGAAGAAGGAAATATTTATAAAAAAGCCGGCGTGATGTTGAGCAATATTGTTCCGGATACTTCCATTCAGGGAAATTTATTTGTACCAGAAATAAAAAATAATCAGCGTTTGTTGATGAACATGATCGACAATGTAAACTTCAGCATGCGTGACGATGTGTTGAAATTTGCAGCAAGCGGCACCACGAGAGATTGGAAAATGCGGCAAGAACTTCGTTCAAAGAGATATACCACGCGATGGAATGAATTGTTCGAAATAAAATAATTTATTCTTTTTGTTACTGGCTTTTGTATTCCAATGAAACTGTTGTTGCGTCGCACTCTTGTACTGCAACAATACTTTCAGCAAATTATTTTTTTATCTCAACAGGATATTTTTTAAATAATTTTTTCATTCCGCTTTCTGCCATTTTTTGCAACGACGATTTATTGCTTGGTACAATTCCTTCAATCGTTCCTTTCCACACAACACTGTTTTGAGAAGCATCAACAATGTCTAATGTTACAGCACCTTCTTTAAAAAGTTCTGCAATGATCTTGTCGCTCTTCAAACTATAATTTTGCTGACCAATATATTTTGTAGCATCCGTACGAAAATTTGTTTGTTGTCTGACAACAATTCCAATATTGATCAACAGATCGGGGTTAGTGCTTGTTTGCAAATACCCGCGTTTATTCATCTCTCCAATAATTGCATTCTTTAAAATATTGGTGCGCTCAATAAAATTTTTAGTAGTGGTATCGCCCGATGCTTTCAATTCATAAAAACTAAAAGTCTTGTATTTATTAAAATCAATGCTGTCGGTTGTTTTGGTGTAAACGATTTTCATCGGCGAGCAGGAAGCAAACAACAACAACAGGCAAACAATGTTTTTCATAACGAACTTTTATTGTTCTAAAAAAGTGAAGGCTGAATAAAAACAGGCTTCTGCAAAGTTAAGCCGCATATCTCATTTAATTTATCAACCAAATAAACAGTTAATTCGGGCGAATACGTTTCATCGTGCATGTGCATGAAAAAATATAAATCTTCCAAACCATTATCTAACCAAAACTTAATTCTGCTAACCCATTCATCAATTCTTGTATAATCTGTTGCATCCAAACTGTTACCTACAAAACGAATAAATGCTTTTGGAACGGTAAGATGCATGTGCGCACAATCTCTCCGGCCGCTGGTATCGGTAATAACAGCACCGACATTTATTTGTTTTAATGTTTCGAATAATTCGTTGCGGACATCTTCTTTGGCAAACCAATCGGGGTGACGAACTTCTAAAAAAAATTGCAGATCGGTTGGAAGCGATCTTAAAAAATCAAACAGCTCTTGTTTTCTTTTAGGCGAAAACGCATCACTCACCTGAACAAACACCGGACCTAAATGTTTTCCGAATGCAACAATGCCTCGCAAAAATTCGGAAGTAATAAAATTTTTTCCTTTCAAACTTCCCCGATGTGTTATGCCCTGATACATTTTTGGGCAAAATAAAAAATCTTTATCTCCTGCTTTTTCAGTCCACTTCGCAATTCCCGGCGCACCATAAACATTGTAATGTGTAGCATTTAGTTCAATGCTGTTATAATGTTTTATATAATGCTCTAAAAAATCTTTTTCTTTTGTTTTTTGCGGATAAATTTTGCCAAGCCATTCTGTTCTTCCCCATTTGGCACAACCAATATAAACTTTAGGATCGCCTGCCTTTTTACCTTTCAGTATTTGTTGATTGAATAAAGGTTCCTGAGGCAAAGAAAAATTAATAGCAGATAATTCTGTTTCGGCAACACGACCAAATTCCATTGTACATGTTTATGAATCAAATCTAATCACTTAGAATTGATTTGAATAACTGAAAGGAAACTTAAATTTTGTTTTTAACTATCAATTGTTAGCATTTCCTTAAATCTGGCATAGTTTTACGGATAATATATTTGATATTAAACTCAGCACCCTCATACTCATCTATTAATCGTACAATTTATGGTTATGAAAACTTTACAAATTATTTTATCATTCATTTTTACCACTTCATTGTTTGCAAATAAGATCAATGCGCAGGAAGATTGGCCAAAAGTTATTTCGGCAAGCGATGGTTCGGTAATTAAAATTTATCATCCGCAACCCGAATCCTTTAACGGCGATGTTTTAAAACTACGTTCGGCTATTTCTGTAACTGAGCAGGGAAAATCGGATCCTGTGTTTGGAACTTTTTGGTCGATCAATACTGTTGAGACCGACCGCGATAACCGCAATGTGAGCATTGTTTCTGTTCAGGTTCCTAATTTAAAATTCGGATCGGACATGAACGACGACCGTATAACTTTTTTACGATCTGCGCTGGAGACCGAAATTCCCGGCCTGCATATTATTTTACCAATGGATGAACTGGAGAGTATGTTGCAGTCGAACACCGAAGAAAAGAAGTTGTCGAAAAACTTAAATACAACACCGCCCAAAATTATATCAACCAACAAACCATCCACTTTGGTTTTAATTGATGGCATGCCTAAATTAAAATACAATAGCGATTGGGGTGTTGATGTTGTTGTGAATTCGCCATTCACAATTGTTAAAAATAATAATGGTTCATTTTATTTGTATGGCGGCAAACATTGGTATAGTGCAGCTTCTGCAACCGGACCTTATACATCTGTAAATGATGTTCCGGCAAACCTGAATAAAATTCAAACAGCAGTTGATAATGCAAACAACAACGATCCGGGTTTTTCGAAAAATGATGCAACAACAAATACGAATGCTGTAACAGATATTATTGTAAGTACCGAACCCGCAGAATTGGTTCAAACAAATGGCGAAGCAAATCTATCGCCGATAGAAGGAACAAATTTGTTGTATGTGACGAATACCGAGAATGATATTTTTATCGATCAATCATCGCAACAATATTATGTTTTGTTATCGGGTCGTTGGTATAAAGCACCAAATCTAAACGGACCATGGCAATACACTGCATCAAATAATTTACCTGCCGATTTTGCAAAAATTCCTGAAGGTTCGCCAAAAGATAATGTGTTGGCAAGTGTTGCCGGAACACAGGCTGCAAAAGAAGCGATCATGGATGCACAAATTCCGCAAACAGCAAAAGTAGATCGTAATAAAGCTGCTGCAACTGTTACTTATGATGGCAATCCTCGATTCGAAAATATACAAGGCACCAGCATGCAGTATGGTGTAAATACACAAAGCTCTGTTATCCGCTACAGAAATAAATATTATGTTGTTGAGAATGGTGTTTGGTTCGAATCGTATAATCCAACAGGGCCATGGGTTGTAGCAACTGAGCGACCTGAAGAAGTTGATATCATTCCACCATCAAGTCCGGTGTATAATGTGAAATACGTTTATATCTACGATGTAACGCCTAACTGGGTTTATATGGGTTATACGCCCGGATATTTAAACACATATATTTTTGGACCAACAGTAGTTTACGGAACAGGATTTTATTATTCGCCATGGTATGGTAATTATTATTATCCGCGTCCATGCACATGGGGTTTCAGAATGCATTATAATCCATGGGTAGGATGGAGTATGGGTTTTGGTTATAATTATGGCTGGTTCAATTTTGGATTTGGAATGAATCTATGGTCGGGTTGGGGCGGTGGCTGGTGGGGTCCTTATGCATATCATCCACCATACAGATGGTACGGAGCAGGTTACAGAAATTACGGATATTACGGTAACAGAGGGTTTGCAATGGGAAATTCGGTTCGCAATAATATTCGCATCAATAATTATTCAACAAATATTTATACCAGAAGAACTGATGTAGTTACAAGAAATAATATCATCATTAACAACAGAAGCAATTCTGTTATTAATAATCGCAATATTATAAACCGACCCGGTAATTCCACAGCTGTGATGCCAAGAATGCAAAATGGATCTGCAACTACAGATCAAATCCGTAATCGTGGATCGATCATAACAACCGACCGGCAAGGCAATGTTTTTCAAAGAAACCCAAATGGTGTAATTCAAGAACGCCAGGGTACAACATGGCGACCTATAAATAATAATGGTGTGATACAAAATTTAAATCAGCAACAACAACAACACGATCGTGGTCAACAGAGGTTTCAAAATTTTCAAATGCAAAGAGGTACTCCGTCAACACCGCAAATGAGCAGACCCAATAGTGGTGGATATAGATCGGGCGGTAATAACAGTGGCGGAAACCGTAGTGGCAGAAGAAATTAATTTTCAATTATTGGTTTAAAATAAATGCCCGTTAAAAAAATTAACGGGTATTTTATTTTTTAATGAAATAAAACAAACGCGCCTATTTTATTTCATAAGTTCTTACTGCTTTAAATTTAAATATACCTTGTTCCGAAACCATTTTATATTGAACAACTCTTTTGCCACCTGTTGGTTTATCGGCAGTATCATCGGGTTTAAATATGGGGAAAGTTCTAAAAACTGTTCCTTCCATCAATGAAAATTTATCGTGGCCTTTGTACCCGTCACGTAGCTTGGCATCATCAAGAATATCGGGGAAATAAATAGGTGCACAAGATTTATTTTCGACCGAAGTAATCGCATAAATATTTACATGCTCAAGCGGATTTTCGTCGCCACCATACGAAAAAACAATTAAGTCAGGGAAACCATCATTATTAAAGTCATCGACCTGCACATTTTTTATTCTTCCTTTAATATAAAATTCCATATCCCTTGCTTCACTTTCGAAGGCCACCGGTTTAATTGAAATAAGATTTTTATCGGCACTTTTATTATTGCAGATTATCTTATATCCGGATTTGCCAACTTTTACAGTGGTATCGATTTTGTTGTATTGGCTTTGCACATTATTGAAACTGATTATTGCAATCAGCAGCACAAATATTTTATAATTCATTTCTTAAAAAGTATGATGAGGGTTTGAAATTACAGATTTATCTGTTTTACAAATGAATGTATTTTTTTTGATACTGATGTTAATTGCCCAATAATGTTAAGAACGTACAAGAGTGCGACGCAACCACAGCTTAATATTGATTCTGTTGCCTGCTAACAAATAAAATATATCTTTAAAAACAAGAAATAATTTTTTCATGGCCGCATTTAAACGCACACTTTCTTTAGGTACAACCATTGCCATTGTGGTAGGCGGCGTAATTGGGTCGGGTATTTTTATGAAGCCTGCATTGATGGCTTCGCAACTGGGATCTCCATTATTATTATTAAGTGTTTGGATAGTTGCGGGATTTGTTACTTTATTTGGCGCATTAAGCAACGCCGAAGTAGCAGCGATGTTTCCTGAAACAGGCGGACAATATATTTTCTTTAAAAAAATGTACGGCGACAGGTTTGCATTTTTATACGGATGGGCCGCATTCGCAGTTTTTAATACCGGCGGCAATGCATCCATCGCGTATGTTTGTTCGCAATACACCAATTATTTTATTGCGCTGCCAAGATTTCCTTTTGCCACAGAACACGCATGGCTACTGCATATTCCGGGGGTAGGTAATATTTTTCCGTTAGAAAATTTTGGAGTGAAATCACTCACCATTTTTATTATTTTAATTTTAAGCGGCATTAATTATTACAGTGTTCAATATGGCGGAACATTGCAACGCATCCTAACTTTATTAAAAGCTATTGCCATTGTTTTGCTCATTGGCGGTATTTTATTTTCGGGAAAAGGTTCATCACACAACATCATCACATCAATGCCCAACATGCCGCATGGAATGGCTTTGATAAGTGCCTACATGGCTGCCATTGCAGGTGCATTCTGGGCTTACGATGGATGGAACAATATCACATTCGTTGCAGGTGAAGTAAAAAACCCGCAACAAAATATTCCGAAGAGTTTATTCTTCGGATTATTTTTTTGCATCATCATATATGCATTAATTAATCTGGCGTATGTGTATGTGTTACCAATCGCGCAATTAGCAACATCATCTTTTGTTGCGTCGGATGCAGCAACAGTAACATGGGGAATTATTGGCGGAAGCATCATTGCATTGATGGTCATCCTTTCAACATTAGGAACAACCAATGCCAATGTTTTGGCAACAGCACGTGTAACTTATTCGATGGGCGAAGACAATAAATGGTTTGCATGGGCCGGAAAAAAACAAAATAAATTCGACACACCGGGCAACGCATTATTGCTGAATGCCGCATGGGCAGTGCTTTTGATATTGAGCGGCTCATTTGATATGCTTACCGACATGCTCATTTTTGTAAGCTGGTTTTTTTACGGCATGAGTGCATTAGGCGTTTTTATTCTGCGCAAAAGAATGAAAGATGTTGAGCGTGTTTATAAAGTTTGGGGTTACCCCATAGTGCCATTATTATTTGTAAGTTTCGTTTTATTTTTTTTATGTTCAACCTTATACACCGATATCAATAATTATAGAAACGGCGTAACACCAATCATAAATTCTTTGCTGGGAATTTTAATTACCTGCATCGGCATTCCGGTTTATTATTTTTCGAAAAAGAAAAAATAATTATTGAGTGAGCTTTTGTATTTCATGGCATCTTCGTTGCGTCGCACACTTGTACTTTCTGCTCAATGTGCAACAAAATTATCATTAAAAAATTCTGCATTAATTTGCGATAAGAAATAATTAAATGAAAAATTTATTCGAATCAATAATAAAAGAAAAAGGAATTGTTATTCTGGATGGTGCAATGGCAACCGAATTAGAATCGCGTGGTGCTAATCTCAATCACACATTATGGTCGGCTAAATTATTAAAAGAAGATCCGCAATTAATTCAACAAGTTCATTATGATTATTTATTGGCAGGTGCCGATGTAATTACAACTGCAAGCTATCAGGCAAGTTTTGATGGGTTTGCCAAACATGGTTATACAAAACAAGAAGCCATCGAACTCATGCAATTAAGTGTGGCATTGGCTTTCAGGGCAAGAACGGGTGTGATGAAAGTGTTATCAAGAAAAATACCGCCTTTAGTTGCTGCATCTGTTGGTCCTTACGGTGCATCGTTGGCCGATGGTTCTGAATATCGCGGCAATTATAGAATTAGTGTTGAAGAATTAAAATCATTTCATCGTGAACGATTAAAAATATTAATTGAAACCGGTGCAGATATTATTGCCTGCGAAACCATTCCATGCATCGATGAAGCAATTGCATTAAAAGAATTATTAGAAGAATTTCCAAATGCACAGGCATGGATAAGTTTCAGTTGCAAAGATGAATCGCATATCTGCAGCGGCGAAAAATTCGAGGATGCTGTTCAATCACTCAATCAATCAAAACAAATTATTGCCGTTGGTGTTAATTGCACGGCGCCGCAATACATCGAATCATTAATAAAAATTGCGGCAGCAACAACCGATAAATTAATTTTAGTATATCCAAATAAAGGCGAAGTGTGGGATGCGACAAATAAATGCTGGTTGCCAACATCGCAACATCACCAACATTTTATCGATGATGCAAAAACATGGTATGCAGCAGGAGCAAAAATTATTGGTGGCTGCTGCCGGACAACCCCAGAAGATATTAAGCAGTTACAAAAGTTGTTGAAATAAAAAATGCCGAAACAAATGTTTCGGCATTTTAATAAATCAAACCAATTGGTTACAACAGTGTAGCTTCTGAAGTAATTTTTGTGTTTAATGATTTTGAGATCGGGCAATTTACTTCAGCATCCTTAACTGCTGCATCAAATTGTTCTTTGCTGATGCCGGGAACTTTTCCTTCCACAATCAAATGCGATAAAGTAATAACACCATCACCCAAAGTAATTTCGCATTTTGTTTTCAATGTTTCAGGAGTAAATCCTAAAGCACCTAAAATGAAACTTAATTTCATCGTAAAACATCCTGCATGTGCTGCTGCAACTAATTCTTCTGGATTTGTTCCAACACCTTGTTCAAAACGTGAGAGGTAAGAATATTGTGTTGCATCTAATGTTGTGCTTTGTGTGGTAAGATGACCGGTACCTTCTTTTCCGGAGCCATGCCATACGGCTGTTGCATTGCGTATCATAAAATTTATTTTAGAGTTTATAAATATTTATATGCAAGGTACGGCATCAAAATAAATACAGGATATTTTATGATGAAAGCTTGTATTATCTTCACGGCTTTATGAGCATACAGGAAATCTATTATCAGTTTATCGATGGCATGAAGGAGACTTCGTGGTTAGAATATATTGGCGTGTTTTGCGGCATCGGCAGTGTTTGGTTCAGCAAAAAAGAAAATATTCTGGTATATCCGGTGGGATTGGTGAATACTATTTTATACATCTACATCAGCATCAAAGGAAAATTATTCGGCGAAGCCAGTGTAAATTTTTATTACACGGTGATGAGCATTTACGGCTGGATCTTATGGTCGAAAAAAGACAAAATAAAACACGAAATAGTTTTGCATATTAGTTACAGCAACAAAAAAGAATGGATACAACAATTATCATTTTTTGGTGTTTTTTATGTTGCCATTTATTTTTCGCTCACATGGTTGAAAAATAATTTTGCACCGGGTGCTATTCCCTGGGCCGATGCATTTGCAAGCGCCACGGCATATACCGGCATGTGGTTAATGGCAAAGAAAAAAATAGAAAGCTGGATCTGGTGGATCGCTACCAACTGCGCATCCATTCCTTTGTATTTTATTAAAGGATATGTTTTTACCAGCGTTCAGTTTCTTGTGTTATTGATTTTGGCTGTTGCAGGATTAATGGAATGGATCGATAAAAGAAAACAATTAAACAGAATATAAATATGTCGTCTTATTGCGAAGTAATTGATTTAATGAAAGAGGATGAACGCAAGGTTCATAAAATTTATCACGATACTCAATATGGTTTCCCGATCGAACAGGATGACGAATTGTTTTGCAGATTGATTTTAGAAATTAATCAAGCGGGATTAAGCTGGACAACCATTTTAAAGAAGCAGGAATTTTTTCGGAAAGCCTATCACAATTTCAATATCAAAAAAGTTGCATCATATCAACAAAAAGATTTTGACAGATTGATGAATGATGCGGGCATTATCCGTAATCGTTTAAAAATTAATGCTGCGATAGAAAATGCAAAAACCCTCCTGCTATTACAAAAACAATTTGGTTCGTTTAAAAAATGGCTCGATCATCATCATCCAAAAACAAAAGAAGAATGGACCAAATTATTCAAATCAACATTTCGTTTTACCGGCGGAGAAATTGTAAATGAATTTTTAATGAGCACCGGATATTTACCCGGAGCACATCACGAGAGTTGCCCGGTATATAAAAAATTAATCAAAGCAAAGCCTGCATGGAAAAACAAACCATAAAAAAAATTGTCGTCATTGGCCCCGAATCAACCGGCAAAAGTACTTTGTGCGAACAATTGGCGCAACAGTACGAAATGCAATGGTGCCCTGAATTTGCGAGGGACTATCTTATCACAAATGGAAAGGAATATGGCTTTGATGATCTGTTAACCATTGCAAAAGGTCAGATTGCTTTGGAGGAAGAATACGAATCGGTGGTCAACACTCAATGGTCAATGGTGAATGAAAAAATGTTTGTAAATAAAAATTCTCAACGGGCCATTCATCATCCGCCTTTACTTTTTATTGATACCGATATGTATGTGATGAAAGTTTGGAACGAATATGTTTTTGGTAAATGCCATCAATTTATTCTGGATGAAATTGTGAGTAGAAAATATGATCTGTATTTATTGTGCAATGTTGATCTGCCCTGGATAAAAGATGAGCTGCGTGAATATCCTGATGAAGGACCACGAAAAGAATTATTTAATATTTACAAAGATCTGCTCATCAATCAACAAACACCGTGGGTTGAAATAAGTGGTGGCTATGATGAACGATTACAAAAAGCAATTGATGGGGTAAATAAAATCTTGTAAAAAATATTTTAAACAAAAAGATTAAACAATAAAACACCCATCAATCCAATAACAGAAACAATACTTTCCATCACGGACCAGGAACGGATCGTATCTTTAACAGAAAGATTAAAATATTCTTTGAACATCCAGAATCCAATATCGTTCACATGCGAAAACATTAAACTTCCTGCACCGATCGACAACACCATTAAACTTGGATTGATACCCGGTTGATTCATCATTGGTAAAATAATTCCGGCTGTTGTTAATCCTGCCACCGTGGCCGACCCAACACAAACCCTTATGATAGCTGCAATTAACCATGCTAATATCAATGGCTGCAAATGCATGCTCTGCAAGGCATTCGCAATTTCATTGCTAACACCACTGTCAGATAAAATTTGTTTGAACGAACCTGCACCACCAAAAATTAATAATATCATTGCAATATCTTTTACCGATTCTGCATAAGCACTCATCAATTCTTTCATCGTCTTTCCTGTTCTGAAGCCAATGGTGGCTGTTGCTGTAATTAATGCGATCAACATTAAAATAGAAGGTTCGCTTACAAATGCACAAATAGCAATAATATTTTTTTCGTGAAATAATAATGGCAACACAGAAGCAGTTGCAATAAGCAAAACCGGAAGCAGTGCAACAGCAAAGCTGCTGAATGCAGAAGGTAATTTATCTGCAGCAATTTCTTTTGATTGAAAAGTTTGCAAAGATGGCGATACGATTTTTTTTAAAGTTGATGCATACAACGGACCTGCTATGATGATAGCGGGTATCGCGATGCAGATACCATACAATAATGTGGTTCCCATATTTGCATGAAACATCATGACCAGTGCAGATGGCGAAGGATGCGGCGGCAAAAAACCATGGGTAACAGATAATGAAGCCAGCATGGGCAATCCAACATACACTGCCGGTAATTTATATTTATATACAACCGAAAAGATCAATGGTATCATTAACACAAAAGCAACAGGATAAAATAACGGAATGCCCACAACAAATCCCGTGAAAGCCAATGCCCACTTGATATTTTTTATTCCCGCAATATCCATCACCACCGATGCGATCTTTTGTGCTACACCTGTTTCTGCAACTAATTTTCCCAGCATGGCACCTAATGAAACAATGATGGCCAGCGAACTTAAAGTATCGCCCATTCCTGTTTGAAGCGAATCAACAATTTTATTTGCAGGCATTTTTAATAATAATCCCGTAATGATGGCAATAATTAAAAATGAAATAAAAGGATTGACCTTCGCCCATGAAATAAGTAATACCAAACCAACAATGCAGCACAACACAATTATTAACGACATGCTTAATTATTTTGAAAATGAATTTTTAGTGGTAACAATATAATATTTTAAATGTACTTCCTCTTTTTTAGAAAGCAATTTTCTAACTTGCTCTTTTACAAAACTTCGACGAACCGTTAAAATGAAGTAGTTTTAATTTCAATTTTTTACTATGGCGGCACAGCAAATTGCGATGATAGGATTGGGCAAAATGGGTTTTAATCTTGCCCTTAATTTACAACAAAACGGGCTTGATGTTTTTGCATTTGATACCGATGAACAATTGCGCAACGAAATTGCAAAACAAAATATTGTTACTGCCAATTCATTGAAAGAGACCTGTAACAAATTTGCTGCGCAAAAAATAATCTGGCTGATGGTTCCCTCGGGAGAAACAGTTGACAAAGTGATTGCTGAACTCTTGCCTCATCTGCATCCGAACGATATTATTATTGACGGCGGCAATTCTTTTTATAAAGATTCAATCCGCAGATATAATTATTTAAAAGAAAAAGAAATTAATTTTTTGGATTGCGGAACAAGCGGCGGAAAAGAAGGTGCATTGAACGGAGCCTGCACCATGATTGGCGGAGATGAAAATGTGTATGCATCTATAAAAAATGTTTTCGGTAAAATTTCTGTTGAAAACGGTTCGTTGTATGTTGGCAAACCGGGCAGCGGGCATTTTGTAAAAATGATCCACAACGGAATCGAATACGGCATGATGCAATCTATTGCCGAAGGTTTTGAAGTATTACAAAAATCTGATTACGATATAGATTTCGAAAAGGTAGCAACATTATTTAATAACGGTTCTGTTATTCGCGGCTGGCTGATGGAGCTTACACAAAATGCTTTTGCAAAAGATGCACAATTAGAAAGTATCAAAGGTGTGATGCATTCTTCGGGCGAAGGCAAGTGGACGCTGGAAACCGCATTGGACATGGGTATTTCCACGCCGGTGATCGCATTATCTGTGATGATGCGTTACCGTTCGCAGATGGAAGATACTTTTTCGGGAAAGATCGTAGCAGCATTGCGCAACGAGTTTGGCGGACATGCTGTTGAGAAAAAATAATTCATGCAATATTATCTTGGCGTTGATATCGGTACCACTTCTGTAAAAGCTGTTGCATTTGATGCAAGAGGAAAAGTTTTATTTAAATATGCTGAAGAAAATAAAACTTTTCATCCCGAAGAAAATTACAGCGAACAGAACCCCGAAAATATTTTCAGGGATACGGTATTTTGTATCGAAGAAATTATTTCGCGTTTAAAATACAATCCCCAATTTATTAGTTTCAGTGCAGCGATGCATAGCCTGATTGCCGTTGATGAAAACGGAAATGCTCTGACCAATTGTATTTTATGGTCCGATAACCGTGCTTCCAAAATAGCGTCAGCACTGCATTCAAACGGGTTGGCAAAAAATATTTATGAACGGTCAGGCGTTCCGGTTCATGCCATGTCGCCTTTGTGCAAGATCATTTGGTTAAAAGAAAACGAACCGAAAATTTTTGATCAAACTCATAAATTCATCGGTATAAAAGAATTTATTTTTCATAGACTGTGTAAAGAATTTATTGTTGATTCAAGTATTGCATCGGCAACAGGATTAATGAATATTCACACGCAGCAGTGGGATGAAGAATTATTATCTGTTGCTGGAATCGATCGATCGAAATTATCAACCATTGTTCCTGTTCGGCACTCAATTGTTTTAAATGAAATAAAATATATCATTGGCGCAAGCGATGGTGCATTGGCTAATCTGGCAATGAATGTTCTCGATGAAAATGTTTTGGCAATCACCATCGGTACAAGTGCTGCTGCAAGAATTACAATTCAACAACCAAGTGTTGATGAGCAGATGCGCTTATTCTGTTATCACCTTAAAGAAAATTTTTTTATAAAAGGCGGCGCATCTAATAATGGTGCAATTGTTTTGCAATGGCTGAAAGATAATTATCTGCAAACGACCGAATCGATCAATGCATTATTAAAGGCTGCCGAAACTGTTTCACCGGGTGTGGATGGATTAATTTTTCTGCCTTATGTCTATGGCGAAAGGGCGCCATTGTGGGATAGCAATGCCAAAGAAAAATTTATCGGATTAAAAAGCAAACACACTAAATCATATTTTGTTCGTGCGGCTATGGAAGGCGTTTTGTATAATTTATTATTGATTGGAAATATGCTGAACGAAAAAAATAAAATCTCTGAAATACACGCCGGTGGCGGATTTGCAGAGAACCCATTTTGGGTGCAAATGCTTGCCGACATTTTTAATTTGCCTGTAAAAGTTTTTGACAGTAACGAAAGTTCGGCTCTCGGCGCAGTTATGTTAGAAATAGAAATTAAAACCGAACCGATAAAGATTTATCAGCCAAATAAAAATAATCACCCGATTTATTCAAAACAATACGAACGGTTTAAACAATTGGCATTAGGCAATTAAAATTTTTTTTGAAAATGATAACCCAGCAATTTATAACCCTGATTGATCCAGAATTTAATCCCGCCATGATTGGTTGCGTAACAGTTTAATTCGGAAGCAACACAGCCAAGCGATTTGCCATAATTGTATATCCATTGCATCATTTGCTCGCCGATTTTCTTTCCCTGGTAATCGGGATGGATGATCACATTATCAGGCTCAATATGTTTGCCGATATAATATTTGGTCAGTATCCACAAACCCGAAATCCCAATTAATTTATCGCCGTCATACACACCTACACATTGATAATTATTTTGAACCATTTCGTTCAATCTGTCTTCCAATGTTTCGGCCGGAATTGAATCGTGCAATAATTGCATGAAGGGAATAACAGTTTTGATTTTTTCTTTCGGGATGAGTTGGATGGTGTACATAAACTATTTTTTGAGCTTCGATAAAATTATTATTATTCCGGAATTGAAATTTTATTTCCAAGAAAGTGAGGCTTTTTACCAACCAAATAATCAACAAAAACTTTTACCCTTGCAAGTTTTTCTCTTGCTTGAACTTTTACGCCCATGGTTTGATTAACATCTTTTGCATTGAATCCAACGGCAACAATATTTTCTTTTTCTGCAATAAACAAAGCTCTTTCGTTGTGAAATTTTTGTGAGATAATTGTTACAGAATCTTGTCCGAAGATCTCTTTTAATCGAATCATCGAATCAAACGTTCTGAAGCCAGCATAATCTAAAAACAGCCTCGATGAATCAATCCCTTCAGCAATAAGATCCTTTTTCATTTGTGTTGGCTCGTCATAGAATTTTGTACTGTTGTCGCCACTGATGATTAAATATTTAATTTTCTTTGCTCTAAAAAGCTCAGTTGCAGCTTCAATTCTGTAGGAATAATAAGGATTTACACCCCCGCCGGTCATAAATTTTGAAGTGCCTAATAATAAACCAACTTTATTAAACGAGATCGAATCAACTGAATTATATAGTTTTCCTTTTGCAGCACTTTCAATTTTAGAATTGCATATAAAAATGCAAACAAATGCAAAAAATATAATTACACAAATTGGTAAAATAATTTTCTTAACCATATTTTTTATTTTATGATTGCCTGCAAATCTTCATCATCTTCAATATTATTCATTTGCTGAACAATTTGCGGATAACGCCATGCTACTCTGCCGCTCATTGGCACAACCGAAAACTTTTTTGGATTGGGTAAACAGGCAATGATTTTTGCCGCTTCTTCTCTCGATAAATTTTTAGCGTGTTTATGAAAATAATATTGCGATGCCGCCTCAATGCCGAAAATGCCCGGACCCATTTCAATCACATTCAAATACACTTCTAAAATTCTTTTCTTTCGCCAAATCAGTTCGGTTAAAAAAGTAAAATAAAATTCTGGCGCTTTGCGAATATATTTTGTAACACCGCTGCCCTGCCATAAAAAAACATTCTTGGCAGTTTGCTGCGAAATGGTACTGGCAGCACCACCCAACGGAATTTTAGTTTTCTTATTTTTCTTCTTTGGTTTTAAACTTTTTTCCATCGCATCCCAATCAAATCCGTTGTGGTCGGGAAAAGCCTGGTCTTCGCTTGCAATGGCCGCCAGCTTTACGTTGTACGAAATATCGTTCCAGCCAACATAATCTCTTTTTAATCCGTACGAAAAAGTATTGGCAATTTGCGTAACAGTTATCGGCGGCATTATCCAACGGCAAATAACAACGTATAACAAAGAAGAAATGAATGCAAAAAGAAAAAGTCTTTTTGTAAAGATCCAAATTCGTTTAAACAAAGAATTTTTTTTGCCTGCTTGTCTTGCCATACTACCAAGATATTATTTATTGCTTTGCAAAAAATAATTTGTTTGATTTTTTGTTGAATGATTTGATACAGTACAAGTGAGTGACACAACCGCAGATGATGAAAGTTATATCGCCCGTCAACAAAAAAATAAAATTAATTAACCAAAAATACTTTTTACTGTACCGCCATCAACGGTGATGGTTTGCCCGGTAATAAATTTCGAAACCGGGCTTAATAACCAAACGGCAAGCGATGCAAAATCGTTGGCATTGCCCAATGCGCCTGTTGGCATTTGTGCGATACCTTCTTTGCGAACTTGCTCTAACGGCATTCCTGTTTGTTCGCTTTTTTTAACATGCAAACGCGTGATGGCCGGTGTGTCGTGTGCACCCGGTGCAATGATGTTTAGTGTAACACCGCTCTTAGAAATTTCTTGTGCAAATGTTTTTGCAAAACCAATTACGGCGAGGCGCAACGAATTACTTAATACTAAATTTTCTATCGGTTGTTTTACGGATGAACTTTCTAAAAATAAAATGCGGCCATAATTTTTTTGTATCATCATTGGGGCAAAAGCCTTTGTGAGTGCCACTTTCCAGCGAAGGATGTTTTTATAGGCATCGTCCCAATCGGCAAGTGTTGTTTCCAAAACTGTTTTTGCCGGTGGCCCGCCTGCATTAATTAATATGCCGTGCAGTTGACGGTTGCCAACAATTTTTATTAATTGATGGATTGAATTTTCTTCTGCAAGATCGCCTGCAAAAATTTCTATTTGCGTGGGCGATGTTTGTTGAAATGTCTTTAATTTCTCTTCGTTTCTTGCCACAGCGATGATGTTGGCACCTTCGGCAATCAATGCTTCGGCAACGGCTTTACCTAATCCGCTGGTTGCACCGCCAACAATGAATAATTGATCTTTGATTTGAATATCCATGAAATTATTTTTTGTTTTATTGCCTTCGATAAATTCAGGCTGACAATTTTGTCATGTTGAGCTTGTCGAAACATTGACAATAAACTGATGAATTATTTTTTTGTGAGATTATTTTTCTCAATAAAATTAATTAATTGGTCGGCCATTTCCTGTTGGTGTTTAATTCTTGGGTGACCTGTTGAATTACACTGTGGAAAAAAATAGGTGAATATTTTTTTGTCATTCATTTCAGCAACAGCTTGTTTTACATAACCGGGCCAGGGCGAATCTTTTCTTGTAATATCCATTGCACCTAACACACAAATTATTTTTGCTTTGGAATATTTCTTTCTGATATTCTGCACAAAATTTTTATAGGCATTGATGATATATTTTTCATCGGGCGCTTTGGTGCCAAACACTCTTTTAAATTCGGGATTGTTGGGTTGTGTAACGATCCAGCTATCGTTTTGAAATAAATTTATTACAACAATATCGGGGGTATATTCAGAAAAATCCCAATCAACATTTCGGTTGTTGGCATTTAATTTATCGTACACATCGGGCATGGTAAAATTAAACCAGCTAACCATAATGCCGATGCCGCTAACGGCGGTGTTGTGATTGGCTGCATTGAAATGCCTTGCGGTTATTGAAGCATAAGTCAGGTAATTATTTTCGAATTTTGCATCACCCGAATCGCCGGTAGAATCTTCAACAGCATAACCGCAGGTAATAGAATTGCCAAAGAACTCCATCTTTAATTTTTTCTCTGCAGGTTGAAATAATTTAACGTTGCCATCTATTGAAAATCCGTAAAAAAAAGTTGAGCCCCATTTTGCTTCTGTTCGTTTAAATAATTCTATCGTATGAATTCCTTTTGGAAGCGATGAAGCCAAAGTGTAATATTTTTTTGAAGTATTCAATTCAAGTTTAGAAATATTTTTTTGATCGATGATCACGTTAAAAGTATTTCTTCCTGTTTCATCTTTCAACAGGGCTTTTACTTCTGTTCCTTCAAAACGAATTAAAACAGAGCTGCCCGGCCAGGAAAGATCTGCGGCCGAATCGGCAGTATGACCAATTCTTCCTTCGTATTGAATTTTATGATTGTCCGAAGAAACGAAAACAGGCGGTTGTGCCAAGATAAATTGAGAAAGTCCAAGAAATAAAACAAAAAAGTATTTGCGCATGTTGGTTATTTAAAAGAAAATGAAAGGGTTTGTTTTGAGTTCGCTAAACTACATAAAAGAATAATTGCCAAATTAAATGGTCGGGTTAATATTTGAACGCTTTGTTTTTTGACAAGGTTTATTTTTTGTCAGGATTTTTTTTCGAAAGAAGAAATGCTTTTGAAAGAAATGATGCAAAAAACAGCATTAAAGATTTTGTATTTACTTAAGTCTTTGTTGACATTATGTCTAAGCTTTCAGAAAAAAGTTTACTCAATGCTAATCTTTAAAGAAAGAAGTTTAGATTTTCTGTAAAATTATAAAAGAAGGCTCTTGCTGTTTCCTGAATTATTCTGCACTTACGCATCATTCTTTGCTGATAAATATCATAGTTTTTTCATTTTAATATAGCGACGTTTAAGGTAAGTTTTTGTTTGGTTCATGTCTTTTTTGGTACGAAATATTGTTTGAAAAAAGAGTTTGAAAAACAAATCAAAAATTTCTAACGATGCACCGGTCAAATAACATGCTTCATCATTACAATGAAGTAGCCTTTGATTTTAATCACAGCAAAATGAAGAAGCAAAACAGCAATAACAGGGCTTTTGTAAGCTTTCCTTCAATGAATCATTCACAAGAAATTATGTATGCCGCAAATGAAAATCATACAAAAATTCTTGTTCATCAATCATATTTAAAACTCTAAATTTTTTAAAAATGGCAAAAGTTAAAGGCGAGATAGTTGTAGATATTGAACGATGCAAAGGTTGTCAGGTATGTATTTCGGCATGCAAGGAAAATGTAATTGGCATGTCGAAAAAATTAAACAGAAAAGGATATCATTTTGCACAAAGTACAAACGACGATTGTACGGGTTGCATCAATTGCGCTTTGGTTTGTCCCGATGGCGCCATCACAGTTTACAGGGCAAGATTAAATTAATCATCAAACAATTTTCGAAATGTCAGAAATAAAAGAAATACGGTTAATGAAAGGCAATGAAGCCTTTGCCGAAGGAATTATCCGCGCAGGATGTGATGGATATTTTGGTTATCCCATCACACCTCAATCGGAAGTACTGGAATATTTATCGGCACAAAAAACAAAGGAAAGAACCGGAATGGTTGTATTGCAGGCCGAGAGTGAGATTGCAAGTATCCATATGGTGTATGGCGGCGCCGGCTGCGGAAAAAGAGTAGTGACTTCTTCTTCAAGTCCGGGCATTAGTTTAATGCAGGAAGGGTTTTCTTATCTGGCAGGAGCAGAACTTCCATGTTTATTGATGAACGTTGTTCGCGGAGGCCCGGGATTAGGAACTATTCAACCTTCCCAATCAGATTATTTTCAGGCGGTGAAAGGCGGTGGTCATGGCGATTATAAAATGATTGTGCTGGCTCCGGCATCTGTTCAGGAAATGTATGATTTTACAAAACTTGGATTTGATCTGGCATTCAAATATCGCACACAAGTGATGATATTATCTGATGGTGCCATTGGACAAATGATGGAAAAAGTAGAGTTAGATGAACAGATCCCAAGATTAACTGACGAAGAAATCATAAAAAAATATCCATGGACAACAACAGGAAAAACTTCTGATAGAGAAAGAAACTATATCACATCCCTCGATCTTAATCCTGCACGACACGAAATATTAAATAGAAAATTTCAAGCAAAATTTAAAAAGATTGAAGAAAATGAAATTCGATTTGAAAGTATTGAATGCGATGATGCAGAATATTTGTTTGTTGCTTATGGATCGAGTGCAAGAGTTTGCGAAAAAGCAGTTCAGTTAGGAAGAGCAAAAGGGATTAAGGTTGGTTTACTTCGGCCCATCACTCTTTTCCCATTCCCGTATCAAGAAGTTGCAAGATTAGCAAAACAAGTAGAAGGAATGTTAACTATCGAAATGAGTGCGGGACAAATGATCGAAGATGTTCGGCTTGGTGTAAATGGTGCTGTGCAGGTTGAACACTTTGGAAGACTTGGTGGAATTATGCCGGCACCGGAAGAAGTATTAAACGTAATGGAAGAAAAATTTATTAAAACAAAAGTTTATGCTTGAAACATTACCCATAACGAAAGAAGAAATTTGTAAACCCGAAAACCTGGTTTACAGCCGCACACATTTAATGACAGATGCTGCGCTTTCGTATTGCCCCGGTTGCGGACACGGAACCATTCATCGCATGATCATGGAAGTGATCGATGAAATGAATTTACAGGCCGATACGATTGGTGTTGCACCCGTTGGCTGTTCGGTACTTGCGTACGAATTTTTGAATATCGATATGCAACAGGCTGCTCATGGAAGAGCCCCGGCTGTTGCAACCGGAATAAAAAGATTGATGCCCGATAAATTTGTCTTCACTTATCAGGGCGATGGAGATCTTGCTGCGATTGGAACAGCGGAAACCATTCATGCCTGCAACAGAGGAGAAAACATTACCATCTTTTATGTGAATAACGGAATTTATGGAATGACCGGCGGACAAATGGCACCCACAACTTTACCTCAAATGAAAACAGCAACATCGCCTTTCGGGCGTAATGTTGAAACAATGGGGTATCCGCTAAAAATAACAGAACTGATCGCCATGCTTCCGGGAACATATTATGTTACACGTCAATCGGTGCATACCGCAGCAAATGTTCGCAAAACAAAAAAAGCAATTCAAAAAGCCATCGAATATCAAAAGCTGAACAAAGGCTTATCGTTTGTTGAAATTGTTTCGAATTGTAATTCGGGATGGAAGATGACACCCGTAGAAGCAAATAAATGGATGGAAGAAAATATGTTTCCCTTCTATCCGCTTGGCGATATAAAAGTTCCTCAATAAAAATTAAAATATGACAGAAGAAATAATCATTGCAGGATTTGGCGGACAGGGAATTTTATCGATGGGGAAAATTCTTGCCTATGCAGGCATGATGCAAGACAAAGAAGTAAGCTGGTTCCCGTCTTATGGCCCCGAAATGCGCGGTGGCACTGCAAATGTTACAGTAATCATCAGCGATGAACGAATCAGTTCTCCTATTCTTAACCAGTTTGATACTGCGATTATTTTAAATCAGCAATCGATGGATAAATTCGAAGACTCGATTAAAAAAGGCGGATTATTGATTTATGATCCCAATGGCATTACGCGTCATCCTGTTAGAACCGATATTGATATTTATACCATCGATGCAGCTTACGAATCTTCGAGAATGAAATCGTCCAAAGTATTTAATATGATCGTTCTTGGTGGATTCTTAAAACTAAAACCATTGATCGATCCCGAACACATGCACTTGGGCCTCGAAAAATCTTTACCATCACGGCATCATAATTTGATCGTTGAAAACGAAAAGGCCATCGAGAAAGGAAAAGAGATCATCATGCCTAAATATTTGATGAACTAAAAATATACCGGCATAAGAATAAAACTTTTATTTCCACGGACAAGGGATATTATGCTTGCTTCTTTTTAAAGAATGAATGCTTAAAGAAAATTCGAACGACTGTAAAGAATTCAACGAATTATTCGAAGAAGGCATATTAATATCGTAGGTTAAACCTCCCTGAATATTTTTATACGAAAGTCCTAAGTATGGAATGATCGTGCCACCTTGTTTATACCATATACCGGTATTTAAAACAGTAGGCAATTCATTATCATCTAAAATATTTCCAAAATTTACACCCACAATATATGTGTGCAAATTGCTTTCCATCACATACAGCAGGTTGGAGTTAAATACTAATTTATCGCTTAAATAAGTCAGGTAATCGGCATTGAAATTATAACGCGGCGGATCAAGTTGTGTTGGATCGTTCAAGGCAGAACGGTTTGTTTTAATAAACCGGTAACCCGAAACGCCGATATCAAAATTGGATGTTTCGGTAGAATAGGTATAAGTAATACCGGCCAATACAGAGAAATATGGTTTTACATTACTGAGCGAAGTTTCATTGGTAGGCAGCAACCTGTTAAACCCGCCGGAAGATAATTGCTGAGAAAAAGTAAGTTGACTGTAATCGATATAAGTAGTTGAATAATTGGCTCCGATACCGATCGATAAACCATTGATATCATCTTCATCAAGACTAACATGCGAGCTCGCTACCAGATTAAGCGAAGATGATTTATAGGCACCTGCCATAGCTCTATCCTGAAGAAAATAGATACCACCTCCCCAATAATTATTGTCATTGCCTTTTTGTTTAATTAATTTCCCATCAAAAGAAAGAGAAGTTGTTGTTAATGGATCTACCCCTGATGCGATCCACTGGTTTCTTTGATTTGCCACTACCCGCCAGTCTGCATTTCCGTTTCCTGCCAATGAAGGATTTATACTTAAAGGCGAAGAATAAAATTGTGAGAACACAGGATCCTGTGCAAAGAGTTTTGATTTACAATTTGCCAAAATCATCAACAATAAAAAAGAATATTTAAATAATTTGCTCATACTAAAATTTATTAACGTAACAGAAGCGTTTCACCTTTCTTTTGAAAAAGGGTACCATTGTTCGTGATACCTTCTACCATCCAGATATATACCGACATCGGTTGATGTTGCCCATTGAAATTTCCATCCCATCCCATATCAGGATTGGTGGTTTGAAACATCAGTTGACCATAGCGGTTATAAATTCTGAAATAATGAAACTCTTTTATGCCTGCCAGATAAGGATATAAAACATCGTTCACACCATCGTTGTTTGGTGTAAAAGATTTAGGCACCATAATATCAATTAAGTTATCATCAAAAACACGCACTAATACAGTATCGGCGGTGATGCAACCTGCCGGTGAAATCAGATGAATTAAATATTCGATTGTGTTTTGATAATTAAAGTTAGTTGTAGAACTATCCGGAAAATCAAGTCCCCAGGTCGGCACCCATTGATACCTGTAACCATTAATGATCCTTGCAGAAATAGGTGTAGGAATTCCTTTATAAGCGCTTACCGAAGGCATCCTGACTGCATCTATCGGGAACTCGATATTTAGTGTTGTGTCTTTAGAAACAGGGGTACTCGGACAATTCAACTGTGAGGCCGTTAACCTAATATGCCGGTTACCACTGTTAGGATAAGTAACCGATGCATTGAATGAAGAACTGGTTGTACTGTCGCCAAGGTTCCACAGCCATTGAATCGGGCCGGTACTGGTAGTATCAGTTAAGTTCTTTAAATTAATTAATTGATCGATACAACGCGAATCGTAACTAAACTGGAGATTGGGTTTCAATATCAGGATCATATTAACCGATTGCGCTGCCGTATCCACACAACCATATTGATTGGTAAGGATGGCATTGTACGATCCGGGCAGCGATGTTACGATCGAATCAGTAACCGCTCCCGGTATATTGGTTCCGTTGATTTGCCATTGGTAACTTAAAGTATCGAATGCCGATGCATTTACAAATAAAGTATCCTGAATATTATTACAAAGATAATTTCCATGTAAAGAAATGATTTTCCCTACGGGCAAAGGCATGATGTTTTGCGAAAAAGAAAAAGTGTCAATACTGTTTAAGCATGCCAGATCTTTTACATTTGTTATTTTAAAAATACGTGAAGGAAGGTTAGGCACGCTTGGTACTGTCCAAATATAGGGCGAGGTTAAAATACCCGTTTTAGTGAATGTTGCCCCCGTACTGTCGGTATAAGAAAAACTCCACGGTGCCGTGCCTGTAAAACTTACTGTTAGTGTATCTAATGGATACCGGCAAACTACCGGCTTCCCGGTAATGGCTGCTTTTGGAGAAGGAAGAACATTTATTGTTGCCGAAAAAATATTGCCCTGGCAACCCGTATAAGTAGGGATTACAGTATAAACAACCGTTGCATTTGTATTTAAAAGATTAATTAAAGTTTGACTGACAGTAGTCTGCGGACTTGCAGTGGCACTGATCCCTGATACAGAATTTGCCGGTGTTACCGAAGGGATGCTCCATGTATAAGTTGTACCCGCAGCCACATTCGTAGGTGTGGCATTAAAACTTGTTCCGCTGCAAATAGTAACATTTTGATTATTAATGAAAGGTAATGTTACCCCAACAGTTATAATGGCAGTAAAAGGATTGCCGGCGCAGGAACCCGAAACCGGGGTGATATTATAAACTGTTTGCGCAGGGTTATTACTGGTATTGGTCAGGTTTTGTGATATGAATGATACCGGTGTTACCTGTGCTGTTCCGCCAACAATTGCCCCGAACGGAAAATTAGTTGGTGTGGGCCATGTATAAGTTGTGTTTACCGGAACCGGCGACGGCAATATGGAAAAAGATGTTCCTGTACAAATTGTATCGGTAATATTACTGATGCTCGGAACAGGGCTTACAGGAACGGTAAGTGTAAACGTATTACCCGCACATCCGTTTGTTGAAGGGGTAACGGTATAAGTAGCTGTATCCGAAATATTATTGGTGCTGTTCAGGGTTTGACTGATGTTGGTCTGGCTGATAGGTTGTGCACTCCCACCCGATAAACTATTAAATGGCGATTCCAATGGATTGCTCCAAGTATATAAAGTTCCGGTTGGTACACCGGTTGGTGTATAAGTAAATGCTGTTCCGCTGCAGATCGGCGTCAATAATTTATTACCAACTGCAGGAACCGGGTTTAATGTTACTGTTACTGTAAACGAAGCACCGCTGCAACTATTTGCTGTTGGTGTAACCGTATAAACTGCAGTAGCAGGATTTAGGGTTTGATTGACGATGGTCTGACCAATATTAGTTTGAGCCGTGCCCTGTGCAGACCCTCCGATGATAGATGCAGGCGGATTATAAACAGGCATGGTCCATGTATATTTTGTAGCCGACGGAACACCTGTTGGCGTTACACTAAATAAAGTATTACTGCAACTTGTTGTAGAAAGATTGCCTACTACCGGGGTAGGATTTACTATTACCGAAACGATCTCGTTGGTAGAACAACCATTGGCCGTAACAATATAATTATATGGAACCGCAACAGCATTAAGACTGTTATTAACAAGGATTTCAGCCGGGTTATTTGTTCCCGATGCCGCACCATTTGTTATTGCAGGAATAACAGACCTGCTCCAGTTAAACGTTGAACCCGAAACATTAGAAGTCGGGATATAATTAAAAGTAGTACCACTGCAAATAGCGGTTGGATTTAATGTTGTGGTAAGTAAAGGTGTTGGATTAACCTGAATAGTTACATTCTGATTATTTATACAACCATTGGTTGTATTTAGAAAATAATTGTAGGTAACCGATATAGGACTTGTTGTTGTGTTGATCAATGTTTCATTAGGGTTATTTATACCACTTGCCGAAGGGTTACTGATTCCTGCCACCGCAGTTCTCGACCAGTTAAAAGATGTTCCCGCTGTATTACTCGCAGGTAAATAATTAAAAACAGTATTACTGCAAATAGGTGTAGGGGTCTGGCTACTGCTTAACGAAGTACCCGGGTTAACTAAAATAGCAACTTGTTGTGTGTTCGAACAACCACTCATATCGGTTAAGGTATAAGCGTAATAGGTGGTTACGGGCTGATAGGTATTATTAAAAATAATTTCATTGGGGTTCCCCGAACCGCTTGCAGGTGCATTACTGATCCCGTTTGTAAAAAACCTTTTCCATGCAAAACTTACACCGGCAGTTGTACTGGTGGGCGTATAACTAAAAACAGTACCACTGCATATAGCCGGGGGCGTTAAACTGCTGTTCAACGAAGCCGATGAATTAGCCGAACTAACATTTACCGTCACAAAAAAATTACTGCCCACACAACCATTGGTATTGGGAGTAACGGTATAAACAATGGTAGCTGTACCGGCACCTGTATTCGTAAGTGCCTGCCCTATAAAGGTTTGTCCAACAACAATGGCACTACCACCTGTTACCGAACCAATCGTAACTGTAGGTGTTGTCCATGTATATAAAGTATTGATCGGAACAAAATTGGGCGACGACATAAAAGTATTGCCGCTGCATGCATTTAATGTCTGATCGGTAACACTCGGAACAGGATTAACTGTTACCGGAACAACTTCTGTATTGGAACACGATGTTGTATTATTGGTAAGTATATAAGTATAATTTACTGTAATAGGAACAAGTGTTGAATTGGTTAATTGTTCGGCCGGGTTATTTGTTCCGCTTGTACTGTTCCCGTTATTAATACCCGCCACCGCATTTCTTGTCCAGGCAAAACTGGTGTTTGCAAGAGTGGAAGCCGGCGAATAATTAAAAACAGAACCACTGCAAATTGATGAAGGCGTTAATGTACTGGTCAAAGCCGGTGATGGATTCACCAAAACCGATACTGTTTGATTGTTATTACAACCATTAGCGGTAAGTGTATAAGTATAATTAACTGTTATAGGGTTAGTGGTCGAATTGTTTATTATCTCGTTCGGGTTATTTGTTCCCTGCCCTGCACTGTTACTAATGCCAACAATTGCCAACCTGCTCCAGTTAAACGTTGTACCCGGTGTTGCACTGGCAGGTATATAATTAAATATGGTACCGCTGCAAATTGCCGAAGGGGTTAATGTACTGCTTAAAGTGGCCGATGGATTAACCGTACCCGTAACAGTTTCATTATTGCTGCAGCCATTCGAAGTCAACGTATAAACATAATTAACGGCAACGGTATTGGCGGTTGTATTGATCAATGTTTCGTTAGGGTTACCGCTGCCCGAAGAAGCATTGTTCGAAATGCCCGCAACAACGGCCCTGCTCCAGTTAAAGTTTGTACCAATGGTAGCACTGGCAGGTGTATAATTGAACGATGTATTACTGCAAATGGCAGGAGGTGTTAGTGTACTGCTTAAGGTTGGCGTTGGATTAATATTAACCGTAACAGTTTCATTATTGCTGCAACCATTGGCCGTTACTGTATAAATATAATTAACGGCAACAGCATTGGCAGTTGTATTCACCAATGTTTCGTTGGGATTGCCGCTGCCCGAAGAAGCCGCATTCGAGATCCCTGCCACAGCAGCCCTGCTCCAGTTAAACGATGTTCCGGCTGTGGCACTGGTAGGGTTAAAATTAAATAAACTATTACTGCAAATAGCAGGAGGCGTTAAAGTACTGCTTAATGTTGGCGTAGGGTTAATATTAACAACAACTGTCTGGCTATTGCTGCAACCATTGGCCGTTAATGTATAAACATAATTAACAGCAACCGTATTAACAGTTGTATTGATCAGTGTCTCATTAATATTACCACTCCCGGTAGCGTTATTATTCGAGATCCCTGCCACAACAGCCCTGCTCCAATTATATGTTGTGCCGGTGGTAAAGCTGGTAGGGTTATAACTAAATGCCGTATTACTGCAAACAGCCGTAGGCGTTAACGTGCTGCTTAAAATGGCTAACGGATTAACAGTAACAATCAATTGAAATGTTGTACTTGCTGAAGATGTAACAGTATAGGTAGCCGTTGCTGTAGCGGTTGTAGTATTAGTAAGTGTTTGCGAAACGCTAAGCTGTGCACTGCCCTGTGCACTGCCATTTGAGATTGCCCCTGCAGGAGAAATAACCGGGGCACCCCATGTATAAGTAGTTCCATTGGGAAGTGATGGATCCTTAAAACTAAATGCTGTACCACTGCAGGTCGATACATTATAGGGTTGGCTATATAAATCGGTTAAAAAAACAATTGAAGCACAGGCTAATAAAACTATTCTTTTAATTATCGCTTGTTTTGACAGCATACAAAAAAATCATTAATGAGCTATAAATAGTATAACAATTTACTAAAGATATCTGATAAGCGCTTTTCGTTTCCTCTAAAAAAGAATTTATCAAATATGGATGGGCATGAATTATACGAAAGCATTCAATTTATCATAGATCCATTGTTATGCCTTTAAATAAAAAGGTTTAAAAAAGCAAAACAATAGACCGGGTTAACAACTGCTTTCAAATGTAGTATTAATTGATCAAAAAACTTGCCAGTGCAAGCAGTATGGGCCCGGGTTTTTAACTGAATTAAATATGCAATATTACCTTTTACAAAAATGTGTGCATCGTTTCAAACATGCAGGTTAGGTTAAGTAATTTTTATCTTAAAAAACTTGCTGATATGTATCACTGTACGTTTACTAATTAGTAATAATTCCTTAACCTCTTAGCCCAATTAATTTAAAGAAACGTAATGTCATGCTGAGGTTCTCGAAGCATGAATTTAAAAAACGAATCTTTCGTTCATCACTCTTCGAGTACCTCAGAGTGACAAGATATCCGTTGTAAACATGTTGTCATGGTGAGGTTCTCGAACCATGAATTTAAAAAACGAATCTTTCATTCATCACTCCCGCCTGAATGACAAAGTCGGGCAGGCTTCGAGAATACAGAGTAACAAGAAAACTCGTTAACCAATTTAAAGAAACGTAATGTCATGCTGAGGTTCTCGAAGCATGAATTTAAAAAAAGAATCCTTCATTCATCACTCCCGCCTGAATGACAAAGTCGGGCAGGCTTCGAGAATACAGAGTGACAAGAAAACTCGTTACCAAATTTAAAGAACCGTAATGTAATCCCTCAATATTTCCCTGTTACTTCACTCCTACCTTTCAGCAGGTTTCTTCGGGACTTCTTCGTAAGCTCCCGAAGAAAACAGCAGGAAGATAATAAGAGGGTACGAAGGAATTACGAAGAAAACTCCCTTAAGTTGTATATGGCTTTTGAGAAAACATAAAATATTGTCTGATTCATATTATATATCCAAAGAGCCGCTGCGTTAACTTTTAGGATAGCAGAAGTACTGATTTTGATTAGAATTACCATTTGCTCGGTTTGCTAATTTTATACGACAGCACTTTTATATCTTGCATTGGTCAGCTATAATTTAAAACTCGCTTTCTAAAAATATCAATTTCAATTTTTTTCTTTATATAAAATAATAATGTTTTAATTAAATCAAAAACTAATGATAGGATTGTTTATCGGAGCAGGATTTTCTAAATGGTCCATGAACTTGCCATTAGTTCATGAATTATTTGATTTCGAAATTTCCAACATTAGATCTAATGATGAAATTTGGTATAATAAATTAAAACAAATAAAGAACATATGGGATCTATCTAACCCAAACTCAGCAAATGAAAAATTTATACTTAGTCTTTTGAAGGATAAAAAAATGAGGCCTAAAAAATACCTTTCAAAATATTTATCCCGTAGACTATCTGAACCATTCTTATGCAATATTTATGGACAGAGCATTCAGACGTATATGCTAAATGATAAGAAAATAAATGATTTAGTTGGAATTTCAAAAGCTCGTAAGTTTATTACCTCATTTGGAATTAATAATATAAAAGGGATTATTACAACGAATTACGACCTTATTATTGAATATGCATTAGGCACAAAACGTTTCAATTATGGGAAAAAAGATGCACATATTAAAGGCCGAGGGCATAACCCTCTTTTTCCATGGCAGAATACGCCTGTTATACTAAATGGCAGACTCGTTTTATCAAAGCTTCATGGTAGTATCTCCTATGATGGAGTTGATTATTGGAGTAGTGGTATTTGCGGCTTAAATGGGAAAGCAATAATTATTCCACCTTATCCTGAAAAACATAACCACAATGAATTTTCTAAAGAATGGAAATGTGCAAGGCAAACTTTAGAATCTATTGACAAGTTGGTGATTTTTGGATTTAATTTCAATGACTACGATATTGCCATTTTAGAATTATTAAAGACTAACTCAAAAAAAATAAAAAAGATAATTATATATGATATTGAATCAAAAATGGAAAAAGCTTCTAAAATTTGGGATCCGAATAAGATTACTGAATTAAACATCAACACAATTGATGATAGTATTTCATTTCTAAAAAGTCACACTCAAACAAAACTTATATAGCAATACCCCATAAACCAGCTCTATGAAATTGCTTGAAATAATTAAAAGATTTTACTATTGTTTCATCCTCCAAGATTTTTTTTAAAGTTAAATCAGGTGCCTCATTTATAGCCCATTCAGTAACATCTTCAACATGATCCTTGATATTATCCCAAAGCTTATTAAAATCAGCAGGTATATGACCTGGATTGCGTGTACCGATTAAATTGACCACCTTAGTCCGAAGCAAACTGACCACCTGTTTAGCTGGCGAAGATTTATCAGTTCATGTATGTTAGAGGTTAATAAATTCAATTTCTTTTTCTTATAATATCTG
>MLJW01000049.1_pt1 | contig 169920 bp, 163 predicted proteins | sample 888231 | NCBI WGS metagenome assembly MLJW01 (sample SAMN05788063, study PRJNA343431) | mine drainage metagenome | isolation source: sample collected from the inflow into an acid mine drainage treatment plant... | place: Germany: Lusatia, lignite mining district | reverse complement strand
GCTGCACTCGACGCTGGGCTACAAGTCACCGACTCAGTTCTTGAGTGACTGGCTTACCGCTCAGCAAAAGGAAAAACTGGTAGCATGAAACCCACCTCTTGGAAGACGATAAACCGAGGGAAGGTCACTTATCTTCAAATTCTAACGCAACCAGTTTAGTTGCTGTTCGCACATGGAATGTCTCAGACACCTTTGGAAATAATGCATTTTCCTTCTTGGCCAAATTTGGCGTTGCCCAAGTCAAATCTAGTGCTAGCGGGTCAGCAACAATCCCAACAATTTTCTCAGCATCTGACAGCTACACAAAAAGAGGGGTTACGGTTGGTGTGGGTGCGAAATACGACTATGATCAAAATTGGGCACTTCGAATAGACGCAGATTCTTTTGATACAGGCCAATATGCTTATGGCAGGGTTCCAGTTTATTCGGTTGGATTAAGTTACAAATTTTGAAGTCTTCAATTCGCAACATTGGCCCTCAGCAGCCGAACTTCGATCACTTGAATAGAATGCTGTAACGCTGCCGATTATCATCGGCAGCTTCGGGTTCTGCAGACCAACACAGTCCGCTTTCAAGCAATTCAACTTCCAATCCCATGAGCGTGAAGCACGCGAAAGCGATCTCAGCAATCTGAGAGATCGCGTCAGATCATTTCCCAGTTAATACAGTTTGAAAAAAACGACTGTCGTTCACTCCGCCCACTCGGCATCGGTAAACACCCGCGACCTTGTGTGGAACGCCTTGCCTTCCGGCCCTTCCAGCGAAAATGTGCCGCCGCGCCCCTCGATCACGTCGATGATCAGCTGGGTGTGTTTCCAGTATTCGTACTGCGATTTGCTGATGTAAAAAGGACAGCCGCCGATCTCGCCCAGGTATTCGTCGCCCGCCCCTATGGTGATCTCGCCCGGGAGGTAGCAATTGGCGGCGCTGTTGTCGCAGCAGCCGCCCGACTGGTGGAACATCAGGTCACCGTGCTTCTGTTTCAGAAACGCTATCAGTTCGAGTGCAGCCTCTGTCGCGATCACTTTTTCAACCATGACTTTCCTCTCCAAAAAAATACGGGGCGGTTGCCCGCCCCGTGAAAGTCGCCGGTAGGCGGCAAGGGTGAAATCAAGTAGGGTGCGCTTGCGCACCAAGCGTCTTATGCGCATCGATGAGCTGGTGCGCAAGCGCACCCTACAAATAACCAAATCATTCGTCACACCGGCGAATAACCAGCGACTTGGTTGGCTTTTTTGACAACCTAGTCGAATGGCTAGTAGTCGCATCAGGCCGGCGTCCAGTTGATTAAAACACTGGATTCCGGCCTGCGCCGGAATGACGAAATCATTTATGTGAGGCAAGCTCCACTTAGAAGAATCCGAGCTTCTGCTCGCTGTAGCTCACCAGCAGGTTCTTGGTTTGCTGGTAGTGGTCGAGCATCATCTTGTGCGTTTCGCGTCCGATACCGGATTCCTTGTAGCCGCCGAATGCCGCACCGGCTGCGTAGTCATGGTAGCAGTTGGTCCACACACGACCGGCCTTGATGGCACGACCCATGCGGTAAGCGACGTTGCCGTTGCGGCTCCAGACGCCAGCGCCCAGACCGTACAAGGTGTCGTTGGCGATAGCGAGTGCTTCTGCTTCGTCCTTGAAGGTGGTCACGGCCAGTACCGGTCCGAAGATTTCTTCCTGGAAGATGCGCATCTTGTTGTGGCCTTTGAACAACGTCGGCTGCACGTAATAGCCGCCTTCCAGATCGCCGCCCAAGTGAGCTTGTCCGCCACCAGCCAGCACTTTGGCGCCTTCCTGCTTGCCGAGGTCGAGGTAAGACAAGATTTTTGTCAGTTGCTCCTTGGATGCCTGGGCACCCATCATGGTGTCGCTATCGAGCGGATTGCCCTGCTTGATCGCGGCAACACGCTTCAGCACGCGGTCCATGAACTTGTCGTAGATGGATTCGTGGATCAGTGCGCGCGACGGGCAGGTGCACACTTCGCCCTGGTTGAAGGCGAACAGCACGAGACCTTCGATCGCCTTGTCCAGGAAGCCGTCATCCTTGTCCATGACATCGGCAAAGAAAATGTTGGGCGACTTGCCGCCCAGTTCCAGCGTGGCCGGAATCAGGTTGTTCGCGGCGGCCTGGGCGATGACGCGACCCGTGGTGGTGGAACCGGTGAAGGCGATCTTGGCGATGCGCTTGCTGGTTGCGAGCGGCATGCCGGCTTCGCGGCCAAAACCGTTGACGATATTCAGCACGCCGGGCGGCAGAAGGTCGGCGATCAGGTCGGCCAGGATCAGGATGCTGATCGGCGTGGACTCGGCGGGTTTCAGCACCACGCAGTTGCCTGCACCGATGGCAGGCGCCAGTTTCCACGCTGCCATCAGGATGGGGAAGTTCCACGGGATGATCTGGCCGACCACGCCCAGCGGTTCGTGGTAGTGATAGGCAATCGTCGTTTCGTTGATTTCCGACAAGCTGCCTTCCTGTGCACGTAAACAGCCGGCGAAATAACGGAAGTGATCAATGGTCAAAGGAATGTCGGCATTCAGCGTCTCGCGGATCGCCTTGCCATTGTCCACGGTTTCAGCGTAAGCCAGTAGTTCCAGGTTGGCTTCGATACGATCAGCGATCTTCAGCAGGATGTTGGAGCGCTCGGTGATCGAAGTCTTCCCCCACTTGTCGGCAGCGGCGTGTGCTGCGTCGAGCGCCAGCTCGATGTCCTCTGCCCCGGAACGCGCCGCCTTGGTATAGGGCTTGCCGGTGATCGGGGTGATGACGTCAAAATATTGGCCTTTGGCCGGGGCGACCCACTTGCCGCCGATGAAGTTGTCATATTGTTTCTTGAAAGCAATCTTGGCACCGGCGGTGCCTGGGGCTGAGTAAATCATATGTTTCTCCTCTATATTTCGTGTGTATTGACGATGGATTAGGATCGTTGCCGATACGATGTTGCAATCCTTATGTCTCAAGTAACGTGCCAAGGCCGGCAGGCCTGTTAGCTCGTTGATTCAAAGCAATTTACAGTAGGCAGCAGGCGACACCCTGTTTGCCGGGCAACGTTCCAAACTACGACACTTGTAACAAAATGGAACAGTCAGGCAAATTTCATCTGCGCAGCTATTGCACTACGTCGCCATCCTTTTATACTTGCCTAAAAAAAGGGCAGCAAAAATATAAAGCAATACACCGTCGGGAGAGACAAACATGCAATCGACACCGTCTGCATCGGTTTTGCGTCAGGCACGTTCGCACTTGCTGGAACATGGCGACTGCCTGCCCGGCACAATTGACGAACGCGTTGCCCGCTCCTGGCGGCGCAGCCTGGACGCGGGCCTGCTGCCCACTGGCCGGTTGGCAGACCGCGAACATTCCAGCGGCGGCAACCTGCGCCATGCGCTGGCGTGCAATCATGATCTGCTCGCACATTCGCGCCCTGTCATGGAGTATCTTTTCGAGCAGGTGCGGCATAGCCACAGCATGGTCATCCTGGCCGACAACCGGGCCACGCTGATGCACACCATGGGCGATGTCGACTTCCTGACCAAGGCCGAGCGTGTGGCCTTGTCCACCGGTTCCTCCTGGCAGGAACAGCACCGCGGCACCAATGCCATCGGCACGGCGCTGGCAGAAGCCTGCAGCGTCGAGATACACGGCGCGGAACATTTTCTGGAACGCAACGGTTTCCTCACCTGCGCCGCGGCACCGATCATGTCTGCGGCAGGCGAACTGATGGGCGTCATCGACATTTCCGGCGACCAGCGCAGCCGGCACCCGCACACGCTGGGCCTGGTCAGCATGGCCGCGCGCATGATCGAGAACCGTCTCGTCATCGCCGCCTGCCGCCAACACATTCGCCTGCATCTGCACACCCACCCGGAAGGCATCGGTTCTGTAGCAGAAGGCATCGTTGCCCTTTCCGAGGACGGCTGGATCGTCGGTGCCAACCGCACTGGCCTCGCCATGCTCCGCCTCACCCCCGCCGACCTGAGCACTACGCCGCTTAGCCGCTGCATGGATGTACGCTTCGAGGAATTGCTTGCACGCCACAAGCGCCACCCGGATCAGCCGACCCAGGTACGTCTGCACGACGGCAACATGCTCTTTGTCCACGTGTATGCCGAACAGGCAGCGCTCACGATAACTCCCCCTGCCACCGGTACAATCGCCGCCCCGAACGATGCGCTTTCCCGTCTCGATACAGGCGACCTTCGCTGGCGCGCCGCCGCTGAAAAGGCCAGGCGCATCGTCGGGAAACCAATTCCTCTGCTGATCCACGGCGAATCCGGCGTGGGCAAGGAACTCTTCGCGCGTGCGGTGCACGACAGCGGTCCGAGGGCCGAAGGACCTTTTGTAGCGATCAACTGCGCCGCGTTACCGGAGAACCTGATCGAATCAGAATTGTTCGGCTATTCCCCGGGTGCCTTTACCGGAGCAAAACGCGAGGGTTATATTGGAAGATTGCGCGAAGCGCATGGCGGAACGCTGTTCCTGGATGAGATCGGCGACATGCCGTTGTCCATGCAGACCCGTTTGTTGCGCGTGCTGCAGGAACGGCAAGTTTCCCCGCTCGGCGGCGGACGGGCGATCGATGTCGATTTCGCATTGATCTGTGCGACACACTGCAAGCTGCGTGAAGCGGCAGATCGGGGGATCTTCCGTAGCGACCTGTATTACCGAATCAATGGCCTCACCGTTACCCTGCCCGCATTGCGCGAACGCAGCGATTTCCAGGCGCTCACCGAGCGAATGCTTGCCTGTCTCAACCCGGAACGGGACATCTATCTTGCGCCCGACCTGCTCTCGCAACTGAGCCGCCATCCATGGCCCGGCAACCTCCGCCAGTACTCGAACGTGCTGCGCACGGCCTGCGCCATGCTCGAACAGCACGAGGACCTGATCGACTGGCGGCACTTGTCCGACGACCTGATCGAAGAACTCACCGCCATCCCAAAATCCGTTGCGTTGTCCAACACTGAAGCTCCATCGCAAAATCTCGACGAAATTTCCCGTTCCGCCATCCGTCAGGCACTTGAATGCAGCAGCGGCAATATTTCGGAAGCAGCGCGGCGTCTTGGCATCAGCCGTCAAACGCTATACCGCAAACTGAATACCTGATGTGTTACCGTGGGCCTTCGCACATGACAGATCGATCCTTGGCTAATCCGCACGCATGATTGACCGCTTTTCACTTGTTCCTATGCGCACAGGAAGTATCCCCTCCTCCCAGCCCTCTTATTGAGGTTTCCATAATTGGCGACATCGCACGAAACCTGCTGCCTCGTCATTCCGGCGAAGGCCGGAATCCAGTTCGTCAAGCAGTACCGCGCAGCGGACAAAACCATATTGGGTGTTGTCCCACTGCGTGGGGTTATGTCAACTGTCTGGATTCCGGCCTTCGCCGGAATGACGGAGGTTCGCAAGATTTGTGTAATGAATTACAGCAAGGTTAATAATACTTGACGAAATTAGTTGACAGATATAATTTACCAATCGGTTAATTAATAATCGGGTATCTTGAAAATGCCAGTCGACCGTCTCAGCAGCACTTTCGCGGCACTCGCCGACCCAACCCGCCGTGCGATTCTTGCGCGTCTAGCGCAGGGTGAGACATCCGTCGCCGAACTGGCCGCCCCCTTCTCAATCAGCCCGCCCGCCGTCACCAAGCATCTCAAGGTATTGCAGCGTGCCGGGCTTATCACCCAAGGCCGCCAGGCGCAATGGCGCCCGTGCAAGCTGGAAGCCGCACCGTTGCAAGAAGCAGCCAGCTTCATCGAGCAGTACCGCCAGTTCTGGGAACAGAGCTTCGACCGTCTGGACAGCTATCTGCAGGAACTGCAAAAACAGGAACAGGACAAGAAGGCCGTTCGCAAGAAAAAGACAAACCCCTGACCCAAGGAGAATGGACATGGACGCAACCGTGAATACCGCCGCAAACCAGGAAGAATTCGTCATCTCGCGTATCTTCAACGCCCCCTGCAAGCAAGTATGGATGGCCTGGACGGAACGCGAGCAACTGATGCAGTGGTTCGGCCCGCAGGGCTGCACCCTCTCCCACGCCGCGCTCGACCTGCGGGTCGGCGGTACCTTCCACTATGCGATGCGTATGCCCGACGGGCACGAGATGTGGGGGAAGTGGACGTTTCGCGAGATCGATGTCCCCAGGAAGCTGGTATTGATCAATTCGTTCTCCGATGCACAAGGCGGCATCACGCGTCATCCCTTGTCGGCCGATTGGCCGCTGGAGATGCTGTCGACCACGACATTCGAGGCACTGGGTGACAAGACCAGGCTCACCCTGCGCTGGTCCCCCTGGAACGCGACCGGGCAGGAGCGGAAGACCTTTGCCGAGGCAACGGGCAGCATGGAGCAAGGCTGGAACGGCACGTTTGCGCAACTTGAGGCGTATCTGGAAAAGCAAGGTCCGAACATGGCGGACAGGGAGATCGTCATCAGCCGGGTGTTCAATGCCCCGCGCGAGCTGGTATGGGAGGTGTGGACCAATCCGGAGCATGTGGTGCACTGGTGGGGCCCGAACGGCTTCACCACGACCATCAAGCAAATGGATTTCCGCGTGGGCGGCGTGTGGAAACATGTGATGCACGGCCCGGACGGCACCGACTATCCCAACAGCAGCGTATTCAAGGAGATCGTCAAACCGGAACGCATCGTCTTTGCTCACGGTGGTGGCAGGGAGGACGGTCCGGGTGCGCATTTCATGGCGACATGGACCTTCGAGGCCATGGACACGCAGACGCGCGTGACCTTGCGTCTGGTGTTTGATTCCCCGGCCGATCGCGAGCTCGTTGTCAGGGAGTTTGGCGCCATCGAGGGCGGCAAGCAGACACTGGCGCGCCTCGATGCCTATCTGGCAAAGACGCATTCCCTGCACAGGAAAGGGAACATCACGCAGATCCAACCCTATCTGTTTTTCGACGGACGCTGCGACGAGGCCATCGAGTTCTACTGCAGTGCGCTCGGGGCAGAAGTGACGATGCTCATGCGCTTCAAGGACAGCCCGGAACCTCCGCGACCCGGCACGATCCCGCCCGGCTCGGAAAACAAGGTGATGCATGCAAGCTTGCGCATCGGCGATGCCACGGTCATGGCTTCAGACGGCATGTGCCTGGGAAAGCCGTCATTCCAGGGCGTCTCGCTCTCGCTCACGGTGCAAGGCGATGCTGAAGCCGAGCGCCTGTATGCCGCGCTGGCCGACGGGGGACAGGTGCAGATGCCAATGACCAGCACCTTCTTTTCCTCGCGCTTCGGCATGGTTGCCGATCGCTTCGGCGTGTCCTGGATGATCATGGCCGGACAATGACTTCCTCGCCCGACCATCCAGAACACGGAGACATGATGTCCGCGAAAACCATCGAGAACCCGGAATCGCATGAACTGCTTATCACGCGAACCTTCGACGCGCCGCAATGGCTGGTATGGCAGGCATGGACCGCCCCCAGACACATCATGCAATGGTGGGGACCGGCAGGCTTCAATAACGAAACCTGCGAAAGCGACCTGAGGGTGGGCGGGCGCTTCCGCCTTGAGATGCGGGCGCCGGACGGCAATGTGTATCCCTGCATCGGCACGTTCCTCGAGATCGTCGTATCGGAGCGCATCGTGTACGAGGGCGAAGCGGCGGATGGTCATCCGTGCGGGGCAGGCATCCCGCCGCGCGCCACAGTGACTGTCAGTTTTGCGGAACAGGCTGGCAAGACACGCCTGACCCTGCATACGCGCTTTGCCAGCGAGGAACGCAAACAGGCCGCAGCGGACGCCCGCTTTGTCGTCAGTTGGAACGAAGCTCTGGACCGCCTGGCGGAAGCCTTGCGTGCTTAGCAACGGCAACTCCATTCCACCACCGAATCACAAGGAGAAGAACATGAGCAAGGTGAGAGTCGCAAGCTTTTCGATTTCGCTGGATGGCTATGGTGCGGGACCGGACCAGGACATCAATAATCCCTTGGGTGTGGGCGGGATGGAACTGCATCAATGGGCAATGCCGACCAGAACCTTCCAGAAAAACGTACTGGGTGCGGAGGGCGGCACAACGGGGATGGACGACGATTTTGCCGCGCGCGGTTTCAGCAACGTGGGCGCCTGGATACTGGGCCGCAACATGTTCGGGCCGATACGCGGCCCCTGGCCGGACATGGACTGGAAAGGCTGGTGGGGAGACAACCCGCCGTATCACGTGCCGGTTTTCGTGCTGACGCATCACGCGCGTCCATCCATCGCGATGGATGGAGGCACTGTTTTTCACTTCGTCACCGGTGGCATACGCGAGGCACTGGATCGGGCGCGGGAGGCCGCGGCAGGAAAGGATGTGCGCATAGGCGGAGGCCCGGACACCATTCGGCAATATCTGGCGGCAGGCCTGGTAGACGAGCTGCACATTGCCATTGCACCGGCGCTGCTGGGCAAGGGAGAACCCCTGTTTGCCGGACTGGACATGCGCGCGCTGGGCTACGAATGTGTCCAGTTTGTTTCCACAGAAAAAGCAGCCCACGTCGTACTGCAGAATACTCGCAAACAAGCAGTGAAATAGAACAGGAGGATCGATCATGACAACCAACACCATACAACTGCACCGGGTGCTCAAGACCGCGCCCGAAAAGATCTATCGCGCATTCCTAGACGCCGATGCGACCGCCAAATGGCTCCCCCCGTATGGCTTCACCTGCAAGGTTCACCAGCTGGAAGCAAGGGTCGGCGGCAGTTACAAAATGTCGTTCACCAATTTCTCTACCGGTCACGGCCATTCTTTTGGCGGGAAGTATCTGGAACTGGTTCCGAACGAACGCATCTGCCACACGGACCAGTTCGACGATCCCAACTTGCCCGGGGAGATGAAGACGACCATCACGCTCAGGCAGGTCTCGTGCGGAACCGAACTGAACGTCGTGCAGGAAGGCGTGCCCGAAATGATTCCGGCGGAAGCCTGTTACCTCGGCTGGCAGGAATCGCTCACGCAGCTCGCACAGCTGGTGGAACCGGACATTCCGGATTAAGCATGACATCAAGATGTACGGACAACTCACCAGCCAAAGGCCGGCTCTGCCCTTCCCGCGGACAACGACAGGTCGCGGAATCAACCTGCGGCCTGCCGGGATTCAGCCGATTACCACGTCTTGCGATTCGAAAAATCGTATCGCATTCCGCCCCGATCCCTTGGCCTGAAGCATTGCCGTGTTGGCCTGCCTGATCAAATCATCCGCCGACTCGCTGTTGCCGCAAATGATCCGCACGCCGATACTGGCTGTGCTCATATGCGTTTCGTCTTTGAGACGATAAGGCGCCGAAAGGCTTGTGCGTATATTCCCGGCAATTTCCGCAGCAAGTCTTGTGGCATCGCTGTTGTCCGCGCACCCGACATCTTCGATCAGCACCGCAAATTCGTCGCTGCTGATGCGCGCCACCGTATCCACTTCCCGTACGCACGAATTTATCCGATGAGCCACTTCGATCAACAACATGTCTCCATATCCCGGCCCGAGACTTTCGTTGATCGCCTTGAACTTGTCCAGATCGATATACATCAATGCGCCGCAATTCTGGCGGTTCTTGCCGGCTGCGAGCGCATGCTCAAGCCGGTCGTTTAACAGGCGGCGGTTAGGCAAGCTGGTCAACAGATCGTAATTGGCCTGCCAAAAGATCAGTTCGTCCTTTTGCTTCTTTTCGGTAACGTCGGTGAATTGCGCGACATGACGGTACACGCTGCCGTCCGAGCGACGCACGACCGTGATTCGAGCCAGCTTGGCGCGAATTTCCCCGTTTTTGCCTTTGTCCCACATCTCGCCCTGCCAATATCCTTCATTCAGAATCGTCTGCCACATTTGCCTGTAGAATTCCTGGTCATGCAACCCGGATTGCATCATTCTGGGGTTCTTGCCGATCACGTCGTTCAGGGTAAATCCGGTGATGCGGGTAAAGGCCGGATTGACGTCCACGATCAGATTGTTCTCGTCAGTCACGACGATCGCATCGGCGTTCGACTGATATATCGCAGCCGACAACTTCATCGTTTTCTCGGAATCGGATAATGCCTCGGCCATCTTGTTGAACGCCATGCCGAGTTTTCCGATCTCGTCCTGACAGCCTTGCTTCAACTCAACCGGGACAAACCGCTCCATGCTGCCGCTGAATTGCATCGACTCCATCGCGGATTGAAGTTTCACCAGTGGCTGCATAAAACGGCGGATCAGCCAATTGATCAATATGAACAGCAAGACTTGAAGCAATATATGGCCCAGTATCAACATATTCTTGATGTGCCTGATATTGCCCAGTTCGCTTGTCATGTCTATGGTGATGCTTGCCGCACCATTGACAGAGCCCGCCGGCACGTGATGGCAGGTCAGACAGTTGGTACCGCGATAATCGGCGTTTGCAATGAAGGGCACCACCGCCCGCACGGTGAATTTGCCTCCACCTTCGCTTAACATGAACTGGGATTTTCGCGACTCTATCGCGCGACGATCCATGTCGTCCCGGGCTTGCTCCTCCGGCAGGCCCGGGCCAAATTGATCCTGCACCTGCCGGGAGCGAATGATGCGCAGATCATTGACATTCTCCGATGCCCCCATCTTTCTGATGAAAAGGCGGCGATTCTCCGGATTGGAAATCATGCCGGTGACCATCAGCATGTTCATGCCATTGATGACGCCATCCGCTGAAATCTCCGCGCGTCTTTCGGCTTCCTCCACGACCCCTTCGTTGACCAGTCTCATGATCCAGAAGTGCGCAAGAAACAGCACAACGACGAGCATTCCCTGGATCAGGATGCTCAGTTTTGTTCCAATCCCGAGTGACCTCCACCAGCTATTCAAGACTCATGCTCCATTGATATATCGCGATATGCGGACTGTAAAGACAAGTGCGGCCGCACCCATGCCGGGATCGGCCGAATACGGCTGCTGCCTTTTTTCGGCAACGCACACGCTCGTCAGCAGAAGGCACTGCTATTCCGGATAGAAATTGGGTGAATATTTTTGAAGGATAGGCTTCATCAGCATGTCTTCACGGATGACATGATTCATTAACCAGTCACGCATGAAGTTGGTGAAATGATGGACGGCTCCCGATGGATATTCCAATCCCATCGCGTCAATCTCGCCCCCGAGTTGATCAAGTTGCCTGAGTAACTCATCGTGAGACTGATTCACCTGCGGTGCCTGCCTGTATCCGATCGCATGGGCAATTTTTTCTTCCCTGTCGAAATGCGCCCGGGAATATCGTGACAGCGCATCGAATGCCGCCGCGATCTCGCCGCGATTCCTTGTACCAACGCTATGTTCAACCCTGTTGATGGTTTCAATCAGAAACTTGTGGTCGGAATCAATCACGTTATTTCCGACGCTCAACTGATCACACCATGACAAGCTCATTTGTGCCCCCAAACGACCCATCAATACCATTTGATGATTAAGGTCATGGTAGCGCCGGCGTCGTCAAGCGAGCGTTAATTTTAGGTCAAGTGATAGTTAAATCGCATTGACACAACCGATGAGTTTGCGACGAGATTTTTTTGATTTGGATCGAGGCAGGTGATGGCCAAAGATGCGGCATACATCCGGCAGACTTGCGGATGAGTTATATGCATGACGAGCATCTAGGATGAATCCCGGCCAACATCCTCATTTGTTCCAATTATGGAACACGCCATCCCGTATTAACCGCTTTATCTTTCCCGGCATGCAACCTAACATGCAGGCGCTTTCTTTCCGGCGAGCCCGGAATTGAAAACCAAATGGGGCAGCGCCGTTCCGCTGCAGTTGAAAAATGGGCCTCGATACCCGGCACCCAAAGTGCCTTGATAACGCGGCCACAGCAACCAAAGGAATCAAACATGTCCGAAAAGAAACCCCATATCGCCCAGAAGTCACCCTATGCCGTCGCAGTTGAGGCCGGCAAGAGCTACTGGTATTGCACCTGCGGAAAAAGCGCCGGGCAGCCCTTTTGCGATGGCAGCCACAAGGGCAGCGAGTTCACACCCAGGGAATACAAGGCCGAAAAATCGGAGACTGTCTACTTCTGCGGCTGCAAGCACAGCGGGAACGGCATGACTTGCGACGGCACCCACCAGAAGCTGTAATCCCGGAAGATGTGATCTAAAGAGGGGGCTGCGGAGTTTGCGGCGCCCTCATTCAACCTCCCCGTCCACGTAGAACCATCTCCCGTTTTCGAATACGAATCGGCTGACTTCATGCAGCCGGTAGGCGCGCCCGTTCATTTTGTAGCGGGCCACGAATTCGACCCTGGCGTGTTCCGCATCCGTTTGCTCATGACGTTTGACCTGCAGGCCGATCCATTGGGTGGGTATGTCTTCTGCCAGACCCAATGCAGATGGCCGGGTGGAAGAATGCCAGGTCGCGAGCAGGTAGTCTTCGCGCGGCAGCGTGTAGGCGGCATAGCGCGAGCGCATCAGCGCTTCGGCAGTGGGTGCAGGTTCGTTTCCGTCGATGTAGCGGGCGCAGCAATCTGAAAAATCCTTGTTGCTGCCGCATGGGCACAGGATGGATGAGCTATTCATGTTCGTGTCGTCAACTGATACTTGATCCGTTCGGGCTTGAGTATTGAACCGGGCACGGGGAACCGTACGCGGCCCAATACATGGAAAATCCCGGATGAAGTCTACCATTGCGAGGATTCCACGCGAGCGTCGCGCTCAAGCATTTTGCGCATCTTGCTGCCGGGTGCGTACCGCCCGGCGTGATCTAAGCGGATGCCCGCGGATCGACTCAACCATTGGGCTCAACGTTTACCACAACATCCAATTCGGAAACATTCGGTAGCCGCAAAAAAAGGCCCAGTCGGGGGGACCGGCCGGGCCTTAGTACATCAGGTGCTCATCAGGGGGAGGAGAGAAACACCCGCGTGCATCTTCTACCCGCATGCCGATCCGTTCTGTGCGTTAGCACACTTAAAGTCAAAAAATAGAATACGCCCGAATTCGGAGTAGCATAGGCCCGTTCCCGCATAAGCAAGGATATTCTGTGACAATCAGGAAAGTCGTGAGGCATCCAAAAACCCCTCCCGTCGAGGCCAAACCGGCACCCGTAAAAGCCAGAAAAATAGATACCGGCTTCCACGTCGTTGGCATCGGTGCCTCGGCGGGCGGGCTGGAAGCGTTTGAGCAGTTCTTTCGCAGCATTCCTCCGGACAGCGGCATGGCTTTCGTGCTGGTATCGCATCTTGACCCCGATCACGACAGCATGCTTACCGAGATCTTGCAGCGCACCACCAGCATGCCAGTGGTCGAGGCTCAGGACCATGTGAAAGTAGAACCGAATTGCGTGTATGTGCTGCCGCCCAATCGCGAAATGGCCATCTTCCATCGCAATCTGCAGCTCAGCACACCGGAAATGCCGCGTGGACAACGCATGGTCATCGATTCCTTCCTGCGTTCGCTGGCGGAAGATCAGGGCGAAAAAGCCGTCGGCATCATCCTCTCGGGTACAGGTACCGATGGCACGCTGGGACTGCGCGCCATTCAAGGCGCAGGCGGTATCACGCTGGTGCAGGATCCAGCCACCGCGAAATACGACGGCATGCCGGTCAGCGCGATTCAGGCCGGTTACGCTTCCTATACATTGCCGGTGGAAAAAATGCCGGCGCAGTTGCTGAATAACAGGCTCAAGCTGTCTGCCGCCAACGAAGCAGCGCCTTCTCCGGCGGCTGAAAATAGCCTGAGCCGGATCCTGATGCTGTTGCGCTCAGGCACCGGAAACGACTTCTCGCTGTACAAGAAAAGTACCATAGGCCGCCGCATCGAGCGACGCATGTCGCAACACAACATCGACGACATGGATACTTACGCGCGCTACCTCAAGGAACACCCGCCCGAAGTCCAGTCGCTGTTCAAGGAGCTGCTGATCAACGTCACCAGCTTCTTCCGCGACCCGGAGGCGTTCGTAGTGCTCAAGCAAAACATTCTGCCGGAACTGCTCAAAAACAAGCCGGAACACTATGTGTTCCGCGTCTGGGTGGCAGGTTGCGCCACCGGCGAAGAAGCCTATTCCATCGCCATACTTCTGCATGAACTCATGGGCGAGAATGAATTCGATTTCAAGACGCAGATCTACAGCACCGACCTCGACGACGATGCCATCGCCGTCGCGCGCGCCGGCGTCTATCCGCCCAACATCGCCCAGGATGTCACACCGGAAAGGCTGCGCCGCTTCTTCGTCAAGGAAGACGCGGGTTACCGGGTAAAAAAGGAGATCCGCGAGATGGTGGTTTTCGCCACCCAGAACATCATCAAGGATCCTCCGTTCACCAAGCTGGACCTGCTCAGTTGCCGCAATCTGATGATCTATCTGGAGCCGGAGCTGCAAAACCGTGTCATTCCCGCGTTTCACTACGCGTTGAAGCCCGGAGGCGTGCTGTTCCTCTCCCCCTCGGAAAGCATCGGCAACCATGTCGAACTTTTCACGGCGCTCAACCGAAAATGGAAGTTCTACCAGACCACGCCCTCGATCGCTTCCACCCGCACAGTGATGTCCAGCGGACTGTCCTGGACCAAAGATAACCCGACCAAAGGTCCTGATGACGTGACGACCCAGATCAAAGAAACCGACTTCGCCGAATTGACCCGGCGCGCACTGCTGCAGTCCTATGCCCCGGCTTCGGTGGTGATCAACACAAAAGGCGACATATTGTTCGTGCATGGCGACACCGGGAAATACCTGCGTCCCGCACCCGGCCAGGCCACGCTCAACGTGATCGAGATGGCGCGCGAGGGATTGCAGCTGGAATTGCGTACCGCCATTCAGGCGACGATCGACAAAGGAATCCCCACCCTGAACAGGGAAGCCACATTTGGAAGCGACGGCAACATACTCAGAGTGAGCTTCAGCGTGCGGCTCCTGCCCTTTGCAGACATCGGCCGGGGATTACTGCTGGTGAGTTTCCAGGACGTGATGAACGCAAAGCCGGAAAAGGCAGCCGCTGAATCATCCGCAATGACGGGCAAGTCCGCACGCGGCAAGCGCGCTGCCGTATCGGCAGAGCAACTCCACATCGAAGAACTGGAACGCGACCTGACTTACACCAAAGAGAACCTGCATGCCACCATCGAGGAACAACAGGCCTCCAACGAGGAGCTCAAGTCCGCCAACGAGGAGATGCAGTCCACCAATGAAGAACTGCAGTCCACCAATGAAGAGCTGGAGACTTCCAAGGAAGAACTGCAATCCGTCAATGAAGAACTGGTGACGGTCAACGCCGAGCTGCAAAACAAGATCGAGCAACTGGCCGGCATGCAGAACGACATGAAGAACCTGCTCGACAATATCAACGTCGGCACGGTATTCCTCAACGACACGTTGAATATCAAGCGCTTCACGCGCGAGGCGGTGCAGGTCTATCGCCTCGTTTCCTCGGACGTGGGCCGCCCGCTGGGCGACATCAAATCGAACATCAAGGATGATGACCTGCTGGCCGATGCACAGGCTGTGCTCGATACACTGGTGCCGCGCGAACGCGAAGTGAGCACCGCGTCCGGTGCCTGGTATCAGGCACGCATCCAGCCCTACCGCACGCTGGACAACGTGATCGACGGCGTGGTGCTGACTTTTACCGACATCACCAAACGCATGCTGGCCGAAACCGCAACGAAGGACGCGCGCGAATTATCCGAAAGCATCGTGAACACGGTGCACGAACCGCTCATCGTGCTGGATGGCACATGCAGGATCATCCTGGCCAGCAGCTCGTTCTACGACAGCTTCAAGGTCTCGCCGCAAGACACGGTAGGCCGCCAACTGTACGAACTGGGCAACCGCCAGTGGGACATTCCCAAACTCAGGGAGCTGCTGGAATCCCTGTTGCCGGGCAACCAGGTAATCGAAGGCTTCGAAGTCGAGCATGACTTCCCGGTCATCGGGAAGCGCAAGATGCTGCTCAACGCGCGGCGCATCACCGGCAAGGCGGAAGGAACTCCCTTGATCCTGCTGGCGATAGAAGAAGTCAAATAAACAGGCAACAACCCGGCTTTAAGGACGCACTATGGACGACAAGACAAAAATACCGGATTCCCTGCGCTCAGAAGCCGAGTCGCGCATCGAGAAAGAGCAGATGGTGCTCGTGAATCCGCAACCGGGAGAGGAACTGCTGCATAAACTCCTGCATGAACTGCAAGTGCACCAGGTCGAGCTGCAAATGCAGAACGATGCCCTGCGCCAGGCAGAGATCGCCATGGAAGAGTCCCGCGACCGCTACGCGGATCTCTATGACTTCGCACCCATCGGCTATCTCACCCTCAGCCGAGAAGGCATGATCAACGAGATCAACCTCACAGCCGCCGATATGCTGGGCGTGGTGCGAGGCAAACTGATCAAGCGCCGCTTTTCGCAATTTGTCGCCGAGGCAGACCGTGAGCGCTGGTATCTGCATTTTGGCAGCGTGCTGAAACACGACCAGAGACAGCGGTGCGAACTGGTGTTTCAGCGCGAGGATGGTTCGCACTTTAACGCCCAACTGGATTCGCTGAAGGTGCGCAATGCGCTTGGCACCGAGGAGCTTGAGCAGGCACCCGGCCTGCACGCCAAAGACGGAGCATTCTCGGTGCGCATCGCCGTTACCGACATCACCGAGCGGGTGCAGGCCGAAACCGCGGTTACGGAAGCACGCGAATTCGCCGAAAGTATCGTGGATACGGTGCGCGAGCCTCTTATCGTGCTGGATGACGCCCTCAAGGTCGTTTCCGTCAGCCGCTCGTTCTACCAGAAATTCCATGTCGTGCCGGAAGATACCGTGGGCCGCCAGATCTATGAATTGGGCAAGCACCAGTGGGATATTCCAAAACTGAGGGAAATGCTGGAAACCATACTGCCGCACGACCGGGTTCTCGAAGACTTCGAAGTCGTGCATGATTTCCCGGGCATCGGAAAGCGCAGGATGCTGCTCAATGCCAGACGCCTCGTCTGCAGGACAGGCCGGACACAATTGATCCTGCTTGCGATGGAGGATGCCACTGAACGAGGGTAGGTTTCAGGCGAGTCAGGCCGGATGGAGGGGCGACGCACTGAACTCATCCCGCAACCGTTGTACGTGCGGTAGCGCACATAACCGCACCTGATAGCATGCTATACAAGCATATGTAGCTGAGCCTTTGCAGTATTTCGTTTCTATATTTCCGTTGCATTATCGGTTTTACCCATCAGCTGCACGCTCCGGAGACAAGAAAATGGTTGCCAAGATGCCCACACAGCAAACACCCTGGCAGAACCATCTTCTCGCCTCGCTGCCGAAGGAGACATTCGAACGCATCGCCCCCCATCTGGAATTGGTCTCAATGCCGCTCGGCGAAGTCCTCTATGAATCCGGCGACCAGCTGCATCATGTCTATTTCCCGACGACCGCCATCGTGTCACTGCACTACGTCATGGAAAATGGCGCCTCTGCAGAAATCTCGGGCGTGGGCAATGAAGGTGTCGTCGGAATCTCCCTTTTCATGGGCGGCAATACCACGCCCAGCCGTGCCGCAGTGTGCACCGGCGGTTATGGCTACCGCCTCAAAGCCCAGGTGATGATGGAAGAATTCAATCGGGCGGGACCGATGATGAAACTGATGCTGCGTTATACCCAGGCATTGATCACGCAAATGTCGCAAACCGCAGTCTGCAACCGCCACCATTCGATGGAACAGCAAATGTGCCGCTGGCTATTGCAGACGCTGGACCGCTTGCCATCGCAGGAATTGATCATGACACAGGAACTGATTGCCAGCATGCTCGGCGTCCGGCGCGAAGGGATCACGGAAACTGCCGGCGACCTGCAGCGCGCCGGTTTGATCAGTTACCGCCGCGGACACATCACCGTACTGAGCCGTGCAGGATTGGAAAAGCATTCATGTGAATGCTACGACGTGGTCAGGAAAGAGTTCCATCGTTTGCTGAAGGAGGCATAACGCCATGGTTGAAGAAATACACATTCCCGATAGCCGCAACCCGTCTTCCGCTTCGGCGGAAGGCATGACAGAGATTCGAAGGCAGGAAACATTGCTCAAAACCGGTGCTCTGCAAAATGCGATCCTGAACAGTGCGAACTTTTCCAGCATCGCCACCGACGAAAAGGGCGTCATTCAGATATTCAATATCGGGGCCGAACGCATGCTGGGGTACAAGGCAGCCGATGTGCTGAACAAGATTACCCCCGCCGACATCTCCGATCCCCGGGAAGTGATCGCGCGCGCCAAGGCATTGAGCGCAGAGCTCGGAACGACGATCACACCCGGCTTCGAGGCACTGGTGTTCAAGGCCTCCCGCGGCATCGAGGATATTTACGAATTGACCTACATTCGCAAGGACGGCGCACGTCTTCCGGCCATCGTGTCGGTCACCGCCCTGCGCGATGCCCGGGATTTCATCATCGGATATCTGCTGATCGGCACCGACAACACTGCGCGCAAACAGATCGAAGCCGAGCGGCAACAGTTGCTCGACGTCCAGGAACAGACAAACAAGAAATTGCAGCAAACCAATCTCATCTTGCAGATCAGCGAAGAAAGACTCGCTGTGACGCTCAACTCCATAGGCGATGCGGTGATCACCACCGATGCGGAATCGCGAGTGACCTTGCTGAACCCGCTCGCCGAAAAACTCACCGGCTGGACAAAAGCGGAGGCGCTTGGTCGCCCTGTGGACGAAATATTCCAGATCATCAACCAGGAAACCCGCCTGCCTTCCCCTATCCCGGTCAAGGAAACCCTGGCGCACGGCACCATCCAGGGCCTGGCCAACCACACCATTGTGATCGCACGCAACGGCAGCGAATGTGCCATTGCCGACAGTTGCGCACCGATACGCGGCCGCGACGGCCATGTGATCGGAGCTGTGCTGGTGTTTCGCGACGTCACCGAGGAATATATCGTGCAGCAGACGTTGCGCGACAATGCTGCAATGGTCCAGACGGTACTCAACACCGTGGCGGACGGCATCATCACTTTCATTGCGGGCAGCGGCAAGATCGAGACCTCAAATCCTGCCGCCGAAAAGATGTTCGGCTACTCCGTTGAGGAGCTTGTCGGACGGGATTTCAACATGCTGATACCCGAGATCGACAGGAATCAGAGCAATAATTTCCGGGATCTTCAGGTTGGTGATGATACACAGGACGCCTCCCCGGGTCATGAAGTCTTGGGTAAGCGCAAGGACGGCAGCACCTTTGCTATCGAGATAGCGCTTAGCGAGATGTGGTTGCGCGGCCAGCGCTACTTTACCTGCATCCTGCGCGACATCACCGAGCGCAACGAGATGGACAAAGTCATGCAGCAAAACAATATCGACCTGAAGAAAGCAAAATCTGCTGCGGAAAAGGCCAATCTCGCCAAATCGGATTTCCTCTCCAGGATGAGTCACGAATTGCGCACGCCGCTCAACGCCATTCTCGGCTTCTCTCAGTTGCTGGAAGCCGGCTCACCGTCGCTTACGGTCTCCCAGGCGGAAAGACTGCACCAGATCACCAAGGCCGGCTGGTATCTGCTGGAACTGATCAACGAGATACTCGATCTTGCCGTGATCGAATCCGGCAAGCTATCGCTGTCGCGGGAACCGGTGTCACTGATCGACGTGATGCACGAGTGCCAATCCATGATCGAATCGCAGGCACAAAAGCACCACATCCGGCTGGAATTCCTCCCTTTCGATCACTCCTGGTTCGCCAATGCCGACCGAACCCGCGTCAAGCAGGTACTGATCAATCTCCTTTCCAACGCGATCAAATACAACAACCCGCATGGAACAGTCGTGGTGGAATGCAGCGCGATCGATCCGGAGCGTATACGTATCAGCATCAGGGACAGCGGCGCGGGCCTGTCGTCGAAGAAGATGGGACAGCTATTCCAGCCGTTCAATCGGCTCGGGCAGGAGAACGGTACCGAGGAAGGGACCGGCATGGGCCTGGTGGTTGCCAAGCAACTGGTCGAACTGATGGGCGGCACCATCGGCGTGGAAAGCTCCGTAGGCAAGGGCAGCCAATTCTGGATAGAACTGATACGGTGCATGCCGCCGAATTATGCCGCCAGAATCAGTACTCCCACCGAGAATGCGGCTCCGGCGCACAACGAGCTCAAGGCAGGCACACTGCTCTATGTGGAAGATAATCCGGCAAACTTGATGCTGGTCGAACACATCGTCGAGGGCCTTTCGCATGTGAACATGCTGAGTGCCCGGGACGGTCATCACGGCATCGCGCTTGCACGCACCCGTCTCCCCGAAGTGATCCTGATGGATATCAACTTGCCGGACATCAGCGGCATCGAAGCACTCAAGATCTTGCGCAAGGATCCGGCAACAAAGCATATCCCCGTACTTGCCCTGAGTGCGAATGCGATGCAGCACGATATCGAGAGAGGACTGGAAGCCGGCTTTTTCCGTTATCTCACCAAGCCGATCAAGGTCAACGAGTTTTTGAATGCGCTGGACGATGCACTGGAATTTTCCAAAACAGAACAGGCATCGCAAATGAAGCAGGAGGAAATGAAATGATAAATGAACAGGAAATCCGTAGCGCCCGCATTCTGATCGTGGATGATCAGCCCTCAAATGTACTGTTGCTGGAAGAAATGCTGAGAGCCGTCGGGTATATCGGGATCGAGTCGACCACCGATCCATTCGCAGTCTGCGGACTGCATCGCGAGAACAATTACGATCTGATCCTGCTCGATCTGCAGATGCCCGGCATGGATGGCTTCCAGGTGATGCAAGGCCTCAAGGAGATCGAATCGGACGGCTACCTCCCGGTACTTGTGATTACTGCCCAACCGGATCACAAACTGCGCGCACTCGCCGCGGGCGCCAAGGATTTCGTTGCCAAGCCATTCGACCTGGTCGAAGTACAGACGCGTATCCATAACATGCTGGAAGTGCGCCTGCTGTACAAAAAACTGGCACAGCAAAACCGTGAGCTGGAACAGACGGTGCAGGAGCGCACAGCCGAACTGCGCAAAAGCGAAGCGCGCTATCAACGCCTGACCGAACTGTCATCCGACTGGTATTGGGAACAGGACGAGCACGGGCAGTTCACCAAAATCTTCGGCCCGGTGTTTGAAATGCTCGGGATCCGGGTCGACGACGAGCTCGGCCACACCCGAGACGATCACGGCGGAACCTGGAACGAGAACGAGCGGGAAATGCTGGAAGCAAATCTGGCCACCCGGAAACCGTTCCTGGATTTTGTCTACAGCCGGACCAAACCGGATGGCACAAGGCAATTTCTGATGGTGAGCGGAGAGCCGATGTTCAATCCCTCCGGACGCTTCATCGGCTACCGCGGCATCGGCAAGGACGTGACCGGAACGATCTCCCCTGCCTGAACCATTCCCGTCCTGCCGGTAACAATGCCGCCAATGTGCGAGAGCGCACGGTGAGTTGCATGCCTGTACGCTAGGATCAGTCAGGTATAAGGATGATGCGCTGCCGGCCGTTTCGCAGACTTCATCCGACTCATCCAGGCCACGCGGAGATCACTGATGGGAAATGAATTTTGGCAATCGACCAAAAGCAGCAGTCAATCACCTGCGGGCAAGCACGCCCCGATCGCAAGCACGATCATGATCGCCTCGGACTGCGTCGGCGATGCCGCCCAAGTTCAGGACCTGCTCCACTCGGAATTCGATCACGTCTATATCTCCACCGGCGCAGACAAGGTACCGGGGGACTTCGTACGCTACCGCCCCAGTGTACTGGTACTCGCGTTCGACACGCTGGAAAAGGCGGAAAGTTATTTCCTGGAGTTGTACCGCCTGTGCGAAGAAGTACGCCAGCAACCTTTGCGCACCGTGATTCTGTGCAACAGAAATCAGATAAGCCAGGTATATGAACTTTGCAAAAAGGAGTATTTCGACGACTACATCCTTTTCTGGCCGATGTCCGATGACTCATCGCGCTTGGCCATGACCATCCACCATGCGTTGCATGATCTTGCGGCACTCAAGACAGAAGGGCCATCCAAGGCCGAGTTTGCAGCCCAGGCGCGCCATTTGGCCGAGCTTGAAAACACGCTTGACCGGCAAATCGTGGAAGGCGGCCTGCATATCAAAGTTGCCAGCCTGGCAGTGGAGCACGCCGCACAGGGAGTCGGCGCAGCACTGGACGGACTTTCCCGGCGGATCATCTCGGGAGCACTTCCCGATGCGGTAGAAGTCAAGAGTGCCGATGAGCTTAAAAATGAAATCAGCCGCTTCAAGCGCGAAGAAGTTCAGCCGCACTTCAATTCCGCTCTCGAAGTCACCCAGCCATTGAGGCAATGGGCGGATAATTTCAAACAGGAGTGCGAACCATTCCTGCAATCGGCACGAGCCTTGAACGCCATGGCCGAATGTATCCAGCCCACCGTACTGGTCGTGGACGACGATGAGGCGCAGCGCATCGTCATCGACAGGCTCCTGACGGCGAATCACTACAATCTTCTTTTTGCCCGGGATGGTTTTGAGGCCCTGAGCATTCTGCGCAGCAAACGACCGGACCTGATCCTCATGGACATCATGATGCCCTACATGAATGGTATGGAAACGACCCGGCGGCTCAAGGAGATACCGGAATTCGCCGGAACTCCGGTGATCATGATCACCGGCATGAGCGAGGGGGAAGTTGTTGTTGACAGCATGAAAGCCGGCGCGGTCGATTTCGTGGTAAAGCCTTTCGACCATAACCTGCTTGTCGCCAAGATCAAACATGCGCTGAATGCAGCGATCCCGACATGACGGCAAGTCGTGCCTGGCCAACAATCTCTTGCTTGCGAAATCAGCCACCTGCGCTGGTTAGCCTTGCACAGCCATCCCACCAGCCAACCAGAAGACGATTGCCAAGTGGGTGGTTAGCCTTGCATAGCCATCCCACCAGGCAATCAGAAGACGATTGCCAAGTGGGTGGTTAGCCTTGCATAGCCATCCCACCAGGCAATCAGAAGACGATTACCAAGTGGGTGGTTAGCCTTGCATAACCATCCCACTAGGCAATCAGAAGACGATTGCCAAGTGGGTGGTTAGCCTTGCATAGCCATCCCACTAGGCAATCAGAAGACGATTGCCAAGTGGGTGGTTATGTTCGGTGGCGCACGGAGGGGGATATTTTCGATTGCTACGATCCGGTTTCAATCAGCAGTCAACGCGGCCAAACACACAACGAGCCCGGACGCCAGCAAACTATGTTCAAGACCGTGGCATTGCAAAAGGCGATTCTCAACAGCGCCCACTTCTCGATCATCGCGACGGATGCCCAAGGCGTCATCCAGGTATTCAACATCGGCGCAGAACGCATGCTCGGTTACACGGCCGCCGAGGTGTTGAACAAGGTCACTCCGGCTGCGTTTTCAGACCCCCAGGAAATGATCGCCCGTGCGAAATCGCTCAGCATCGAACTCGGAACCGCGATCGCGCCGGGGTTCGAGACATTGGTATTCAAATCATCGCGCTGCATCGAGGATATCTACGCGTTGACCTGCATCCGCAAAGATGGCAGCCACCTCTCGGCGATCATGTCAGTGACTGCATTGCGCGACGCGCAGGGCCTCATCATCGGTTACCTGCTGATCGGCACCGACAACACTTTGCCCATGAAGATCGAGGCGGAACGGCAGCAGCTTGCCCTGCGCCTGAGCGACCAGCAGTTCTATACGCGCGCCTTGTTCGAATCCAGCGTCGATGCGCTCGTGACGACCGATCTGGAAGGCATCATCACCGACGTCAACAGGCAGATGGAGGCGCTCACCGGCAACACGCGCGACGGCCTGATCGGCGCTCCGTTCAAGAGTTGCTTTTCCGATACCGAGCATGCCGAAGCGGGATTCAAGCAAGTCCTCAACGGCATCAAGCTCACCGACCATGAACTCGCCGTATCCGGCCGGGACGGGAAAGAAACGGTGGTGTCCCTTAATGCCACCACTTTCACCGACCGCAGCGGCAAGCCGACGGGTGTATTTGCCGATGCACGCAACATCACGGAGCGCAAACAGGCTGAGAAGCAAATCCTCTATCTGGCTTTTCATGACTCGTTGACACAATTGCCCAATCGCCGCCTCCTGGACGACCGGCTGCGGCAAGCAATGACAGTCAGCAAACGCAACGGCCGCTACGGCGCGCTGATATTCCTGGACCTGGACAATTTCAAGTCGCTCAATGATGCACAAGGGCATCATGTCGGGGATCTGCTACTGATCGAAGTGGCACAACGCATCAACGATTGCGTGCGCGAGGTGGATATCGTCACGCGCTTTGGCGGAGATGAGTTTGTGGTGATACTCGGCAATCTGGATGCCGATAAGGCCACATCTACCGCACAGACAATGGTCGTTGCAAACAAGATCCGCACCACGTTGAATCACCCCTATGTCTTGAAAGTCCGGCAGGAGGGAACAGCGGATAAGGCCATTGTGCATCACTGCACCGCGAGCATCGGCGTTGCGCTGTTCCTGGATCACGAGGTCGGTACCGAGGAGGTCATCAAGTGGGCGGATATAGCAATGTATCAGGCCAAGGAAGCCGGGGGCGATTCCATTCGTTTCTTTGACGCTGAATAAGCACAGTATTTGCCTGCGAAATCCGGCGGATTTATTTCAGCCTTCAACTTTTCCGATGAAGCGAGAGCCAGCTATGTGTGGGAACGCACGGAGAGCTGGCGGTTTGACCGATAAGCTTTTACTTTGACAGCAGGTGGAGTTTGATTCGCGGCTCTGTCATAGCAAATTCGGCCAGGCCAAAACCCGAGATCCCGTCATTTGGCACATTTCTGCCGGCGGCTCATGCACCGGATAGTCGCAATCCAGTGCATCTGCCGCTACATCAACCAAAGGGGCGCTTGCCTTGAGAACCAACCATAAATTCGTCGCTTTGCTTGCGGGTACCGGGCTATTCGCTGCCATAGCGGTAACCGCCGCGTTCCTGGCTTACCGTCAGATCGGGGAGGCTGCGGAATCGCGGCAGCATAGCCATGTCCTCATGAATAGCGCCGGCGACCTGATGTCCTTATTGAAGGATGCAGAGACTGGCCAGCGCGGATATTTGTTGACAGGCGACGCGTCCTATCTCGAACCCTATTTGGCAGTGCGCGACGGCCTCAAACTGCATCTCGCAGAATTGCGCCGGCTGACTGTGATTCCAGCTGCCCGGCAACATCTGGACGCAATGGCGCCATTGATCGATGCAAAGCTGTTGGAGCTGGCGCAGACCATCGAGCTGCGCCGCAAACACGACATGGCTGCTGTCACGGCACGGCTAAGCACGGGTCGCGGCAAGCAATTGATGGATGCGATCCGTGCCGAGATGGGCCTTTACATCCAATTGGAGGATGGCGTGCAGACACGGCAGGAAGCCGAATTCGAATCTGACATGCTACGCATGTTGGCAGCCATTGTTTTCACCAGCCTGCTGGTACTGCTATTGGCTCTGGCCTTCGCCTATTTCATCTATCGGGAAACCCGGCAGCGGCTGCAGAATCTGGTTCATGCCGAAACACGTCATCTCCTCGATGTACAGGAGGAGATGAACAAACAGCTGCGGCAGGCCAACGATACCCTGCAGATCAGCGAAGAAAAGCTCGCGGTGACGCTCTACTCTATCGGCGATGCAGTACTGGTCACCGATGCACAAGGCCGGGTGCAAATCCTGAACCCCCTTGCCGAACTGCTCACCGGCTGGACGCAGGCACAAGCCATCGGTCATCCGGTGGACGAGGTATTTCACATCATCAATCAGGAGACCCGGCAACTCTCCACGATCCCCGTCCTGGCAACCCTTGCTCATGGCACGATACAGGGCCTGGCCAACCACACCGTCCTGATTGCACGCAACGGTAGCGAGAGCGCCATTGCCGACAGTTGCGCACCGATACGCGGCAGCGACGGCAAGGTGGTCGGCGCCGTGCTGGTGTTCCGCGATGTCACGCGGGAATATGCGGCACAGCAGACCCTGCGCGACAATGCCTCGCTGATCCAGACGATACTGAATACCGTGCCGGATGGCATCGTCACCATCAATGAACACGGCGTGGTTCAGACAGCGAACCCGGCCGCCGAGCTTATCTTCGGTTATACCGCCGCTGAGACCTTCGGCAAAAACCTCAATATGCTGATGCCCGAACCCTATCACAGCCAGCATGACGGGTATCTCGCGCATTATCTGGCCACCGGCGAGGCGCGCATCATCGGTATCGGTCGCGAGGTCTCCGGGCGGCGAAAAGACGGCAGCGTCTTCCCGATGGATCTGGCCGTGAACGAGATGCGGCTGGATGGTCAACGCTACTTCGTCGGCATCGTGCGCGACATCAGCATGCGCAGGAATGCGGAAGAAGAACTGCTCAAGGCGGGCGCCCTGCAAAGCGCCATCTTCAACAGCGCCAACTTCTCCAGCATCGCCACCGATGCCAAGGGCGTCATCCAGATCTTCAACGTCGGCGCCGAGCGCATGCTGGGCTACACCGCCGCCGAAGTGATGAACAAGATCACCCCGGCCGACATCTCCGATCCACAGGAAGTGATCGCGCGTGCCGAGACATTGAGCGCCGAACTGGGCACCCCCATCACGCCGGGCTTCGAAGCCCTGGTGTTCAAGGCGAAGCGCGACATCGAGGATATCTATGAGCTGACCTATATCCGCAAGGACGGCAGCCGCTTCCCGGCTGTCGTGTCCGTCACCGCGCTGCGCGATGCCCAGGACGCCATCATCGGCTACCTGCTGATCGGCACCGACAACACCGCGCGCAAGCAGATCGAGGCCGACCAGAAGCAGCTTGCCCAGCGCCTGCGCGACCATCAGTTCTACACGCGCTCCCTGTTCGAGTCCAACATCGACGCGATCATGACCACCGACCCGTCCGGCATCATCACCGACGTGAACAAGCAGATGGAGACCCTGACCGACTGCACGCGCGACGAATTGATCGGCGCGCCGTTCAAGGATTACTTTACCGACCCGGACCGGGCCGAAGAAGGCATCAAGCAGGTTTTAAGCGAAAAGAAGGTCACCAATTACGAACTTACCGCGCGCGCCAGGGACGGCAAGGAAACGGTGGTGTCCTACAACGCGACCACCTTCTATGACCGCGACCGCAGATTGCAGGGCGTGTTCGCCGCGGCACGCGACATCACCGAGCGCAAACTGCTGGATCAGGTGTTGCAGGAAAAGAATGTCGAGCTGGAAAGCGCACGGTCCGTGGCAGAAAAGGCCAATCTCGCCAAGTCTGATTTCCTCTCCAATATGAGTCATGAGATCCGCACCCCGATGAATGCCATCATCGGCATGTCCTATCTGGCGATGAAAACCGACCTGACGCCGCGCCAGCGCGACTATATCAAGAAGATCAAAGGTTCCGGCCAGCATCTGCTGGGCATCATCAACGACATTCTCGATCTTTCGAAGATCGAGGCGGGCAAGCTGGCAGTCGAGCGCACCGAATTCGAACTGGAGTCGGTGCTCGACAATGTGGCCAACCTGATTGCAGAAAAATCTTCCACCAAGGGGCTGGAGCTGGTTTTCGACATAGACAGGAATGTGCCGCAATACCTGATCGGCGACCCGCTGCGACTGGGGCAGATACTGATCAACTACAGCAACAATGCCGTCAAGTTCACCGAACGCGGCGAGATCGACATCATCATCCGGCTCAAAGAACAGACCGACAAGGATGTATTGATCTACTGCGCGGTGCGCGATACGGGCATCGGATTGACTCCGGAACATATCGGGCGGCTGTTTCAGAGTTTTTCACAAGCCGACACTTCGACCACGCGCAAATTCGGCGGTACCGGCCTGGGACTGGTCATTTCGAAACAATTGGCCGAACTGATGGGCGGCGAGGTCGGCGTTGAAAGCGTACCCGGCAAAGGCAGCACCTTCTGGTTTACTGCGCGCCTCGACAAGGGGGTGGGCCAACAGCGCAAGATGGCGCTATCCGGCGACTTGCAGGGCAAACGCGTGCTGGTAGTGGACGACAACGAGTATGCACGCCAGGTACTGGGCGAACTGCTCTCCGGCATGAGCTTCAAAGTCGACCAGGCAGAGTCCGGACAAACAGCCATTGATGCCGTAGCCCAAGCCGAGGCGCAGGGCATGCCCTACGAGATCGTGTTCATCGACTGGCTGATGCCGGTCATGGACGGCGTCGAGACCGCAAAACGACTGGGCGAGCTTCCGCTGAAGCGGATCCCGCACTTGATGATGGTAACCGCCTATGGGCGCGAGGAAGTCATCCGGGGAGCGGAAAATGCCGGCATCGAGGATGTGCTGATCAAGCCGGTCAGCGCCTCGGTGCTGTTCGACGGCGTGGTACGCATGCTGGGAGATGTCGTCCATGTCCCGCGCAGGGCCGGTGACGTACCAACAGACACTGTCGAACAGCTCGCCACCATCAAGGGTGCCCGCATCCTGCTGGTTGAGGACAACGACCTCAACCAGGAAGTAGCGACCGAGTTGCTGCACGATGCCGGATTCGTCGTCGACCTGGCCGGGAACGGCCGGATCGCGCTGGAAAAGATCGGATCGAGCCATTACGACATCGTGCTGATGGATATGCAGATGCCTGTGATGGACGGCGTGACTGCAACGCAGGAGATACGCAAGGATGATCGCTTCAAGGATCTTCCCGTGGTGGCCATGACCGCCAACGCCATGCAGGGCGACCGCGATCGCTGCATGGCGGCGGGCATGAACGATCATGTCGCCAAGCCGATCGAGCCGGAAGACTTGTGGAAGGCGCTGCTCAAATGGATCAAGCCGCGGCACTTTCCGGTAGCCACAACCGGCCAGAAGCAACAGCTAGCGCAGGAGGTCGACCTGCCATCCGGCATCGAAGGACTGGACATCGCCAACGGCCTGCGCCGCGTGCTCGGCAAGAAGGCGCTTTATCTCTGGATGCTGCGCAAGTTCGTCAGCGGGCAGGAATCGGCAACAGTAGAGATCTTCGATGCGCTGGAAAACAGGGACTGGGATACTGCGGAACGCATCGCCCATACATTGAAGGGCGTTTCCGGCAACATCGGCGCCACCAGCCTGCAATTGCTGGCAGGACAACTTGAAGCCGCGATCAGGGAACGCCATCCGCGCAAGACGATAGACGCGCGTCTTGGCGAACTGAGAAAGCCGCTGACCAAGTTCATCACCCAACTGGAAAAGAGTCTGCCCGAGGAACAGCACAACCTGCCTGTCAAGGTCGATCACATGAGACTCAAGACTGTCCGCGACCAGCTACTGGCGTTGCTGGCCGCAGACGACTCGGCGGCATGCGAATTGCTGGACGCCAATTCGGAGCTGCTCGATGCCGCATTCCCCGACCGGTTTCGCAAAATAGAAGACAGTATCCGCTCGCTCGATTTCGAAACCGCGATCGCGTTACTGCGAACCGCTTCGATCGGCTCGGGAGAGGCCGTCACGGAAATTACCACCTGAAAGCCCGCCATGAACATGACCGCACATGCCAAAAAACCCGAGATACTGGTGGTGGACGACACGCCGGAAAGCCTCGCCCTGATGAGCAACCTGCTCAAGGATTACTACAGCGTGAAGGGTGCCAACTCGGGAGAGCAGGCATTGAAGATCGCCGCGTCCGATGCTCCCCCCGACCTGATCCTGCTCGACGTCATGATGTCCGGCATGGATGGCTACGAAGTATGCCAGCGACTCAAGCTCGACCCCGCAACGATGTACGTCCCGGTGATCTTCCTCACCTCCAGAGCCGAGGTTGCCGACGAACAAAAAGGACTGGAGCTCGGTGCGGTCGATTACATCACCAAGCCGATCAGCCCGCCCATCGTCCTGGCCCGTGTGAAAACCCATCTGGCGCTCAAGGCCATGTCCGATCTCCTGCGCAATCAGAACAATTATCTTGAATTCGAGGTGGCCAAGCTCGAATGGCTTCCACATACCAATACACACGCAAAGTGAAGATGGCTTCGGCCGGGAATATTTGCGCCCGCGCCACGTGCCCGCACCGGAAATGCAGGACAGCGCCAGGTACGCCATATAACAGAAGAAAGACAGGATATGCTCGACAAGAAAACCCGGTTCCTCGTTGTCGATGACCTGGAGCCGATGCGCAAAGTCACTGCCAACCAACTACGCTCGATGGGTGCCGAAAGCATCGTGATGGCCGCCAATGGCGCCGAGGCCCTGCGCATGCTGCAAAACAAGCAGATAAACATCGTGCTTTCCGACTGGAACATGCCGGTCATGGCCGGGATCGATCTGCTCAAGGCGATGCGTGCCGATGAGAAATTGGCACGCTTGCCCTTCATCATGATCACCGCCGAAGCCGAGCGCCACCGCATCGAGGAGGCTATCAACGCAGGTGTCAGTGATCTGCTGGTCAAACCCTATACCGCGATCTGTCTCGCAGAACGTGTCGAAAAAGCATTATCCGCGCTTCCCCGCTCTAGTTCGGCCATGCTCGGGGAGTTGGCCCGAGGCAGGGGACCGTCGGCGCCGCCGTCCGATGCCGCCCAACCGGCGGTCGCATTCGAACCGGGACGCCCGACGATGCTGGTAGTGGACGATACCGCGGACAATCTGCTTCTGATTTCACACCTGTTCAAGGACGAATATCGGGTGCGTATCGCGCACACCGGCGCAAAGGCGCTGGCGATCTGCCAGTCCGACAGTCCGCCCGATCTGGTTCTGCTCGACATCATGATGCCCGGCATGGATGGCTTCGAAGTGGCCAGGCGCATGCGAGAACACCCCTCGTCGGAAACCATTCCGGTGATCTTCGTCACCGCCATGACAGGCGACAACGAGCGGCAAAAAGGTCTGGAACTCGGCGCCGTGGACTTCATCACCAAGCCCATCGATCCCGATGCGCTCAAGCTGCGCGTGCACAACTTCATGCGCTACGTCGGATTGCGCAAGCAACTGCAGGCCAACTATGACGGCATGCTGGAATTGGCGCGACTGCGCGAGCAAGTCGAACATATCTCGCGGCATGACATGAAAGGGCCCCTGGCCGGTGTGATCGGGCTGGTTCAGGCGCTGGCATACGACAGCAAATTGAACACCGAGCAGATCAGGCAGCTGCGCATGGCTGAAGATTCCGCACTTGATGTGCTCGACATGATCAATCTGTCCTCCGAACTATTCAAGATCGAGACCGGACGCTTCAAACTCGATGCCAAACCGGTCAGGATCGTCGACATCCTGTATCGCATCGTCGAGATATCCAACACGACTTTCGCCGAAAAGCATCTTGATGTCGCCTTCGGCACCGATGTGCCGCCGGGCGAGAATGAGCCGCAGGTGCTGGGCGATGCCACGTTCTGCAATTCCCTGCTCCAGAACCTGATCAAGAATGCCTGCGAAGCGGCACCGAATGACAGCCGGGTAGCCGTCACACTGAATAACGGTTCGCCTCTGTGCATCGATATCATGAACAAGGGGACAGTTCCTGCCGCAATTCGCGAACAATTCTTCGGCAAGTTCGTCACCCACGGCAAACAAGGCGGGACCGGCCTCGGCGCATATTCAGCCAAAATGCTTGCGGAAGCCCAGAACGGCACGATTTCGCTGGAAGTTTCCGACAAGGACAACCAGACCACGATCTCTGTTTCACTGCCACGTTATGCTTTGTGTGCGTAAGCGCACGGTAGGCGGGTGAAATATTTCCTATGATCAAACACAGATACTTAATACTGTTCCGCCGACTCATTCCGGCACCGGCATGCGCGGGCAGGCAATTATCTTACCGGGTTAGCTCAAGTAGACGGGGTGACGCACGCACCTCGTCTATGCGATTCGCAGGATTCATTCGCGCTTTAACAAAGGTCGGCCATGCAAAATAGTCATAGTTCAAGCGATCCATCCCTTCCCGGGTCTTCTGCAGGCGCAAAGGATGACCTGACTGATACCGGCAAACGGGCAACCTGGCTCAAAGCTCAGGAGGCATTGCTTAAAACCGGCGCCCTGCAGAACGCGATTCTTACCAGCGCCAACTTTTCCAGTATCGCCACCGACGAAAAAGGCGTGATCCAGATCTTCAACGTCGGCGCTGAGCGCATGCTGGGCTACACCGCCGCCGAAGTGATGAACAAGATCACCCCGGCCGACATCTCCGATCCACAGGAAGTGATCGCGCGTGCCAAAGCACTGAGCGCCGAGCTGGGTACCCCCATCACGCCGGGCTTCGAAGCCCTGGTGTTCAAGGCATCGCGCGGCATCGAAGATATCTATGAGCTGACCTATATCCGCAAGGACGGCAGCCGCTTCCCGGCCGTCGTGTCCGTCACCGCGCTGCGCGATGCCCAGGGTGCCATCATCGGCTACCTGCTGATCGGTACCGATAACACCGCACGCAAGCGGGCGGAAGAGGCATTGCTCAAGGCGGGCGCCCTGCAAAGCGCCATCTTCAACAGCGCCAACTTCTCCAGCATCGCCACCGATGCCAAGGGCGTGATCCAGATCTTCAACGTCGGCGCCGAGCGCATGCTGGGCTACACCGCCGCCGAAGTGATGAACAAGATCACCCCGGCCGACATCTCCGATCCGCAGGAAGTGATCGCGCGTGCCGAGACACTGAGCGCCGAACTGGGCACCCCCATCACGCCGGGCTTCGAAGCCCTGGTGTTCAAGGCTTCGCGCGGCATCGAAGATATCTACGAGCTGACCTATATCCGCAAGGACGGCAGCCGCTTCCCGGCCGTCGTGTCGGTCACCGCGCTGCGCGATGCCCAGGATGCCATCATCGGCTACCTGCTGATCGGTACAGACAACACCGCGCGCAAGCGGGCGGAAGAGGCATTGCTCAAGGCGGGCGCCCTGCAAAGCGCCATCTTCAACAGCGCCAACTTCTCCAGCATCGCCACCGATGCCAAGGGCGTCATCCAGATCTTCAACGTCGGCGCCGAGCGCATGCTGGGCTACACCGCCGCCGAAGTGATGAACAAGATCACCCCGGCCGACATCTCCGATCCGCAGGAAGTGATCGCGCGTGCCAAAGCACTGAGCGCCGAACTGGGCACCCCCATCACGCCGGGCTTCGAAGCCCTGGTGTTCAAGGCGAAGCGCGACATCGAGGATATCTACGAGCTGACCTATATCCGCAAGGACGGCAGCCGCTTCCCGGCCGTCGTGTCCGTCACCGCGCTGCGCGACGCCCAGGATGCCATCATCGGCTACCTGCTGATCGGCACCGACAACACCGCGCGCAAACAGATCGAGGCCGACCAGAAGCAGCTTGCCCAGCGCCTGCGCGACCATCAGTTCTACACGCGCTCACTGTTCGAGTCCAACATCGACGCGATCATGACCACCGACCCGTCCGGCATCATCACCGACGTGAACAAGCAGATGGAGACCCTGACCGACTGCACGCGCGACGAATTGATCGGCGCTCCGTTCAAGAATTACTTCACCGACCCAGACAAGGCGGAGACCAGTATCAAACTGGTCCTGAGCAACAAAAAAGTCACCAATTACGAACTTACTGCACGCGCCAGGGACGGCAAGGAAACGGTGGTGTCCTTCAATGCGGCCACATTCTATGACCGTGACCGCAGGTTGCAGGGTGTGTTCGCCGCGGCACGCGATGTCACCGAGCGCAAACTCCTGGATCAGGTGCTGCAGGAAAAGAATGTCGAGCTGGAAAGCTCACGGTCTGTGGCGGAAAAAGCCAACCTCGCCAAGTCAGAATTCCTTTCCAGCATGAGCCATGAGCTGCGCAGCCCGCTGAATGCCATTCTCGGCTTTGCCCAGCTGATGGAATCGGATTCCCCCCCCGCGACACCATCCCAGAAAGACAGCATCGCCCAGATCCTTCAGGCAGGATGGCATCTGCTGAAGCTGATCAACGAGATCCTCGATCTTGCCAAAGTCGAGTCCAGGCAGGTTCCATTGTCGGAAGAGCCTGTATCGCTGGCCGAAGTCATGATCGATTGCCAGGGCATGATCGAACCCCAGGCACAACAGCGCGGCATTAAACTGAGCTTTCCCCTGTTCGATACGGACATTTTTGTCAGTGCAGACAGGACCAGGCTCAAACAGGTTCTCATCAACCTGCTTACCAACGCGATCAAATACAACGTCAAGCAGGGAACGGTTGATGTGAGCTGCAATGTGAGCACGCCGGGGCACATCCGCGTGAGCATCAAGGATACCGGGGCAGGATTGAATCCCGAACAGCTGTCGCAGCTATTCCAGCCGTTCAACCGCCTCGGGCAGGAAGCCGGCGGTGAAGAAGGGACAGGCATCGGGCTCGTGGTTGCCAAGCGGCTGGTTGAACTGATGGGAGGAATCATCGGCGTGGAAAGCGCCGTTGGCACGGGCAGCATATTCTGGTTCGAACTCAACTCGGCTGCCGAGCCACAAATTGTCGCGGAAGAAACCGCCATCGCCGGCACCGCGACACCGTTGCGCCCGCCATTTGGATCGCGCGCCGCACGAATACACACTCTGCTCTACGTGGAAGATAATCCGGCCAACATGAAACTGGTCGAGCAGGTCATCGCGCGGTATCCCGACCTCAGCCTGCTGACTGCCATCAACGGGAATAGCGGCATCGAAATCGCGCGCGCCTCCCTCCCCGAGGTGATATTGATGGACATCAACCTGCCCGATATCAACGGCTACGAAGCACTGAAGATCCTGCGTGCCAATCCCTCCACGAAGCACATCCCGGTCATTGCCATCAGCGCGAATGCCATGCCCCTCGACATCGAAAGGGGCCTGAAGGCAGGGTTTTTCCGCTATATCACCAAGCCGATCAAAGTCGACGAGTTCATGGAAGCGCTGGAGGTTGCACTTGATATGGCTGAAACCGATTCTGCCTGAGGTCGACTGGATATCGAGATTCCATGACAAGTGCATCCAACATTCTTCACGGGAACATCCTGATCGTAGATGATCAGGAAGCGAACGTCCGTTTGCTTGAGCGGATACTGCGCAGTGCCGGCTATGACTCCATCACGACCACGATGGATTCCGGCACAGTCTGCGAACTTCACGCACGGAACAACTATGACTTGATCCTGCTTGATCTGCAGATGCCCGGCATGGACGGGTTCCAGGTAATGGAATGCCTGAAGCGGATCGAGACGGGGGATTATCTTCCGGTTCTGGTAGTCACTGCCCAGCCGGATCACAAACTGCATGCATTGAAAGCCGGAGCGAAGGATTTCGTCAGCAAGCCTTTCGAACTGCCCGAGGTGCTCGCACGCGTGCACAACATGCTTGAAGTGAGGCTGTTGCACAAGGAATTGCATCAGTACAACGAGGTGCTGGAGCAACGCGTAAGCCAAAGGACTGCCGACCTTCAGGAAAACTATCTGGAGACCCTCTTTGCCATGACACGTGCAGCGGAACACAAGGACGAAGACACCGGCGCACATGTGAAACGCATCAGTTATTACTGCCGCGACCTGGCAAGACTGCTCGGAATGAATGATGCCTTCGTTGACAACATCTTTTTCTCCAGCCCGATGCACGACGTCGGCAAGATAGGCATCCCCGACCATATCCTGCTCAAGCCGGGCGGCTTCACACCGGAGGAATGGGAGATCATGAAGGGACATGCCGCGATGGGTTCGGAGATCCTCGGAAACAGCAAGTCGCCCTATCTCAGGATGGGTGCCGAGATTGCGCTGAATCACCATGAAAGATGGGATGGCGGAGGTTATCCGAATGGCAAGCGCGGGGAGGAGATCCCTATCGCGGCGCGCATCATGAATATTTGCGATATCTACGACGCCTTGCGCAGCAAGCGCCCATACAAACCCGCATTCGATCATCAAAAGACCGTCGACATCATTTCAAACGGGGACGGCCGCACCATGCCGGAACATTTCGATCCGGATATTTTCGCTGCCTTCAAGCAAAACCAGGCAATGTTCAACGAAATCTACGAGGCATACGCTGCATAGGGTCCGAAGCTGGCCTTACCCGGCCTACTGCTGCTCATGAAGATAGGATTCACGACTCTTTGATTGATTCGCCCTGGTCGTCGTCCTGGTTATAAAGCGGCAGATCGCCGACCTGCAGCTGCTTGAACGAAAAATATGACGGCGCCAGGCTCACTACCGCGTCGGCCAGTTTGCGGTTGAGCGAACCCTGGCGCAGGCTGCCGACCACAACGGCGATCTTGTACGCAATCATGACTGCCCCTCCGCAAAGGTCATGGATGATTTGGCCGCGTTACGTTCGCGCTGTGCCGGTAAACGTTTCATTGCTTGCGGAGCGACTGCCACATAGGGGTTTCGGCGCTCCTCCGCATGATGCTTCTTGGTAAGCAGTTCGGACAAAAACAGGGCCAACAGGGTGTAAGTCAGGAACAGGTAATAGCCCGGTTGCAGAGAAGTGCCGTTCGTCGTCAGGAGGACAAGCTCATCGCTGCTTGAATTCAAATGACTCAATTGGTTGGCAATGATCCCGTCGAATCCGATATAGGCCATGAAGATCGCAACCACCATGACATCGGCCATCGACCACTTTCCGGAATACAGGACAAAGAACTTGATCACCGGATTTCTCCTCGCATGGTGAATATCGAAAAAGAAGCCCAGTGTCGACGCCATTTTCAGCAACGGAAAGATGATACTGAACGTGATCAGCAGAATGCCCACCAGTTTCATTTCGATTTCGCGATGATCGATCATGATCCTGAATACATCCAGTATGCTTTTGCTCTGGAAGTACAACACCTGGTTTTCGAAATGGACCGGGTTGCCCAATAACATGAAACTCATCTGCGATATTTTTGCTTCCATGTCGATCGTGGGGGTGGTGACGCCGGCAGACAGCAAGACGAGCAGGATCAAGACGAGGGATGCATAACGCGACGGGGTCAGGGATTGCTTGTTCAATCCTGAAACGACAAAGAGCAGCACGGCCAACAGGATCAACAAAATCTCTTCCTTGACGATCAGGCCATGCTTGAATGCGATTTGATCATTCAGCTTGACCCTTGCAGCTTCGACATCGGCAGAATTTGTCCTGAGAAGAATGCGGGTGAGCTCGGGCGTATCCTGAAAATCAAAGGTCAGCTTTGAATACTTTTCCAGTTGTTGGTGAAGCACAGCCTTGACTTGGCGTTTGGTCTTCGTTTTCGTCAGCTCATGCATGACCGCGTCCGTATATTCGGGTATCCCCTTCTTGATCTCGTCCAGATTAACAAACAGATCGATAAAGGACTGCGAGAGCCGCCCGCCAGCCGTTTCGGCATTTTCCGTCCTGATCTTCCTGTCGACCTGATCGATCAGCGTATTCAACAGTGTCTCGATATGTTTCCGGATCACCCTCTCGTTCGCTCTCGACAGATACAGCTTGTTGATTTCCGCGGCAAGAATGACTGTGACTTGCCGCTTCCATTCATCGATGCTGAGAAGGCCATATTTGACATGATTGAGTTCGGCATAATCATTTTTGTTCTGCTGGTTGATCACCGAGTTCGAAATGATCTGTTGGCATAGCAGCACTGCTGCGATGACCGTTATTGCGGAGAGGATGATATTGAAGAGTTTCATAGCCCTGCCTGTGGCACCCGCATGAATGTGACCGGGCTTTTCTTTTCCCGCTCATCCGGTTTCAATTCCGGGACAGGATTGGAGTGTTCCGGCGTATCTTCCGGAGTCGGCAAGCGGTCAACTGTGGTTTTCAGGTTGAAGCGCATCTGGAACTTGTCGGGGCTGAACTGCCTGGTCCACTTTGTGGCGCTTCAGAATTCCGAGCGTGAATAAACAGCCCTGCCTTTATATTTCCGGTACCTGAGGTAATCGTTCAAATACCAACCCAGTGCAAACCCGAATATCAAGGTAAAGAAGATCAGCAAGGAACTTGAGATTGAAGCGTTCCAGAACAGGAATCTGATCTCGACCGCGACGATATTTTGTGCGACGAAAACTAGTGCCAGGGTTGAAAAAACAAGCAGCAGAGCCAATTTGATATTCATCTTTCAACCCCCTTAAGGCGTAACACATCACTTCGGATGCCGCCGGCGACCTGACTGGCGTCACCCGCAGTGTCGTTCACTTGAATTTCGAATGAGCGTCGGCCACGCCACTTTTCAGATCGTCCCAGACTTTATCCGCAGTCACTTTGACCTGCTCCCAGGCATCGCCACTGGCCTTCCCCAATTCCTTCATTTTTTCCGATGCCGCATGTTGCTGAGCGCGCAACGCCTTGATTTGCTCGGCACGCTTGATCTGCATATCTGCTCCGACATTTTCCAATTTCGCCTCCATCAGATTGATTTGCGCACCCCACTCCTTCAATTGCGCAGCTTTTTTTTGCTTATAAGCTTCCTGGATTTCCATGACTGTCTCCTTCAACGATTGCTATTTGCACGATCTTATTTACCGGACTTGACCATCAGATCGTTATTGACCTTTCTGACTCCGGATACGGCACCCGCCATGGCCTTGGCCATATCGCTATGCGACTGCGTATCGACCGATCCGCTCAGCGTAACCACGCCGTTTACGGTATCAACGCTGATCTGCAGCGTCTTGAGGCCCGACTCGGCAAGAAATGCCGCCTTGATCTTGGCTGTGATCTCGGTGTCATCGATCGCCACACCGGCTTTCTCACTTTGCTGGCTCATCTTGTCGCCGACCTTGTCGGCAGTTTCACCGATCTTCTGGCCAACCTGATCCACCGTTCTGTCGATGTTCTTTCCGGCTGTCTCGGCAGGGCCCGGTTTGTCGCAAGCCGCGACCCCGGCAACGAGCAGCACCGTCATGCCGAACAGCTTGAAGTTCTCAAAGATTTTCATTTCTTTACCTTTCAAAATGCGTTTATCGTGAATACCGGGCGCCGGCTCTATTGCCGTAACCCGGTGCTGTATTTATTTCCTGGGGTAACTGAAGATGATGTTGACCCTGCGGTTTTCCTGCTGGCCTTCCAACGTCGTGCCGTAAGCGACGCGGCGGGTGCGGCCGTATGCCTCGGCGGAAAGTCTCGAACGGGAAATGCCTTCTTTTTCGACCAGATAATCCATCACTTTATTCGCGCGAAGACTGGAAATTGCCATGGATTTTTCCGGGGAAACGTGGACTTTTCCAACCATATTGGATGAATGTCCCTCCACGGCGGCGGTCACTTCCGGATTCGCTTTCATGAAACTCGCCACTTCATGCAACTCGCCGTAGTACTGCGGTTGAATCTCGGTTTTGTTCGGGTCGAAATCCATTTCCAGTGCCATGGTCATCCTCGCGGGTACCACCTTGAGGCCGGCGACATCCGTCGCACATGCGATGACGGCATCGATACGCCGGTTCATCTGCTGGCCTTCCCTGGTGCTGTTGTCTGCGATAGGGCGAGCCTCTCCGTATCCCACTGCCGACAATCGCGCCGGTGCGATATGAAGCGTATCCACCAGATAACTCACCACGGCCTCAGCCCTGCGCAAGGAGAGTTTCAAGTTGTATTCGCTTTTCCCGACGTTGTCGGTGTGTCCCTCGATCACCGCAGTGGTGTCTGGATACTTGTTCATGAAGGTTCCCACGACGGCGAGCTTCTCCTTTTCTTCGCGCTGAATCTCGTCCTGCTTGATCTCGAACTGGATATCGAGAATGCTGCAGTATCTCTGAAGCTTGATGACCGGCACGATGACGAAGATCGGAGCCGGTTCAACGACAGGAGCCGGTTCCGCTTTTTGTACGGGAGCGGGCTTTTTCTCGTCGAAGCGATAGACCAGGCCAAGCGAGAACATATTGATGTCCCCCTTGTTGCCGACGGCATCATCAATACGGTAACGCTCCGCCTCGGCGCGCAGACCGAATGCCTTGGTGATGTCATATTGAAGCCCCAGGCCTGCCTTGTAATTGAGCGCATTCTTGCTGGGGTTCGGATTCACCGGCACCGCAACCACACCGGAGTTGGAGAATGTATCGCTGGCTTGCGCATAGTTCATACCCACCCTGGCAAACGCGGAGAATTGCTGCGTCAGAGGCAGTATGCCCAGCACATCCATTCCCACCCCTTTGAGCTTGATGTTGCCATTCAATGTCCCGGCCGGTACTGTAGTCGCGGTATAGCCAAACTGCCCCAGATCAAAGTAGCTTGCCTCAAGGGCAAAATTCTTGTTCAGCTGATAGCCGCCAAATAATTTGTAGGCCAGGTGATTCTCGTCGTTGGCGATCGAGGTCGTGGTCAGTCCTGTCCCGAGCAACTGGTTGGCGATCCTTGCATCGTCGATCTTCGCTCTGGATTGGCCGATGTTGCCCCCCATATACCAGAATGAATCGTCTGCTGCGGCGAACGGGCTGGTACAGATGGCAACCGCCGCCACTCCCAACGATAGTGATGTTCTTGATAATTTCATGTTGTTCTCCAAAATTGGTGATGAATTAAATTTCCGTCTAATACATCAAACCTTACGGGGCAGGTACGTTCACCGTGCTGGGGGGGCCATTCAGGGCAATGGTGCCGGCATAGATCGCTCCTGCCAGTATCCGGCCGTAGATCGTTGCACTACCCGCAGAAGTCGCATCTCTGCCAGATACGATGGTTCCGTTGAAGATGGTGCCCGAGCCGATGGTCGCATCCAGAGTGGGTACCCAAAATACATTCTTGGCCTGAGCGCCGTTCATCAGCGTGACATCAGCTCCCGTCGTCAGCGAAGAACCAACCTGGAACACCCAGACGGCATTCGCATTGCCTCCCGCATCGAGAACGATATGGGTTCCGACCAGCATCGTGCTGCCGGAACAATAGACACCAGGCGGGATACCTGTAGGGTAAACATATAAGCCGCCAAGATCGGCAGAGCCTACCGTTGTTGCACATGCCAAGCCCTTGGCGTTGTTATACGAACTCAGCAGGTCGGCCCTGGCCTGCGCCGATACGGTGTCGTTGATATGAATCGAGCCGTTCACGATCGCCGGTGGGAAGCCGGTCATTGAAGTGCCCGGGTCCAGCGAAACATCTCCATTTATGATTGAAGCACTGGCAGCGGTGACCGCGGCCGTTGCCATGATCCCGAAGGTGCTGGCCGATCCCAGCGCCACTGCCCCGGGTGCGAGTCCCGTACCCGTGGTGAATGTCCACGGGTTCGCCGGTGAAGCTGCTGCAGGCACAACCAGTGCATTGCCTGCCAGGTCCTTGGCTCCATTGGTCACCGTCGCCGTATATGTAGTACTGGCGACGAGATTGCTTGATGGAGTAAAGATCGCAATATTGTTCACCGAATCATAGGTGACTGCTCCCAATACACTCACTGCAGGTACCGCACTGGTCGCCAGGGTAAACGTCGTCGTGCTGAGCGTTGCCTGATCCATCGCCTTGCTGAACGTTGCATTGACGGCGCTGTTAAGCGGCACGGCAGTGGCAAGATTGGCCGGACTGGTCAGTGTTATGGTCGGCGCGGTCACATCTGCCGCAATTGCGGTAAAGGACCACACATAGTCGCTGGCTGCGGGCAAAGGGGCCTGGTTACCCGCGAGTGCATTGCCTGCCAGATCTGTAGCCGCAGTAGTGATCGTGGCGGTATAGCCCAACGTTGGCGTAAGCGCTGCTGTCGGTTTAAAGGTTGCGGTTTTGCCGCCCACTGAGTAGGTGACCGTTGCACCCGGCACGTTCGTTCCGCTGACCGTTTCCTTGACCGTAAAGGTTGCAGGTGCGGTGACCGTTGCGGGCGCCATATCCTTGGAGAACGTTGCCGTGATTGCCGAATTGGCAGCCAGCGAACCCGCATTGGCAGGGACGGTAAGAGTCACCGTAGGCCGTGTCTTGTCGACCAGGGTTCCCGGAAGTCCGGCACCGCCTCCTCCCAGGATGGGACTGCTGCCTCCGCCGCATCCCGCCGCTAATACGGTCAGTAGCAATGCCACAAACCCCACTAGCGGTTTTGTAATACTGTCGATTCTTTTCATTTGTTTCTCCTTTAGTTTTCCCGAAAGCGTCGAATCGATATTCCGAACTTTTTGCGGGCACTCAAACCGTTGTGCTAAGCCGATGGTCGCGAAAGCCTGTCTGGCTGATTTCCACTTCAATCCGATCTGCTCCCATTCATGATCAGATCGGCGGGAATCGGGCACATCCATACTCACCACGTTTATCCCCCTTTCCCGCCCGCCGCTCTGTGCTCTCGCACACATAATGGGATTCTTTCGATCACTTTCAGGAAATGAGTCCTGGATGTGCTTGCTTCTCCCACGCACAAACCGCCGGATACGATTTAGCAAGTGCAATGCCCCAAGAAAAAAGGCCGTCTCTCGACGGCCTTTCATTACTGCTTTGCATCTTTACTTCTCGCCTTTACGGCCCTACTGCATTGCTGATCAGCGTGACCGCGGTCTGCGCCAGTGCTCTGCCATGTACTACTGCGCCGGATTGCATCACGACTTGTGTTGCGGTCAATATATTTCCGTTGAACACAGAATTCGGGAGAATGGTCACGTCGCCGCCGACTTGCCAGAAGATGTTGCTGGCCAGGCAGCCACCTTTCAGATTGATATTGGCAGGCCCCCCCGTTGGCGCAGTACCCGATTGACCTAATGTGAGGGTTTGCGCTGCTGCAATCTGGAAGATGAACACGGAAGTCGAGCCTCCTGCGGTACAGTCGAGAGTGACGCCCGTCGTATCGCCACCGCCAATATTATTGGGGTTGTTCGCGTATATCAGAACACTGGTCGACCATTTATAAATGCCGGGGGTAAGGGTCATTCCGCTGATGTTCCCTGCGCCAAGTTCCACGGTAGGAGCTGGCACTGTCCGTCCGGCAGCATCGTTGTATGCGGTTAATGCATTGGCTACCGCGGTATCTACTATGGTCTTGTTGGCTCCGCCACTGGCAGTACCAGACAAAGAACAGGCGGCATCTGCGAATGTATCATCGACCTGATAAACCTTCCCGGTCAGCATCGATGCGCAAGCTACAGTCATAGTCGAACCGGCGGCCGGACTCACTCCAATATTTCCGGTAATGGACGATGCACCGGCATCGGTGATCATCGTTTGGGCCAGAATCGAGAAATTGTCTGCTCCGCCGAGAGGAACGCAACTCGTTCCGGTACCAGTACAGACCAATGAAGTTGAAGCTGCAGCCACGGTAACGGTAACGTTATAGATCGCGGTTGTAGCATCCGCCGCATGCACCGTGTAGGCCAGCGAGGCTGGGGCGGCCGGGAAGTTATTCAATGTCGTACCGCTCACCTGGGTGACAGCACCTACCGTGACGCTTGCGCCTGTGGTGGTGAATGTCGCGACCAGCCCCGTTAAGGATGTACCGTTTGGCACAGTCACCGCAATGGCGAATGGCGATGTCGTTCCGGATATCACCCCTATCGATGCGGGAAATGCGGCAAACGAATAGCCGGTAATGGCCTTGGCGGAAGTCGAAGCCACAGTGACGGTGACACGATAGGTCGCAGTCGTGCTGTCAGCCGCAGTGACGATGTACGCCTTCGGTGTTGTGAAGTCATTCGCCGTCGTACCGCTCACTTGTGACACTGAAGCTACCTTTACGCCTGTCCCCGTGGCCGCGAAGGTCGCGACCAGGTTCGTTACAACGGTCCCGCTTGGCACGGTCACCGCGATGTCGAATGGAGATGCAGTTCCGGTGATGGTTCCGATAGCCGCAGGATATGCGGCAAACGAAAAGGAGGACATTGCCTTGGAAGACGCCGAGGCGACGGAGACGGTGACGGTATAGGTCGCCGTCGTTCCGTCTCCCGCTGTGACGATGTACGGCTTCGGCAGCGTGAAGTCATTCACTGTTGTGCCGCTCACCTGGCTCACGCCGCCCACCGTGGGTGAGCCCACTCCTGTGCTGGTGAATGTCGCAACCAGAGCCGTGACGGACGTGCCGTTCGGTACGATCACCGCGATGGTCTTCAGCGGTTCGTTTATGGTGACTACGGCCGCAGGATAGGCTGCCAGCGAATAGGCCGTAATGGCCTTGGTGGATCCCGGGGCCACAGCTACGCCGCTGCTCCCGCCACATCCGGCGACAAATGCGACTACCAGTAACGCCATGAACCACCGTAGTGATTTCGTAACGCCCATAAATATATTCATTTTGACTCTCCTTTTATTTGCCACCGAAAATCATCGGTGCAATCGATTGACTCTTTGCCGGCGTTTTGCAATGACTTGATCCAGGGTTGGTTCTGTCGTGCTCCAATCCAATATCGAATCGGTCGAAACCGAATCACACCAGTTGCACTCTCTCACGTGCGTACAAGTTCCTCTGTGCGGTAGCACGCATGCGGAAACTGCCGGTCAATAGAAAAGGCCGTCTTTCGACGGCCTTCCAGATGCAACGTGACTTACGGCTGTGTAACTGTAGTCGCGTCCAGAACGACCGCGGTCTGGGCAAGCAGCCTGCCGTTGATCGATGACAGATTATTAAACGTGATCGATGTCTGCCCCAGAATGATTCCTGCAAAGTGAGAACCCGCCCCGATGGTTACAGCGCCTGAGACCTGCCAGAAGATATTCTGCGGCAACGCACCTCCGCTCAGAATAACGTTCTTGGCAGCGGCCATGTCGAGCGTTCCCGCCACCTTGAAGATCCAGACATCTGTTGAACTGCCATTAAGCGTGAGATCAGTCGGTATGGAAACTGCGCTCCCCCACTCATAAACACCGGGTGTAAGTGTCAGGCTGGTCAGTGTTCCTGCGCCCACGTTGGTCGTCGCAGCCGATGTGGCAGTCCGTCCTGCCGCATCGGTATATGCCGTGCCCATATCGAGCACGGCAGTGCCCAGGTCGGCAGAAGTGGTCCCTCCCACCAGGTCGGCTGCATATAACTTTCCAGGTGAGACCACTTGCGGGGAGGTGGCATAAGTATCCGTTACGTCATAGGTCTCCGACCAGCCGGTCAAGTATGTTCTGGCAACCGGACTCACGCCCACATTTCCCGTCACGACAGAAGTCGGCACGGTCGAAACGCCGGTCTTTGCCAGAATCGCATAGTTGGCTGCAGTTCCCAGGAGCACCAGCGCCGGTCCCGCCGCTACCGTTGTGCCTGTGGTAAAACCCCATGTTTTTGCGACGGCCAGCGCATTGCCGGCCAGATCCTTGACCCCGGTTGTAACCGTCACCGTATAGGCGGTACTGGCTGCAAGGTTGCTGGCGGGTTTGAAAACCGCACTTGTACCAAAGGAAGCGTTTGCGCTCACGTAGCTGACCGTGCCTGCAACTGGCGTGGCCCCTTGCATCAAAGTGATGGTCGTGGCGTTGATCGTCAACGGATCCATGGCTTCGCTGAAAAAGGCACTGACAGTCGCATTCAGGGCTACACCGGTTGCCAAATCCGCGGGAACAGTTGAACTCACGGTCGGCGGTGTGGTATCCGCCGTCGCACCTGTGGTAAAGCTCCAGGTTTTAGCGACAGCCATCGCATCACCCGCCGCATCGGTCACTGCAGTGGATATTTTCGCAGTCAACAAACTGCTGGCCGGCAGCGTTGACGTCGGCGTAAAGATCGCTGTCTTGGTCGCGATATCGTAGACTACAGCGCCCGTTACGGCCATTCCGCCCAATGTGGTGTTCACCAGCGTAAAGCTGCTTGTGGTGATCGTTGCCGGAGCCATGTCCTTACTGAACGTCGCCGTGACCTTGCTGTTGGTTGCCACGCCTGTGGCATTAGCAGCAGGTATGGTGTAACTCACTTTTGGCGCCGCGGGCGATACGGCGACAGTTCCACTGCTGCTCCCGCCGCATCCGGCTGCAAAAACAGTCAGCAGGAATGCCATAAACCAAGTCACCGGCTTTGCTACTTTCTCGATTTCGTTCATTTTATTTTCCTCGTTATCTGATTCAAACAGCATCGGTTCAGCCTATCGTCATGGCCGGTGCGTATCCGCATCCGCTCAGCAATGTTCTCCGGGGCCAAGCTTCTCGGCTCTGCGAACCTCGGCCCGGCCTACGGCAACTCAAAATCAAATCGGCCGAGGTAAAGACACAAGTTGCACACGTGGCGGTTATCCCCCATTAGTGGGAAACGCTCTGTGCACTTGCACACATAGGAAAATCTGTCGGTACAGCCCCGGGCAGGCAGAATCGAGTTGTGTTTGAAGAGAGCTCACACACGGCAGTCTGGTTGAATCTGTGCCAGATCATCTCGTTGCCTGTATATGAAGGGCATTTTTCGCGTCATGAGCGCTAGCGCACAGAGCGTACTCCGGGTAGTTGCGAGAATCGCGGCAAGCTGAAATCCCGAACCAATCAGTTCCCGCAGGAACTATCAGAGATTAAATCAAGGTGTGCAGCATGCAGGGTGATCGACCAAACAAACACGATGGAAGGGGGATCGAGGAGATTCCCGTTGTCACAATTGACGACATGAACCTCAAAAACGAGACCTCGCACGATACCCCGACTGAGGATTCCGCGGCAGTCAGGATCCGTTCGTCCCGTTACCTGCGCATGAATGTGTCGCTCGGCGTATTGGCGATCATTGCCTTCGTTGCTGCACTTTATCTCGCACGGGATTTCATCGTGCCTTTGCTGATCGGCATCCTGGCAAGCTACACGCTGACCCCGCTGGTAAACTGGCTCAAGGCCTGTTATGTGCCGCGCCCACTGGGAGCCGCCCTGGTGCTTGGCGTTATTCTCGGAGGACTGTTCTGGATCGCATACTCCTTGCACGACGATGCCGTGGCGATGATCAAGAACCTGCCCGAGACGACGCGCAGGATGCGACAGAACCTGAGCGATACGCGCGGTGGACCGACCGCCTTGCAAAACATGCGGGAAGCCGCAAAACAGCTTGAAGGCGCTGCCGCCGATGCCGGTGTGAAGCAAGGTGCGCTTATCGTCGTCGCACCATTACCCAAAGAGCCGTCGTCCTGGCTGAGCGACTATCTGCTTGCATTGTCCACGCCGATGATCACGGTGATCGGACAATCGGTCGTCGTCCTGATACTCACCTATTTTCTGCTCGCTGCCGGCGCACATTTCCGGCGTAAGCTGATTGGCCTGGTCGGTCCGTCAATTGCAAAACAAAAGGAGGCCGTGCGCATACTCGACGAGATCAATGTGCAGATACAGCTTTACCTGCTGACGATGCTGGTTTCGAATGTCCTGATCGGCGTCGGTACATGGCTTGCTTTCGGAGCGATGGGAATGGAGCAGGCGGGAATATGGGGTGTCATCTCGGGCGTGCTGTCGTTCGTCCCCTATCTGGGCCCGGCCTCGGTCGCCGGCGCCAGTGGAATCGCGGCATTCTTGCAGTTCGGCTCGCCGCTCCATGCGCTTGCAGTCACGGGTGTATCGCTACTGGTGACAGGTATCGTCGGATTGATATTCATGCCATGGCTGCAAAGCAAGTTCGCCCACGTAAACATGGCCGTGATTTTCATCGCATTGCTGTTTTTCGGCTGGTTATGGGGAATTTGGGGCGTGCTGCTTGGTGCCCCGCTGGTCGCGATCATCAAAGTAATCTGCGACCGGGTCGATTCGCTCAGGCCTATCGGTGCGCTGCTTGGCCGTTAGCAGTCCTGGTCGCAATAGCCTCCGGCGATCACCTGGCATCAATTCGCTCTGCCCTGTTCGGCATCAATGTGGGCTAACGCACAGAGCGCATATCCGAATAGGTGTCCAATCATGCCGAATACGTGTGGATGCCGCTTATAGCGATTTTTTTCCCGCAGACATCGGGGTTGCACATGCAAGCTTCAAGGGAATCAGTTAATCGTCGCAAGCACAGGAAATCGTTTGTAACGGTTGAGTTCGGCGTTAAATTCATGAATGGGGAATATGATGAAAAATCTTGGCAACTCCAGATCGTATCAAGCTCTACGCGGGATCGGCGTGTCACTGGCAGCCGTGATTCTGATATCGGCCTGCGCCAGCGTCCCTCCGCCCATCGAGCAGATGGCAGTCTCAAAGGCCGCGCTTAACGATGCGAATAGTGCCGGAGCAAATGAATTCGCACCGGTACAACTCAAGTCGGCGATGGACAAAATGCAGGGAGCAGAGCAGGCAATGGCAGCAAAGGATTATCCGCTGGCTAAACGGTTGGCTGAAGAAGCGGAAGTCGACGCAAAGCTTGCCGGACTGACTGCCCGCTCTGTCAAGGCGCAGAAAGCCGCCGAAGCGATACAGGAAGACAGTCGCGTGTTGCGCAATGAGATAGACCGTAAAGCCAAGTAACTCTCAATGGAGTCCATCATGAAAAAAATCCAATACTTCCCTATGGCGCTGATCGCTTTGGCGCTCCTGGCCGGCTGCAACACTGTCAGGACCAATCCTGCTCTCGCCGGTGCACACAGCAACTACAACAATGCAAGCGCCAACCCGGAAGTCACGAATCTTGCAGCGCTTGAATTGAAGGAAGCCAGTGACTCTCTGTACAAAGCGGATACCGCACTGAGCGACGGTGACGACACTGCCTCCGTCAACCACTTGGCCTATCTGGCCAATCAGCGCGTGGCGATCGCACAGGAGACAGCCAAACGAAAATCGGCTGAATTAGCGGTCGCCGACGCCACTGCACGCCGCGATCAGGTTCGCCTGGATGCGAGGACAGCTGAAGCCGATGCGGCAAAAAAGCAGGTATCGAGCATGCAAAAGACCGCTGACCAACAAAATGAGGAATTGGCGGCTGCCAGCGCCAATTCGGCAAGCGACCAAGCGCTGATCGCCAAACAGGCACTGGAGCTCAAGGCATTGAATGCCAAGCAGACGAACCGTGGTCTGGTAATCACGCTTGGCGATGTGCTGTTCGGTATCAACAAGGCGCAATTGAAATCCGGCGGAACGCGCAATGTGCAGAAACTGGCCGATTTCCTGAAGGAATACCCGCAGCACAAGGTGCTGATCGAAGGCTACACCGACAGTACCGGCAGCGACAGTCTGAACCAGGATCTCTCAGAACGCCGCGCAGAGGCAGTACGCAGAGCGCTGGTCGATGGCGCGGGCATCAGCGGTGATCGCGTCTCGACTCGCGGTTATGGCAAGGAGTTTCCCGTCGCAAGCAACGACACAGCTACCGGCCGTCAACTGAATCGGCGAGTCGAAGTCATCATTTCGGACGGGAAGGGCAATTTCGCTCCGCGTTAATCATCTCTTCCAGCAATTCAGACAAGGAGAATCCAAATGTCATTGGGAATGATTTTATTGATCATCGTTGTGTTGATGCTGATCGGCGTAATCCCGGCCTGGCCGCACAGCAGGGCATGGGGTTACGGACCCAGCGGTGGGCTCGGACTGGTTCTGATCATTTTGCTGATTTTGCTGCTGTTGGGACGATTGTGAGGTGCTCTCAATGATTCATGGCACGCCTGCCGCAGGTTGATCGCGCCGATATTTTTGAAAATTGCATATGGGTTAAATTGCCCAATCATCTGTTAGGAGATCGAACATGAAACAACTCAAATATTTTGCCGCACTATTCATGACCGTCGCTTTGCTGTTCTCTTTCGGGTGCGCTTCCACGGCAACCAAGGAAAGTACCGGCGAATATTTCGATGACAGTGTAATCACCACCAAGGTCAAGGATGCCCTGTTCAACGAATCTACTTTGAAATCATCCGAGATCAACGTTGAAACTTACAAGGGCATCGTTCAATTGAGCGGCTTTGTCAGTTCACAGGCGAACATGGACAAAGCGGTTGAAATCGCAACCGGTGTCAAAGGAGTGCAGTCCGTCAAGAACAACATGCAGAAAAAATGAACACCGTATGACAAATATCCCGATGGGCACTTGATCCATCAAACACGAAATTTCATCCAAGGAGTAAAGCAATGACAACGAAAACCATGCACACAGACATATCAATCCCGAAGGACAAGCTTATGGAAGACTTGCGCCTGGTCGTGGCGGACGCGGAGGAACTGTTGCGCGCGACTGCCAGCCAGGCGGGCGAAGGGGCGACAGCTGCACGTGCGCGTATCCAGAAAAGCCTGCAAACCGTGAAGGAGCAATTGGTCGATGCAGAGGACGCCGTGATCCGGCGCACCAAAGAGGCGGCGAAGGTCACTGACCAATATGTCCACGACAATCCCTGGAAAGCGATCGGCATCTCCGCCTGTGTGGGGGCCATCATCGGGATGTTGATCGCACGGCGCTAGATATGCCGCAATCTACCGGACTCATGGAGTCGTTAAAGAGGATGACGAGCACTTTGCTCGCCATCATCCAAACGCGGATTGAACTGCTGGGCAATGAGATCGAGGAGGAGCGGCTGCGCGTCAGGCAAATGCTGTTCTATGGTAGCGTCGCCCTGTTTTTCCTTGGCATGACGATCATGCTGCTGACGGTATTTGTCGTGGTGGTGTTCTGGGATAGCTACCGCCTGCAGGTATTGGGTGGTCTGACTTTGCTGTTCCTGGTTGCCGGTCTGTCATTCTGGTACGCCTTGCGCAGTATCGCACGCGCAAGGCCCAGACTGTTTTCCACGACCCTGTCTGAATTGTCCGACGATATTGACCGCCTTAACCCACGCCCATGAACAAGCACCTTGCTCGTCTTGCGCAACGCCGCCTTGAGCTTCTTGAACAAATTGAAGCCCAGCGCATGGCCATGGCCGAGAGCTCCCAGGATTTGCATAAGCCATTGGCAGTAGTCGATGCCGGCTTGCATGCGGTTCGCCTGATCTACGCCCATCCCGTATTGTTTGCAGGCGGTATGACGGCACTGCTGACATGGCGCCGTCACGGTATCGTCGGCCTTGCAAAGAACGGATGGCGCTTGTTGTATCTCTATCCTTCTGCCATTTTCTTCGGCCTGAAATACCTTGGCTCTGCTCTTGGGTCAAAATCCGGAGATTCCGATACTGACGTTCAGTAAGCATTGGGGTCGGCAATCTTTCAATGCTCACGCAATCCACAGGAGTATGAAATGTCCAACATCGACTATCACGAGTCAAAACATGAACTGTCCGAAGCTGTGTGCAACATGCACAAGGCCCTTGTTTCCCTGACGGAAGAACTGGAAGCCATCGACTGGTACAACCAGCGCGCCGATGTGTGCAAGGACAAGGAGCTCAAAGCGATCCTGATACACAACCGGGACGAGGAGAAAGAACATGCGTCCATGTTGCTGGAATGGATCCGGCGCAACGACCCCAAGTTCTCAAGCGAATTGAAGGACTGCTTGTTCACCAAAAAAAACATTGCAAAGCTGTAATTTCAGGACTCACCACGACAAAAGGCCGTCTTCTGCAAATAGCAAGCTTTGACTGTGCCGCATGAAGCTACTACCAGCCACTGCTTGTTGCAACGGTCTTTATCATTTCTTCACGCCCGGCACTGCATCGCTTACGGAACTGTAATCGTATTCTGATTAAGCGTCACGGCACTTTGCGCCAGCAGTCTGCCGTTCATTTTTGCACCCGCCTGCAGATTGATGGCAGTTTGCGACAATATCACCCCCTGCATGAGCGCAGTCGTTCCGATATCCACTGCGCCGGCGATCTGCCAGAACACATTCCTGGGTAACGCACCTCCTGCCAGGGTGACTTGCGTCGCGGCAGACTGTGTCAGGCCTTGCGCAAACTGGAACACCCACACGTCCGTTGCCGTGCCGCTGAGTGTGATGTTCGTTGGTATGGTAACGCCGTTGGCACATGTATAGACGCCCGGAGCAATGGTCAACCCGCTCATAATGCCGCCCCCCGGACACGGTCCTCCCGCTTTTCCGGCAGCCGCGGTATAAGCAGTCTGCATGTCGCCAACTGCCGTCGTGAGATCAACAGACGTCGTCCCTCCCACATTGTCAGCTGCATATAGTCTTCCGGGTACTGCAACCTGGGTGGATGAAAAAGAGGTATCCGTGGGCTCGGATATCAGTGACCATCCGGTCAAAAAGGTCCTGGCGGCGGGACTCAGCCCGACATTTCCGGTCACTACCGAACCTGGAACGGTTGAAACACCTGTTTTTGCCAGAATCACGTAATTTGCGGCCGTTCCGAGAGGAACGCAACTCGCGCCCGCACATACCGCCCCCACCGGACCGGTACTTGCAGGACCGACAGCCGCGGCCGACACACCCGCTCCACCACTTCCGTCCATCCAGCATCCGGTTGTCAAAGCAGTCATCAGCAACGTCATTGTTAACATCAGTGGTTTGAAAATGATTTCAGATTTGTACATGTTTTTTCTCCTGAAAGGCGAAACCTCGAAATGAAATCCAACACGTCAAATGCGATGCTTTGCAGTGGCGTTTCCTGGCGCAACTCGCCGAGACAAAACTCTTATCCGCCTTTACCGGAAGACGCTCTGTTCGTTAACGCTCATATGGCCGGCTAGCGCATTCCGGATCGAATCCGTTGGCATTTATCCCGGTATCGGGCCGTCTCACATTCCGGTCTTCGTCCTGTCACTGTATGCAAACGCACATACAACAATTCATGCTTGCTATAGCCTTTACAACGTACGGGAATCACGGATATGCAATAGCCTGATCGCACCTGCAATACGGTTGGATATGCGCCGGATGAATTTTCCCCGCATCTCCGCCGAAATTATGTCCATGCCTGAAGAGAATCATGACGCTTCAATCCACCTCGATATCCGGAATGCTGGCTCCGTTGTCACTGGCTATACTAATCGGGTTTCCGGCATCGGCGTTCGGCGATGATTTCGTCGGCCCCCCCCTTCCTCCTCCGCCCCCCGATCGGAAAAACAAACTGGACAGTTCGCGCGACTATCTGTCCGGAGAGTTCGTCGACTTTGTCAGCTATATCGATCGCTTCTTCGGCAATGACCGCAATTACCAGGATGCCAACGACAGTGTGATGCAGGTCGATATCATGCGGGTGTCGGGATACGGTGGAGATCGCTCGTTCGTCTGGTCGGCCAGAGCGAATGTGCACCTGCCCATTGCGGAGAAAAAACTTCACCTGTTGCTGGAAACAGACCCTGACAAGAATGCGACCGTCGACCCGAGACAGTCACTCTCGCCGCCTCTCGCGCAGCCCTCCTCCCCGCAGAGCTATGCCGCTGCCCTGCGCTTTGAGGAAGCAGCCGCGGAGAAATGGCATTTCAATTTGGACGGCGGCATGAAATTCGCCGGACTTAATACGGCTCCCTTTGCACGTACAGGAGCCGTATTGGCAGTCCCTTTGGATCTGTGGCGCGTGAGGTTTTCGGAAACTGCATATTGGTTCAATACAACAGGCGTAGGCGAGACCACCGAACTCGATCTGGACCGTCCCATCAGCGAACCTGTCTCGTTCCGCGCCACCAGCGTTGCGGTCTGGCTCGACAGGACACAGTATTTCGACATGCGCCAGGATCTGACGGTCTTCCACAAACTGGATGAGCGCACTGCCCTTATGTATCAGGCGAGCGCCTTCGCGCTGAGTCGCCCGAATACGGTGGTGACAGAATATGTCGTCTTGATGCTATATCGCTATCGCCTGCATCGGGAATGGATGTTCTTTGAAGTGAGTCCGCAGCTGCATTTTCCGAGAGCGCTCAATTTCCATAACAACGCGATGCTCAGTTTACGGCTGGAAATGCTATTCAGCGGAATGTAGTACGATGGATCGATTACTCTCTTGCCAGCCGGACAACGCTTTTGGGCAGGAATGAATCAGGTTTGCCACAGCGGCGCCTCTTCCATGAGTGCAATCTGTTCGCGCAATTCAAGGATGCGATTCTGCCAATAGATCTGCGTATTGAACCAGGGAAATGCCTGCTTGAAAGCGGCATCGTCCCAGCGCCGGGCAAGCCACGCGGAATAATGGATGAGGCGCAGGGTGCGCAGGGCTTCGATCAGGTGCAGTTCGCGCGCGTCGAATTCGCAGAAATCCTCGTAGCCTGCAAGTACATCGCCCATCTGCCGAACGCGGTCTTCGCGCTCGCCGGAAAGCAGCATCCACAAGTCCTGCACCGCCGGCCCCATACGGCTGTCGTCGAAGTCCACAAAGTGAGGGCCTTCCTTCGTCCACAGCACGTTGCCGGCATGGCAATCGCCATGCAATCTCAGACTTTTCAGCTCTCCCGCGCGATCGAAGCAATGACGCACGCCATCCAGTGCCTGTTGCGACACGCTGCGATAGGCGGCGTCGATATCCGCCGGGATGAATCCGCTCGTCAACAGGAACTCACGCGGTTCGATGCCGAATGTTTCGATGTTGAGCACAGGACGATGCCGATAATCCCTGATTGCACCGACGGCGTGGATGCGCCCGAGGAAGCGCCCCAGCCATTCCAGCGTATCGCGGTCTTCCAGTTCGGGGGCGCGGCCGCCATGTTTTGGAAAGACCGAGAAACGGAATCCCCCGAAGGAAAGCAATGTCTTGCCGCCGATCACGAGGGCCGGCACGACAGGTATCTCGCGCTCGGCCAGTTCTTGTACAAAAGCGTGCTCTTCCAGGATGGCTTCATCCGTCCAGCGCGCAGGGCGATAGAACTTGGCCACCAGCGGTGCACTGTCTTCGATACCTGCCTGGTACACGCGATTCTCATAGCTGTTGAGCGCGAGCAGCCGCCCGTCGCAGCGCAGCCCCACGCTCTCCAGCGCATTCAGCACGCAGTCCGGAGTGAGTGAAGAAAAGGAGTAGCCTTGGTTGGTATCCATGGGGACTAGGATACCGTCATTTCAGAGTGGGCGGGAAATCGGAGAAAATAATTCCGTTCGTCCTGGGCTTGTCGAAGGGCAAGCCTTCGGAATTGGGTGTTATAGATATATTCCATTCATGGCTCGACAGGCTGTGCGTGTGCTGTTGAGGCAAACGCCCCTTACAGCCACGGTCTACCCCTTGCGGGTGCACCACGAACGGAATAATTCGACGTCATTTAGTGCTTTTATCGCGTTGAACTTCAGCCAGCCCCAATGCATTCCAGCCCTCATGCCCGAGCTTGCGCATGGTCTCGATGTTTTTCTCGAAGATCTGCTCGGCTTCGGGAAATGCGGCCACCGCCTTGTCGATGCTGTCTTCGCGCAATATGTGCAAAGTTGGGTATGGCGAGCGGTTGGTGTAGTTGGTGATGTCGTCCAGTTCAGTGTCGGCGAACTGATATTGCGGATGCATGCTGGCGACTTGCAGCTCACCCGCCAAATCGACATCTTCCAGCGCCGCATCGACCACGGCCAGAAAATCGTTGTAGTCGAGAAAGTCGCTCAGCACATGTGGATGGATCAGCAGGGTGGTATCTATCGCCTCGGGGCTGGACTCAGCCAACACTTCGAACTCATGCAGAACATCGGCCAGCAACTCCTCCGGCGTTTGTGCTGCACTCACCACGTAGCGAATTTGATCCTTGACCTGCACGCCCTTGGCGAACGGACACAGGTTAAGACCGATCACCGCACGCTCTACCCAGAGTTTGGTGGCGGCGATGGCCTCTTCATTGGTGACTGGAGTGCTCATCAACGACCACGCCCGCCGGAGCGGTGTTGCGCTGCAGCGGGCGCCGCAGCACCGCGACCTGCACCACCTGCCGGTTTGCCAGATACGCTACTGCGCGGTCCACCACCAGTGCGAGCTTGCCCTGTGGCCGCACGAGCCTGTCCGCCGCCCGCACGCGGTGCAGATTGGCTGCGGCCCTGCCCCTGCCCGCGTCCGCCCTGGCCGCGGCTCTGTCCGTTTCCACGGTTCTGGCCGTTCAGGATAGGTTCGGCCTTGATGCGCGGATCCGGTTCGAAACCGGGCACTTGCACCACGGGAATTTCGCGCTTGATCAGGCGCTCGATGTCGTGCAGCAGTTTGTGTTCGTCGATGCACACCAGAGAGCTCGCTTCGCCATTGCTGCCGGCACGGCCGGTGCGTCCGATGCGGTGCACGTAATCCTCCGATACATTGGGCAGTTCATAATTCACGACGTGCGGCAGTTCGGCAATGTCGATGCCGCGCGCAGCGATGTCGGTCGCCACCAGCACTTGCAGTTTGGCGGTCTTGAATTCGGCCAGCGCGCGGGTGCGCGCCGCCTGGCTCTTGTTGCCATGGATTGCCAGCGCCGGGATGCCTTCCTTGTTCAGATGGTCTGCAAGGTTGTTGGCTCCGTGCTTGGTGCGCGTGAATACCAGCACCTGGAACCAGTTGTGCTCCTTGATGAGATGCGTGAGCAACACGCGCTTCTTCTCGCGATCCACCGGATACACCCGCTGCTCGATCAGCTCGGCGGTCGCATTGCGGCGCGCCACTTCGATCAGCACAGGATTGTTCAGCAGGCCGTCGGCCAATAGTTTGATCTCGTCGGAGAAGGTGGCGGAGAACAGCAGGTTCTGACGCTGCTTGGGCAGCACGGCGAGCACGCGCTTGATGTCACGGATGAAGCCCATGTCCAGCATGCGGTCGGCTTCGTCCAGCACCAGTATCTCGACGTGCGACAAATCGACCGTCTTCTGTTGCAGGTGATCGAGCAGGCGCCCCGGCGTCGCCACCAGAATGTCGACACGGCCATGTAATTGCTTGATCTGCGGATTGATGTTCACACCGCCGAACATCATCATCGATTTGAGCGGCAGGTGCTTGCCGTACAGGCGCACGCTTTCTTCCACCTGGGCGGCGAGTTCGCGTGTCGGAGTAAGCACCAACGCGCGGATGTGCGTCTTGCCGGAAACCGGCTTGCCCATCAGGCGCTGCAGCAATGGCAGCGTGAATCCGGCAGTCTTGCCGGTGCCGGTCTGTGCGCCGCCCATCAGGTCGCCGCCCTTCAGAATAACGGGGATAGCCTGCGCCTGGATGGGCGTGGGTTCGGTATAACCGCGCTCGGTAACGGCGCGAACGAGTTCTTCGGACAAGCCGAGAGATGAAAATGACATATATAACTTTCTTGTTACAAACGGCCTGTCGCCCATGAGGAGCGCCAGTCTGAGGCAGAATGAGGTGGGAACTGCGAACCGGGATCGGCGGCGACAACTAGACTGAAACGATATCGCGGCGCGCATTGTAGCATTTTATACTGCAGTTTAATTGCGGCTGTTCCCTGCCCGCATTATGATGATATGGTTTCCGGTATCGCAAGATTCCATTGCGTTAACCCTGAACCCCTTTTTCATTCAAGGAGAACGTCATGAAAATATCATTTGCAGTTGCAAAATGGCTCGCCATCGCGGCCACGGTCCTGTTCATCGCGGCCTGTTCCAGCACCACGAAAGTGGAAAGCAACCTCGGGATCAAAGGCGCTCCCGACTGGGTCAACGAGGGCAGCAGCGTCCTTAACGACAAGGATGGACGCCTGTTCCACGGAGTAGGTTCGGCTTCGCCGATGGGGGACATGTCGCTGCAAAAATCCGTGGCCGATGACCGGGCTCGCGCCGAAGTTGCGCGCGTTTTGTCATCCTACATGGACGTGGTTTCCAGCGACTACATGGATTCCGCAAAGTCGGGTGGCGCCAATGTGGCGGATGAATCGGTATCGCGCCAGATCAAGAACCTGAGCAAGGTCAACCTGACCGGCGCGAAGATCATCGGTTCCTGGCGCGACCCTAAGAGCAATATCATCTATTCCATCGCCGAACTGGACATGAAGCATGTCAAAGACACGCTGAGCGGCGTGCAGGAGATGGACTCCGATCTGAAACGCTATATCGAAACCCATGCGGACAATATTTTTGACCGCGTCGCCAAGGAGAAAAAATAATGAGCAGGTCCATGTTTTCAACAAAATCGGCTGTTGTAGTGTTGTTCCTGGCATTGTTTGCAAGCGGTTGCTCGACCGAGGTGCAACGGGTTGATGCAAGCAAGGCGATAGACCTCAGCGGCGCGTGGAATGACACGGACTCCCAGCTGGTGGCGGAAGAAATGATGAAAGACGTGCTGAACCGCGTCTGGATCGACGACTTCAACCGTGAACACAAGCGGCAACCTGCCGTGATCGTGGGTGAAGTTCGCAACCTCAGCAACGAGCACATCAACGTCAATACATTTGTTTCTGAATTGGAGCGCCACCTGATCAATTCGGGACGAGTGCAGTTTGTCGCATCATCCACCGAGCGGCAGGAAATCCGCGATGAGCGCAAAGACCAGGACCTGAATGCCAGCGAGGCCACGCGCAAAGCGATGGGCCAGGAGAAAGGCGCCGACTTCATGCTGAAAGGCACCATCAACACCATCATCGACGTCTCCGGCAAAACTCAACTGCGTTACTACCAGGTGGATCTGAACCTGATCAGCCTGGCAGATAACCGCCTGGTATGGATGGGACAGAAAAAGATCAAGAAACTGGTGGAGCGCAGCACGCTGACCTTCTAGTCCGGAAATGCTTCGGTTCCCGACTCCCGCCCTGCTCCTGCGCGGCAGGATGGAAAACCTGCCGCACTGCGGCAGGTTTTGTGTCTGGCTGGCCGCATGGACCTGCATCCTGGCCTTGAACGGATGTGCAACTTACAGCAACTCGTTCACGACCGTCGAACACCAGCTGGAAAAGCAGCAGTACGACGACGCCCTGAAGACGATCGACAAGCAGTCCAAGGACAAGAAGGATCATGTGCTGTATCTGCTCAACAAAGGCATGGTGCTGCGCATGAAGCGCGACTTTGTGGCGTCCAACGAATCCCTGGAGGCCGCCAAGCATGAGATGGAAAACCTGTATGCCGCCAGCGTCAGCCAGAACGCATTGTCCTTCGTGATCAACGATGCAACCGTCAGCTACGCCGGTGACGATTACGAGCAGGTACTGGTGCACCTGTACATGGCGCTCAATTATCTGGAACTGGGCCAGCCTTATGAAGCCCGGGTCGAGGCCCAGCAGATCGATATCAAGCTGCGCGAAATCGAGGAGAAGATACCCGGCAGCAAGTTCACCGAGGATGCCCTTTCGGAATATCTCTCCGGCCTGATCTATGACGAACTGGGTGAATGGAGCGATGCCATGATCTCCTACCGCAAGGCGTATGAAGCCTACAAGAAATACCAGGTCAATTTTTCCGTGCCCATGCCGACCATGCTCAAATTCGATCTGGTGCGGCTGGCGCAGCGGGAAGGCCTGACTGACGAGCTTGCCCGTTACGAAAAGGAATTCGGCATAACTCCCGCGAAAAGGAATACGGCCGACAGCAACCCCGAAGGCGAGCTGGTTTTTGTGCTGAACAGCGGCCTGGCACCCATCAAGCGGGAACGAGTCATCCGCACCTTCGCGCCTCCTCCTTCGACTATCGTGAGTGCGCGCAGACGGGCCGAGTACATGGAGCAGCCTACCCCACCAGTAATGGTCGACATCGCGCTGCCCTATTACGAATCGCGCCCCAACAGGGTGGCCGGCGCCCGTATCAGCGTTTCCGGCAGGCAGGCCGATACCCAAATGATGGAAAACATCGATGCCATCGCACGCGCCAGCCTGAATGCGCGCATGCCCGCCATCACGGCCCGCGCCATCGCACGCGCAGTTGCCAAGGGAACGATACAGGAGTCCGTGGACAGGGCAGGACAAAACAGGGATGACCCGGCGGTACAGCTGATCGGCTCATTGCTCGTACGGGTCGCCGCGATCGCGACCGAACGCGCCGACACCCGCAGCTGGCTGACATTGCCAGCCGACGTCCAGATGGCCCGGCTTCCCCTGCCGCCCGGGACTTATGACGTGACCGTCGAACTGCTCGGAAACAACGGTCAAGTGATAGAAACCAATGTGTTCCCGCAAGTCGCCATCCGCAAGGAACACAAGACTTACCTGAGCCAGCATACAATGCCATAACCATCACGTAATCAGGAGACGAAAATGAAACTCTCTACCTTTGCCGTATTTGCCGTGACCCTCTCTTTTCTTTCCGGATGTGCCAGCCAGCCGGCCGTACCCGACTGGGTATCCGGTGAAAGCGCCAAGTACAAGAACGATCAATACCTGATCGGCCGCGGGAGCGCCGATGCGCAAGAGGAAGCGAAGGATCGTGCCCGTGCCGATGTCGCCAAGGTATTTCAGGTTGCTGTAGTCGCAAACACTGACGATACGCAGCGTTCCAAATCCGACTCCTCCGGCGCGGTGCAATTCGAGGAACAAGCCTCGCGCCACATCAGCACGAGCACCGACCAGATCATCAGCGGCATCCAGATCGCGGACATGTGGAAAAACCCGGCCAACGGCAACGTTCATGTACTGGCGGTCCTGCCGCGCCTGCAAACGGCAACCAGCCTGCGCCAGCAAATCGGCGAACTCGATGATGCCACCCGCGACTATGTCGCTCAATCGCGCAAGGAAGACGACCTGTTCCTGAAAATTGCCGCTGCCAGCCACGCACTGGAAACGCAACTGGAACGCGACGGGTTGCAAAAGAATCTGCAGGTTGTGGATATCACCGGTCGCGGGGTTGAGCCGCAATGGAACAGCGACAAGCTCAAGGCCGATCTGGGGGATCTGCTGAAACGAGTCAGCATTGCACCACGTGTGGCGCCCGGTTCACCCGCGGGATTGGAGGAAATCGTGGCCGGGGCGTTGGCAAGAGCCGGTTTCATGCCGGATACCGGCGATCATCCCGCCTACGTGCTGCAAGCCCGCATGAATCTGAACGATCTGGGATTAATAGACGGTTGGTACTGGCAGCGCGGCAATCTGGAAATCACCCTGACCGAAACAGCCAATAACCGGGTACGCGGAACCAAGCAATGGAGTATCAAAGGCAACGCCCAGAATACGGCCGAAGCGGTTCAGCGCGCCATGGACCAAGCCGACGCCATTTTGAAACGCGAACTGGGCGATACGATCATCGGCATGGCAACTGCACGGCAAGAGTAGCTTTTACAGCTCCGATCAAACGTTGAACAGGAAATTCATCACGTCGCCGTCCTGCACGACGTAGTCTTTCCCTTCCACGCGCATCTTTCCCTTTTCTTTTGCGCCCGCTTCACCGCCACAGGCGATGAAGTCGGCGTAGGAAATGGTCTGCGCACGGATGAATCCCTTCTCGAAATCCGTGTGGATCACGCCCGCCGCCTGCGGCGCGGTGTCGCCCTTGTGGATGGTCCATGCGCGCACTTCCTTCACGCCGGCCGTGAAATAGGTCTGCAGGCCCAGCAGCTCGTAGCCGGTGCGGATCAGGCGATTCAAGCCGGGCTCGTCCAGGCCGAGGTCGGCGAGGAACTCCTTTTTGTCTGCCTCCTCCAAGTCGGCCAGTTCGGCTTCGATCTTCGCGCACAGCGCCACGACCGGCGCGCCTTCTTTCGCCGCGTGCTCGCGCAGGCGATCCAGATGCGGGTTATTCTCGAAGCCGTCTTCCAGCACGTTGCCGACATACATCGCGGGCTTGATGGTAAGCAGGCACAGCGGTTTGATGAGCTGCTTTTCTTCGTCGCTCAAACCGAATGTACGGGCCGGCTTGCCTTCGTTCAGGTGAGGCAGCAGCCGCTCCAGCACAGCCACCAGTTTCTGCGCATCCTTGTCGCCGGACTTGGCCTTCTTGCCGTCGCGCTGGATGGTACGCTCAACCACGGCCAGGTCGGCCAGCGCCAGTTCGGTGAGGATGACTTCGATGTCGGAGATCGGGTCGACCTTGCCGGCCACATGTACCACGTTGGGATCGTCGAAGCAGCGCACGACGTTGACGATGGCATCGGTCTCGCGGATGTTGGCAAGGAACTGGTTGCCCAAGCCTTCTCCCTTGGACGCACCAGCAACCAGGCCGGCGATGTCGACGAACTCGACGATGGCCGGCTGCATGCGTTGCGGATTGACGATCTTCGCCAGCTCGGCCATGCGCGGATCGGGCACCTCGACGATGCCGACGTTGGGCTCGATAGTGCAGAAAGGGTAATTTTCTGCAGCGATGCCCGCCTTGGTGAGCGCGTTGAACAGCGTGGATTTACCCACGTTAGGGAGGCCGACGATACCGCATTTCAAACTCATGATTGTTTCCTCTTAAACAGGATACGGGATTCGGGATACGGGATACAGTCGGCACGGCGCACCGCTTGCTGTATCCCGTATCCTGTATCCTGAATCCTAATTGCTATGCAATTTAAGCATCGCTGCTTCCATTTTTCCTTCGATGACCGGCGCCGCGACATCCAGTGCGCGTTTCAGCGCTTCATCGATCAAGACCTGCTCTTCCTTGCGCGGCGCGTTAAGCACGTAATTCACCACTTCCGAGCGCTCGCCGGGGTGACCGATGCCGATGCGCAGGCGCCAGAAATCCTTGGTACCGAGATGCGCGATGATATCTTTCAGGCCGTTGTGTCCGCCATGCCCGCCGCCCAGCTTGAGCTTCGCGCTGCCCGGAGGCAGGTCGAGCTCGTCATGCACGACCAGTATCTGGTCCGGCAATATCTTGTAAAACAGCGCCAGCGCGACCACTGCCCGCCCGCTTACATTCATGAAAGTCTGCGGCTTGAGCAGACTGGTTTCATGCCCATGCACAGTGGCACGTGCAACCAGGCCGTGAAACTTGTTGTCGGATTTGAAATTGGCGCCGTGCATGCGCGCAAGTTCATCCACCCACCAGAACCCAGCGTTATGGCGTGTGGCTTCGTATTCCCTGCCGGGGTTGCCCAGCCCGACGATCAGCTTGATTGGTTCGCTCATAATGAAAAAACCCGCCATGCACCGTTAGATCGCATGGCGGGTCGTACAGTTTGCAGATTACTTCTTGGCGTCTGCTGCGGGCTTCGCTGCGGCAGCTGCAGGAGCAGCGGCCGCTGTTGCGGCGGCAGATGCAGCTTCGGAAGCAGCGGCTTCAGCGGCAGCCTCGACATGTCCGCGCGGTACCTGCACCGTCGCCACGGCATCGCTGGCGTGGTGGTGACCCGAAACCTCGACGCCCTTGGGCAGCTTGATGTCGGAGACGTGGATGGAGTGACCCAGATCCAGAGCGGCCAGATCCACTTCGATCGCCGCGGGCAGATCGGCCGGCAAGCAGGTGATTTCCAGGTCGTTCAATACGTGACTGATGATGCCGCCGCCGGTCTTCACGCCCGGGGCGATGTCCGCGTTGATGAAGTGCAACGGCACCTTCATGTGGATCTTCTTCTTCGCATCGACGCGCTGGAAGTCGATATGCAACACTTGCTGGCGGAACGGGTGCATCTGGAAGTCACGCAGGAGAACGGACTGCTTCTTGCCGTCCAGATCCAGCGACAGGATCGATGCGTGGAACGCTTCGTTGCGCAGTGCGTAATACAATGTATTGTGATCGAGTTCGATCATGGATGCCTCGCCTGTGCCATAAACGATGCCAGGGACGCGATTCGTCTTGCGCAGACGGCGGCTCGCACCCGTTCCTTGCGCTTTGCGTGTTGTTGCTGCGATTTCGATAGCCATTTTACTTCTCCACTTCTAGTGAAGCTCTCCGCGACCAGAGGGCTTCGGGTTGCGCGATGACCAACATGGCCATCGCAAATTCTCAGTCCATGAACAGCGAACTGACCGACTCTTCCGCATTGATTCGACGCATGGTTTCAGCCATCAGTTCGGCCACGCTCAGCTGGCGGATGCGTTTGCAGTTGCGCGCTTCTTCGCGCAGCGGGATGGTGTCGGTCACCACCAGCTCGTCGATCGCGGATTTTTCCAGACGTTCGATCGCCGGACCGGACAGCACCGGATGGGTACAGTAGGCGATCACCCGCTCGGCGCCCTTTTCTTTCAAGGCATTGGCCGCTTCGCACAAGGTGTTTGCCGTATCCACCATGTCGTCCATGATGATGCAGGTGCGCCCGGCAACGTCGCCGATGATGTTCATCACCTTGGCTACATTGGGCTTCGGACGGCGCTTGTCGATGATCGCCAGGTCCGATTCCAGGCGCTTCGCCAGCGCACGGGCACGCACCACACCGCCCACATCGGGCGAAACCACCACCAGGTTCTGGAAGTTCTGCTTCCATACATCCGACAGCAGGATAGGCGCGGCATAGATATTGTCCACCGGGATATCGAAGAAACCCTGGATCTGGTCGGAGTGCAAGTCCATGGTCAGCAGGCGGTCGACGCCGACGCCGACCAGCATGTCCGCCACCACCTTGGCGGTGATCGCCACGCGCGCGGAGCGCGGACGGCGGTCCTGGCGGGCATAGCCGAAATACGGCAATGCCGCGGTAATACGGGCTGCCGAGGCGCGCTTCAGCGCATCCACCATCACCATCACTTCCATCAGGCTGTCGTTGGTCGGCACGGAAGTGGACTGCAGCACGAACACGTCCTTGCCGCGCACATGCTCGAGGATCTCGACCATCACTTCGCCGTCGGAGAAACGGCCCACCGTGGCGCGACCGAGATGGATGTGCAGATGCTTCGCCACGTCTTGCGCGAGCTTGGGATTGGCATTGCCGGTGAAGACCATCATGTCGCCGGACATGAGTACCTCGCAAATTTAAAATGGGCGCGAACGCCCATCATGACTTCATTGAAGAATCTGGCTGGGGAGGTAGGGATCGAACCTACGAATGTCGGAATCAAAATCCGATGCCTTACCACTTGGCGACTCCCCAATTAACTGCTCAGAAGCCGTTTAAACCACTGCTTGCGCTACGTTTTAAACAGCCTCTGTCACAACAAAATCTTTCAGCGGATGCTGCTGCAAACCCCGCGCGACAAATCCGCGCATATTCGACGGCAACCGCTGCAATACCGCTTGTGCTTCCGCTTCCGTATCGAATTCGGCAAATACGCAGGCGCCGGAACCTGTCATCAGTGCCGGGCCGAATTGCGCCAGCCAGGCCAGATGTTCGCCAACCACCGGATACAGCTTACAAGCCACTGCCTGCAGATCGTTTTTCAGCCCGTTCCGGGCCCCCGCTCGAAAATCCAACCCCTTCGGAAGGGCGCGCATTGTCATCGAAATCGTATTTCGTGTCAATTCGGGATGAGTGAATATCTGCGCCGTGGGCACTTGCACGGGGGGGCACAACACGACGTACCACGCGTCAGGCAGGGAACAGGGCTGCAATTGCTCGCCCACCCCCTCGGCAAAGGCATTCTCGCCAAAAATGAACACCGGCACATCCGCCCCCAGCGCCAATCCGAGCTGCATCAGCCTCTGGCGCGACAAACCCAGCTGCCACAGCCGGTTCAAGACCAGCAAGGTGGTTGCCGCATCCGAACTCCCGCCGCCCAGGCCTCCGCCCATCGGAATGCGTTTTTCCAGTTCGATATCCACGCCCAGCCTGCAGCCGGTCTCTTGTTGCAGCAGCCGCGCGGCACGCACGCAAAGATCCTGCTCCGAAGGCACACCTTCGAGCGCATTGATGCGGTGCACTTCGCCATCCGTGCGCAACGTGAAATTCAGGGTGTCACTCAGGTCGATGAAGCGGAACAGGGTTTGCAGCAAGTGATAGCCGTCGGCACGGCGCCCGACCACGTGCAGGAACAGATTGAGTTTGGCGGGCGCCGCGCAGGTAAGTCTGTTCACTGCGCTTCCCACTCGTCGATCAGCAACAACACCTCCGTGCCGTCCCGCTGCAGCTTCAGCCGCAGCGGCAACGCATCCGGTCCCAGCGCCGCGTAGCGCGAATAGCTGATTTCCCATCCCTGCTGGTGCAGCCTCCCCACCTGCCCGTTAGCATCCCGCTCCAGGCTGGATTCGCCATCCGGTGCAGGCAGGGCGGTGACCCAGTAACGCAGGCCCGAGAGCGGCAATTGCCATCCCAGCGCCTGCTGCATCAGGGTCTCCATATCCTGCGCGGTGTAATGTTTGCCGGAGGTGTCCAGCGTGACCCCGTTCATGTCGCGGTGTATGCGCGCCATCGTCTGTCCCAGCGGGGCAAGCAGCAGGATTTCATCCTCGTCAGCACGGTGCACCCAACGCATTCCGGCGCTGTCATGCAAATCGCCCTGCTTGACAGCGACACGCCCGTTGAATGCAAACGGCGCATCCGGCAGCGCAGGCCGTTGCACTGCAACAGGTGCAGTCGCGCAGCCCGCAAGCAGGATCACAAGCAACAGGAGGAAATGACGCATATCTTACGGGAGGAAGCGTTTCATCACCGCTTTGAGTGCTTCGTTGTCCGGGTTGGCCTTTGCACTGTCCTCCCATACCTTGCGCGCGCCCTCCTTGTCGCCGCGCTTCCACAGAACTTCGCCCAGATGCGCGGCAATTTCGGGATCAGGATCGGCCTTATACGCCTTATTCAAGTATTCGACGCTCTTGTCCAGGTTGCCCAGCAGGTATTGCCCCCATCCCATGCTGTCGATGATGGCGGCATCGTCCGGCGCGAGCTGGTAGGCCTTTTCCACCAGCTTGATCGCTTCCGGGATGCGCTGATTGCGATCCAGCAGGCTGTAGCCAAGCGCGTTGTAAGCATGTGCATTGTCCGGCGCGACCTTCATCAGCTTGCGGATGAGCTGCTCGAACAACTCCTCCTTGTTCAGCTTGTCGGCCGCCATTGCCGTCTGGTAAAGCAAGTCCGGATTCTCAGGAAATTTTTCCAGGCCTTTCGTCAGCACCTGATAGCTGGCTTCGTATTGCTTGTCCTCACGCAGCAGCTGCGCGTCGATCATGATCAATTGCACGCGTTGCTGATCGGTCTTCGGTTCTGCATGCTGCAAAGCCTCGCGCGCCTCGCCCAGTTTGCCCGCCTTGTCCAGCAGTGCGACTTCGCGCAAGCGGGCAGCGTAGCTGTATTCGCCGTCCTGAACCTGCCGGTACTGTTCGAGCGCCTCCGCATCGTTCTGTCTCACTTCGTTCAGCTGCGCAAGGTAGTAATGCACTGTGCTTTGATCCTTGCCGCCCTTGCCCAGGGCTTGCCGCAACTCCTGCTCGGCCTGTGCGTAATCACCCATCTGCATGGAAATGAGGGCAACAGCAAAGGCCAGATCCGGACTGTCCGGCTGGTCTTTCAGCAAGTGCTGGAACTCGTCGCGTGCGGCGGCAAACTGCTTCTGGCTCAGCAAGGCTCGCGCGTAGTACAGCCGCAGCTCCTTGTTATCCGGATGCGCGGCCAGGAATTTCTTCAGCAGTTCCAGCCCCCTCGGCGGATCGACATTCAGATACAACTCCGCCTCGAACACGGCGGCCGCATCCCAGTCCGGGCGCAATGTCACTGCCCTGTGTATCTCGGTCAGCGCGAGATCGTTCTTGCCTGCAGCGGCCGCTGCCTGAGCGACGGCCCAGTGACCTTCCGCCACGTCAGGATAGGGATGGGTCACCTCGATCAGCCAGTCCAGGGCGGCAGTCTTGTCCGGCACGCGTGCGACCAAAGGATATATGCCGGTAAACGTGCGTCCCGCATTGGCGGGGTCGGACTGCAGCACCTCCGCCAGAACCGGGCTCGCTTCCTGCAGCTTGCCACCGCTCAACAACAGCGAGAGCAGCATCTGCCTGGCGAGCGGCGAAGAGGGCTCCAGGTCCTGCCATAATTTGAATGCCTCGACTGCTGTGTCGTACTGGCGCGCCTCGTACGCCAATTGCGCGGCACGTCTCGCCACGCGGGGATCGCGTGTCGTCTTGGCCAGATCCAGGTAAGCCTGTGCCGCCAACTCCGGCTGGTTGCGCTGCGCGGCGATATCGCCCAGCAGGAATTCATACAGCAGGTGGTCGGTCAGGGGCACCTTGGGCAAGTCCGGCTTGGGCGCCTCGACGATCTGTTCCAGATTCGCCTTGCCGGTCGGCTCGGGCGTGCTGTCGACCTGCCGTTGCGGCGCGTGCGCACAGGCCGCCAACAGGGGAATGCAGGCGAACAGGTAATAACGTATCGAGAAGTTCATCATGTCGGCTTGTTTCTGGGCGGGGCTATATATTAGCTGAACTCCGCCCCCATCGGGCAATGCCTTACGCGGGGGCGCACGGCTGAATATCCTTGATGTGTCCTTCTTCGGCGAACACCGGGAACAGCAGCGGCAGCAGCAACAGCGTGAACAGTGTGGCAGAGACGATGCCTCCCACGATCACCACGGCAAACGGGCGCTGGGTTTCGGAACCGATCCCGTGCGACAGCGCGGCGGGCATCAGGCCGATACCGGCCATCAACGCCGTCATCAGGATGGGACGCAAACGCGCCACGGCCCCTTCCATCACACTTTCGACCAGCGACAGACCGTTGCGCATCCCTTCGATGAATTGCTCCACCATGATGACGCCATTCTGCACCGAGATTCCGGCCACGGCGATGAAGCCGACCGCAGCGGAAACCGACAGATGCAGTCCGGCAAGCCCGAGGCCGGCCAAGCCGCCGATCAGCGTGAACGGTACCATCAGGATCACCAGCAATGCCTTGCGCATGGATTTGAACGCCCAGAACAGCAACACGAATATCATCAGTACGGACAGGGGAACGATCACTTTCAGGCGCTTGAGCGCGCGTTGCTGGTTCTCGAACTGGCCGCCCCAGGTCATCGAGTAACCCGGCGGCAACACCACTTGCTGGTTCACCTTCTCCATCGCCTCGGCGACAAAACTGCCCTGATCCCGCCCGAGCAGGTTGGCCTTCACTGCGACGACGCGGCCGCCCGCTTCGCGCCCGACGCGCGCAGCGCCCTGGCGCACTTCGATATCGGCGATGGAACCGAGCGGTATCGTTCCTCCGGTCGGCAGCACGATAGGCAGATTGGGTACGTCATCGACCGCGTCACGGTCAGGGTAATCCAGCCTCAATGTCACATCGAAGCGGCGGTCGCCCTCGTAAAACACATTGGCCGCGTTGCCCCCGAACGCAGTCTGGATGGTCGCGTTCACATCGTTGATATTCAGCCCGTAGCGCGACATGCGGATACGGCTGAGCGTGATATTGAGCTCGGTCTGCCCGCCCACCTTGATCGCAGCGACATCCGCCGCACCGCGTATGCTGCTCAGGATGTCCGCGACCTGCGTGGACTTGTCTTCGAGTATCTCAAGGTCGGGGCCGAATATCTTGATCGCGATTTCGCCCTTCACACCGGACAGCGCCTCTTCCACGTTATCCTGGATGACTTGCGAGAAATTGGTCGGCACGCCCGGGATGCTGTGTATCTGCTTCGTCATGTCGGCGATCAGCGCTTCCTTGTCGGCAAAACGCCAGGTGTCGTGCGGCTTGAGGTCGGCCATTATTTCCAGGTTGTTGGGTCCTTTCGGGTCGGTGCCGTCATCCGGACGGCCGACCTGTGTGGTGACATTATTGACCTCGGGATAGGACCTGAGGATGGCACGCACCTGGCGCTCGACTTCCTTGGTCTTGTCCAGCGCGGTCGCTGGCGGCAGACTGATCGTCAACCAGATATTGCCCTCATCCAGCTTGGGCAGGAACTCGCTGCCGAGCAGGGGCGAACCGGCCAAAGCCACGGCCAGCATGCCGATCGCGGCAATTACGATGGCCTTGCGCCGCGTCTCGGCCCACACCAGCAGGCGGCGATAGCGCTGTTGCAGGTGATGCATCCAGTTGCTGTGCTTTTCGGCAAGATCCTTGTTCTTCACCGCATAGCACAGCAAAGTCGGCACCAGCGTCAGCGTCAGCAGGATCGCACCGAGCAACGCGAACGTCAGGGTGAACGCCATCGGCGAGAATATCTTCCCCTCGACGCGCTGGAAGGTAAAGATCGGCACAAAGGCCAGGATGATGATCAGTTTGGCGAACAGGATGGGGCGGCCCAGTTCTATCCCGGTCTGTTTGATCAGGTGGATGCGCCACCCGTACGTATGATGCTGCGCCAGGTCATCCGCTTTGGCCAGGGCAAGCCTCACCATCAGCGCCTCGACCAGCACGACCGCACTATCGATGATGATGCCGAAGTCGACTGCACCCAGCGAAATCAGGTTGGCGGAAACGCCGCGCGCGTCCATCAGTATGAAGGCGAACAGCATCGCCAGCGGAATGATGATCGCCACGCTCAACGCCGCATACCAGTTGCGCAGGAACAGGATCAGTATGGCGACCACCAGAACCGCCCCGACGATCAGGTTTTCGGTGACGGTATGGACCGTATGACGTACCAGGTCTGTGCGGTCGTAATACGGGACGATCTTCACGCCGGGGGGCAGCTTTTGCGAGAGCTGGTCGAGCCGCTGCTTGAGCGCCTCGACCACCTTGCTGGCGTTCTGCCCCTTGGTCATCAGCACGATGCCCTGCACGATGTTGTCGTAATCGTTGAAGGCGACGATACCCGAGCGCGGGCGGTAGCCGATGGCCACTTCGCCGACATCGCTCACCAATACCGTTTTGCCGTCCTTTGCGGTGACCACGACACGCGCGATATCCTCAATGCTTTTGAACAGTCCGATGCTGCGCAACACCAGCGCCTCATCGCCGCGCTGGATGACGCCGCCGCCGGTATTGCTGCTGTTCGCGCTGATCGCCTGCGACACCTGGTCGATGCTCACACCGTATTTGCGCAGCAGGAAGGGATTGATGCGAACCTGATATTCCTTGACCGTTCCGCCAAAGCTGTTCACGTCGGCCACGCCGGGCACCTGGCGTATTGCGGGGCGCAATACCCAATCCTGCAATGCCCGCACCTCGTTGAGCGACATGCCGGCCGGCGCATCCAGCACATAGCGGTACACCTCGCCGACGGCATTGGTCAGCGGGGCCAGGCCGGGCTGCAGGCCCGGCGGCAAGGTGACGTTCTGCAGATGCTCCATCACCTGCTGCCGGGCAAAATAATCGTCGGTATTGTCGGCAAAGGTGAGTGTCACGACAGACAGGCCGGTGATGGAAACGGAGCGCAATTGCGTCATGCGCGGAACGCCGCTCATCTCGCGCTCGATAGGCAGGGTGATGCTGCGCTCGACCTCTTCCGGCGCCTGACCCGGCGATTGGGTGACGATCTGCACCTGCACATCCTGCACATCGGGGAACGCCTCGATCGGCATGTCCTGCACGGCACGCCAGCCGACGATCACCAGCACCGCCGCTGCCGCCAGCACGAACACCCGTTGCTGCAGCGCAAAGGAAAGTAGTTTGTCTAACATGTCGTCACTGACAGAGCGCGATCAGTCATTGCCAGACAATTCGGAATTCAGCAGCAAAGCCCCGGTAGTGACCACCCGTTCGCCGGGCTGCAGCCCTTCCTTCACATAGCTGTATTCGTGACTTTGCAGGCCGAGCTCGATGCGACGGCGCTGCAACACACCGGGCGATTGCTCCACAAACACGAAGCTGTGCAGTCCCTGTGAGAACAGGGCGGTATTGGGAATGCGCGGAATGTTATGGCGGCTGTCTGCCACGGGCGTGGCTCTTGCGAACATTTCCGGCTTGAGACGGTGCGAACTGTTGTCGATTTCGGCGCGCACCTGGATACGGCGGGTAACCGGATCCAGCGCCTCTGCAATAACCGTGATCTTCCCCTTGAAAGTCTCTTCGGGGTAGGCATCCACCTCCACCGACACCGGCTGCCCCACCCTCACCTTGTCCAGGTAGAGCTCGGGCAAGTCGATCAGCGCCCACAGCCTTTTCGAATCGGTAATGACGAAGAGCGGATTGGCCGCATCGGTACGGACCTCGCTGCCCAGGTTCACCTGGCGTTCGCTTACCGTCCCGCCGATGGGCGCGCGCAGAATGAACTTTCCGTCCGTGATCGACGCCGTGCTTTGCAGATTACGCAACCGCGCTTCGGTGCGCTGCGCCTCTGCCTCGGCCTGATGAAAGTCGGCTTCGGCCGATTCCTTATCCTTGAGCGAGATACCATTCACTTTCAATAATGCGCCGGCTCGCTCATTCGCCTGACGTTTGCGTTCGAGGTCCGCCTTTGCCTTCACATCATCCGAAGTGGCCTGGGCATAGTCGGGGGCGTCCAGTACGAGCAGTTCATCGCCCGCCCTGATCTCGCTTCCCGCGTCAGCCGCGATCTTCAGCACGCGCCCCCCAATCGGGGAAAACACGCGCGCGGTCCGGTTGTCATCGTAAGCGAGGCGCGCATTCAGTGAATCGACCATGGGCTCCGGATAGCTCTCCACCGGCCTGATCTGCAGAAATGCAAGCTGAGGCGCATTCTCCGCGAAGCGTATCGTGTCTTTTGAAGTATGTGCAACAGCCTTCTCTACACCGGATTCCGGCTTGGACGGCGCCTGGAATTTCTGCCAGCCGATGTAGCCAACTGCAACCAGTATCACCACCGCCAATCCCGCCATGATTTTCTTCAACTGACCGCTCACTCTGGTTTCGTCCCCGCCGTATCTTTCGTTTCGCGATTCCACCAACCGCCGCCCAGCGCCTGGAACAGTGCAGCCGTGTCCCCAAGCCGGTTGGTCTGCGCCTGCACCAGATTGATGTTTGCCAGCTGTTCGTTCTGCTGCACGACCAGCAAGGTCTGAAAATCCACCGCCCCGGCCTCGTACTGCTTTTGCGTCAGATCGCCCATCTTGCCCGCCGCCTGCGCCGCGGTCGCAGCTGCTTTCAACGCCTGAGCATCGGATTGGATGACATACAGCGCATCGGCCACGTTCTGCAATGCGGCCATCACCACACTGCGGTACTGGGCACCGGCAAGGTTCAGCCCCTGTTGCGCAGCGCGCGATTTGGCGCGCAGCGTTCCGCCGTCGAAAATGGTCTGCGCGACATTGCCCGTCAGGTCAAAGAAGCCGCCGCCGCTCTTGAACATCCAGCTCGGCGACGAAGCCATCCCCCCAATCGCGCCGGTGATGGCGAACTGCGGCAGCGTATTGGCGATAGCCACGCCGTATTGGGCGCTGGCGTAATGCAGCTGCGCTTCCGCAATGCGCACGTCGGGGCGCTGTTCCACCAGCCTGGAGGGCAGGCTCAGCGGCAGCTTCTGCGGCAGATGCAGCGAATCCAGCGTAAACGTTTCGTCGATATCCTGATCCGGCGTATTGCCGGCCAGTACGCGCAACAGGTCCCGTGTCTTCTCCAGTTGTTGCTGCAACGGAACCAGCGCCTGCTGGGCAAGTGCACAAGTCAGCTCCTGCTGTGTCACGTCCATCTCCGAGACATAACCGAGCTTGAGCTGGTTGCGCACGATTTCCAGCGCCTGCTGGTCCAGGCTGACGATCTTGAGCTGCGCCGCGATCTGGGCGCGCAATGAAGCTTCCTGGATGGCAGCCGCAACCACATTGGATGCAAGCGTGATATAGGTTGCCTCCAGTTGCATCTGCTGCATCTCGACCTGGGCCTGTGCCGACTCCACCATCCGTCGGTTCATGCCGAACACGTCCGGTACATAGCCGACAGTGACTTGCGCGACATGGAAATTGTAGTAAGCCGGGCCGTTGTATATCGGCCCCGCAGGGTTGGAATAAGTCTGGATGACCGTACCGTTACCTTGGATGCCGGGCGAGTTACCGCCCATGTTGCCCGCGAGCTTGTTGCGCGAAGGCGAATAGCTCGCTCCGACCGTGGGATAGAAAAATCCCTGCTGTGCGGCCGTGTACTCCTCCGCCTGTCGCAAGGCAGCCTGAGCTGCCTCGATATCCGGATTGGCTTTAAAGGCGCGCTTGATCAGCGCATCGATCTGGGGCGACTGGAACAGGGTCCACCAATCGGCAGGAATATCCTGGGCTGGAACGAATTTCTGCGTTTCGCCAAGCGGCACCGGTGCCGTCGCAGTATCCTGCGTCACGGCAGGAGCGCCATAACTCGCTGCCGCGGGCGCGGCGGGATGTTTGAAATCCGGGCCCGCCGCGCAACCGCACAAGGCAGCCAACAGACAAAACGACACTGAATTTTTCGGCGACACCTTCAAACTGACCACCCTTAAGACAAACCGGAATTGCATACAAAAAGCGAAGCCCCGAAGACGCGCGATTCTAACCGAGTTTTAGCGAACATCTCGATGTATTCCCTGAATTTCCGGTTATATAAAAATTTACATTTGCCGGACGCATTGAACACAACCACCGTTCAAAGTTCCAGATGGAAGCGAAGTGCATAAACGTCTATCGGCCCGCGATCGGCATTGTAGGCAGGGTTCTGGATGCGCTGGTAGTCCGCGGTCAACCAGTAATCCTTGCCAAGACTCAAACTGTAAAAGCCTTCAACAATATCTTCCGGCCGGTAATTCAATTTGCCGTCGCCAATGAAAAACGAGATGCCGCCTGCCTCAAGAAACCGGCGACGGTCCGCCGATATGGCGTTGCGCATCAGCGATAGACCGACCGTATCGCCGTGTCGCTGCCATTGATCGCCCTTGACCAGGAAGCCACTGGAAAACGAAGCGTCCGCTTCGGTAAAGGCATAGGTCTCCGTACGTCCGTCCGCTTTCATGGTGCGCATGAAGAACCCCGTGCTGTCGCTGACCTCCTGCTCGATATTGATGCCGAGCCCGTACTTGGTCTTGACGCCATTGCGCACCGCATAGAGCGCATCCGGTCCGGTATACGAACCCGGATGGGTATTGAGCCATGCCAGCGCATCGCTGAAGCTGGCCAGATTGGCGCGATCCCGCCATCCCAGCAACCGCACCGCGCCGGGGCGGCCATGCAGCGTATGCGCATGTTCGACTTCGAACTGGTCTCCGTAGTGGCTGCCGATCGCGTAGTCGAGCGGCAATCCATTCGGGGTCTCCGGCCCCGTCATGCGGCCGTAGCGCAGTACCCAGTCATCCCGATACCATTCGCCGGCGAAGCCCCAGCCGAAACCGCGCGCGTCGGCCGCATAATCATAAGCCGCATAGGTCATGTTCCCCCAGTTCATGAACTGGGTGCGCGGATCCTTGGCGTAGATGTTCGGATCGAAGACGTCCAGCGTCGAAAAATTCCCGACCGTCAGCACAAAGCGATTCTTGTCATGCCAACCCGCCATCTGGTTGAGGTCGGATTCGACATGCTCGGCACCGCCGCCATTGTTCCAGGTCTGGCGGAGAAAAAGCTTCTGCCTGTAAAGGGTGGGGTTGGGCCCGGCGGCGCGGGTGATCTCGCCATTGGTGAAGCCCGCAAGGCCGATCAGGTTGCCGGAAAACGGCATCCCCTGAAAGACTTCCGGAGTGAAATAGACTTCGCCGTCTTTCCAGGGGCGAAACCCCAGAAAGGCATCCACGGAAAACGTGTACATCGTCTCGGCATTCGAGTTCAGGCTGTTCGGCCCGGAATAGGCCGCCGGGTAGGCAGGATGTCTCTGCCAGTTGTATGTCGACTGCACCCTTGCGGTCGTATCTTCGACATCGGATGTGTCTGCCTGGCACCAGGACGACAGGGCAGACGCAAACAATACAAGTGCGAGCCCGAACGGGGAGAAAGCCACACCCGGGCAACCAGGTAATCTAAAACGCAAAGCCCTTCTCCTTCTTGTCACGACAGAGACCAAAAGCAGGAATGTTCTTCAAGACATATCACCGTTGGCCTGAGCACAAACAGCGTTACGTGGCAGTCAGGAAAAGGGTAGGACCGTTGATCGGCCAATGATGCCGCCCCCCGCGCCCAGCGAGTTAAAGGCAGCGAACTGCGCGATAGCGTACCGAATACTCCCCGCTTTGCCGTCAGATGAACCACCACTCACTTCTCGATCGAGTACCCGCAAATGGCGCCCGGAAAATAAACCCGCGGATTCTGCATTCAGTTCATGTGAATGTAAAGTGACATTTCGATGACCTCGAATGGGGGGATTGAGGCTCCGCGACCCGCTGTTTTGGTGCGATTCCGGATATTGGGTTATATTCCGCCAATACGCACGAAAAACAATACCGCGACCGCAATGAATCCACCCGTCACCCTTTCGGCACAAAACCTGGTGCGCCACCGCGACCATCGTCTGGTGGTGGACAACGTGTCGCTGGAACTGAGACGGGGTGAGGTGCTTGGTCTGCTGGGACACAACGGTGCAGGCAAAAGCACGACTTTGCAGATGCTCACTGGCGCGTTGCCGCCGCAAAGCGGGCAGATTCAGGTATGCGGCTTCGATCTGCTGCATCAACCCCTGCAGGCAAAAGCCTGCATCGGGTTCCTGCCGGAACACCCTCCGCTGTATCGCGACATGCGCGTCGACGACTTTCTGCTGTTCGCCGCACGCCTGCACCGCATACCGTCGGCAAAACTTGCCGCGGCGCTGGAACTGTCCAAACAACGCTGTGGCTTGCAGGAATACGGAAAAAAGATCATCGGCACACTGTCGAAAGGCTACCAGCAGCGTGTAGGCATCGCCCAGGCGATCATCCACAATCCCGCGGTGGTGGTGCTGGACGAGCCCACCGTCGGCCTCGACCCGGCGCAGATCCGCGACATTCGCACGCTCATCCGCGAACTCGGGAACGGCAGCAGCGTGATTCTTTCCACGCACTTGCTGAACGAAGTGGAAAGCATCTGCGACCGCGTGATCATTCTGCAAAAAGGCCGCCTGATCTACAGCGGCAGCAGTGCGGAGATGCTCACGAACGGCAATATGGAAGAGGCATTCCTGCTGATCACCGAGCAGTCATCTCCAGAAACCACCCGATGAAACGACGTCTCGCCATGACTGCCACCCCCACCCCGCCCCTGATGGAACTGCCAGCCATTCGGCTTTCCCCCCAACACGGTGCGCGAATGCGACGGGTCCGGGAGGGAGGGATGGCGACTGTTCCCGCAATCGGCTGCTACGCAGTGACGTGTCACAGTCGCTACCCGAAAGCGGGCAAGTCGAAGGTTATCCCCCGACCGGAAAGGGAACAACCGATGCCTCGCGATCTTCAATTCTTCGAGGCTGCTGCTACATGATCCGCATCATCGCAAAGAAGGAATTCCGCAGCCTGGTCTCCGCACCATCCACTTGGTGGATGCTGGCGCCGATGCAGTTCCTGTTCGCATGGTTCTACTTCGGGCGCATTGACGATTACCTGCAGGTGCAGGCGCAACTGACCCAGCTCGACAACGCGCCGGGCGCGACCATAGCCATAGTCTCGCCCGTGTGCAGCGTGCTGGCGCTGATGCTGATGATGCTGATCCCGCTGTACACCATGCGCCTCATCGCGGAGGAACGCCGCAATCGGACATGGGTGCTGCTGCTCACCGCCCCCGTCTCTGCCGCCCATATCGTGCTCGGGAAATTCATCGGCCTGATGCTGCTGATCGCGCTTATCGTGGCGTGCTGCGCCACAATGCTGTTCACGCTGCTGCTCGGCACGCATGCCGACGTCGGACTCATGCTCGCCAATATTCTGGGCATGCTGCTCCTCGCCGCCAGCTATGCCGCGCTCGGCCTGTACTTTTCGGCCTTGAACAGGCAGCCCGTCATCGCCGCCGCCAGCGCGCTGGGCGTATCGTTTGCCCTGTGGCTGATCGAATTGACCGCCAGCGACACCCGCGGATTTCTGCGCGCGATCTCGCCGAACTCGCACTTCCAGACACTGAACGCGGGTATGGTCAGCAGCGCCGACCTGATCTATTTTGCGCTATTCATCGTCACACTGCTGTGGCTGACGATACGCCGACTGAACGACGAACGGTGCCGCGCATCATGAAGCGCGTGCTGCCCACCCTCAAACGAATCGTTTCCCTGCTGCTGGTACTGGCCGCCGCGGGCGCGCTGTTCCAGCTGGCCGCAAGCCATCCTGCGCAGTGGGACGTCACGCAGAACGCGCTCAACAGCCTGGAACCCGGCAGCGTGGATGCACTGGCACTGTTGAAAGGTCCGGTGAAGATCACGGTGTATGCCACACAGCAGGACGCACGATTTGGCGACATACGCAAATTCATCAGCGAATTCGTTGCGCTGTACCAACGCTACAAACCCGACATTTCGCTGACCTTCGTCGATCCCGTCAAGGAACCGGAAGCAATGCGAAAAGCCTCCATCAAGGGTAACGGCGAAATGGTGGTTGAGTTCGCAGGACGCAACGAGCACCTCACCACGCTGAACGAGCAGACGCTTTCGAGCGCCCTGCTGAGCCTGGCCCACGACAAGGACCAGACGCTGGCGTATCTGGGCGGCCACGGCGAGCGCAAGCTGGAGGGCATCGCCAACGACGATCTTGGCGATTTCGGCGCCCGCCTGAAGCAGCTCGGTTACAGCGCCGTCAGCCTCAATCTCGCATTGGCACAGGATATACCTGCCAACACCAGCGTATTGGTCATCACCCAACCGCAAATAAGATTGATGCCGGGCGAAGTCGGCAAGCTGCTGCGTTACATCGATGACGGCGGGAACCTGTTGTGGCTGGCCGACGCCGGACCGCTCCGCGGCCTCGAACCACTGGCCGAGAAGCTGGGCATATCGTTCATGCCGGGTATCGTGATCGATCCCGCCGCGCAGGAGATGAACGCGCCACTGGACTGGACGCTGGGCACGGGTTACCCGCCGCATGCAATCACGCGCAACTTCGACCTGATCACGGCATTCCCGGATGCGCGGGCGATCAGCGTCGACCAGAAAGATGGCTGGCAAACCCACACGCTGGTCGAGGGGGCGCAGCGCGGCTGGGTCAGCGATCACGGGATCGGCAAACATATCGACAAGGATCGCGACATCCCGGGCCCTTTCAGCCTGGCAGTCACGCTGCAGCGCAGCGTGAATGACCGGGAACAGCGCATTATCGTGGTCGGTGCCGGAAGCTTCCTTGCCAACGTCTATTCCGGCAATGGCGGCAACCTCGATCTGGGCATCAACATGGTGAACTGGCTCGCAAAGGAAGAACGCCTCATCACCGTGCAGCCTCACGCCGCGAAAGACGGCAAGATCACCCTGAGCAAAAACCAGCTGACGACCATCAGCGTAAGCTTTCTGGTTTTGCTCCCGCTGCTGCTCGTCGCCGTGGGCACACTGCAGTGGTGGCGCAGAAAACACTGAGCGATGCCTGAACTTCCTGAGGTCGAAACCACCCTGCGGGGCATAGCGCCGCATCTCAACCAACGGCGCGTCGCCGATGTCGTCATCCGAAATCCGAAATTGCGCTGGCCCGTTTCAGAGGACCTCCCGAAACTGCTGCGCGGGCATGTGATACTCGGTTTGCGGCGACGCGCCAAATATCTGCTCATTGAATTCGAGCATGGCACGCTCATCCTGCATCTGGGCATGAGCGGCAGCCTGCGCATCCTGCCGCTCGGCATGCCGGCCGGAAAACACGACCATTTCGATCTGGTGCTGGATGACGGGCAGTTGCTGCGCCTTCGCGATCCTCGCCGCTTCGGCGCTGTGCTATGGCACACAGGTGATACCGCACGACATCCCCTGCTGGCGGCGCTCGGGCCTGAGCCGCTGGAACCAGATTTCAGCGGGGAATATCTCCACATTGCCACCCGTTCGCGCGGCGCAGCGATCAAAATGGCGATCATGGACAACCATCTGGTTGTCGGCGTGGGCAACATCTACGCCAATGAATCCCTGTTCCGCGCCGGCATCCGCCCGCAACTGGCCGCCGACAAGCTCTCCTTGCCGCGCTGCCGGCGCCTGGCGCAGAACATAAAGGAAGTCTTGCTTGAGGCCATCACGCAAGGGGGCAGCACATTGCGCGATTTCGTGCACAGCGACGGCAGCAGCGGCTATTTCCAGCAGAGTTATTTCGTTTATGGCCGCACGGGCGACCCCTGCCGCGTATGCGGCACCGCCATCAAACAAATCAGGCAGGGACAACGCTCGTCTTTCTATTGCCCGGTCTGCCAGCGCTGAATCACGTCACCCCGTGCTGCGCCAGATAAGCCGCCATCTTCTTGTCCGAGTAGGTAATGTGTTCCAGCAACCAGTCCTTGATCGACTGCAGGACCAGCAGCTCGCGCCCCTCATTGAATTGCGCCTTGAAGTGCTGCAACTGGTTCAGCAGCTGCGCATGCTCCGCCTCATGCGCTTCCCGCCCGGGGTAATGGCAATTCGCCATATACCGGCTTTCCGTATCAAAATGGTGCTGGGTCGCCACCTGCAACTCGTCGAACATCAGCAGGATCGTCTCCGGCGAGTCGTCGCGCTTCAGCGCGTCGTTCAGCCGATTCACCATGTACACCAGATTGCCGTGCTGTTCGTCGATCTCCTCGACTCCGACCAAATGGCTGTCATCGATCTTGAACCATATTGAATCGTTCCTGGGCGAGGCCTTCGCGTTGTAAAAAGTATAGGTATTCTTGCCTATGCGTTTGCTTTCATACATCGCCTGGTCGGCCGCCGTCATCAGATTATCCATCGCGCTGCCGTTCTCCGGATAGATGCTGATCCCCACGCTCGCCCCCACGTTGCACTCGCTTCCATCCGCGAGAACCAGGCCTTGGGCAAACGCCTGAACAACCTTCTCGGCAACCCCCCTCGCCTGTTGCGGGTCATCCAGATTGCCCAGGATGACGGCGAATTCGTCTCCGCCGAAGCGCGCCACCGTGTCGACTTCGCGCACGCAGGCCAGAAACCGTTGCGCCGCCATCTTCAGCACGCTGTCCCCGGCTTCATGCCCGTACTTGTCATTGACAGCCTTGAATCCATCCAGATCGGCGAACAGCAAGGCCACAGACTTGCCATCGCGCTTGGCCTGCGACATGGCTTGCGACAACCGGTCGAACAGCAACGCACGATTGGGCAGGCCGGTCAGCCTGTCGTGATAGGCCATGAAGCTGATCATCTTTTCTGCCTGCTTGCGCTCGGTGATGTCCTGAATGGTACCGATGGTGAATGCGGGCTCGCCTTTTTCGTCGCGTACCAGTTTCACCTGTGCGATCCCCCACAGCACGCTGCCATCCTTGTGAAGATAGCGCTTCTCGATCTTGTAGTCCGGCATCTCGCCCGCGATCATCTTCTTCAGCATCGAATCGCTGGGTTCGAAATCGTCGGGATGGGTCAACTGCTGCCAGCTCAGGTGCCGCGACAATACTTCTTCCTGGCTGTAACCGAACAATTTGCACCACGCTTCGTTGACTTCGATGAACTCCCCGGTCAGCGAATTACGCACCAAGGGAAGGGAGGTGAGTTCGAATATCGTTCGGAAACGCTTCTCCCCTTCCAGTCTCAATCCATCGGCAATGATCCGCTGATTCAGTATTGCAGTCCTGGCCTCCGCCAACACCCGGCGGCGCCATTGCCAGAACCACGCACCGATCAGGCAGAAAACGAGCAGGACCATCGCACCGGCCATGCGCTCCATCCGGTTGACCAGCCGATACGCCTCGTCCTCGTCGACCTTTGAAACCAGCATCCACGGTGTCCCGCTGATCGCCGTGGCATATGCCAGCACGGATTTGCCGCGATAGTTCCGGGCATTCTCAAGCAGGCCCTGCTTGCCGCGCAGCGCGATGGCCGAGGCCTGCTGCGTATCCAGCGGCAACTTGAACGCCATGGGTGGTTCCGTGCGGTAGCGGAGTTGATCAAGAAAGAGAACTTGGTCGCCGTCTTTTCGAACAAGCTGTGTCTCCGCCGTCTTGTTTTCGTTCGGCCAGTAATGGATCAAGGGAAAGAGATACCGTGCGGGATCTTCCACCAGATAGATCGCACCAAAACAGGTCTCGCCAGCCGATAAGGGACTCATGAAGCCCAATCTGATGGAGCGATTTCCATCCTGATATGGATGCAGGTCTATGAACTTGTGTTGGCAGGAAGCCGCAGCAGCGCGCGCCTCCTTCCCACGTTCCTGTGCATCCGGCACAGGCTCCCCCGTATTCAGCAGCACGCTCCCCGACGCGTCGTACAAAACGACAGCCTCGTAATGAAGAAGGTTAAGGAACTCCCCGAAACGGTTGGCAATTTGCCTGCGCCTGGCATCGTCGCGCGTTCCGCCACGTATCCACGACTGCACTTCATGCAACAGGTCTGAATTCCCGGACAGCATTCCGGCATCAGTAAAATGGTCGTCCAGCCAATTGTCTATTTGGTTGGCCTTGAGCGTCCCCACTTCCGTGATACTGCGTTGCGCCTCAAGCCTGACGCCGTCGCGCATGTAAACGAACAACATATCGCCCGACAGCAAAGTGGCAAGTATGAACCCCGCGAAGACCAGTATCGGACCGGGGGCAAACCGCGGGGAATTTGAACTGCCGATTTGTGGTTCCATATATGCCGGATCTTGTTGTTTGTATTGAGCCACATCCTCCGTTGGCAACATTACACCTGTCCGGCGCGGAATTGAAGGTGACAGGCGCAAAAAAGCCCGCGTGAAGACGCGGGCTTCATAAAGCCGGCAACATCGCTACGCTTTTGCGGCCATCAACTTCTCGTACTTTGCCTGCAGTTGTTCCTTGGTTTCCACGTGTGCCGTGTCATGCGGGATGCAATCGACCGGGCAGACTTCCACGCATTGCGGCGTGTCGTAGTGGCCCACACACTCGGTGCATTTGTTCGGGTCGATAATATAGATGGTATCGCCCTGCGAGATGGCGCCATTCGGGCATTCCGGTTCGCATACATCGCAGTTGATACATTCGTCGGTGATGATCAGTGACATTATTACCCTCCTTAACGTAGATATTTTTCTTTCAATTTCGCCGCAACCAGCGGCGACACGAACTTGCCCACATCCCCTCCGAAGCGCGCGATCTCGCGCACGATACTTGCTGAAATGAAGGTATATTGTTCGGCCGGTGTCAGGAACAAGGTTTCGACATCGGGATGCAGCGTCCGGTTCATGCCCGCCATCTGGAACTCGTACTCAAAATCGGACACGGCGCGCAACCCGCGCAGGACCACCCGCGCGTTCTGCGATTTCACATAGCTCATCAGCAGACTGTCGAAGCCCTCGACCTTGACATTGCCGTAACCGGCAAACACCTCGCGCGCCATGGCCACCCGCTCGTCCAGCGTAAACAACGTCGCACTGCGGCTGGCCGCGATCGCCACCACCACTTCGCCAAACAGGCCCGCGGCTCGCCGCACAACATCCTCATGCCCACGCGTAATGGGATCGAAAGTCCCTGGATAAACCACTTTGATCATGCTTGTTTACGCTCTATCAGTTGGTAATGCACCGCCCCCGCCCTGGCCCGCTTCAGTTCTTGCCAAGCCGCATCCGGTTCGAATGGTGTTCCGCTTTCAAGGTAGACCACCCCGCCCGGCGCCAAGCTGTTTTCCAGCATGGGAAGTATCCGGGGCAGGAAATCGCTTTTAAAGGGAGGGTCAAGAAAGACCACGTCAAACAGCCCGTTTTCTTGCCGGGCGAATTTTAGCCCATCCTCGCAGCGCAAGGCTACATTGCTCAACCCTAATTTTTTGGCATTTGCCTGTAGCGACTGATATACGGCGCGGTTGCTTTCCACCATCAGCACCTGCTCCGCACCGCGCGAAGCGGCTTCAAACCCCAAAGCGCCACTACCCGCGAACAGATCCAGGCAACGCTTGCCGTACAGCGTTTGCCCGAGCCAGTTGAAAAGCGTTTCGCGCACCCGGTCGGGCGTGGGCCGCAACCCTTCGGCATCCGGAAATTCGATCAGGCGGCTGCGAAGGGTGCCGCCGATGATGCGAACCTTATTTATTTGACTTCTCCGCGTCCGGTGCTGCCGATTCCGTCCGTCCGGAGGTTGGTTGCGGGTTGCCTGCCGTTGGCGCACCGACAATCACCGTTGCCAGCGCGTCCGGGTCGATGCGGCGCTTGAACGCATCGTGTATCTGTTTGGCAGTGACTTTTTCCACTTTGGCGGTGAAGTCATCCAGATAGGTCAGTGGCAATTCGTAGAAGCCGATCACGCTGAGGTAGTCCAGTATCTTTTTATTGCTATCGATGCGCAGGGGAAATCCGCCGATGATGTTCTGCTTGGCAGCGCGCAGTTCCTTTTCGGTTACGCCTTTGTCGACAAACGCACGCAAGGTCTGGCGCACCAAGCGCAGCGATTCATCGGCCTGCTCTTTCTTGGTCTGCAAGCCGATCTGGAACGCGCCGGGCTGCTGCATCGGCATAAAGTAGCTATAGATGCTGTACGCCATACCGCGTTTCTCGCGTACCTCGTTCATCAGGCGCGAGACAAATCCCCCGCCCCCCAGAATGTAGTTGCCGACATACAGCGGAAAATAATCTTCATCGTTGCGCGCGATTCCCGGCGCCCCGATCAGGATATGACTCTGGCTGGCGGGATGCGGGATGCGCTGCTCGCTGGGCTGGATGCGTATCGTGACCGGAGCGATATGCGGATCGGCATCGCCCGCAGGCAAGCTGGCAGTCAGTTGCTGTGCAATGGTTTCCGCCTGCGCACGGGTAATATCCCCCATCAGGGCAACTACCGCATGTTTTGCGCTGTAGTGCGCGTGGTAGAAATTTTCAAGGTCAGCGCGCTGGATCTTATCTATGTCCGCAGTTTCGGTGCGCCATCCATACGGGTGCACGCCGAACACCGCTTTGGCAAACGCCTTGTCTGCGATGCTTTCCGGTTGTGTCTCGGACTCTTTCAGGGAGGCGATCAGGCGAGCCTTTTCGCGTTGCAGTATCGCGTCGGGAAACAGGGGTTGCTGCAGACAGCGCGCCAGGATATCCAGTGCCGCATCCCGCTCCGTCGCACTGCTCAAGGTGCGCAGGGTCAATCCGGCACGGTCGGGATCGAACTGGTCGCCCATTTGCGCGCCGATGTCTGCCAGTTTGCGTGCGATGTCATCTTCGCTCAGGCCTTGCGAACCCAGGTCGAGCATGCCGAATGTCATGTTCGCCACCCCCACTTTTCCGGCCGCATCGAAGCCGCTGCCGGCGGGGAAGCTCACTGCCACATCCAGCATCGGCAAACCGTGGTCTTCCACAAAATACACGCGGGCACCGCTCGCCGCCTGCCAATGCTGTATCTGCGGCGTAGCAAGCGCGGTGCTTGCCGCACCCAGAAGAATTGCGATAGAAAGGAATCTAAGGAGTCTAGTGAACATGGGAGGCTCCTCCGGTGTGCCTGGGTTTGTCCGACAGCGGTTGCGGATCAAGCGTTGCGACCGTCAGCTGGTCATCGTTGAATATCTCTCTTGCCACGTCCTGTACTTGCTGCGCCGTGACCGCCTGCAATTTCTGCAGCATCACGGGTATGTCCTTGTATGACAGCCCGTCGCTTTCCATCTGGCCGATCTGCATCGCCTGATAGAACACCGAATCGCGCTTGTAGACCTCGCCTGCCATCACCTGTGCCTTGACGCGCTGCAACTCGTCGGCGCTCACGCCATCGCGTACCAGCAATGCAAGCTGCTCGCGTATGGCATTCTCAACCTCGCCCACACTCTTGCCTTCCCGCGGCGTTCCTTCCAGCACGAACATACCCGGCCCCCGTGCCACGCTGTCATAGCCTGTACCCACATCCATTGCCACCTGCTGATCCCGCACCAGCGCTTTGTTCAATCGCGCCGAGCTGTTGCCATCCAGCACACCGGCCAGCATTTCCAGGGCGTACGGCTTCCAGTCCTTCTCGGCATCGCGCAAGGTCGGTGCATGGTAGGCCATGATGAGATACGGAAGTTCTGCCGGCGCCTTGACCACGATGCGCTGGATACCGAGTTGCGCCGCTTCGCCCACGGCTTTCCTCTGCGGCAATTTCACGGCGGGTATTCCGCCGTAGTATCGCTGAGCCAAAGCGAATACCTCGCTCGCCTTGACGTCGCCCGCAATCACCAGCGTCGCATTGTTGGGCGCATACCAGCTCTTGTACCAGCTCAAGGCATCCGTAGCGGTCATGTTCTGGATATCGATCATCCAACCGATCACCGGGTGATGGTAAGGGTGTTCAGAAAACGCCGTCGCCATCAGTTTCTCGTACATCAGCGAATGGGGATCATCGTCGGTGCGCCAACGGCGCTCTTCCATCACCACCTTGATCTCCTTGCTGAACTCCTTTTCGGCCATTTGCAGATTGTGCATGCGATCCGATTCGAGCTCCATCGCCAAAGCCAGTTTGGATTTATGCAGTTGCTGGAAGTAAGCCGTGTGATCGTAGCTGGTAAACGCGTTTTCGCGCCCGCCTGCCGCCGCGATGATCTTGGAGAACTGTCCAACAGGGACTTTCCTGGTCCCCTTGAACATCATGTGTTCCAGCACATGCGCCACGCCGGTGGTTCCGGTCTTCTCATCCATACTGCCGACGTGGTACCACACCTGCTGCACCAGCACCGGAGCACGGTGATCTTCCTTCACAATGACCTTGAGCCCGTTGCCCAAGGTCTTTTCGTACACTTCCGCCTGCGCAACGGACGAAATCTGAAGCAATAGCGCGACAACAATTAAACGGATTCTCATTTCCTTATCCCATGAATGCGCGATTGACATAAAATGAGCATGCATTATGCGACATTTCATCCAAACCCGAATACCCTTGCATGTTTAGTTTTCTGAAAAAGACTCCCGCGTCCGCCGAATCGACAAGCTGGCTGTCCAGGTTGACGGACGGCTTGGCGCGCACCGGTGGACAGCTCACCGCCCTGCTGGTTCCCGGCGGCAGGATAGACGAAGACCTCTACGAAGAGCTGGAAACCATTCTCATTACCGCCGATGTGGGCATGGATGCGACGCGTTCACTGTTGGCTGATGTGCGTCGTCATGTGAAGGAGGAGCGGCTGACTGAAGCCAGCGAATTGACGGAAGCGCTGGCGCATGCTCTGCTCAGGATGTTGCAGCCTCTGGCGCAATCCCTGGACACTAGCGCGCACAAACCTTTCGTCATCATGCTGTGCGGTGTCAACGGCGCGGGCAAGACCACCTCCATCGGCAAACTTGCGAAGCACTTCCAGAGCCAGGGAAAATCGGTGCTGCTGGCCGCGGGCGACACATTCCGCGCCGCGGCGCGCGAACAACTCATGGAATGGGGCAAGCGCAACAATGTCACCGTCGTCGCACAGCAGAGCGGCGATGCCGCCGCAGTGATCTACGACGCGGTACAGGCGGCACAGGCACGCGGCATCGACATCGTGCTGGCGGATACCGCCGGACGCCTGACCACGCAAGTGCACCTGATGGAAGAGATCAAGAAAGTGAAGCGCGTAATCGCCAAGGCTCTGCCCGATGCGCCGCATGAGATACTGCTGGTGCTGGACGCCAACACCGGACAGAATGCGCTGTCGCAAGTCAAGGCCTTCGACGACGCGCTGAATGTCACCGGCCTGGTGCTGACCAAACTGGATGGCACGGCCAAAGGCGGCGTCATCGCGGCCATCGCGAAGGCACACCCTATCCCGGTCCGATTCATCGGCGTGGGCGAAGGTCTGGATGATTTGAGGCCGTTCGTGGCCGAGGATTTTGTGGGCGCACTGCTTGGTCAGGGACGATGATCAAATTCAACCAGGTCTATAAGCGCTACCCCGGCGGGCACGAAGCGCTGAAAAATCTGAGCTTCGACGTGGCCGAGGGAGAGATGGTGTATCTGACCGGCCACTCGGGTGCCGGCAAGAGTACGTTGCTCAAGCTTATTGCCGCGATCGAGCGACCCAGCAGCGGTGGCGTGCTGGTCAAGGGACAGAACATCCGTTCCATCAAACCCGCAGCCATCCCGCATTTGCGCCGCAACATCGGGTTGATCTTCCAGGATCATAAATTGCTGTTCGACCGCAACGCCTTCGACAACGTGATGCTGCCCCTGCAGATCTGCGGCTTCGACCATCGCGAAAGCGCCAAACGAGTGCGTGCCGCACTGGACAAGGTCGGCCTCCTCGACCGGGAAAAAGCAAACCCTGTCGCGCTCTCCGGCGGCGAGCAGCAGCGCCTCTGCATCGCCCGCGCCATCGTGAACCGTCCCACCATCCTGCTGGCAGACGAGCCCACCGGCAATCTCGACACCGAATATTCGAACGAGATCATGAACATCTTCAAATCGTTCCATCAGATCGGCGTCACGCTGATCATCTCCACCCATGACGAGAGCATCCTGCTCCAGTTCCCCGCACGCGCTTTGCACCTCAAAAAAGGAGAGCTGCAAACATGAGCACGCTCAATGAACACCTGCGCGTGCTTCGCTTCACCCTGCGCCACATGTTGCTCACTCCGAATGCATCGCTGCTCAACATCCTCATCATCGGCATCGCGCTAAGCCTGCCGGTTGGCGGCTATGTGCTGTTAAAAAGCGTGCAGACACTTGGCGCCCAGGTCGCCGGGACGCCACAGATAAGCGTGTTCCTTGCTTCCGGTACCGGCGAAATCGATAAGATCGGAGATAAACTCAGGCAACATCCCGGCATCAAGCGCGTCGAGTTCGTGCCGCGTGACACTGCATTGAAAAAATTGCAGCAAAGTACAGGCCTGGCGGACGTGATCGGAGGACTGTCCCAAAACCCTTTGCCGGATGCATTTGTCATCTACCCAAAGGACGGCAACGCGGCAGCCCTGGAAACCTTGCGGGACGAATTGAAAACGTGGCAGCACTTCGAACATGTACAGCTTGACTCCGCCTGGGTGCACAAACTGGAAGCCCTGCTTGATTTCGGACGCATGGCGGTCGCCATTCTTGCGGCGTTGTTGAGCTTCGCGCTGATCGCCATCACCTTCAATACCATCCGCTTGCAGATACTCACGCGACGTGAAGAGATCGAGGTGGCAAAGCTCATCGGTGCGACCGATTCCTTCATCCGCCGCCCTTTCCTTTACTTTGGCCTCACTCAAGGATTGCTGGGCGGAATCACGGCCTGGCTGCTGGTTGCAGCCAGCCTGCAACTGCTCAACCACCAGATCGGCACATTGACCCAACTTTATGCCAGCAATTTCAGTCTGCAGCACCTCTCTCCAGTCGACAGCCTGACCCTGCTCGGATTCTCTGCTTATCTTGGATGGCTGGGAGCATGGTTCTCCGTGTCGCAGCACCTGTGGCAGATCGAGCCTCGTTGAGCGGAACAACCGGACTCCCGTCATGGAATAACAGGCCGCGCTGTTGAGCGCGGATCCCATTTGGATATCCGGCGCAAAATCAGGTATCTTCCCGAAGTTCAGGTATAGCACTCAAAACAAAATCAGCGAGCTTGCAAGGGGGAGAAGCATGGCATACATGGAATGGACGCGAGATCTGGAATCGGGAATTACGGTCATTGATACTCAGCACAAACGGATCATTGAGTTCATCAACGAGCTACACGATGCATGCCAGACCCAAAATGCCGACGAGACCAGTCACGTGATGGAAGGTCTGCTCAACTACACGGTCACACACTTTGAATTTGAAGAAGCACTTCAGGAAAGGGCCGGCTACCCCTACCTCAAAGCGCATCGTCGAATACATGAGATATTCATGAAGAAAGTCGCCGAAATCAGGACACGTTCCGCCAAGGGAGAAGACGTCGCGCCTGAGTTGTTGACCCTGCTGAAAGGCTGGTTGGCAAGTCACATCAAGGGTGAAGATCGTGACTATGTCGAGACTGTCAGAAAGATCACTGACAGCGATGATCAAGAGGTTTCAGGATGGCTGAACACCCTGTTGACAAGATTCGCCACCTGAACACGCGAAGCTACGTTGCGCCCGGCAGCAACTTTCGGACGCGGTCTTGCATCTAGCGCTTTAATTGAGAGATGTTCACGTAGACGGCTTCCCCAGAATTCGCCTGGGCAATCGGCCGGGCTGCATCGGCCAGTGTATTCTTCTCCAGCACGGCCATGAAGGCTGAGCGCCCCTCGTACAGCATCGACTTCAGGCGGCAAGTCGGGCTTATCACACAATTGTCCGTTTTGGGATTGAAGCATTCAAGCAGATCCATATCTGGCTCTGTTTTCCTGACCACATCGCTTAACCGAATGTCCTCAGCGGGACGCGCAAGTCTTATCCCGCCATTCTTGCCGCGGCTAGTAACAATGAATTCATGTATGCCGAGGTTGTGAACCACCTTAACCAGGTGATTGCGTGAAATATTGTAGTACTCGGTGATCTCGGTGATGGTGGCCGTGGCATCGGGCTTGGACGCAAGATACAAGAGAACACGTAACGAATAGTCTGTGTAAATAGTCAGTTTCACAATAGATTTCCCGGCAGATAAGTTTGCGCTTGACAAAGAATAACGCCGCCACATAAGATGTATTTGGAATACATTTTATGCGCTTTCGCGCTTAACTTTGCCTAAAGTGTTAAGAAAACGTTAAGAATGTATACCATTTTCGTTAATTGATGCAATTACTGTTTTGTTTATTAGAACAACGCAGGTTATCAAAAATCTAAAGGGAGAGAGATTATGAGCAGTTTGTATGAAAAAATCGGCGGTGAAGGTGCAGTCAATGCGGCGGTGGATATTTTCTATCGCAAAGTGCTGAAGGATGATCGTATCAAGCGCTTTTTTGACGGCGTTGACATGGACAAGCAAGCGTCCAAACAGAAAGCGTTCCTGACGATGGCCTTTGGCGGCCCGCACAATTACACCGGCGAAGACATGCGGAAGGGCCATGCGCATCTGGTCAAGCAAGGCCTGAACGACTCGCATTTCGACGCAGTCATGGAAAACCTGGGCGCCACCCTGATGGAGCTCAACGTTCCCGGCGAGCTCATTGCTCAAGCCGCGGCGATTGCGGAAAGTACGCGCAAAGACGTTCTCGGCAAATAATCAGTCATCACATCATGCCCAGCATCATTTATGGAGGGCAGTCATATCAGTGTAAAGAGCATGAATCCGTGCTCGACTGCATGACTGCCCATGATGTGACTATCCCGTCCTCATGTCGTGCTGGACTCTGCCAAACCTGTCTGATGCAGGCCGTCACAGGGAGAGTACCGGAGGTCGCACAAGTCGGTTTGAAACAGACGCTGGCAGCCCAAAATTACTTTCTGGCCTGCGCCTGCTATCCCGAAGAAGATATAGAGGTAAAACTTCCAAGCCTTGGCGTGGGAAAATATTCCGCCGTCGTTGTTGACATAAACCCGCTCAACGCCGATATCGTCTGTCTTGAGCTGAGTGTCGGCACTAAGCTGAACTACAAAGCGGGCCAGTTCATCAACCTGCACAAGGACACCATTACCGCGCGTTCCTATTCCCTGGCCAGCGTGCCTGAAATTGACGAGCATCTTCACTTGCATATCAGGAAACTTCCCAATGGACATGTCAGCCCATGGGTGCATCATGCGTTAAAAGTTGGGGATAGCGTCGATATTTCCGATGCCAACGGAAATTGCTTCTATATCGCTGACAATCCCGATCAAAACTTGCTGCTTATCGGAACCGGATCCGGGTTGGCGCCCCTATACGGAATCATTCGCGACGCGCTGATACAGGGGCACAGGGGAGCGATCAAGCTTTATCACGGCAGCAAAACTGCCGAATCCCTGTACATGTCCGAAGAATTGAAGTCTTTGGCAGTACGCTATCCCAATTTCGCATACACGCCTTGCGTATCAGGGCACAGCGTACCGCGGGGCTTTGCCTCAGGCAGAGCCCATGACGTCGCCATCAAGGAAAATCAGGATCTCGCCGGCTGGCGCATATTTTTGTGCGGCCATCCCGAGATGGTCGCAACCGGCAAAAAACTCGCATTCTTTGCCGGAGCCTCCATGCGAGATATTTACGCAGACCCTTTCATTAGCACGGCTAAGATTTAGTCGCGATATTCGTTGAAAGTTACTGCAAGACTTCCCCTTTTGGAAAACTTTCGATACTCTCCGCTCTTGGCGTTATGGCTGAAATCCGTACAGATTGAATTTGACTAGAAAGGTTGAAATATGAATTCCAAGACGCGTACTCTCGTTATTGCAGTTATTGCTTCGGTCATCCTGTGGTTGCTGGGCGGATTTGTATTTGGCAAGTCGATCGGGATGATGTTCGTGATCATCGGCATCACCCTTGTCGGACTGGCTGCGGGCAACATCATGAATTCTCCCGAGCCTGTGCAAAAGAAGGCCCCCTGAGCAATTCGTAGCGCGAACGACAAGCAAGAAGTACGGCTTCGCAACAAATAAAAGAGCCACATTCATCGGAATGTGGCTCTTTTATTTTGGCAAGAACGAATCTTCCCTGATTCTCCCGCTATTCAGACTGCTGCAAATGTTTGTTCAGCTCCGTCAGATCCTGAATGACATCGCGGGATGCGCGCGCATACTCATTCTTCAGCAATGCATTTGAACCTTCGCGATCGTTTTCCTGCGCCCTCTTCACCACAGAACCGGCCACAAAGTGAAAATTCGCATGATCGGCGCGCAATTTATGGAAGCCTTCATCGTTATGAAAATAATTCAATGCGGGTCCATGTATCCACTTGCCCAAAACACATTGGTCGTCGCGGCAAATGACCATGGGGTCCAATTGCTCTTTGGATGTTCCATCGAGATAGCTCTGCAATCGCCCCTTCCACTTCATATGCGCATCGATGCATTCGGTAATATTGACCTCGGAACGAATCGTCTCGCGGATTTTCGCCGCATTGCCGTCGTCGCTCCCGAATAATCTTGAAAAAAAGCCCATGCTTTATTCCTCCATACGTTGAGCGACAAATACTAACCATCTCGCAAGTAATGTTATAACCAAGCCAGGACAAACAAGTCAATGCAAATCTGACAGGCTTACGACATCAACGCCCTGCCACCATCATATGCTCGATCAGCACCGAGCCACACTGCCGCGAGCCCTGCACCAGCACATCATTGCCGACGGCGACGATATGTTTGTACATGTCCTTGAGGTTGCCGGCGATGGTGATCTCTTCAACCGGATATTGAATCTCGCCGTGCTCGACCCAGAAACCCGCCGCACCGCGGGAATAATCGCCGGTCACCGGATTGACGCCGTGGCCGAGCAATTCGGTGACCAGCAGCCCGCGCTGCATCCTGCGCAGCAGCCCGTTGAAATCCAGCTCTCCCGGCTGCACGATGAGGTTGTGCGTGCCTCCGGCATTGCCGGTGGTCTGCATACCGAGTTTGCGTGCGGAATAACTGCCGAGGAAGTAGCCGCGCAATACGCCGTCCTCCACCACGGCACGGCGGCGGGTGCGCACACCCTCGTCGTCGAAGACGCTGCTGGCGAGGCCGCGCTTGATATCCGGCACGTCTTCAATGCGGATATGCCCCGAGAAGACGGGTCTGTCCAATTGGTCGAGCAAGAAGGAGGATTTGCGGTACAAGCTGCCACCGCTCACCGCACCGACGAAATGGCCGAACAGGCCGCCTGCCACCGGTGCTTCAAACAAGACCGGACACTGCATGGTGTCCAGCTTGCGCGCGTTCAGACGACGCACTGTGCGTTCGGCGGCGATGCGGCCGATCTCTTCCACTTTCAATATCTCGCGCGCATCGCGTGCGGATCCGTACCAGTAATCGCGCTGCATACCGTCGCCTTTTCCCGCGATCACAGAGCAGCTGACGCTATGGCGCGAACTGGGATAACCGCCAATGAAACCCAGGCTGTTCGCCTGGATAAAGAGGCCTTCGCTGACGTTGACAGTCGCCCCCTCCGAATTGTTGATGCGCTTGTCGGTACGGAACGCAGCCTGTTCACATTCGCTCGCCAGCTCAATTGCCTGTTCGACACTCAATGTCCACGGGTAATACAGGTCGAGATCGGGGAACTCGGTAGCAAGCTGGTCTGCGTCGGGCAATCCGGCACACTCGTCTTCCGCAGTGTAGCGTGCGATGTTGAGTGCGGCATCTACCGTGTCATGCACTGCCTGCCGGGAAAAATCCGACGTGCTGGCATTTCCGCGTCTCTGGCCGATGTAGACGCTGATACTCATGCCCTTGTCGCGGTTGTATTCGATCGTCTCGACCTTCCCTTGCCGCACCGTGACAGTCTGCCCGAAGCCTTCCGAGACCTCGGCGGCACTGGCTGAGGCGCCCTTTTGGCGGGCATAGCGTACGATATCTGAAACGAGTTGTTGCAGGTTGTCAGAGGTATATGATGCGTTGGAAACGTTGGCGTTCATAAAAATTCGGGAGGCTGGTTCGTCTGGAGGCGCTATCATAGCAACATCCGTTGATTCTTACCGACCCCATGAACACGCGCCAACAACACAACGACGAGCTGGAAGAAGAACTGCCTCCCAGCAAGACCAAGATCAAGAAGCAGATGCTCGAATTGCAGGACCTCGGCAAGACGCTGACCGGACAGCCCAAAGAGAAGCTGCTCGAACTGAGCTTGCCGGAAAACCTTCTGGAAGCAATCATCGAATACAAACGCATGACCAAGTTCGGTGCGCTGAACCGCCAATTGCAATACATAGGCAGGCTGATGCGGGATGTGGAACCTGCCCCCATACTTGCCAGGCTGGATGCCTGGAACGGTGTATCGCGGCAACATACCGCATGGCTGCACCAGGTCGAACACTGGCGCGACCGCCTGCTGGAGCAACCTGATGCCCTCACCGAACTGCTGGCAGCATACCCGAATGCCGATGCCCAGCATCTGCGTGCGCTGATCCGTAACGCACAAAAGGAAAAGGAGGCCTTGAAGCCTCCCAAGAGCTATCGCGAACTCTTTCAGGTACTGCGGGACATCATTCCCGAACCGGCATAAATCCGGTCAGGCAACGCACGGACCGTTACGCACTCTTGAGCATGTGCGGGTGCTTCTCCTCGACGATCTTATCCAGGCACTGCATCACGGAGATGCTCGCCTCCTCGGCAGAGTTCATGGCGTCGAGAATCTTGTCCTGGATAGTCACGTCGTTTTCCCATTTCTGATCCATTAGACCGACGGCCATGTGCACGGAATCGTGTACCTTTGCGTGCGGGGCAAGCAGTTGCCTGAACGTCGGCATTTCGCCGAAAACCGCCTTTCCGGCCCCCTCGTACCATTTGCCGAGACGGCAGTCGTTATGATCGACTTCCACCGCTTTCCTGAATTCGTCATTGCCCCTGTTGCCGATCAAGACATAGGATCGCTGTTTGTAAACAACATGATCGACCTTGACCAGTGACGCAAAACTGAGGTCCTGTGCATAACGCGCACCGTTCAGGGTTGTAACCGCCGACTCGTAAAAGTGGCCGAACTTTTGTTCCAACTGCCCGATGACTCCTTGCGACGAATTGGCGATCTCTCGCATCTCTTCCGAATCGACCAGCATCTTGGCGGCCTCGCCCTGCAACATCTGCATGATGCGCCCGATGGATTCGGACGCGTTCTTGGTGTTCTCCGCCAGTTTTCTCACCTCGTCCGCCACCACTGCGAAACCGCGCCCGGCCTCGCCCGCCCGAGCCGCTTCGATGGCCGCGTTCAAAGCCAGCAGGTTGGTCTGGTCGGCGATGGAGTTAATCAGGCCGACCGCCTTGTTGATCTCGGAGCTTCGCGCATTCAGCTCAGTGATCGATTTGTTGGCGTGGTTCACCCGTTCCACGATGCCGGACAAGCGCCGCACCACATCGCTCACCGACGTGCGGCTCTCATCCGCATCCTCGCGATTACGCCTTGAAAGCTTCGCGAGTTGCTCCATGTTGTCGGTGATCACGCGCAAGTCCTGCTGGCTGGACACCAGGTTCTTCAGCAGATTGTTGGTATTGAGTTCATGCGCCTGCGACAGCAGCCTTGAACGCATCGCGCCCAGCTTTTGCTCTGCCATTCCTTCCAGCAGGACGTTCTGGTTCTCCAGTCCTTTCTTGAATCCGCCGCGCAGGCCCACATGCACCGACTCTCGGTAGAACTTGCCGTCCAGGTTGGACCGGAAACTGGTCTCCTGTTCGCGGAAAAAGGTATTCAGCTGGTCCAGCATATCATTGACGCTCCAGCACAACAGACTCAGTTCATCACGATTTTCTGCAATGCCGGTCACACGGCTGTTGAACTTGCCTTGGGCAACTTCGTCAACCACAGCCTTTAGTTTCGCCACCGGCGCCATCCATTTTCGAACCAGAAACTGCCCCCAAGCCGAAACTGCAAAGCTGATCACCAGAAAAGCAGCCATGAACATATCCACGCCATGCAAGGCGAAACTGGTCAGGATGATCGCCAGCGTACCGGCGGAAAACGACCACAACAGCAGGGAAAATTTAAATTGCAAGGACGAGTTCATCATAGCTGAGTCCTTTCTCGTTCAGAATGTCCGTCAATATCTTGTTGGAGGCGGCGATCGCATTCGCGGCGCCTGCTTTCCTTTCGGCCTCCAGCATGGCTGCATACACTGTGCTCGCGGTCTGCACTCCGCTCTGTTTCGGTTTTCGGCGCACGGAAAAATACCCTGTGATGTTTCCTGCAGGATCGAAAGTCGGCGTGACATTGGTGAAAACCCAATAAAAACTGCCGTCCTTGGCCATGTTCTTGACATAGGCAAAGCACTCTTCGCGATTCTGTATCTTGTCCCACAGCAGCTTGAATACGGCGCGCGGCATGTCCGGATGGCGGATGATGTTGTGTTGCGAGCCGAGAAGCTCCGGTTCGGTATAACCGGAAAACTCGATGAAGATACGGTTGCAGTATGTGATGATCCCCTTCGTATTGGTCATGGAGACGATGAAATCGTCTTCACGCATGACCCTCTCGACCGAGGTCGGTGTGATATGTCTTTTCATTGCTCCCCCAACTCTGTTATTTTTCTGTTATTTTTATACGTGCTTAATGTTTATTATCGGCACATGTTCAGACTACCTTAGCCAGCCTCGCAATCCAAGCGTCTCAATTCTTACTTTAGACCAAAAAAATGACCTCAGTCCTCCCCGGCATCACCCTGGAAACAGGAACCGACCCGAAACACTGCATCATCTGGCTGCACGGGCTGGGTGCGGATGGAGAGGATTTCGTCCCCATCGCCGAAGAACTCGAACTCCCGGTCGCGGTGCGCTACATTTTCCCGCATGCCCCTATGCGACCTGTGACTATTAACGGCGGTTATGTGATGCGCGCGTGGTATGACATCGTAGCTGGCGCTGCTTCGGCTGAAATATCCGCCAACATCGGCAGGCATGAAGACTCAGCCGGAATTCGCGCCTCGCAGGCCGAGATCGAGAAATTGATCGCACAGGAAAGACAACGCGGCATTGCGGCAAAAGACATCTTCCTGGCGGGATTCTCGCAGGGAGGCGCAGTCGTACTGCATACCGGGCTCAGGCACAAGGAAAGGCTGGGCGGGATACTGGCGCTCTCCACTTACCTGCCGCTACCCAGAACACTGCAGTCGGAAGCATGCGAATCCGCCAGACATACTCCGATCTTCATGGCACATGGCCGGGACGACGCGGTGATCCCCTACGATTTCGGGCGCGCTTCAGCGGAGGAATTGCGGCGGCAGGGCTATGCGCTGGAATGGCACAGTTACGATATGCCGCACTCGGTCTGCCCCGAGGAGATACGCGATATCGGCTTATGGCTGACGCGCCGGCTGTCCGAATGACAGCCTATTCGGCGGCAGCGTCCTGTTCTTGTTCCATGCGCCGGAAGCGCGCGAGGTCGTAGTCGTCGCCGGTCTCAACCAGCGACAGGGGCAGCAACAGGTAGCCCTTTCCACCCAGCTCCATCTTCAGGCTGCGATGCGGTGAAAATGTATCCGGCTTCATCAGCAGCCAGGCTTCCCCGCTGGTATCGGCAGGCCTGTTCAGGTATATCGCAATCTGCACTTCATCGTCGAGAGTATGGACACGGTCGGACAACGACACCCCTGAAATCTGCGTGCTCAATACCTCCACGCCGATATGCAGATTGTTCTTGTCATCGCGACTCAGTCTTCGCACGATGCCTGCCCCCCAGTGCGGAACGTTTTCCGGTTTGCTACCGATCAGCGAACCGATCTTGATCCCGTCCGCACGGGCGAGGGGAACCACGCTGCGAAACCCCGTGGCACTGATATCCTCCACGTCCCAGATATCACCCGCATCGGAACTGAAATTCAGGCCCAGATCGGTCTTTTCAAGCATCTTGAAGAAGCCGTTTGCCACTTTCAGGTTGACGTTGATCTTGCGGCGCGGATTGCGGCGTGTCGGAGGCGGCTGGGTCAGGTTCGCGATCAGGCGGTGCAATATCTCCCGCACCATGTCGGCCTCGTAGTTCGCACCGTTGAAATGGACATAGTCGGGCAAGATACCCTTGTCCAGAATCTTGGCCAGCTCATTGAACTTCGCCATGGCATCGCCCACGACCAGAAACCGCAACGCGGGATGCAATGTGGCATCCGCGGCGATGCGCATAGGCGGCGTGGGCTGCGAAAGATCGAACACGAGTACGCCATTGGCATTGTATTGGTCATACACCGTCAGGCCGTCACTCGCATAGGCGACCAAACGCTCGGTAATATGCTCCTGCAAAGGACTCAGCACGCCCGCGCTCACCCCATACCAGGTCAGCAAAGCGGTAAATTCCTGGGTCACGGAAGTGTTGCCCGATACTCCCGCATACAAAGGCACCGCATCGTTCCGATAGCCGTTCATCTCGGCGTGGCCATAGAACTCGGACAGGTGCTGCCAAAGCACGGACTCGACCAGTGCGTAACGTGCCACCGCCATCTTCAAGCGCCCGGTCAAAGCCGCGATACCGCGCGCATTCAGGATGGCCAATTCCGGTTTGACACCTGAAGCGCCACGTTCGCCGTTGCGGAAACGGGTCAGCACGCCATGATGAGCGATTTCACTCTGGGTATAGAATTCGTTGAGCACCATCCAGAGACGGTTTTCCTGGAATTTCGACAGGGGCTGGACCGTGAAGTAGTCGCGCAACAGCTTGCGCACAAACTGCTGAGCCGTTTCGTCGAACATGCGCAGCACGGCGTACTCATGATCCAGGCGAAATTCGTCGGCCAATTCTACGACGGTTTCGATCCAGCCCGTCAATTCCTGCACTGCGTTCAGCGCGTCGTTCTTAGGGATGTCCTCAAGCACTTGCTGCGCCGACTTTATATCCGCCAGAGGGTGGTCCGATTTCTTGCCGAAAATGCCCAACATCTCGTCTCCCAGCGCCTGTGCACTTTGTATAGGTCATAATATAAGCATAAATCGGCAATCATGACTATATGCCTGACGGCCTATAAACCCATATATCCACAATGCTTCCGCTGCTACATTACGAAATCTCGTTCCCGCCAGTCACGCAGGCATTGCGCTCGCCCAATGGACTGCTTGCGGCAGGCGGTGACCTTTCCGCGGCGCGCCTGATAGAAGCCTATCGTCACGGCATTTTCCCGTGGTTCAGCGAAGGCGAGCCCATTCTGTGGTGGAGCCCTGATCCGCGCATGGTGCTATTCCCCGGAGAATTCAAGCTCTCGCACTCCTTGCGCAAGACCCTGCGCAAGGGCAGCCATGAGGTCCGCATGGACACGGCCTTCGAGCAGGTCATGCGCGCGTGCGCCGCCCCCAGGGAAGGTGCCCGCGGCACGTGGATACACGAAGAGATGGTCGATGCCTATTGCGAGTTGCACCGCTTGGGCTATGCGCATTCCATAGAGACATGGATGGGAGGACAGCTGGCGGGTGGACTCTACGGGATCGCCCTGGGCAGGATGTTCTATGGCGAATCCATGTTCAGCCAAAAGACAGACGCGTCCAAGATCGCTCTCGCCCATCTCGCCGCGCAGCTCAAGAGGTGGGAGTTCGGCATGATCGACTGCCAGATGAATACGCCCCATCTGGCGTCGCTGGGCGCCCGCGAGATTCCACGCAAGGAATTTATCGCTCGCCTGCAGGAATTGATAAACTATGCACCTGTATCCGCCTGGCGTTTTGACGACGACCTATTCACATGAGCCTGCTCAAGGACATTCAGCTTTCTGCATTGCATCTCTACCTGACCGCGCCCTATCCGTGCAGTTACCTGGAGGGGCTGGAAGCGCGTTCGCAAGTGGCGACCCCCAGCTTCCTGATCACTTCGCCGATCTATTCGGAGCTGGTGCGCCACGGCTTCCGCCGCAGCGGCACCTTCACCTATCGCCCGCGATGCGACACCTGCCATCAATGCGTGCCGGTACGCGTGGTGGTCGATGATTTCAGGCCCACGCGCTCGCAACGCCGCAGCCGCAAACACCACAGCGGCTTGAACGTCACGCTGCATGCCCTGAAGGACAAGGCCGAGTATTTCGAACTCTATCGCCGCTACCAGGAGGCGCGCCACCGCGACGGCGGCATGGACGACGACAGCCCCGAGCAATACCGCAACTTCCTGCTGCAAAGCCACGTCGACACCCTGCTGGTGGAGTTTCGTGAAAACGATGTGTTGCGCATGGTCAGCGTGATCGATGTACTGCAGGACGGCTTGTCCGCGGTCTATACCTTCTACGATCCGGATATTCCGCATTCGAGCTTCGGCACATTCAACGTGCTGTGGCAGATCGAGCTGTGCCGCAAGTTGCAGCTGCCCTACCTCTATCTCGGTTACTGGATAGCGGACAGCCGCAAAATGGCCTACAAGGCCAAATTCCAGCCGCTGCAGGGTCTGCAGGACGGCGTGTGGCAGGGCATCCTGCAAAAAGAGCCCTCATGAGGAACCGCATCGCGGCCTTCATCGCCGGGCTGGTGCTTCTGCCGCCCTTGGCAATCTCTCTCGCAGGACAGGGATGGGACGACCCCGCCCCTGTCGCCGGCGCAGTTTGGCTGCCCGCATTGTCCGGTATGCTCACCGTCATCGTATTCGGCATTCTGCTCGACACGCTCGCCTTTCACCGCGCCGGCCACAGCCTGTTGCGTTCGCAACGCGGCTACCTGCTCTGGAACGGAGTAGCGGGGACAGCCACTTGCATGCTGCTCGCCTATCTGAACCTCTTTGCAGGCGCGTGGTTCACCCCGGCCGACTCGGATGCTGCAGCACTGCTGCTCGCCGCCCTATGCGGCACAGCGTTGCTGCCGGCCGTATTGATCACGCGCCTGTGGCTTGCCGGTTTGCCCGGACTGGTTCGATTGAGCACGCGCAGATTCGCGCTGACCGCGTTGCCTGCAGCAGCGGCTTCAGCGCTTCTATTGCTCGCCGCGCTGACCGGGCTGACAGCCGGAACGATCTGGGCAGACCATCTGAGCTGGTTGTTCTGGGCATCCCCGCTGCTGTTGCTGGTCTCACTGCAATTGCTGTGGCATGAGAGCACTATCTTCTCCGGCCTCGCGCAGGGCGATTGGAGCCGCGTATTGCTCGGCGCAGCCTCCGGCATCGCGGTCGGCGGCATTGCACTGGCGGTGTACCGCGTGAGCGGGGGAGCGATCTATCTTGTTGCGGGCACCGGGAAACTGATCGCCGGTCTCGCGCTGTTCGGCTTGCTCTGCCTGCAGGTCAGCGATGTCGTTGCAGAGAATTGGCGCGGCAAGAAACGCGCCGAAATCTCCAAGAAAAAACCCTTCCCCATCCCGATCGTCACCAGGAAAGACCAGTAGATGTTCCAATTGCTCCGCCCCGCCCTGTTCGCACTCGACCCCGAGACCGCCCACCATGCCACGCTCGACGCGCTGAGAACGGCGCATTGCCTGGGCACGCTGCCATTCGTCGTCAAGCGCCCCGCCGATGATCCGCGCACGGTGATGGGATTGAACTTCCCGAACCCGGTCGGGCTGGCGGCAGGGCTGGACAAGAACGGCGGCTATATCGACCCGCTCGCCGCACTCGGCTTCGGCTTCATCGAGATCGGCACAGTGACCCCGCGCCCGCAGCCCGGCAATCCCAAGCCGCGTCTGTTCCGGTTACCGCAGGCGCAGGGCATCATCAACCGCATGGGCTTCAACAACGACGGTGTGGATGCGCTCGTCGAGAACGTGAAGCGCGCGAAATTCAATGGCATCCTCGGCATCAACATCGGCAAGAACGCCGACACACCCATCGAGAAAGCGGCGGACGATTATCTGATCGGCCTGCGCAAGGTTTACGCATATGCCAGCTACGTCGCCATCAACATCTCGTCGCCCAACACCAAGAACCTGCGCCAGCTGCAAGGTGGCGACGAACTCGATGCGCTGCTCGCGCAGTTGAAGGCCGAGCAGGAGAAACTGGCGCAACAGCATGGCAAGTACGTACCGCTGGCCGTGAAGATCGCCCCCGATCTGGATTCGGAGCAGATCAGGCAGATCGCCTCATTGCTGGTCAAACACCGCATCGACGGCGTGATCGCCACCAACACCACGTTGTCGCGCGCAGGGGTGGAGAACCTGCCGCATGGCAACGAGGCCGGCGGACTGAGTGGGGCGCCGGTGCGTGAGAAATCCACCGCCGTCATCCGCCAGCTCGCTGCCGAACTTCAAGGTGCGCTGCCCATCATCGGCGTGGGCGGGATCCTGAAGGGTACCGATGCGCTGGAGAAGATACAGGCGGGTGCGGCGCTGGTGCAGTTTTACAGCGGCATGATCTACCGCGGCTGGGAACTGGTGGCGGAAAGTGCGGCTGCAATCAGGCAGCACAAATAGCCTTCCCTGCGAATTTGACAATGGCCGACATCGTCAACCTTGACTCTGCCCGTCGCAGACACCGCCAATCCAGGGCCGATGGCATCACGCTATGTCAATCCGGGTTCCATAAATGGCAGGCCATGGCGGGGCAGCGCTTTGACGTGAAGCAGGGCAGACTCGTCACCACTGAACGCTGCACTCGCTGCAACATGGAGCGCACCAAACTGACTTGAACGATTCAACTCGGCAATAAACCTCATGTTGCACCACCCGTAGTCGGTACGGAATTAAATAGCCGCCAAACTTGTAGCCTTGCAGGGTGGGCACGCTTTGTGCCCACGCGGTAGACGCGCGACGATCTTTAAACGGCGTGGGCACAAAAGCGTGCCCACCCCACGTCCGAAAAGAAATCGTTTGCTTGATCGGGCGTTTCAATCAACTGCCAGCCGGTAACCGACGCCCACCTCCGTCAGCAGAAAGCGTGGCCGCGCCGGATCCTTCTCCAGCTTGTGGCGCAAGGTGCCCATATAGATGCGCAGATAGTGGGCGCGCTCCACGTAGTTCGGCCCCCAGACTTCCTTGAGCAATAGCTGATGCGTCAGCACCTTGCCCGCGTGCTTGACCAGCACGGTCAGCAGCCGGTATTCGATCGGCGTGAGATGGACTTCCGCACCGCCGACCGTGACCTTGCGATGCACCAGGTCCACCTGCAGCCTGTCCACCGAGAAGGCTCCTTCTTCACCCACGTTCACCGCAGAAAAATGGCGCAATGCCACGCGTATCCTTGCCAGCAGCTCGCCGACGCCGAAAGGCTTGACCAAGTAGTCATCCGCACCGGCGTCCAGCGCGGAGATCTTGTCGCTTTCCTGCGAACGCGCGGAAAGGATGATGACCGGAACGGCGGACCAGGCGCGTACTCCCCTGACCACTGCCACGCCGTCCATATCGGGCAGGCCCAGATCGAGGATGATCAGGTCCGGCTTGCGCGTCGCGGCTTCAGTCAGCCCCTGCTTGCCGGTTTCCGCCTCGATCACCTGGTAGCCTTCCGACGCCAGCGCGGTGCGCAGGAAGCGGCGTATCTGAGTTTCGTCTTCGATGATGATGATAGTTGCTGTATTGCTCATGGGTGAGTGGCTTCTTCATGTTCGATCGAAGGCGGCTCGGTCAGTGGCAACGCGAAGTGCAGTGCCGCGCCGCCGGACGGCAGACTGTCCGCCCACATCCTTCCGCCGTGCGCCTGCACGATGGCGCGGCAGATCGTCAGGCCCAGACCCGCACCGCCCTGGCTGCCTTCCCTGGCGACCCGGTGGAATTTCTCGAAGATGCGCTCTTCTTCCCCCGCCGGGATCCCCGGTCCGTGATCAGAGACTGTCACCACCAACTCGTCCTGGTCGGTCGCGGCGGATATTTCGATAGCGGTGCCGGGCGGCGTGTACTTCACCGCGTTTTCCAGCAGGTTCGCAAACACCCGCTCTATCATCAGGCTGTCTATCTCGACCAAAGGCAGGTCGCGCGGCAGCCTGACGCTGACCGGATGATTGTCCATGCGCGAGCTCATGCCTGCCAGCGCCCCGCCGACAACTTCTTCCAGCGGCTGCCATTGCCGGTTGAGCACGACCGCGCCCGCCTCCAGCCGCGCCATGTCCAGCAGGTTGTTCGCCAGCCCGGCCATGCGCACGGCCTCCTCGTAAATGGACTGGCCGAGTTCATTGCGTGCTTGAGCGTCGAGTTTGTCGCTGTCCCGCAGCAGGCTGCTGGAGGCGCCGACGATCGCGGCAAGCGGGGTGCGCAGATCATGCGAGATCGCCGACAGCAAGGTATTGCGCAACTGCTCCGTCTCCATCTTCAACTGTACGCGTTGCGCTTCCGCCGCCAGCCTGACCCGCTCCAGGGCCAGCGCGATCTGGCTGACAAAGGTTTCCAGCAGCCGCTGTTGTTCCGGCAGCGCTATCCGTGCCGGGTTCAGCGGTAACAGGGCCAGCACGCCTATCATTCCGGATGGTGCCGGTAGCGGCAGGTAAACCATCTCGCCACCCGGCAGGGTATCCGTTCCCTGTCCCGCCATCTGCCCATGGTCGTACACCCATTGCGCCACGCTCAGGTCGCTGCCATGGCAGGATTGCGGTTCGCCCTCGTCCTTGGGATAAAGGATGCGCCCGGTTGCATCGGGCAGCAACACGACTGCCTGCGCCTCGAACACCTCCGCCACATGCCTGACTGCGATGCGCAGGATATTTTCCTCGCCGCGTGTCGCGGCCAGTTCCCGGCTCAGGGCATACAGCGATGCGATCCGACGCTCGCGGTGACCGGCGATCTTGGCCTGGTGACGGGTGCTCACCGTCATGCTGCTGATCACCAGTGCAACCAGCAACATCACGGCGAAAGTGACCAGGTATTGGCTGTCCGAGACAGCAAAACTGAAGCGCGGTGGTACAAAAAAGAAATCGAAGGCCACCACGCCCAGGAACGAACTCAGCACCGACGGGCCGCGCCCGTAGCGCGCGGCGACCACCACCACGCCCAGCAGGTAGACCATGATCAGGTTGGCCAGGTCGAAGTGGTCGAATATGACCCAGGATATGCCCGTGCTGATGGCCGTCGCCGCGACAGCCCACAAGTAGCCGGCGCGCCACTTGAACATCGTGTGCTGCTCTTCGGAGGCCAGCCCGAGATACAGGCGGCTGCGCGAGAAATAGGGATTCTCCCGCGCCTGCGACAGGAAATCGGACTCTTTCCCCACCACATGGATATCGATGTCCCTGGCCTGGCGGATGACGGTGTCGACCAGCGACCCGAACAGCCAGCGTTTCCATTCCGGCCGCGTCGGCTTGCCCAGCACGATGCGCGTGGCGTTGCGCGTGCGGGCATAGGCGATCAATTCCTCGGCCAGCTGGTAACCGCTCAGCGTGGCGGTCTCTGCACCCAGCTCCTCTGCAAGTTTCAGCGTGCGCAATATGGCATCGCGCTGTTCCCTGGAAAGACGCTGCAGCTTGGCCGTCTCGACATACACCACGATCCACTCCGCTTTCAGCAACTGCGCAAGGCGATATGCCGCGCGCACCAGGTTCTCGGCAGTGCCGCCCGGCCCGATGCAGACCAGCAGGCGTTCCTTGACCTGCCACACGTTCTGGATGGCATGGTCTTCGCGATAGTCGCGCATCTGCGCGTCCACCCGGTCCGCCGTGCGCCGCAACGCCAGTTCGCGCAACGCGATCAGGTTGCCCTTGCGGAAGAAATTCTTCGCCGCGCGTTCCGCCTGCTGGGGCAGGTAGACTTTCCCTTCCTTCAGGCGCTGCAACAGCTCGTCAGGAGGCAGGTCGATCAGCTCGATCTCGTTGGCGCTCTCTATCACTGCATCGGGGACGGTCTCCCAGACCGGGATGCCTGTAATCTGGGAAATGATGTCGTTCAGGCTCTCGATGTGCTGGACGTTGACTGCGGTATAGACGTCGATCCCCGCATCCAGCAATTCCTCCACATCCTGCCAGCGCTTCGCATGCCGCGAGCCCGGCGCGTTGGAATGCGCCAGCTCGTCCACCAGGATCAGCGCAGGACGGCGCTTGAGCGCCGCGTCCAGATCGAACTCACGCAATGTTGTGTTCTGGTAGTTCACCGCGCGCAGCGGCAGAAGCTCAAGCCCTTCCAGCAGTTGCTCCGTCTCGGCGCGCTTGTGCGTTTCCACATAGCCCGCCACCACATCCAGCCCTTCGGCGCGGCGCTCGCGCGCTGCCAGCAACATGCCGAAGGTCTTGCCAACGCCGGCGGAAGCACCGAAGAATATCTTCAGGCGCCCGCGGCGGCGGATCGCTTCGGCGCGCTGTACCTTTTCCAGCAGCGCATCGGGGTCGGGACGTTGGTCGGCCATTATCTTCTCGACGGGGTCACAGCCAGCCGGACTTCTTGAAGCGGTAATACAGATATCCGCAAGTACCGGTGATCACGAGCAGCGCCAGCGGATAGCCATACTCGAGCGACAATTCCGGCATGTTGTGGAAATTCATGCCCCATATCCCGGCGAACGCGGTGGCGACGGCGAAGATACCGGCCCAGGCCGCCAGGCGTTTGTTGATCTCGTTCTGCTCGATGGATACCGTGGATTGGGATACCAGAATCGCCGTGGTGATGGTGTCGCGTATGGCGTCTATCGTGGAATTGATGCGCGCCAGATGGTCGTAGACATCGCGGAAATAATCCTGGGTGGAAGCACAGACCGGCGGCACACGTCCGCCGTGCAGCTTTCCGGTCGCTTCCATCAACGGCAGGACCGCATGCTTGAGCACCACGATCTTGCGCTTCAGCTCGTACAGCTGCTCGATGTTGGAAAGGGCGGCATTCTTGTCGAACAAATGCTCCTCGATGGATTCCAGTTGCGACTCCAGCTCATTGATCACCGGAAAATAACGGTCCACCACCGCATCCATCAGCGCATAGAGCACGAATCCCGACCCCAGCCGCAACAATTCCGGCTCGCGCACGCAGCGTTCGCGCACCCCCAGAAAACTCTGCTTCGTCCGGTTGCGGATCGAAAGGATGAAATTGCGCTCGACGAAGATGTTGATCTCGCCGACCGTCAATTCGGCCTGGTCGAATTCCACGATGTGCATCACCATGAACAGCGTATCGCCATACTCCTCGATCTTGGGCCGCTGGTGGCCGTGTCGCGCGTCCTCGACCGCCAGGTCGTGCAGCCCGAATTCCTTCTGCATCGTTTCGAGTTCGGCATCGGTCGTATCGCGCAGCGCCACCCAGACGAAACAATCCTTGCGTTCAAGGTAGTCACTGATCTCTTCGACGGCAAGGTCGGCGAGCTTGACCCCGTTCTGGTAGGCAACACAATTGATGAGCATGGCGGTATTTGGTCAGTCCTGATGAAAGCTATTGCGCATCATATCCCCGGGCGCTCCAGCACCAGCCGGAACGCATCCATGCCGCGGTTAAAGAATGAGTAGGACGAGCCCCACAGATAGAGTCGAAATATCCTGTAGACCTTTTCCCCCCAGCGCTTGACGATCTCATCACGTTCTGCATCCAGGTTCTTCGCCCATTCCCGGCAAGTCAGGTAATAACTGTGGCGGTCGTTATTGATACTCCTGACTTCCAGGTTCGTTTTGGCGACCTGGGTCAGAAAGTCGTGCAGGCAAAAGTAGCGGTGATTGCCGGGATACACATAACGTGAAATAAAAGTGGGTTTGGAATACTTTTCCCGGAACGAACTCGCATCCAGATATATTTTGCCGCCGGGTTTCAACAAACGCAGGAGCTGATTCACGACGGCGGGATAATCCGGAAGGTGCTCCATGACGCCGAGGATGACGATGGCATCATAGGGTTCCGCCGTTGTGTGTTCGTAAAAATCGCCATAGATGACTTCGCAGGGAAGGTGCAGCCGCCGGATCAGGTCGTTAATGAACTCCTCCGACTTGCGTGCAATCGTGAGCGCCGTTACGTGTATCCCCTGCTTCCCGGCGTATTCGACAAACGTCCCCCAGCCACCGCCGACATCCAGTACCCGATCGCCCGGCTTTAGCCCGCAGCTTTGCACGACAAATTCCAGTTTGCGTCGTTGCGCCGTTTCCAGCGGTTCATCGTCACGCTCAAACACGGCTTGCGAGTAACACCTGCTTTGATCCATGAATTTGAGATAAAACTCGCTCTCATAATCGTAATGTTCCTCGATCGCGCGTCGGTTGGTGTGTACCTGCCCTGCAAGCAAAGGCTCAACGCGCCGCCAAATGGAATGCAGCGGGCGTTTATCGCTCAAAATCTCGCGGCAGCTGATAACTGCCCAGATATCTCCCTCTATGTCCAGGCTGCCATTGATATACGCTTCGGTAAAGCGCAGCTCGTCAAACCGTGCGATAGCCGTCAATGCACTCTGGTCTTTCAGGGAAATGGTAAATGCAGGATCGCCCTCTCCGAACCTGTAGATATTATCGTTCGGTGACCTGACGTTGAAAGGCACGACGATCTTACCGGCCAGGTGATTGCGAATCCGCTGTGCCAGCCAGGTTTCGACTATATCTGTTTTAAGTAAGCCCATGCGAAGCTCCTAAAAGAACATAACCGTAATCAGGCAGACACCCGCGCCTGCATCATAAGGAATGATATATGCAGACGCAACGACTCCCTATGCTGGCACATTCAGGCAACAACCAGGCCTGCTTTTGGCAAAAACTCGACCTTCGATCAATCTTCCTGCCTCGACTTCCTGTTTTCTTTTGCCCGCTTGCTGATACGCCAGACAAACCAGAAGATAGCCGCGATGGTGACGAAGGTCACCACTTCCGTCACCCAGACGATCGTCTGCACATGTTCCCTTTCCGGCATGGCAATTACAGCTTGTGCGTTGTTTGCCAGCACAGCCAGCGACGCTAAAATCCTCCCTGTGCTCCGTTTCATTTCGCCCCCTTTTTGGCAATGAAGCATTGATATGCGCAAGTCGCGTGTTTATGTTCTTGTCTACGCGCGGTAGCCATCATATCCCAGCACAAATCAGCCATCACGCAAATAGGAGCGGGCGAACCATGCAGTCCTAGCGCATCGCATCCAGCGCCATATCGAGTTCCAGCACATTCACCCTTGGCTCACCCAAGAAGCCAAACTGACGGCCTTCAGTGTGTTCCGCCACCAGCTTGCGCAAGGCATCCGGATCGAGGTTGCGCACCCGTGCCACGCGCGGAAGCTGGTATTCGGCTGCCGCCGGACTGATGTGCGGGTCGAGCCCGCTGGCGGACGCCGTCACGAGGTCGACCGGAACTGGTTGCGCATTGCCAGGATCGGCATCGCGCAGAGCCTGCACGCGGCCCTTCACGGCATCCAGCAAGGCCGGGTTGGTCGGTCCCAGATTCGAGCCACTGGACGCCGATGCGTTGTTCGGCATCGGCCCGGTCGCGGACGGACGGCCCCAGAAATATTTCGGGTCGGAGAACGACTGGCCAATGAGGCTGGAGCCCACCGCCTTGCCGTCCTTCATGATCAGGCTTCCGTTAGCCTTGGCGGGCATGGTCACCTGCGAGATTCCCGTCACTAGCAAGGGATACGCGATGCCGGTCAGCAGGGTGAGCAACAGGAAGCTCATTACAGCGGGACGTAGTTCTTTCAACATGGCTATTCCTTTCTCAAATCAGATGCAGGGCGACCAGAAGCAGGTCGATCAGCTTGATCCCGACGAAGGGGACGATGATGCCGCCCAGCCCGTAGATCAGCAGATTGTTGCGCAACAGTACGTTCGCCCCGATGGCGCGGTATTTCACGCCTTTCAGCGCCAACGGCACCAGCGCGATGATGATCAGCGCATTGAAGATCACGGCGGACAGGATGGCGCTGGACGGCGTTGCCAGATGCATCACGTTGAGCGCACCCAGTGCCGGATAGGTAGTTACAAATGCTGCCGGGATGATCGCAAAATATTTGGCCACATCATTGGCGATACTGAACGTAGTCAGTGAACCACGGGTCATCAGCATCTGTTTGCCGGTTTCCACGATCTCTATCAGCTTGGTCGGGTTGGAATCCAGATCCACCATGTTGCCTGCTTCCTTGGCTGCCTGCGTGCCGGTGTTCATCGCCACTGCCACATCGGCCTGTGCCAGCGCCGGGGCGTCATTCGTGCCATCGCCGGTCATTGCCACCAGCCGTCCCTGTGCCTGATGTTCGCGGATCAGCTTCAGCTTGGCTTCCGGCGTGGCTTCAGCAAGGAAGTCATCCACGCCGGCTTCGGCGGCGATGGCGGCGGCGGTGAGCCGGTTGTCTCCGGTGATCATGATGGTCTTGATGCCCATGCGGCGCAGTTCGGCAAAACGTTCCTTGATGCCGCCCTTGACCACATCCTTGAGCTCGATCACGCCCAGCACTTTGCTTCCGTCCGCTACCACCAGAGGTGTACTGCCACGGCGCGCGACAGTCTCCACGATGGTATGGACATCAGACGGAAAAATGCCTCCGAGACCGACGATATGGTCGCGTATAGCATCAGTCGCGCCCTTGCGTATCTGGCGACTTCCCATATTCACGCCGCTCATGCGCGTATGCGCACTGAAGGGCACAAAGGTCGCGCCCATCTCATGGATATTGCGTTCGCGCAGGCCGAATTTTTCCTTGGCCAGCACGACGATGCTGCGGCCTTCCGGCGTTTCATCGGCAAGTGAAGCGAGTTGTGCCACATCGGCAAGTTCGGCCTCTGTAACGCCTGTCGCATGCAGGAAACTGCTGGCCTGGCGGTTGCCCAACGTGATCGTGCCGGTCTTGTCCAGCAACAGCACATCCACGTCGCCTGCCGCTTCCACTGCACGGCCGGAAGTGGCGATCACATTCTTCTGCAGCATGCGCCCCATGCCTGCAACGCCGATGGCGGAGAGCAAGCCGCCGATGGTGGTTGGAATCAGGCATACCAGCAGCGCCACCAGCACAGTGATGCTGATCGGCTGTCCTGCTCCGGCCACCTCGACGCTATATAGCGAGAACGGCAACAGGGTAACGATGACAAACAGGAAGATCAGCGTCAGCGCTACCAGCAAGATCGTAAGTGCTATCTCGTTCGGCGTCTTCTGGCGTTTTGCGCTTTCCACCATCGCGATCATGCGGTCCAGAAAGGTCTCTCCCGGATTCGTGGTGATGCGCACTACCAGCCAGTCGGACAACACCCGCGTGCCGCCGGTCACCGCGCTGAAGTCGCCGCCGGACGCGCGTATCACCGGCGCACTTTCGCCGGTGATGGCGCTTTCATCCACCGAAGCCACGCCCTCGATCACCTCACCGTCACCGGGAATGAAATCGCCTGTTTCCACCAGCACAACATCGTCCTTGCGCAAGCTGGAGCCCGGAACCTGAACAAATTTTTCACCATAGTTCGGTCGGACAAGTTTCTTGGCCACGATATCACGCTTGGCACTGCGCATGGCCGCAGCCTGGGCACGACTGCGGCCTTCCGCCACCGCTTCGGCGAAGTTAGCAAACAGCACGGTGAACCACAGCCACAGTGTGATGGCCAGAATGAAGCCGGACGGTGCTTCGCCATGTCCGACCAGCGCCTGGAAGAACAATGCCGTGGTCAGCACGCTACCTGCCCACACCACGAACATCACCGGGTTCTTCATCTGCTGGCGCGGACTCAGCTTCTTGAACGAGTCCACTACGGCCTGTTTGACGATATCGCGCTCAAACAGGGAAAAGGGAATAGTCTTGGTTGTCATGCAAATCTCCTCAATGAACACTAATCATGTTCAGGTGTTCAATCACCGGACCGAGAGCTAACGCGGGCACAAAATTCAGTGCGCCAACCAGCAATACCGTACCGATCAGCAGCCAGACGAACATTTGCGTATGCGTCGCCATGCTGCCTATGCTGGCGGGGATGCGTTTTTTGGCTGCCAGCGAACCGGCCAGCGCCAATACCGGAATCATCAGCCAGATGCGGCCGACGAACATCTCGAAGCCCAATGCAGTGTTATAGAACGGCGTATTCGCCGACAAGCCGGCGAAGGCGCTGCCGTTGTTGCCGACGGCGGACGAGAACGCATACAGAATTTCGCTGAAACCGTGCGCGCCGGGATTGGCGACACCCGCCTTGCCCGCAGCCAGCGTGACGGCCAGGGCCGCACCGCCAAGGATGATCATGGGCGGGATCAGGATCACCAAAGAGGCCATCTTGATATCGAACGCCTCGATCTTCTTGCCCAGATATTCTGGAGTGCGACCTATCATCAACCCTGCGAGGAACACTGCGATCACCGCATACACAAGCATGCCGTACAGGCCGGAACCGACTCCGCCGAAGATCACTTCGCCCAACTGGATTTGCGCCATCGGAACAAGCCCGCCCAGCGGTGTGAAGGAATCATGCATGGAATTCACTGCGCCACAGGAAGCACCTGTAGTAATCGTGGCGAACAAAGCTGAATTGACGATGCCGAAACGCGTCTCTTTGCCTTCCATATTGCCGCCGGCTTGTGTGATGGAAGCGTTTTGATCCACACCTAATGCGATAAAGGCGGGGTTGCCCTTCAGTTCGGCGTATTCAGTCACCGCAAGGAAACCGACGAATAAAATGGTCATTGCGACGAGGATCGTCCAGCCCTGGCGTGTGTCCCCCACCATGCTGCCGAAGGTGTAGCACAACGCAGCGGGGAGCAGGAACATTGCGAGCATCGCCAGAAAGTTGGAGAACGGCGTCGGATTCTCGAACGGGTGCGCAGAGTTGGCGTTGAAGAAGCCGCCGCCGTTGGTGCCTAACTGCTTGATTGCTTCCTGCGAAGCAACCGGGCCCAGGGCGATGACTTGCTCCTTGGTGGTTGTTTTCTCCGTAACCGGGTTGCCTGCAGCGTCTTTTACCGGGTTACCGTCGGCATCTACCTTCGGGTTGTCGTAGGTAATAGTCTCTACTGTAGGCACGGTTTGATAGGTAGAAAAGTTCTGCACCACGCCCTGGCTGACCAGTGCCAATGCCAGAACCAGGGTGAGCGGCAACAGGATATAGATGATGCTGCGCGTCATATCCACCCAGAAGTTGCCGATGGTTTCTACCGTGTGACGTGCAAAGCCGCGTATCAGCGCCACCAGCACCGCCATGCCTGCAGCGGCGGAGAGGAAGTTCTGCACTGCCAGGGCTGCCATCTGGACGAGGTAGCTCATCGTGGATTCACCGCCATAGCCCTGCCAGTTGGTGTTGGTCAGGAAGCTGACCGCCGTATTGAAGGAAGAATCCGGGCTCACCGCGCCGAAACCCTGCGGATTCAGCGGCAGCATGCCCTGCAGGCGCTGCATGGCGTACACTGCCAGCATGCTGAGCAACGCAAACCACAGCATCGCCAGCGCATAGCGGGACCAGCGCATCTCCTCTTTGCTGTCCACTCCGCACAGGCGGTAAAAAAGATTTTCGGCGGGCGCTATCCAGCGCACAAAAATCGGCAGCTTCCCTTCGTAAATTTGCGCCATGTACCAGCCGAGTGGTTTCGTCAGGGCGATCAGCACGCCAAGGAACAAGGCAATTTGCAGCAATCCATTGGCACTCATGAGAATAACTCCGGTTTAAGCAAAGCAATGACGAGATACACCATCAGCAACACTGCCGTGATGGCACCGACGATATAAAAGAAGGTCATGACGGCCTCCTCAGTTTTTCGATCCCGTATGTCAGCAACACGCTCAGGCCAAAAAAGGCCAGGATCAACAATAAATATAGCCAGTCCATTTTTTTCTCCTTAAATGCTCAAAAATGCGGAATGCATGGTAGTAAATGGGGAATCAAAACGGTGTATAGATGAAACTCACCGGTATATAAAAGTTGTAAAGATTCCGGGCGGAAGGGGTACACAGAAATAATGATTCAGCTAGCCGCCGCACCGGGTTGAAACGTAGTAGCTGGGTCTTTGCGGCACGCAACCGGCATGCGGCGAGTACCCATATAATTGATATGGCATCAGAAAGCCGGGGCTTCCCTCGTGAAATCCGGGTTTGTTTTTGGGCATGATCAAGCGTAGAGTGCCGCCCCATTCTTGGGCAGACAGATAAAAAAAGCTGGGGGAGGGAGTACAAGATGGATATGAAGCACGCAAACAAGAAGTCATCGACTGGAGCATTGGCGTTGGCCGCGCTCGGTGTTGTGTATGGCGACATCGGCACCAGTCCCTTGTATGCATTCAAGGAAGCCTTCGTCGGACCGCACGGGTTGACCCCCAACGAACCGAACGTGCTGGCGACGTTATCCGCATTGTTCTGGGCGATGATGCTGATCATCTCAATCAAATATGTGTGGGTCATGCTCAAGTTCGACAACGACGGCGAAGGCGGTGTACTCGCATTGACCGCGCTTGCGAACCGTTCGGCAAAGGGAACAGCACGCTGGAAGATGTGGATCGTCACGGCAGGTATCTTTGCCGCAGCCCTGTTTTACGGCGATGCCCTGATCACCCCGGCAATCTCGGTACTCTCTGCCGTCGAGGGAATCAGCGTCGCCACACCCGCCTTCGAGCAATTCATTATCCCGATCACTGTCGGCGTACTCGCCGGTTTGTTCTTTATCCAGCGGCACGGCACGGGCAGCATGGGCAGACTGTTCGGGCCAATCACGTTGCTGTGGTTCGTCGCACTGGCCGTTCTCGGTGCCATCAGCATCGTCCAGAACCCCGTTGTGCTGCAGGCGCTCAACCCGATATACGCGATCGATTTCGCGCTGGAACATCCGGCAGGCATGTTCATGCTGCTGTCGGCAGTGTTCCTTGCACTCACCGGGGGGGAGGCTCTCTATGCGGACATGGGCCACTTTGGTTCAAGGCCGATACAGCTGGCCTGGTACGGCCTGGTCTGTCCCGCGCTGCTCATCAATTACTTCGGACAGGGTGCGCTGGTGCTCCGGTCCGCGGATGCGATCCAGAATCCGTTCTACCTGCTGGCGCCGGAATGGTTCATGCTGCCGTTGGTCGCACTGGCCACCGCCGCCACGGTGATCGCCTCGCAGGCCACCATTTCCGGCGCCTATTCGATGACCCTGCAAGCCATGCGCATGGGCTATCTGCCGCGCCTGTTCATCCAGCACACCTCGGATTCGCAGCGCGGGCAGATCTACATTCCCGCCGTGAACTGGATGATGATGGTCGGCGTCATCGTCCTCGTGTTCCAGTTCGGCTCTTCCAACGCACTGGCCGCCGCTTACGGCATCGCAGTGTCCGGCACCATGATCATCACCAGCCTGCTGACCGTCTTCGTCACGCTGATGCTGCCGGGACGGGGGCGCGCGCTGCTGTTGCCCGCATTGCTGATATTCGTGCTGCTGGAACTGATGTTCTTCAGCTCCAATCTGACCAAGCTCTTCCACGGCGGCTGGATGCCGCTGGCGTTCGGCCTGTTCCTGTTCCTGCTGCTCTCGACCTGGAAACGCGGCAGCACGCTGATCTCCGAGCAACGGCGCAAGATCGACATCCCCATGTCTCTGTTTATCACCGGTACACAGCCGGAGGTACCGCGCGTGCCGGGCACGGCGGTCTACCTGACGGCCGACCCGACCATGGTCCCCAGCGCCCTGTTCCACAACCTCAAGCACTTCAAGGTGCTGCATGAGCAGACGCTGTTCCTGCATGTGGTGACCGAGGATGTGCCTTACATCGAATTGGCGCAGCGTCTGAAAGTCACGCAGCTTGCGCCCGGCATGTACGATGTCGCGTTGCATTTCGGTTTCCGCCAGGAAGTGGACATCCCCTTGGCCTTGCAGGGTTTGGGAGAACACGGGGTGGAACTCGAACCGATGTCCACCACCTTTTTCGTTGCGCGCTCCAATGTCGCGGACGGTCCCGGTGGCATGTCGGCCTGGCGTTGCGCCCTGTTCTCATGGATGACTCGCCAGTCGGAAGGCGCGACGAGCTTCTTCAATCTCCCGCCCAACCAAGTGGTTGAGCTGGGCACTAAGGTAATGCTGTAGCGCAACGCTGATGAGCAGAAGTTATATCGATATAGCCTGACAACGGTTGAAGCAGCATCTGATTCGGCGGATAATCGCTCTCTTCTTAGGAGTGCTGGCCGAATGACACAATACTTACTCATCCTAGTCAGCACGGTGTTGGTGAACAACATCGTGATGGTGAAGATACTCGGGCTGTGCCCGTTCATGGGCGTGTCCAAGAAACTCGAGGCCGCCATCGGCATGGGCGCCGCCACGACCTTCGTGCTGACGCTGGGTTCCGGCGCCAGCTACCTGATCGAGCATTACCTGCTCGGACCCGATCTCGCGTACCTCACCACGCTTTCTTTCATCGTGGTCATCGCCGGTATCGTGCAATTCACCGAGATGGCGGTCAAGAAGACCAGCCCCGAGCTGTACCAGATCCTCGGCATCTACCTGCCGCTGATCACCACCAACTGCGCGGTGCTCGGCATCCCCCTGCTCAACGTGCAGGCTAAACATGATTTCATGCAGTCGCTGCTGTTCGGCTTCGGCGGTGCGCTGGGCTTCACACTGGTGATGATCCTGTTTGCCGGCATCCGCGAACGTCTGGAGGGCGCAGATGTTCCGGGAATATTCAAGGGATCGGCCATCGCCATGGTCACGGCCGGACTGATGAGCTTGTCATTCATGGGGTTCTCGGGCCTGGTGAAATGATTGCTGCACTATGGGTGATGGTCGGCATCTCTTTGCTGCTTGGAGCAGTGTTGGGTTTTTCCGCGATCAAGTTCAAGGTCGAGGGCAATCCGCTGGTGGAGAAGATCGATGCCGTGCTGCCCCAGACGCAGTGCGGACAATGCGGCTATCCCGGCTGCAAGCCCTATGCCGAAGCCATCGCCAAAGGCGAGGCCAACATCAACAAGTGCCCGCCCGGCGGTGAAGAGGGCATACGCAAATTGGCCGACCTGCTCGGCGTCGAATATGTGCCGTTCGGCGAGGGTGCGGCCCCCAAGGCCAAGGCAGTCGCATTCATCGATGAGCAGACGTGCATCGGCTGCACCTTGTGCCTGCAGGCCTGCCCGGTCGATGCCATCGTCGGCGCGGCCAAGCAGATGCACACCATCATCGCCTCCGAATGCACCGGTTGCGAGTTGTGTGTCGCGCCCTGCCCGGTGGACTGCATCAGCATGCAGCCCATCGGCGAAGACATCACCAACTGGAAATGGAACTACCCGACCATTCCCATCGTACAGGCTCCAGCAAGATGAGACCGTTGTTCAAATTCCACGGCGGCGTCCACCCGGCCACGCATAAAGCCGAATCGACCCGCACCCCGATCGCGCCGGCGCCGATCCCGTCCAAGCTGGTCATCCCCCTGCATCAGCATGTGGGCAACCGTGCCGTACCGGTGGTCCAGGTCGGCGAACGCGTGCTCAAGGGCCAGATCATCGGCAAGCCGGAAGGGCGCCTTTCCAGCGCGGTGCATGCGTCCACTTCGGGGACCGTCAATGCCATCGACATGCAACTGGTCGCTCACCACTCCGGACTGCCGGACCTGTGCGTCACCCTGATACCGGACGGCAAGGATGAATGGATAGCGCACAGCGGCGTGGACTATCGACAGACCGAACACACCGACCTGCGCCACCTGCTGCGGCAAGCGGGCGTGGTCGGCCTGGGCGGCGCCGTGTTCCCCAGCGACATGAAATCGTATTCCCACAAGCACAAAATCAAGACGCTGGTGCTCAACGGCGCCGAGTGCGAGCCTTACATCACCTGCGACGACATGCTGATGCGCGAACGCGCCGCGGACATCCTGCGCGGCGCCGAAGTGTTGCGCGAACTGCTGTATGCGGAAGAGGTGCTGGTCGGCATCGAGGACAACAAGCCGGAAGCCATCGCCGCGATGCAGCAGGCGGTGCTGGACGACAAGCATGCACACATGGAAGTGATCGCCGTGCCCACGCTGTATCCGGGCGGCGGCGCCAAGCAGCTGATCCGTGTGCTCACCGGCATCGAAGTCGCCGCCGGCGTGCGCTCCACCGAGATGGGCGTGCAATGCTTCAACGTCGCCACGGCCTACTGTGTCTGGCGTGCGATCACGTTCGGGGAGCCGCTGCTGTCGCGTATCGTCACCGTCACCGGCAACGTCGAGCATGCGCAGAACTTTGAAGTACTGCTGGGCACGCCGGTGGACGAACTGGTCGCGCTGGCCGGCAGCAAGCCCGATACAGACCGCCACATCATGGGCGGCCCGATGATGGGGGTGGACTTGCCGTCCGGCTCGGTCGGCGTGACCAAGGCGACCAACTGCATCATCGAGTCATCGCCCAAGCTGTTCCCGCCGCCGCCGCCCGCCCTGCCCTGCATACGCTGCACGCGCTGTGCCGATGTCTGTCCGGCCGAGCTGCAGCCCCAGGATCTCTACTGGTATGCCAAGGCCAAGGATTTCGGCAAGACGCAGGAATTCCACCTGTTCGATTGCATCGAATGCGGTGCCTGCGCCTACGTCTGCCCCAGCCAGATACCGCTGGTGCAATATTATCGGTTTGCCAAGAGCGAGATATGGCAGCGCGAACGCGAGGCACAGGCGGCCGATCTCGCACGCGAACGGCACGAGTATCGCCTGATGCGCATCGAGCGCGAGAAGCAGGAGAAAGCCGAGCGACTGGCCCAGAAGGAAAAGGCTGCGCTCGCGGCAAAAGCGGCCAGCCCCGCTCCTGCCGTGAATCCGGAACCGGCGCTGGTCAATGCCGCGGCCGATCCAGACGATACCCTGCAGATGCGTATCGATGCCGCCGTGGCCCGCGCCAAGGCGCAGGCTGCGACCGCACAGCCGAAGAACGTCAACACACTGACCCCGCAGCAGCAGGCCGAGATCGCCGAGATCGAGGCACGCCGCGCCAAGATCCGCGAAATGGCCGCGCATGCCGGCGCGGACGACGAACCCCCGAAGTCCAATTAAGGATAGCCGACAATCATGTGGAGTTCCCCTTTCATCACCCAGCCCAGCAGCGTCAGCCAGATCATGTTGCGCGTGCTGCTCGCGCTGATTCCCGGCATCGCGCTGTATGTCTGGTATTTCGGCCCGGCGATCCTGGTGTCGATCGCACTGGCCTCCGTCACCGCACTGGCGACCGAAGCGGTCATGCTCAAGTTGCGCCAGCGCCCGCTCGGACCGTTCCTGTCCGACAACAGCGCCCTGCTCACCGCCTGGTTGCTGGCGCTGTCCATCCCGGCGCTCGCTCCCTGGTGGCTGGTAGTGGTCGGCACCGCCTTTGCCATCGCCATCTCCAAGCACCTGTATGGTGGCCTGGGCAACAACCCTTTCAATCCGGCGATGATCGGCTACGCCGTGCTCATCATCTCCTTCCCAGTGCACATGACGCACTGGATCACACCGCACGGAATGGGCGGCATCGAGCTGTCGTTCGGAGAACAGCTGAACTACATCTTCGATGGCGTACTGCCTGATGGCTTGAAGCTGGATGCGGTGACCATGGCGACACCGCTGGATACGCTGAAGACGCAATTGCACCTCGGTTTATCGGTGAACGACATCCGCGACATGCCGATCTACGGCTATCTGGCGGGCAAAGGCAGCGAGCTGGTGGCGATCGGCTTCGCGATCGGCGGCCTCTACCTGCTGTCCATCCGCATCATCTCCTGGCACCTGCCGGTTGCGTTCCTCGCGTCCCTGTTCGCCACGGCGGGCGTGTTCCACCTGGTCGACCCGGCGCATTACGTCACGCCGCTGTTCCACTGGTTCTCCGGTGCGGCGATGCTGGGTGCGTTCTTCATCCTGACTGATCCCGTCACCTCGCCGACCACCGCCAAAGGCAAACTGATCTTCGCCGCCGGAGCAGGCCTGCTCACGTACTTGATCCGCGTGTTCGGCGGCTTCCCGGACGGCATGGCCTTTGCCACGCTGCTGATGAACATCTGCGTGCCGCTGATCGATGCCTGGACGCAACCCAAGGTGTTCGGCAAGAAGGGAGATAGCAAATGAAGCGCATCGCCCGCTCCACCCTGCAAACCGCCATCAATCTGGTGTTCTTTGCCATCGTCGGCACAGCGATATTGGCTTCGGTTTTTTATATGACACACGATGCGATCGTGAAAAGTGAAGAAGCTGAGAAGCTGAAGCTCATCACGCAGATTGTGCCGTCTTCCATATTTGATAACGATATCATCCAGGACACGCTGACCATTCCCGCCGATCCGCTACTGGGCAACGCAGACAGTACGCTTGCCTATCGTGCCCGCATCAAGGGCGAGCCCTCCGCGGTGGTATTGGAAGCTGTCGCGCCGGACGGTTACAGCGGCAAGATCAATCTCATCCTGGCCGTACGCGCCAACGGAGAACTGGCTGGCGTGCGGGTGGTGTCGCACAAGGAAACGCCGGGTTTGGGCGATTACATCGAACTTCCGAAAAACCCCTGGATCAAAGGGTTTGATGGAAAGTCGCGCGAGGTGTACAAAGACGCAGACTGGAAAGTGAAGAAAGACGGTGGTCAGTTCGACTATATGGCGGGCGCAACCATTACGCCGCGCGCCGTCATCAAAGCCGTCAACAAAGCCTTGATATATTTCGGCGAAAACCGCGACAAACTGTTCGCGGCGAGCGAACCGAAGAAGGAGAAGAGCAAATGAATCTTCAGGAATACAAAGATATCTTCCACAACGGTATGTGGAAACAGAATACCGGGGTGGTTCAACTGCTCGGCATGTGCCCCATCTTGGCGGTCAGCAGTTCGGTAGTGAATGGCGTCAGCCTCGGCTTGGCGACTGCGGTCGTCATGGCATTGAGCGGCGCTGCCGTCGCACCCATCCGCAACTTCGTACCCAACGAGATCCGCATCCCGGTGTTCATTCTGATCATCGCGGTGCTGGTCACCGTGGTGCAATATCTGATGAATGCCTACATGTACGGGCTTTATGTGGTGCTCGGCATCTTCATCCCCCTCATCGTCACCAACTGTATCGTGCTGGCGCGCGTGGAAGCCTTCGCCTCCAAGAATTCGGTCGCCACTTCGGCGTGGGACGGTTTTTCCATGGGGCTCGGTTTGACCGCTGTGCTCGCCATCTTGGGAGGGATGCGTGAAATCTTCGGGCACGGCACGCTGCTCTCCGGTATCGATCTCGCACTGGGCGAGGCAACAAAAAGTTGGGTGATACATGTCATTCCCAATTACAAAGGTTTCCTGCTTGCCATTCTGCCACCCGGCGCTTTCATCGGATTGGGGATGCTCATTGCCGGCAAGAATTGGCTCGGCCTGCGCGCGGAGCGCAAGGCAAAACAGCGCCCACTCCCCATGACTCCTTTGCAAGGCGCCACACAGGGATGAATGCGGCAAAACGCCGCGAGATTTTTTTACGCCTGCAAGCGGCCAATCCGCATCCCACTACCGAACTGGAATACTCCACGCCGTTCGAGCTGCTGGTCGCGGTGGTCCTCTCGGCGCAAGCCACGGACAAGAGCGTCAATCTCGCCACGCGCGAACTGTTCCCGGTCGCCAACACGCCGCAGTCGATACTCGACCTGGGAGAAGCCGGATTGCGCGAATACGTGCAGCGCATCGGCCTGTACCAGACCAAAAGCAGACATATCATCCAGATGTGCCGCATCCTGCTGGAACAGCATGACGGCCGGGTGCCTCAGACACGCGAGGCGCTGGAAGCCCTGCCCGGTGTGGGACGCAAGACCGCCAACGTGATCTTGAACACCGCGTTCGGCGAGCCGACCATCGCGGTGGATACGCATATCTTCCGCATCAGCAACCGCACCGGCCTGGCTCCTGGCAAGGACGTGGCAGAAGTCGAAAAGAAGCTGATGAAGTTCGTGCCGGATGAATTCAAGCACGACGCGCACCACTGGCTGATCCTGCATGGGCGCTATGTTTGCGTGGCACGCAAACCGAAATGCGGCGAATGCATCATCGAGAGTCTGTGCGAGTACAAGGACAAGGTGTTCTGATGTTCAATCCCACCCGTGACGAAGCAAGAAATTTCCTGTTCGAATCCTGGCGCAAACGTCGTGCTGGAGAATTGCTGACGCCGCTGGAAGATCTCACCGCTCAACTCATCGACAAACACCCTGAATACCACGCGCTGTTCGACGATCCAGAAGGCAATCACGACAAAGACTTTGCGCCGGACGGAAACGTCGTCAATCCTTTCCTGCACCTGATGATGCACCTGACCATCGAGGAACAGATCTCGATCGGCCAACCGCAGGGGATCCGCGAGCAGTTCATGCGCTTGACGCAAAAGTATGAATCGGAACACGAGGCACAGCATGCGATCATGGATTGCCTGGGTGAAATGATCTGGCAGGCGCAACGCAACAAGACCACGCCTGACGCAATGGTCTACATGAGTTGTCTGGAGAAACAGTGACATGAGACTCAGCAAAATAACCACTCGCACCGGCGATGACGGCACGACCGGATTGGCGGACGGTACGCGTGTAGCGAAGGATTGTGCACGCATCACCGCCATCGGCAGCGTGGACGAACTCAACAGCCATCTCGGCGTACTGCTCGCCGAGACCATGCCGGATGACGCACGTTCTGAATTGCTCCGTATCCAGAACGACCTCTTCGACCTCGGTGCGGTGCTTGCCTCACCCGGGGCGCCCGCGTTCGATGCCGCCAAACTTGCCCGTCTGGATGCCGCCATCGGCCGCTTCAACGCAGATCTGCCACCGCTCAAGGAATTCATCCTGCCCTGCGGTACGCGCGCTGCGGCGCTATGTCATGTGGCACGCAGTGTGGCGCGCCGCGCGGAGCGCGACCTTTTGCACCTGATGCACGGAGAGACCGTTCCCCAAGAAGGATTACGCTATCTCAACCGCCTCTCGGATCTGCTGTTTGTGCTGAGCAGGACACTCAATCGTTCTGCGGATCAACGCGAGACGCTCTGGGAACGCTCCTGATCGGTGAGTGGCACCGGCCGGATGGCGCGGTCTCAACGGCAAAAAGCGGATAAAATCCCTCTCGCAGGCCAATTGGATACAAGGAGACCGCCATGCCGCACCAACAGCACCACCCTTTTGTATTGAAGACCTCATCGCATATCCAGGAGATACTGGAGCCCAGCAACGAGCCATGGCAGGTCGACCTTAAGGATCCCGCTCTGTCGGTGATGACGGATTTCCGGATGCGCGCGATGTTCATGGTTCATCCGGACGAGACCATAGACGACGCCTTGCACAAGATGAAGGTAGCCGGCCTGCGTATCGCATTCGTGAAGGAGAAGGGTTCCGACAGACTGCTCGGCTCCATCACCTCTTACGACATCATGGGCGAAAAGCCCATGCGCTACCTGCAAAGCGTCGGTTTCTCGGACAAAGGCGTTACCCACAAGGACATCCGAGTCGGCGACATCATGGAGCACACCAAGGACTGGGTAGTTGCCGAGTTGCACGAGATCGAAAAGGCGAACGTGCAAAACGTCCTTGAAGCCTTGCAGAAGAAAGGCAGGACTCACCTTCCTGTGCTCGATGTCATGGCCGGACAGCAACCCCGGCTGCGCGGCTTGTTCTCATCCGCGAAGATATTGCGTTTGACCGAGATCAGCCGACAGAAGATGGCGCACGCCAGGTAGCATTCGACAGGCGACGACACAGGGGCGTCCGGTTGAAGCCGGGCGCCCCTGGTTTTTCACGTTCAGGGAGGTGTCGAGGAATCGGGAAGTGCAGGCGGCTTCGGTTTACGCAATCCGAGCAGCCACATCACATAGCCGGACAGGCAGTACCCGAAGAACAGCAGGAACAAATTAAGCGGCGGGTCCTGCGCGACAAAAATAAAGAACAGCACAAACAGGAATATGACGATGAACGGCACACTCTTGCGCATGTTGACGGCCTTGAAACTGTAATACTTGAGGTTGCTCACCATGCTCAGGCCGGCAAACACGGTCAGCAAGGCCGCGTACCAGCGCAACTCGAAGCCGGTGAAATGGTTGTCCAGCATCACCCAGACGAATCCCGCCACCAAGGCCGCGGCGGCCGGGCTGGGCAATCCCTGGAAGTAGCGTTTGTCGACCACGTCGATATTGGTGTTGAAGCGCGCCAGACGCAATGCCGCGCCCGCACAGAAAATGAAGGCGGCGAACCAGCCCCACTTGCCCAGATCGCGGAACGCCCATTCGTACATCAGGATGGAAGGCGCGACGCCGAAAGACACCATGTCGGACAGACTGTCGTATTCCGCGCCGAATTCGCTCTGGGTGTGCGTCAGACGCGCCACGCGGCCATCCAGCCCGTCCAGCACCATGGCGATGAAAATGGCCACGGCAGCATATTCGAACTTGCCGTTCATGGCCTGCACGATGGCATAGAACCCCGCAAACAGCGCAGCCGTGGTGAACAGGTTGGGCAGCAGATAGATGCTGCGCCGACGTAAGTCCATATGTTTGCGCTGTTCTACTTCGTTCATGGGTCTCAGAGCTTCGCCAGGATGGTTGTGGTGGCGGACACTTTATCACCGATGGCGACTTTTACGGTAGCCGTCAGCGGCAGGTAGACATCCACGCGGGAACCGAAACGGATGAATCCGTAACGCTGGCCGCGCGTCAGCACGTCGCCCGCTTTGATGTAGCACAGAATACGGCGGGCGATCAGCCCTGCCACCTGCACAAAGGTCACGGTCTGGCCGTCGTTCGTCGTCAGCACCACCGCATTACGCTCGTTCTCGGCAGAGGCCTTGTCCAGATCGGCATTGACGAACTTGCCCGGGAAATACTCGATCTTCTCCACCTTGCCGTCGACCGGGCTGCGATTGGAATGCACATTGAACACGTTCATGAACACGCTGACCAGGATCGCATCGCGTTGCGCATACGGATCCTGCGTGCGCTCGACCTTGATGACGCGACCGTCGGCGGGCGACAGCACCACTCCCGCCTGCTGGGGTATCTCGCGTGCAGGGTCACGGAAGAATTGCAGTACGAATATGAAGATGATCCACAGTGGAATCGACCAGGTTGCGCACCAGACGGTTGCAGCAACGGCCAAAGCCAGGGAAATCGCCAGGAACGGCCACCCCTCGCGGGCGATGATGGGATGCGGATAGTTTTTCATGGGGTACAGGATACAGGATTCGGGATACAGGATTTTGGACTGCGAGACACAGGATGCAGAGGAACTACCCTGTCTCCTGTATCCCGTATCCTGAGTCCTAGTTCTTGGATTGATCGACCAGCTTGTTCTTGCCGATCCACGGCATCATGGAGCGCAACTGTCCACCCACCACCTCGATCGGATGCACTGCGTTCAAACGGCGGCGCGCGGTCATTTCCGGATAGTTGGTGCGGCCTTCCAGGATGAATTGCTTGGCATAGGAACCGTTCTGGATGTTGTTCAGGCATTCCTTCATCGCGGCACGGGCCTGGTCACCGATCACGCGATGACCTGTAACGTATTCGCCGTATTCCGCGTTGTTGGAGATGGAGTAGTTCATGTTGGCGATGCCGCCTTCGTACATCAGGTCGACGATGAGCTTCAGCTCATGCAGGCACTCGAAATATGCCATCTCGGGAGCATAGCCCGCTTCGGTCAGCGTCTCGAAACCGGCTTTCACCAGCTCCACTGCACCGCCGCACAGCACGGCCTGTTCGCCGAACAGGTCGGTCTCAGTCTCTTCGCGGAAGTTGGTCTCGATCACGCCGCCCTTGGTGCCGCCGTTCGCAGCAGCGTAGGACAGCGCGATGTCCTTCGCCTTGCCGCTCTTGTCCTGGTACACGGCGATCAGCGTCGGTACACCGCCACCCTTGAGGTATTCGGAACGCACGGTATGGCCAGGGCCTTTCGGGGCAATCATGATCACGTCGATATCGGCACGCGGCACGACTTGGTTGTAATGCACGTTGAAGCCGTGCGCGAAAGCCAGCGCAGCGCCGGGTTTCATGTTCGGCGCAACTTCCGTGTTGTAAACCTCGGGAATATTCTCGTCCGGCAACAGCATCATCACCACGTCGGCGCTCTTCACGGCGGCAGCGACTTCGGCGACCTTCAGGCCCGCACCTTCCGCCTTCTTCCAGGAAGCGCCGTTCTTGCGCAAAGCGACGGTCACGTTGACGCCCGATTCTTTCAGGTTCTGCGCATGGGCATGGCCCTGCGAGCCGTAGCCGATGATGGTCACTTGCTTGCCCTTGATCAGGGACAGGTCTGCGTCTTTGTCGTAATAAACTTTCATGTTGGCCTCTTGTAAAAAATAGTTGCTAGTTACTGTAGGGTGGGCACCCTACCTGTTTAAAGCTTCAAAATACGATCGCCGCGCCCGATACCGGATGCACCGGTACGCACCGTTTCCAGGATCAGGCTATGGTCGATCGCCTGCAGGAAGCTGTCCAGTTTCGAACCCGACCCGGTCAGCTCGATGGTGTAGGTCTTGTCCGAGACATCGATGATGCGGCCGCGGAAGATGTCGGCGATACGCTTCAGTTCCTCGCGCGCTTCTCCCATCGCATGCACCTTGACGAGCATCAGTTCGCGCTCGATATGATCGCCGTCGCTCAGGTCCATCACCGAAACGACGTCGACCAGCTTGTTCAGCTGCTTGTTGATCTGCTCGATCACCTCGTCGGAACCGCTGGTGACGATGGTCATGCGCGACATGGTCGGATCCTCGGTCGGCGCCACATTGAGCGATTCGATGTTATAGCCGCGCGCCGAGAACAGGCCTGCAACGCGAGACAGCGCACCAGCTTCGTTCTCCATCAACAAAGAAATGATATGTCGCATCACAGGTCCTCCGCCAGAATCACTTCGGACAGGCCTTTTCCGCCGGGAACCATGGGATACACGTTCTCCGTCATGTCGGTGCGGAAATCCAGGAATACCAGCTCGTCCTTGCGTGCGAAAGCCTCTTTCAGCGCGCCTTCCACATCGGAGGGCTTTTCCACCAGGATGCCGACATGCCCGTAGGCTTCAGCCAGTTTCACGAAATCGGGCAACGCATCCATGTAGGAATGGGAGTAACGGTTGCCGTGGAAGAACTCCTGCCACTGGCGCACCATGCCCAGATAGCGGTTGTTCAGCGCAATGATCTTGATGGGCAACTGATATTGCTTGCAGGTGGAGAGCTCCTGGATGTTCATCTGGATGCTGCCTTCGCCCGTCACGCAAGCAACCGGAGCACCCGGATGCGCCAACTGCACCCCCATCGCGGCCGGCAGGCCGAAGCCCATCGTGCCCAGGCCGCCGGAGTTGATCCAGCGACGCGGATGATTGAACTTGTAGTACTGAGCGGCCCACATCTGGTGCTGTCCCACGTCCGAAGTCACGAAAGCATCGCCATGCGTCAGCTTGTGCAGCTGCTCGATCACGTATTGCGGCTTGATGACTTCGCTCGAATTCTTGTATGCGAGCGAATTCGCGCCGCGCCACTCGTCGATCTGTTTCCACCAGTCCTTCAGTGCCGCCGCATCGGGTTTTTGCTTGCTGCTGTTCAGCACGGAGAGCAGGTCGGCAAGCACATGCGCCACGTCTCCAACGATAGGCACGTCCACCTTCACGCGCTTGGAGATCGACGCCGGGTCGATGTCGATATGGATGATCTTGCGCGGCACCGAATTGAAATGGCCGACATTGCCGATCACGCGGTCGTCGAAACGCGCGCCCACGGCGAGCAGCACATCGCAGTTCTGCATGCCGAGGTTGGCCTCGTAAGTGCCGTGCATGCCGAGCATGCCGACGAATTGCTTGTCGTCAGCCGGATAGCCGCCCAGCCCCATCAGCGTGTTGGTACAGGGCACACCCAGCAGGCGCACAAGTTCGGTCAGTTGTTTTGACGCGTCGGACAGCACTACGCCGCCGCCCGCGTACACCATCGGGCGCTTGGCTTCCAGCAGCAGCTGGGCTGCGCGCTTGATCTGCCCGATATCGCCATGGGTCTGCGGGGTATATGAGCGGATATTGACCGTCGCGGGATAGGAGTATTCCGTCTTCTGCTGTGACACGTCTTTGGGAATATCCACCAATACCGGGCCGGGGCGTCCGCTCTTTGCCAGATAGAAAGCCTTCTTCATCGTGCTGGCAATGTCCCTGACATCCTTGACCAGGAAGTTGTGTTTAACGCAGGGACGCGTGATGCCAACCGTATCCACCTCCTGGAAGGCGTCTTCACCGATATAGCTGGTGGGTACCTGGCCGCTGATCACGACCAGCGGGATGGAGTCCATGTAAGCGGTGGCGATGCCGGTGACGGCATTGGTCACGCCGGGGCCGGAAGTCACCAGCGCCACGCCGACCTTGTCGGTGGAGCGTGCATAGCCGTCGGCAGCGTGCACAGCTGCCTGCTCGTGACGCACCAGCACATGCTTGACCTGTTCCTGTTTGAACAGCTCATCGTAGATAAAAAGCACCGCGCCGCCGGGGTAGCCGAAAACATATTCGACCCCTTCCTCCTGCAAACAGCGGATGGTTATTTCTGCGCCTGTCAGTTCCATGAACACGCTACCTTGATAAATCAAATGAAAGACCGCGCAAGATAAAGGCTGGCCGCGTTTTGGTCAACCCCTGCAGCGCGTCAGGAACGGCAAAATCCCTATTTGACGCGGGAATTTGCTAGTATCCGCGCCGAACATCCCGGAGTCACCGAAACTGTCCACGCCACAGCAACTTTCCGAATTCCTCGTCCAGGTCGAACGGCGCGCCTACAAGCAGGCGCAATATGCCGTGCGCGACGAGCATGTGGCGCTGGATATCGTGCAGGATGCGATGATGAAGCTCGCCGAGCGCTACGGCGACCATCCGGCGGAAGAATACCCCATGCTGTTCCAGCGTATCCTGCAAAACACCATACGCGACTATTACCGCCGCCAGAAGGTACGCTCGTTCTGGACGACGCTGATGTCTTCGCTCAGCCCGCAAAGCGAAGGGGAGGATTTCGACCCGCTCGACACCCTGCAGGATGAAGATAACGCCAGCCAGCCGGCACGCCCGGAGGCGGAATTGGCGCAATCGCAGCTTATCGCGGCAATCGAGGAAGCGCTGGCAAAACTGCCGGCTCGTCAACGCGAAGCCTTCCTGCTGCGTTACTGGGAGGAAATGGACACTGCGGAGACAGCAGCAGTCATGGGTTGTTCCGAAGGCAGTGTGAAGACGCACTGCTCGCGCGCCACTCACGCGCTTGCCGCAATACTTAAAGAACGGGGGATAGACCTATCATGAAGATCAAATTATCCAACAAGGAAATCGGAGGCCTGCTGAACCGGGCTGCCCAGCAACTGGATCGGCCCACCGTCAACCAACTCCGTACGGCGCGTCAGCATGCCCTGCAAAATCAGCGGGTTGCCTCCACCATTTGGGTAAGCCGTAACGGCTTGCTGCATGGCCAGTTGCAGCTTTCCCAGCGCGCGCTCAATTGGATCATCGTTGGCGTCGTCGCGTCCCTGCTGGTGATCAACCTGACCTACTGGGAGCGCACGTACGAACACGATCACAGCGACATTGATATCGCCATCTTGACGGACGATCTGCCCGTTGACATGTTTGTCGATTAGCCGCTTACGGACATCCTGATGCCTGCTCTGCTTCGAAATTGCCTGATAGCGCTGTTTTTTACCGCCGCCTGCCTGCCGATATCAGCCCATGCCAAACCGTGGGAGACGCTGAACCCTCAGCAAAAAGAAGCGCTTGCCCCGTTGTCCGGCACATGGAATTCATTGTCCGAACAGCAACAAGCCAATTTTCTGTCATATGCCCAACGTTATCCCAAGCTCAATGCGCAGCAACAGCAACGGCTGCATTCGCGCCTGGAAGCATGGAGCAAACTGACCCCGGAACAACGCAAGCGTGCCAGGGAAAAGTACAAGGCATACAAGAAATTGCCGGCAGAAAAGCGCGAGGCCGTGAAAAAAATGGTTCGCGAACAGCAGGCAGCCAGCGGAGTCCCGCCGACCAGTCCGGCCCAATAATACCGATCAGCGCCGCTCGGTACGCCAGAGCATTCCCAAGGCCAGTGCCAGGAACATCCAGCTCATCGCCGTGGCACTCAGCACGGGCGACCATTCATTCAAGGCGCCCACGTTGGCAAACAGCCTGCCGACGAAGTGAAAGCTCAAGCCCAGCACGATACCCATGAAAATCTTGCCGCTGATACCGCCCTCCCGCCGCTGATAGGCAGAAAACGGCAAAGCCAGCAACATCATCACCAGTACCGCAAACGGATAGACCAGCTTGTTCCACATCGCAATCTCGTATCGTACTGTCTTCTGATGGTTCTCGCGCAAATGCCCGGTATATTGATATAAATTCCACGCCGACATCTGCTCGGGTACCACCAGCAGCACGCTCAGGATGTCGGGATTCAAAGTGGAATGCCATTCCGCGACCGGCCGGTTGTCGACGGAAGCACTCCGGTTATCGAAACGCGTTTCCCTCACACCTTCGAGTTGCCAGCGAGTATCTTCCAGATACGAGGCCCGCTCGGCAGACGTGATGCTGCGCAAGTGGTATCGCTCATCGAACTCGTAAATACTCACGTCCAGCAGGGAAGTGTCCGGCAACACACTCTTGACATTGATGAAGCTGTGCTCGTCTTTTGCCCAGACTCCCGACCTGAACTCCTTCACCGAGACTTTTGCATTCTGCGCCTTCAGCCGCAATTCCTGTGCCATGCGCTCGCTCGGCGGGGCGATGACCTCGCCAAACAGGAAACACAGCACCACCAGCGGCAACCCGATCTTGAGCAGCGCGGCGATCATTTGCCTGAGGGAGACGCCAGAACTGCGGTACACCGTCAATTCCGAATTCGCGGCCATCTGTACCATGGCAAAGATCGTCCCGATCAGCACCGCCACAGGAAACAATTCATAAATATGTCCGGGTATGGTCAGCACCACAAACAACAGCACATATCCCAGACGGTAGTCGCCGCGCCCCATCGAGCTCAACTCGTTGATCAGGTCCAGCAGGGCGAACAGCATGATGAGCGCCGCGAACACCAGCGCAATGCTGGCGTATATCTCGCGCCCGAGATAACGGGTGAGCAGCTTCATCGTCTCAGCCTCCGCCATGAAGAAGGCGAGGAGCGATGGTAAAAGAATATGAGCATCACCATGAACATCAGCATGTGTATCCCCAACATACCCGTGGCCACACTGATATTGCCGCGCCCGACCCAGGAGTTGGTCACGCTGATCATGTTGTTGTAGAACATGTAGATCACCATCGCGGAAATCAGGTTGAGCGAACGCCCCGCACGCGGATTGACATAACTCAAGGGGATGGCCAGCAGGGACAGGATCAATGCACTGAGCGGCAAGCCGATGCGCCACTCCAATTCCGACATGTTCCATGAGGTCGGGTTCTGCAGCAGATACATCGTGGGGTAGGCCTTCAGGTTGGGTACCTCCTGCCGCAGTTCGGCAGGTTCGATGCGCATGGCATATCGCTCGAACTCCACGACCTTGAAATCCGCCTGACCGGGAATACCTTCATAACGCGTGCCGTTCAGCATCACCAGGAAGCGGTCGCCGTTCGGTGCGGTTTCCTGATACCCCTCCTTGGCGACCATCGTGCCTTCCCTGCCATTCTGCATCGACTGCACGAAGATGTTGCCTACACGCTTTTTCTGGGGATCCACATCTTCCAGAAAGAACACGCGATCGGATTGCTTGGATTCGCGAAACGCCCCCGGCGTTGCGGCAGAAACGTCATCGCGGCTATCCAGCCTGCGCTTGAATTCATCCGCCTTGTTCAAGGCCCAAGGCGACAACAACAGGCTGAACAACGCGATCACCAGGGTGATCGGGATGGCATAACCCAGCACCGGCCGTATCCAGCGCGTCAGGCCGATGCCTGATGTGAACCACACCACCATTTCGCTGTCACGGTAACTGCGCGACAGGGTCAACAATACCGACAGGAACAGACTGATCGAGAGCAGCACCGGCAGGTAACTGAATGAAGTAAAACCCAGCATCGCCACAACTCCGTCCACCGCCAGCACCCCGCTGACAGACTCGCCCAGCAGGCGGATCAACTGGGTGAACACGACGATACCGAGCAAGACGGAGGACACCAGCAATCCGGTGCTCGCGAACTCGCGCACCAGCGACCAATAAAAGATGCCGTGCACAAGGGGCTTCTTTGACTTTTGTGGCAGGGATTGCGGATAATCCGTCATCGGAGACAATTCTGAGATAAATGAGGAGAGGCGCGTGGAATTTAGCATAAAACAAGGCAGTCCGGAAAAACTGAAGAGCGGCTGCGTCGTGGTCGGCGTGTTTGACGGCGGAAAATTATCCATTGCGGCACAAGCACTCGACAAAGCTGCCAAACACGCACTCAGCGATGTCATTGCGCGCGGCGACATGAATGGCAAAGCCGCCTCTACCCTACTCCTGCAAAAATTGCCCGGTGTTGCTGCCGACCGCGTACTGCTGGTCGGGTTGGGCAAGGCCGCTGAACTCAACAGCAAAGCCATCTCGGCAATTCTGCGTGCAACCTTCGGCGCATTGAGCGGCACGCCCGCCAAAGACGCCGTGCTATACCTCATCGACGAAGGTGTCGGCAAAGATGCGGTTTGGGTCATCAAGCAAGCCGTATTCGCCGCCGCCGAACAAACGTTCCGCGCCGACGGTCTGAAGAGCAAACCCTCCAAGCCCGCAACGCTGAAAGGCATCACCTTTGCCTCGCTGGAAAAACCCAGCACAGCATTAAAGACCGTACTCGACCAGGCAGCCGCCACCGCCCGCGGCATGGAACTCACCAAGACGCTGGGCAACCTGCCCGGCAACGTCTGCACGCCGACCTACCTGGCCGCCAAGGCCCTCGCACTGGGCAAGTCGCACAAGAGCATCAAGACCACCGTGCTGGAAGAAAAAGACATGCAGAAGCTGGGCATGGGTTCCTTCCTCTCCGTCACGCGTGGCAGCGAACAGCCGGCCAAGCTGATCACCCTGGAATACTATGGCGCAGCGAAAACGCAGAAGCCCATCGTGCTGGTCGGCAAGGGCATCACCTTCGACACCGGCGGCATCTCGCTCAAACCGGGCGCTGAGATGGACGAGATGAAATACGACATGTGCGGCGCCGCCAGCGTGCTCGGCACCCTGCAGGCCGTCGCGGAGATGGGACTCAAGCTCAACGTGGTCGGTGTGATCCCGACTTGCGAGAACATGCCTTCCGGCAAGGCCACCAAGCCCGGCGACATCGTCACCAGCATGTCCGGCCAGACCATCGAGATATTGAACACCGATGCCGAAGGCCGATTGATCCTGTGCGATGCGCTGACCTATTCGAAGAAATTCAACCCGGATACGGTGATCGACATCGCCACCCTCACCGGCGCCTGCGTGATCGCCCTCGGCCATGTCGCCAGCGGCATGTTCGCCAACGAGGACAAACTGGCGAAGGAACTGCTGGCCGCGGGCGAACAGTCGCACGACCGCGTCTGGCAGCTGCCGCTGTGGGAAGACTACCAGCCGCTGTTGGACAGCAATTTCGCCGACATGGCGAACATCGGCGGCCGCGCCGGCGGTACCATCACCGCCGCGTGTTTCCTGGCGCGCTTCACCAAGGACTACCGCTGGGCACACCTGGACATCGCCGGCACTGCCTGGCTGTCCGGCAAACAAAAAGGCGCAACCGGTCGCCCGGTTCCGCTGCTCACGCAATACCTGATCAACCGCACGGCGTCCAAGTGACCAAGGTCGACTTCTACACAGGTAGCGAGGATAAATTGCGCACCGCCTGCCAGCTGAGCCACAAGGCGATGCAAAACGGCCTGCGCGTGCTGCTGCACGCGCCGGATGAGGACACCGCCGACAAGCTGGACAAGCTGCTGTGGCATTACCCTCCCACGGCCTTCATGCCGCACTGCCGCAGCCACGAAGCGGATGCCTCGACCATGCCGGTGGTCATCGGCCGCGACGAGAACTTCCCCCACTCCGAGCTGCTGATCAGCCTGCATAACACCTGCCTGCCGTTCTTCAGCCGCTTCGAGCGCGTCATCGAGATCGTCAGCCAGGACGACGCCGAGGCGAAACTCGGGCGCGAGCGCTACGTCTTTTACAAGGACCGCGGTTACGAACTGCGCCACTTTGATCTACGCAAAACGAATTGACCCATGGCAAAATCCAAACGCACATCAGATGTCCCCATCCTGACCGAAACGGTCGATAGCACCCCCCTTGACCTGCCCACGCTGACCGATGCAGTCGAGGAACACCTGGCCACCCTTTCCGCCGGGGAATGCCGGCGTCTGGCGGAAAAACTGTTCCCCGACCTCGAGGCCGCCTTCCTCGATGCGATCAGCTCAACCCCGGATGCCAACTGGGACACAGCCATGCAGCAAGTCAAGAAAGCACTTCCAAAACTCATCCGCAAAGCCGCGCAAGAATCCCTGTAGCACTGCGTACTGCTCCTTCGAGCACCCTCGATGCCTGTATAATCCTGCCCTCCTTGAACCACGCATTCCCAAAAAAGACCGCAATGGAACTCGCCAAAAGTTTTGACCCGAAAGACATCGAAGCCCGCTGGTACCCAGCCTGGGAAAACGCCGGCTATTTCAAGGCAGGACTCGACAGCTCGAAGAAAGAGAATTTCTGCATCATGCTGCCGCCGCCCAACGTCACCGGCACGCTGCACATGGGCCATGGCTTCAACCAGACGCTGATGGATGCGCTCACCCGCTACCACCGCATGAAGGGCGACAACACGCTGTGGCAACCGGGCACCGACCATGCGGGCATCGCCACGCAGATCGTGGTCGAACGCCAGCTCGACGCACAGGGTGTCTCGCGCCATGACCTGGGCCGCAAGAAGTTCATCGAGAAAGTGTGGGAGTGGAAGGAATACTCCGGCAACACCATCACCAAGCAGATGCGCCGCCTCGGCACCTCGCCCGACTGGTCGCGTGAGCGCTTCACCATGGATCCCGCGCTGAATAAGACAGTCACCGAGACCTTCGTGCGCCTGTTCAACGAAGGCCTGATCTACCGCGGCAAGCGACTGGTGAACTGGGATCCGAAACTGCACACCGCCGTTTCCGACCTCGAAGTGGTGCAGGAAGAAGAAGACGGCTTCATGTACCACATCCAGTATCCGCTGGCGGATGGCAGCGGCCATCTGGTGGTCGCCACCACCCGCCCCGAGACCATGCTCGGCGACGTGGCGGTGATGGTGCATCCCGAGGACGAACGCTACAAGCACCTCATCGGCAAGCAGGTCACGCTGCCGCTGTGCGACCGCACCATCCCCGTCATCGCCGACGAATACGTGGACCGCGAATTCGGCACCGGCGTGGTCAAGGTCACGCCCGCGCATGACTTCAACGACTATGCCGTGGGTCAGCGCCACAAACTGGAAATGATTTCCATCCTGACATTGGACGCGAAGATCAACGAGCACGCACCCATGCAATATCAGGGCATGGATCGTTTCGCCGCACGCAAACAGATCTGCGCCGACCTCGAAGCCGCCGGCCTGTTCATCAAGGCCGACAAGCACAAATTGAAGGTGCCGCGCGGTGACCGCACCGGCGTGGTGATCGAGCCGATGCTCACCGACCAGTGGTTCGTCGCCATGAGCAAGGCAGGCCCGCAAAAGGATGGGAAACCATCCAAGAGCATCACCGAGCAGGCGCTGGAATGCGTTGCTTCCGGCGAGATCAAGTTCCACCCCGAGAACTGGGTCAACACCTACAACCAGTGGCTGAACAACATCCAGGACTGGTGCATCTCGCGCCAGCTGTGGTGGGGCCACCAGATTCCCGCCTGGTACGGCGTCAACGGCGAAGTGTTCGTGGCGCATGACGAAGCCGAAGCGCGCAAGCTGGCGGACAAGGCCGGTTATGCCGGGCAGCTCGACCGCGACAACGACGTGCTCGACACCTGGTTCTCTTCCGCGCTGTGGCCGTTCTCCACGCTCGACTGGGAGATGGGTAAACCGTTCGATGCCCAGAACGCTTTCGTGAAGCAATACCTGCCGTCTTCCGTACTGGTCACCGGCTTCGACATCATCTTCTTCTGGGTGGCGCGCATGGTGATGATGACCAGGCACATCACCGGCAAGATTCCGTTCAGGGATGTGTACGTGCACGGCCTGATCCGCGATGCCGAAGGCCAGAAGATGTCCAAGTCCAAGGGAAACGTTTTAGACCCCATCGACCTGATCGACGGCATCGACCTCGACTCGCTGGTGAAGAAACGCACCACCGGCCTGATGAACCCCAAGGATACGGAGAAGATCGAGAAGCGTACACGCAAGGAGTTCCCGGAAGGCATCACCGCCTTCGGCACCGATGCCCTGCGCTTTACCTTCGCCTCGCTCGCCTCGCCCGGCCGCGACATCAAGTTCGACATGCAGCGCTGTGAAGGTTACCGGAACTTCTGCAACAAGCTGTGGAACGCCACGCGCTTCGTGCTGATGAACTGCGAAGGCAAGGACACAGGCCTAGATGAATCGCTGCCGCTGGAATTCTCCGCTGCCGACAAATGGATGATTAGCGAACTGCAGAAAGCCGAAGCAGAGATGGCGACGCACTTCGCCGACTACCGTTTCGACATGGCCGCACGCGCCGTGTACGAACTGGTGTGGAACACCTACTGCGACTGGTATGTGGAACTGGCCAAAGTGCAACTGCAGGATACGGGAGACGGGATACAGGATACAGCGGCGCGGCAGCGCGCGACGCGCCGCACCTTGGTGCGGGTGCTGGAGACCATCTTGCGCCTCGCCCACCCGATCATCCCGTTCATCACCGAAGAGTTGTGGCAGTCGGTCGCGCCGATGGCGAATGCCAAAGGCGACAGCATCATGCTGCAAACCTATCCCAGGGCCGATAGGAGCAAGATCGACGAAGCATCCATCGCGCAGATCGCGCTGTTGCAGGAACTCGTTACCGCATGCCGCAGCCTGCGCAGCGAGATGAACCTGTCGCCCGCCGCACGCGTGCCGCTGATCGCTGCCGGCGATGCGATGGTGCTGAACGCGCTCGCGCCCTACATCAGCAGCCTTGGCAAACTCAGCGAAGTGCAGATCGTTGCCGAACTGCCGGAAGGCGACGCGCCGGTGTCCATCGTCGGCAATTTCAAGCTGATGCTGAAAGTGGAGATCGATGTCGCCGCCGAACGCGAACGCCTGGACAAGGAGATCGCGCGCCTCACCAACGAGATCGCCAAGGCCAACGCCAAGCTCGGCAACGAGAGTTTCGTCGCGCGCGCCCCGGCGGCAGTGGTGGAACAGGAAAAGAAACGGCTGGAGGAGTTCGGTGCGACGCTGGTGCAGTTGCAGGCGCAGCGGAAGAAGCTCGGATAGATCGCCTCACTCGCAGACCAAGAGGTACGGCCATCTTCAGGTGTATAGCCGGAAGGCAGCCAATCTACGGAAGCGCAAGAGACAAACGGCTGAAGATGGCCGTCTGACAAGGCTTGCAGAGCAAGGTGGTGCTTTCGGCGCGGGCAGTGCGAACGGGTAACGGCATAGCCGTTGGATACCCGTCGGCCTCCCCCTTGCGGGGACCAAATACGTGCACGCCCTACCGGCGGCGGATCAGGAAGATGAATTCGCCGTCGGCTTCCATCGACGACAGCAACTCGTTCCCTGTCTTTTTGCAGAAATCCACGAAGTCCTTGGGCGCCCCCCTGTCGGTCGCGACGATCCTCAGGACCTGCCCCGCGCTCATCACGGACAGCGATTTCTTGGCGCGCAGGATGGGCAGCGGACAGGCCAGCTGCCGTACATCCAGTTCGACATCGAAGGCGGTGCCGCTCACGCGACGATCTCTCCACCCGACTGCGCCCAGGCCATGATGCCGCCTTGCAGGTTGTAGACGTCCCCCAGCCCCTGCGCCGCTGCAAATGCGGCAGCCTGCGCGGAACGCCCGCCCACCTGACAATAGAACACGGTCGCCTTCTTCGCATCGAGGTCCTGCAAGCGCAGTGGCAGCAGATGCAGCGGCAGACAGATCGCGCCTTTGATGCGGCCCCGCGCGATCTCGGCATCGGTGCGCACGTCCACGAGCTGCGCCTTGCCGCTGGCGATCAGATTCGGTAATTCGGATACGGTAATGATCTTAAACTCAGCCACTTCTTCTTTCTCCACTTCAAAAAAAACTATTGTTCGTCCCCATGATCGCTCAGCAGGCGCGCGATGCGTGTGTTTGCAAGCGACAACCGCCTCACCAGTATCGCCAGGAACGCCTCGCTGAACTGGTAGCGGCAGTTCGCCGAGGCGCGCGCCAGCATCTCCGGGTCGACCTCGATCAGCGACACTTCTGTCTTGGTGATCACGTCGGTGGTGCGCCGTGCCTCCTTGCCGGAGAGGTGCGCCATCTCACCGAAACAGTCGCCCTTGTGCAGCAAGCTCAGCAGCCTGCCCTGCTTGACCACGCGCACCGATCCGCCGGCGATGACAAAGAAGCGATGCCCTTCTTCACCCTCGCGGATGATCGATTCGTCCTTGGTCACCTTGTGCCATTCGCTGATACGCAACACTTCCCACAGCTCGACGTCGCTGAAATTCCTGAAGAAATGCAGGTCGCGCAAGGTATCGAATTTCTCGGTATCGAAGATATCTTCCTGCTGCGGCACGTTGTGGGTAATGAATGCCACCAGGTCGCGCGCGAACTCATCCCAGGTCTGGTAGCGATGCTCCTTCTCCTTGCACATGGCCCGCTGCACGATGGCATCCATTTCAGGAGGTATCTCCGGACGATAGGTGCTCGGCGGCGGCGGATCGATGTTCATGATCTGGTAGATCATGCTGTAGCTGTTCGCCGCCTCGAACGGCAGCTTGCCAGTGAGCAAGCGGTACATGGTCACGCCCAGCGAATAGATGTCCGTCTGGTGCGTCAGCGGCTGCTCCTTGATCTGTTCCGGCGACATATAGGCCGGCGAACCCACGCCGCTCACCTGCGTGCTCTGCTGGTTATCGATGACCGCCGCACCGAAGTCGGAGATCTTGATGTCGCTCTCGCCGCTGATCAGGATGTTGGCCGGCTTGATGTCGCGATGCGTAACACCTTGATATTGCGCATACTCAAGCGCCTTGCAGCATTTATAGATGATCTCGGCGATATGCCCCAGATCCATCAGGTGATCGACCTCGCCGTATTTCTCCAGCGTTTCGCCTTCGACGTATTCCATCACCATATAGTTCACGTCGCCCTCCATCACCGCATCGAAGATCTTGACGATATGCGGATGCGACAGTTTTCCGGCGAGGGATGCCTCGGTGAGCAGCAGCTTGCGAAAGGCTTTGGCACGGGTCGAGTCGTGCAGGACGTTCAGGTTGAACACCTTGAGTGCCACCTGCTGCTGGCTGAAGGGGTCGAGCGCAAGGTAGACGGTGCTGGTCGCGCCGTGCCCCAGTTCTTTAACGATCTCGTATTTGCCGACCTTGTCCATAACCTGAAAATCTTTGAGAGGCGCGCATTCTGAGTGCCCGACGGCACGTTGTCCAGAAAGTACACATTTTACAAGGAATTGCAGGCCGCCATGGAACTCAAAAGGGTCGGTGTTATCATATATTCCATGAAAAAAACCTTTCTTTCCGTACTTTTCACGTTGCCACTCATTGCTTACGCCGACGGTCTGCCGGACCTGGGCGATGTATCCCAAGAGATCATTTCTCCGCAAATCGAGCGCCAGATCGGCGAACAGAGCATGTTCCAGATCCGGGCCAGCAATACTTACCTGGACGATCCGGAGATTTCCGACTACCTCAACCACCTCGGCGGTCGGCTCGTGGCAAACAGTTCGGAACCGGGCGATGCGTTCGAGTTCTTCGCGATCAATGACGATGCCATCAACGCCTTCGCGCTGCCCGGCGGTTTCGTCGGCGTCAACACCGGGCTGATCCTGCTGGCACAGGACGAATCCGAACTGGCTTCGGTATTGGGCCACGAAATCTCGCACGTCACCCAGCATCACTACGCGCGCATGGTCTACGGCCAGCGTTACGATTCGCTCGCTGCCCTGGCCACGCTGGCGGTGGCCATTCTTGCCGCACGCAACAGCCCGGATGCCGCGACTGCCGGTATCGTAGGCGCACAGGCCGGAACGATCCAGCACCAGCTCAACTTCACACGCCAGAACGAAAGGGAAGCAGACCGCTTCGGCCTTGCCACCCTCGAAAAATCCGGCTTCGACACGCGCGCCATGCCGGCCTTCTTCGAGCGCATGCAGAAAGCCACGCAGCTCGTGGAAGGAAACACTCCCTCCTATCTGCGCACTCACCCGGTCACCCATGAGCGTATCGCCGAGGTGGAAAACCGGGTGGAGCAGATCCCCTACCATCTGGTGCCAGACAGCCTGGATTTCCAGCTGATCCGCTCGCGCATCATCGCCACCCAGAGACCGCCGCGGGAAGCCGTCGCCTTCTTCGACGATGCGCTGGGGGCGAAGAAATTCGGCAATCCCATCGCACATCGCTACGGCCTGGTGCTCGCCTTGTTGCGCAACAACCAGCCGCAGCGCGCGATCCAGGAATTCGCCATCTTGCAGAAACAGGCGCCCGTCAACGCAACCATCGCAACGCTGGGCGGACGGATCATCCAGTTGGAAAAGCCGGACAAGGACGTGATCGCCTACTACAGTACCGAATTGAAGAACTTCCCCGAACACCATGCGCTGATCTACGACTATGCGGAAGTGCTGCTGCAGGACCAGCGCTACACCGACGCCCTCAAACTGCTCGACGACCAGGTCAACCGCGACGGCAACGATCCTAAGCTTTACGATCTGGAAGCACGCGCCTATGCCGCACTGGGCCGGCGTCAGGAAGAGCATCACATGCTGGCCTATCTTCATATCCTGCACGGCGATCTGGCCGGCACGATCGAGCAGCTTGAACTGGCCAAGCAGGCAGGCAACGATTATTACCAGCTATCCACCATCGAGACCGAGCTCAAGCAGTACCGCGAAATCGCCGCCGCGTACAGCAAGAAGAAATAGGCCGGAGCTGGATTCGTGCTGGCGATCCATTCCGGCGTGCGAGACAGATCGCGCATGCCGGCCAGCAATGTTCATTCACATGAAAGGGGAAAGCGATGTTGAATCCAGTGACAGACGGTGCCGGCGACTCGATGATCTATACGGCAAGACTCGTGAGTTCGAAGCGCATCACGCCGGAAACTTCGCGCGAAGAAGTCAGGCAGATGGTATTCAGGACGGACGATCCTTATTTCGACAGCAAGGTGGGCAGCTGCATCCGCGTCCTTGCGCCGGGGCAATACGGCAATCCCTATCACGCGCGGCTCTATTCAATCGCCGACACGGACCAGTCCGATGCCGGAGCGCAGTTCGAGATCTGCGTGCGCCGCTGCTACTACCTGGATGAAGCCAGCGGCGAGGAGTACGGTGGCGTCGCGTCGCACTACCTGTGCGACCTGCAGCCCGGAAGCGTCATCAAGTTTTCCGGTCCCGTCGGCTACCCGTTCGACGTACCGAACAATCCCGAAGCCAACCTGCTGATGATCGGCATGGGCACCGGCATCGCACCGTTCAGGGGGCTGATCCGGATGATCTACGAACGGCACGGCGGCTGGAAAGGCAAGGTTCGCCTGTTCCACGGTGCGCGTACCGGCCTGGAGATGCTTTACCTGAATGATGCCAACAGCGATCTAGGCCAATATTTCGACCAGCCGACTTTCAAGGCCTTCCAGGCCGTGAGCCCGCGCCCCGCCTTTAATGCGCCGATCGCCTTGAACCAGGCCATCGAGCAGAACGCCGCCGAGGTCTGGGAAATCGTGAACAGTCCGGACAGCCGCGTCTATATCGCCGGCATGACGCAGATGCTGGGCATGATCGACAATGCAATGGCCAGCATCGTCAGTTCATCGGCGTGGCAGGCGAAGCGCAACGAACTCGCTTCGCAGGGCCGCTGGCTTGAAGTGCTCTACTAATTTGCGCCATGAGGCCACGAGTACAGACCGCTGACCGATATGCACGACGCGGCGGGAAAAAACGATGAGCGCATGGTTCACCAAAAACCTCGGTGACGCCATGTTGGCCGGTGAAGCATTGGCCCAGCTCGAAGCACTTTTCCTGTCGACATACGGAATATCCGGCGACTCGGGCCAAATGGCGATATTCGTCCGGCATGAATCGGAAGGTCGCCTCCATTGCGAGCTCAAGGCATACTTCCCGCCCGCCGCGATTGCATTGGCAAAGACAGTTGACGCCGATCCGTGCGCCAGGCCCTCGCGTGACGGACTGAGCCTGCTGGTCGGCCCTGAAGACACCTGGCAGGCATTCTTTCCGGACTGAGAGGCAGCTGCAGGACATAACGTAACTTGTTCGAACCCGTGTCGTCACTTGTTTTGCCATATAACAACCCACGAACTGAAATCATGAAGACAAATGCACTCGCGATCCTGTTGCTGCTCATCACCACCGCTTGCACCACTCCCAAAGTGACGCCACCGCCGCCCGTGGAACGGCCGCCCGCGAAGATCGCCCTCGCATTGGGGGGCGGCGCGGCGCGCGGCTTTGCCCACATCGGCGTGATCAAGGCACTGGAGGCACAGGGCATCTCCGCAGACATCGTCGTGGGCACCAGTGCCGGCTCGGTCGTCGGTGCGCTCTATGCGGCCGGACTCAACGGCTTCCAGATACAGGAACTGTCCATGAACATGAATGAGGACCAGGTACTCGACGGCTCGGGCATGTACCAATGCGTGGTGGAGACGGTGATCTCCAACAAGAGGGGCTGCATCAAGGGGCAAGCGCTGGAGAATTACATCAACAGGAACGTCCATGGCCTGCCGATGGAAAAGCTCGGCAGGACCTTTGCTGCCGTCGCCACCAACCTGCGCACCGGTGAGATGGTGGTATTCCGCTCCGGCAACACCGGCATGGCGGTCCGCGCCTCGTCTTCAGTGCCGGTGTTCTTCGAGCCCGCCACCATCAACGGCCAGGATTACGTGGACGGCGGGCTGGTCGCGCCGGTCCCGGCAAGCGTGGCCCGTTCAATGGGGGCCGATTTCGTCATCGCCGTGGACATCTCGGACCGTCCGCAGGACAGAAGCACGGCGGGGATCACCGACATCATGTGGCAGACCTTTTCCATCTTCGGCCAGACCATCAATCGCTATGAGCAGTCCAGCGCCGACATCGTCATCCGGCCCGTCACATACGGCTTGCCGTCGACCGACGTGAGCGGCCGCAACAAGGCCGTGCTCGAGGGAGAGAAGGCAGTCGCGGCGATCTTGCCCGAGCTGAAGTCCAGGCTCGCGAAACTCAATGAGACCCGCCATGTCGCCGGAATGCCCTAGCAGAGCCCAGGCAAGGGACAACGCCGAATGCCCCCTCATTGAAATTCCCGGTTCCCCCCATGAATAAAGCTGCCCCAACCAAGCCCGAGATTGCCCTGCTGGAGCCATTTGCCGGTCTAGCGCTGGAACGCATCCATGTACCGGCCAATAGCGAAGAGTTCGCCGCGGCCGCGGCCGCGATCAAGGCTGCCGGCATCGTTGGGTTCGATACCGAATCCAGGCCGACGTTTGTCACGGGCGATGTGAGTGAAGGGCCGCACGTTGTGCAGTTTGCGCTGCACGACAAGGCTTACCTGTTTCAGGTACATCAGGCAGAGGGGCTGCCGTTCCTGGTCGAATTGCTGCAATCGGAGCAGGTCATCAAGGTGGGCTTCGGCCTTAGATCGGATAGCGGGCAGATCTTTGCGAAGCTGGGCGTCAGGTTTGGCGGGGTGGTAGACCTGAATACGGTATTTCGCATGAACGGCTACCAGAAGGAGATCGGCGTCCGTACTGCAGTGGGGCTGGTCTTCAACCAGCGCTTTGCCAAGTCGAAGAAGGCCACGACCTCCAATTGGTCGCAACCTCGACTCACCCCGCAACAGATGCTCTATGCGGCAAATGACGCCTACGCGGCGCTCAAGGTGCTGGAGGCACTCGACCTGCCCCGCGAAGACTTGCCCATCATGGGCCGCAACGCGGGGCCCGGTTGATCAAGGAAAAAGCCCGGCATGCCGGGCTTTTTCCTTACAGTCTTGGAGAATGTCGCGCCGATCTTCAGTGATGCGATTTGGCGATCAGCTTGAGCATCTTGATGTTGATGGCCACAAAGCGGTAAAGCTGCCAGACCAGGCACGTCCGCATGAAGCGGGTGAGCCCGGTTGGCGCCGGCGGATAGTAAGCCTGTTGGTACGGTTCTCTGTTGGTGACGTTGCCCATGTTCGGTTCCTTGTAAATGTCTGGTTGATCAATCCGGTATCAACGACCAGCCCGGACGCAGCTTGGCTTGATAGATGAAGGCGTGGTGCAGCAGGTACTTCATCCAGTGGCCTGCCAGGCCGATCTCGCCGAAGGTCAGGTCGATGTCGCGGCCGAACTCAGGATATTTCTCGTAGTCCGGCACGACCGGGAATACGGTCATGGCCGCCGCGGTTCCCTTGAAGATGTGCGATCCGGTGGAGGCGACGCATGCCGCGCCCATTTCGGCCATCGAAGCGGTGTGGGTCGGCTTCTCGGCACCGTTCAGCATGTCGCGGATACTCATGGCGACGGCTTTTGCCATGGCCGCGGAAGGCATACCGGTCCTGGGTGCGGTCGGGTTGATCGGCGTGCCGTTGGCGCTCTGCATGGGCTTGCTGATCAAATGCGGCGTCGCAAACGCGATACCGACGGCGAAGATATTGCGATACGACGGCGTCTGGTAGGTCCTGGGCCAATCCTTGGCGCTCCACTCCATGAACGGACGCTGCGTGTAGTCGGCATCCACCTTCATGAAACCGTTGGGCGCAAACAGCTGGCTGGTGATATCGGCTCCTGCCTTGTCGAACGCCTTCAGCCCGACACCTGCAAACGGGGGGATCAGCATGGAGAAGTCGAATTCCAGTTCATGGAACGTACCGTCCAGGATCTCGTAATGGATCTTGCCGGCTTCGACTTTCTTCACGTGCGCGCGGGTGATCCATTCGATGCCGCGCTCGACCATCAGCGATTCCGCGAAGGTCTTGCCGTTGGTGATGTATCCGCCGCGCTTGATATGCACGCCGCCCATGCCGAAGTCGCCCAGTTCGTATTCGTTGCTGAGCCAGACGATGCGCGCCTTGTCGCGAACGCCAGCCTCGCGCAACACATGGTCCACGTTGTAGATGTACTCGAACGCGGCGCCTTGGCAGGTACACATACCGTGTCCCGTGCCGATCACGATGGTCTTGCGTTCGCCCTTGCGCATCGCGTCGATGCAGGCCTGCAGCTTATGGTTGGCTTCCTGCGCATGGCCGACCGTGCAAACGGAAACAGTGTGGCCGTGATCGGGGCCCAGGCCTTCGGTGGCGCCGAAGTTCAGCTTCGGCCCGGTGGCGTTCACCAGGAAATCGTAAGCGATGTCTTCCGCAACCCCGGCCTTGGACGGGTGCGTGTACTCGACGGTGACGAACGGCTTGGCGTTTTCCGCATTGCCTTCCGGATGAATCGACAGCGCCTTGGCCTGGCGGAAATCCACATTGGTTTTCGCGTACAGCTCGGCGAGGTCAAAAGTGACGTCTTTCTCCGTCATCTGGCCCACGCCCACCCAGATGTTGGAGGGTATCCAGTTCCATTTCGCATTGGGCGACACCACGACGATCTCGTGTTCCTTCCCTACCCATTTGTTGAGGTATCTGGCGGCGGTATGTCCGGCTATACCCGCGCCCAAAATTACGATTCGCGACATTTTCTCTCCTTCTGCAATGCTCCAGATTCAAACCAGCTGCTTCTTGAATCTGTGACCTGATGATGTTGTGTTTGGGTCAGGGAACCCGGAATCGTGCTGCTCACCCGATCCGGCGCCGGATCACATTCACTGCGGCCGCTGAAAAACCCGGACCGATGCCCGGACAGCCGAACTGCCTGGCAATAGCCCCAACCGTGATTGTTTTATCCAGAGGATGATCAACAAAAAAACCTGTCCGCAGACCCACCGCGCTGATGCCTTGTTTCTGATGCGGGGAACATCATAATATAAGCGTATTCTAATAATCAACCATTATCCAGACAACGCCGAAACATAGGAGTAGGATAAAAATGCAGTTTCTTCCTTAACCACTATAAGGAGTCGAATCATGCCCAAGACCCATCATTCCAGCAGAGACGTCAAAAAGAAACCTTTGCTCACACCAAAGGAAAAGAGGATGGCGAAACACGCGAAGAAGCATAGCCAGGATACCCAGCCTCTGATCACTCCCGTCACTACGCATTGATCGCCGAAGTCCGGTCGTTGGCGAACGACCCTGAAGGGCCAGCCCCGTAATCGTTCCGGCAGGAAACCTCTGCCGGAAACGAGAACGAAGCTGGCCTTTTTTAAATTTGCGCTTCCTTCAAATCTTGCTGATCAGACGCACGCAAGAATCAGCCATGCCGGCCCTTGTAGCATAGCGCCGCGGCATGAACGACCTGCGAATAGGGAATCTCCGCCAGGTCACCCCACATCCGGACCGCGTTTTCCAGCAGCGCGTCCACATTGTCCACCTCGGCGTTGTCATTCAGGACGTACTGCAACCCCTTCAGTCCGCCGCATTGAACGCGCATTTCCTGCGCGTGCGACAGAACGTCATCGTCATGCACCTTACCCAGCGCAAAGGTAAAGCTATGCCGCAGATGGCCGTGCAATGCCGTACATCGTGCGAGGCTGGCCACGTTCCGGCAGGTGACTGCCTCCCGCTCGGCGATCTGAACCCGGTCCGAGTGCTCGCATCCAACGCAGCGTGTCAGCACTGACTTCCCGAACGTACAAGGCCGCACGATCGCCTCGGATAGCTTCTGTCGAAAGGCCGTCTCATCCATGAGTCTTGGTCATCCCCGGTTCAGGGTCTGCATCACGATTTCGGGAGTTTCTTCGCCAGCTTTTCCATCGCTTCCTCGGCGATCTCCTGCACTTCCTCGTGGGCATCCCTGATGCAGGCCTCGACATAAGGCCGTGCGGCCGCGCTGCCGGTAAGGCCGAGCAGATAGCACGCATCGGCGCGCACGCGGTGATCGAAATGGAAAGTCAGCTCGGCCAGCGGCGGCAACAGCGCCTGCAGTTCAGGCATGTTGGCGTAGGCTTCCAGCAGTGCGCTGACACCGAGACGCACCGAGATATTGGCTTCTGGATTGGCAACGATGGCGAGCAGCGGCTTCAGGCGCAGCGTATCCCCTGCGATGAATGCCACAGCCTGCTTGTACCCGCCTTCTTTCAGCAGGTGCTCGACGTAATGCGCCGTCCCCTCGTCCCCGCTCGCCCACTCGGCCCATTGCCTGAGTTCGGCCATGCTCTGCGCGCCGGTGAGCGTGAAAGAGCCCAGGCGCAACCACGGGGCGCCGCGCACGTCGTATTCCGCAGCCTGCTCGGGATGCGCCGCGATATTCACTACCGTCAGTTTTCCAACCTGCGACTGCTTCACCAGTTCGCTCAGCGCCTGCAACACGGAAGGGCAATGTGTGCAGACCGGAGTGATGAAAAGCAGGGCATCTGGGGGTGTAGGAGACATGGTTGACCCTTCGTTTGAATTGCACGCTATACATGGCGTCAGAAATCGTAACGAGCGGGCCGGTATTGGGGAAGCCCGGCGCACAGGCACCGGAGTGTACTAAAGTATGCCACTACATGGCCCCGGATGCCGCGCACCGCGCGCCCCCGATACCGGTTCGCGCAGTAGATTTGTGCGCTATGTATCGCCTTGCACAGTGGCTATGATACTCCGACTGCCGCCGTGGTTCCTGTGTTCGCACAGGTATATCCCTTGCCATGTCCCCAGTTTTAGCCGCCCGTCGCTGACCGGGATATTCAGGCTGCTGCCCAGCAAGCTGGACTTGATATGCGCGGGCAGGTCGTCAGAGCCCTCGTCCTGGTGCCGGTAATAAGGTTCGTCCTCCGGCACCGCGCGGTTGAAGTAGCTCTCGAAATCCTGACGCACCGTGGGGTCGGCGTTCTCGTTGATGGTCAGCGATGCGGAGGTGTGCAGGATGAAGACGTTCATCAGGCCGATCCTGACATTACGCAGCTCGGGCAGTTCGCGCAGCACCTCGTCGGTGACCAGATGAAAGCCGCGCGGCTTCGGTTTCAGTTGTATCTCTCTTTGTAGCCACATGGTGATCGAGCGTCCGGATTTGAGACCGTTGCATTATCTCAAACTTCGGATGACCTGCCCGAAAGCGGGGCCGGAACGACGAAGAACGTGGCACATGACGGTATACTCCCAATAGAATATACGTTCACCTTTTACTCATTACTTCCGCCTATCCGACATGAAACAATTCCTGCAGACCGTGGCGACCGCGCCCGATACCATCACCTTCAACGACACGATCGCGGCGATCGATGCGAATTACGATTTCACCCCCACCGCGTTCCGCAATGGCGAACTGCAAAATGAAGCCGGACAGAACAACGGCTCCTGCAAGGTCTTTTCCTTCGCCAGGCTGCACAAGCTGTCACCGCAGCAGACCCTGCATTGCTTCGGCGCCTATTACCGCGACGATGTGCTCAAGCACCCGCAAGGCACCGACCACCAGAACATCCGCAATTTCATCAAGACCGGCTGGGACGGGATCGTTTTTCAGGGCGATGCGTTGACGCTGAAGAAACCTTAAGCGGCAGTCGCAAATCGATGCCGATGCGTTTAATTCCTATGACTACCGTTCGGGCTGTACCCGCAAGGGGTAGACCGTGGCTGTAATGGGCATTCGCCCCAACAGCGCACGCGCAGCCTGTCGAAGTGATCCATGCACCCTTCGACAGGCTCAGGGCGAACGGACATAAATCTGCGTTTCCCTGAAGGAGCCAACTCAATCCGCGCCGTTTAATTGGGTACAGCCGGAATACAATTCGACTCCAACACCTATTACCATAATCGTCTCCTGCCCCCGACATGCAACACCCCACCTCCTCGACCCGCGAACTGATCCACCTCGGCTGGCCCATGCTGGTCGCGCAACTGGCGATGATGGCCAATGCCGTCATCGACACCGCGATGGCAGGGCGGCTGACCGTCATCGACCTCGCTTCGGTCGGCATCGCCGCGTCCATCATGGCCACCATCCTGATGTCGCTGATCAGCGTGCTGCTAGCCGTGCCGCCCATCATCGCCCACCTGCATGGCGCAGGGCAGCGCGCCGAGATCGGGCGCGAGATACACCAGGGCATCTGGATATCGCTGGCGCTCGCACTCGTGGCGATCCTGCTGCTGCGTTTCCCTGGGCCGTTCATTGCCATCTCGCATTTGCAGCCCGCGGTGGAAACGAAGGTGCGCGCCTATCTGGCCGCCTCGGCCTGGGGCGTGCCCGCCGCCTTCGCGCTGCGTCTGTTCTTCGGCCTCTCGACCGGCATCAAGCGCCCGCGTCCGGTGATGCTCTTCAACCTGCTGTCGCTGGCGATCAAGGTGCCGCTGAACGCGTTGTTCATGTTCGGCCTGTTCGGCTTTCCGGAGATGGGCTCGACGGGTTGCGCGGTGGCAACCGCGCTGGATGCCTGGCTGATGGCCGCGCTCGCCTGGGCCTGGTGCCTGAACAACCCGCGATACGCGGAGTTCGAGTTGCGCAGGCGCATCACTGCGCCGGACTTCGCCGCCATACGCGAATTCCTCAAGCTCGGCCTCCCTATCGGATTAACGTTCATCGCGGATGTGACCGCGTTCACCTTCATGGCGCTGTTCATCGCGCGCCTGGGTCCCGTCGTTTCCGGCGCACACCAGATCGCCGCGAACCTCGCGGCACTGGCGTTCATGATCCCGCTCTCGCTGGGCAACGCCACCTCGGTGCTGGTCGGCCAGGCACTCGGCGCCGGACAACCGCAGCACGCCCGCCACATCTGCTGGGAAGCGATACGCTTCGGCATGTCGATCGCGATCGTGCTGTGCCTGACATTCTGGCTGGGCGCACCGTACATCGCCGCGTTCTACACCACCGACCATCAGGTGCAGGCCATCGCGATCCCGCTGATCATGATGGTCGGCCTCTACCACCTGGGCGACGCGATACAAGCCATCACCGTCAACGCCCTGCGCGGATACAAGAAGTCGGTGGTGCCGATGGTGATCTACACCATCACGCTCTGGGTGCCGGGCCTGGGCGGCGGCATCGTGCTGGGGCTCACCGGTTTCTTCGGTCCGGCGCGCGGTGCGCCCGGCTTCTGGCTTGCCGCGATAGCGAGCATCTGGCTGGTCGGCGGCTTGATGGCGGCTTATCTCAATCTCACTTCGAAGCAGCATTGCGTTCATCAGCCCGCCGATTCCGGCATGGAGTCGGTGACAGGAGTAAAGTAACGACAGAAAAATGGAATCGCGGCCCGCGCAATCTGCGGCATGTTGCATGGAAACAGGGTCACCCCCACAGGTCCAACTCAAAAATGAATATCAACAGGTTATTCATTATTCTCGCCCTGCTCTGCTGCAGCGGTTGCAGCATGGTCACCCTCGGCTACAACCAGGCCGACTGGATACTGCGCTACTGGATCAACGACTACACCTCCTTCAACACTTCACAGAAAGAACAGATCCATCTCGAGGTCGACAACTACCTGCGCTGGCATCGCAAGAATGCGCTGCCGGGATACATCGCGTTTCTGCAGGATTTGGACGCGGCGGTGAACCAGAAGACGGGCATGACGGTCGCCGACGTCATGCGCCTGAGAACCGAAAGCGGCAGGCTGTATCAGTTGACCATGGAACCGATGATCCGTCCCGCCGCGCACATCCTGAGCACACTGGACAGCGACCAGATAACGGAGCTCGCCTACACGCTTGCAGAACGGAACCGCAAGCAAAGGGAGAAGATGCTCGAAGGCAACGAGCAGGAGATGCTCAATGCGCGCGCGGAAAGGCATGTGGATCTCGTGGAAAGCATGGTTGGCAGCCTGAGCTCCGCGCAGGAAAAAGCGATCACTGCGATGAGCCTCCACATACCGTTCGCCTCCAGGGCCTTCATCGAGCAGCGGGAGACCAGACAGGCCGGGCTGATCGCCTTGTTGAGAGACAAGGCCGGCGAAGACAAGATCGCCGCATTGCTCCGGCAATGGCTGATCTCGCCCGAATCCTTAAGAACACCGCAACAGCAGCAAGCCATCGCCGCTTACGAAGACGCCATGAATGAAATGACGGTCCGCATCGCCGCGACACTTACAACGCGCCAGAAGCAACACCTGTCTGAAGAGATTGCGTCCTACATCGACGATTTCAGGAAGCTCAATTCGAAGGTTGAAACCGCAAGCATCAAATGACGCATTGATCTGCCCCAGCGTTCTTCGAGCTTCAATCCGGGAGACGGCAATTGCCCGAAAAATAATTTGGACCCAACCCCGTCAATTACAGTAAAGTTATTTCCTGCAATTCACACCGGTATATATCCATGAACACAGAAGAGTTAAGCAAGGAACAACAGATCCTGCGCCTGATGCGCAAGACGCTGGGCAACGTAGTCAGGGACGTCACGCCGCTCGGCGGACGTGCCAACCCGCTGACGGACAGCACCATTCAGGACATCAAGGATTGTTTCGGCCTGATCTCGGAGCGGGAAAAGGAACTGGCCGAGAAACTCAACTTCGATCAGGCCAAACCCTATTATGCGGACGGCACGCCGCCGAATACGAACGTCATCAGCTTCGCCAAACCATCCAAAGAGTAGTTTGAAGTTCGAATCCGCTCGTCCTGCACCCGCAAGGGGCAGGCCGCGGCTGCAAGAGGCTGCGCCCCAGCGGCACACGCTCGGCCTGGCAACAACCTTCTGCAACTCAGCACGTATCTCCCGCCGTTCCCTGCGCCGCTTGATCCGGGCTCTCCCGAAAACCCCCTGTTACAAACAGGCGTACAATCATTCCAACAATCAGCCGATGATCACCGGGTGACCGACATGAAAGTTCGCGGCATCGATTTACGTTCCAGTTCGTGGGCTCGCATAAGCGCCGCGATCCGGAATGCCTGTGTGATCTCGCTGCTGCTTGGTGCAACCGGCTGCGGCGGCGGTGGAAGTTCCGGCGCAGTCACTAGCAGCCCGCCGATATCCATCAACGATCCCGTCAACGGCTTCACCACAACGGAAACCTCCATCAACGTCACCGGTTTCGTCAGCCGGCCCGACGGCTCTTTACCGACCGGCACGGTCTATTGGACCAATGGCAGCAGCTCGGGCAGCTCGCCGGTGACCTGCGGCGCTCTTTGCTGCCTGATCGTTTGTGTCGGATCGTGGCAGGCCACGGTCCCCCTGACTGTGGGCAGCAACACGATCAGCGCCACATTCGAGAGCGCGAGCACTTCAGTCACAGGCACGCGCATTCTCGCTTTCGCGGTCTCCGGAAAAGCATACATGCAGGGAACCATCGCGGCCCTGACCTCCCCCGATGTGATGGTCTCGCGCACAGACCCCGCCAGCTCCACGTTATACGGCGCGTACCTGGATGCGTCGGGAAACTACACCTTCACCGGATTGCTGGCGGGCAGTTATACGATCAACCCCTATCTCCCCCTGCCGGGATCCCCCACATGCCTGACCTTCACTCCGGCAAGCAGAACGGTTTCCGTCTCTACAACAGACATCACGGGGCAGGATTTTGCGGCAACCACCGCTTCGCCTTGCTACTCGATTCAAGGGCAGGTCACCTATAACAGCGTTGGCGTTGGCGTCAGCGGCATCAGCGTGTATATCCAGAACGCCGCCGGACAAAGCACCTACAGAACCACCGATCTCTCCGGCGTCTACCAATTCAATTATCTGGCGCCCGGTAGCTACACCATCGCCCCGCTGTCCTGCACTTTTGCGGGTTGCATCACGTTCTCCCCCGCGAGCCTCACCGTGTTCATCGTGAACACCAGCGTGACCGGCCAGAATTTTGTTGTGCTGTACTGACGGGCCGCGCCTCCCCCTTTCTGCCGGAATACGAATCGCCCGGTTCTTCCCGACCTGGCCTGCGCTTCCGCCCCTCTCCTTATATCGTTTAGTTATGACGATGTAACAAACAAGTATTTCCACGGCATATGGGACACGGCTAGACTTCGCAGCAAGTTGAATGACTCAACTGCCCAACCACGGAAAGGAAGGTTTCATATGTCCACGCTGAAAGACAGATTCGAAGATGTGCCCGACAACTGGAAGGTCCTGCGCCTGGCGGCAGGGGACACGCCTGATCGCGTCAAGCTGCCGGTCGGGCCGGTGCTGGTGCCGCTGGCGGTATGGCAGGCGCGCCGCGCCGAGCTGATCCGCCGCGAGTACGACCATGGCTGGCCGCTCGGCGTCTGGCTGGGTACCGAAGAAAGCCCTGCGGCCATCGAGCACGACATCGATGACTTCACCGTGGTCGGCGTCGAGCCCGACAAGAGCGGCAGCCGCTACCTCGGCGTGTGGCAGGCACTCGAGACTTTCGGGTATCGCGGCACGCTCACTACCACGCCGGCGTAACGGGGCGGCCAGGGCCGGGCAAACCGGCCCGCGCCGCCGTTTGCGGGTGCGCCGCAACGATACCCGCACCCAGGGGAAAAGAGCGGCGGCGTCGATGCCGCCGCCTTCAAACCCCGTCCCCAGCCAAGGCAATCCGCTTCAGCAAGACTTCAAACTCATCGACAGGTTCCGCCTTGCCAAACAGGCATCCCTGGAAATTGGTACAACCGATTTTCGTGAGAAGCTGCCGCTGTTCTTCGGTTTCGACGCCCTCGGCGATGACGTCCAGATTCAGGTTTTGCGCCATCGCAATAATGGTGCTGACGATGACCTTGTCGTTGCTGTCTATCGTTATGTCGCGCACGAACGAGCGATCGATCTTGAGTTGATCGAGCGGCAGCTTTTTCAGATACTGCAAGGACGAATATCCGGTACCAAAGTCATCGAGCGACAAGCGGACACCGATTTTCTTTATTTCGTTCATGGTGACAATCGTGTTCTCGATGTTCTCCAGCAACAGGCTTTCCGTCAGTTCCAGCTTGAGCAACCTCGGATTGATGGCATGGCGTTGCACCAGAGACTGGATCTGCGCAACGAAATCAGTCTGGCGGAATTGTTTGGCGCTGACGTTCACTGCGAGAATGAGGTCGCGAGTAAGCAAGTCCCCTTCCCACGCCTTGAGCTGGATACAAGCGGTATCCAGCACCCATTGCCCTATGGGCAGAATCAGCCCGATTTCTTCAGCCAGCGGAATGAACTCGGCAGGAGCAACCAGCCCACGCTCCGGGTGTGCCCAGCGGATCAATGCCTCGGCACCCAATGTCCGATGCAAGCTGTCGACCTGTATCTGGTAATGCAACTGGAATTGTCCGTTCTTCAGCGCGAGCCGCAACTGCGATTCGATCGCCGCGCGGGCATCTATCGTTCTCTGCATCTGCGGATCAAAGAAGTGCAGGGTATTGCGCCCGAACTTCTTGGATTCGTACATGGCGATGTCGGCTTGCCTGAGCAGATCGTCTATCGATTGCGGCCGGTCATCGAATAGCGTGATACCAATGCTGGGCGTGCAGCGGTTGCCGCTCAAGGGAGCCTCATATGGGAGGTTGAGCGCGGCGAGTATCTTGTTGCCCACCGTCTCCGCATGCGCCGCGGCCTCCATTGCGTCCATGCTCAGGTCCTCCAGCATGACCACAAATTCGTCGCCCCCGATACGCGCCACCGTATCGCCATTCCTCACGCAGCCCTCCAAACGTCGCGCGACCTGTTGCAGCAGCAAATCGCCGCTGTCGTGCCCTAGTGTGTCATTGATGGCCTTGAAATTATCCAGGTCGATGAACAGCAGTGCGCCGGCTTTGCCGCTACGCGCACTGGCAGCCAGGGCATGCTTGAGCCTGTCCATGAGCAGGCGCCTGTTGGGCAGCTGCGTGAGCGGATCGTTGGTTGCCAGTGATTGCAATTGCTGGTTCAGCTCCTCCAGCTGGTCATTCGCCTGTTTCAGCTCCGCCCGGGAATTATTCAACTCGGTGATATCCCGCCCCACACCCAGCACCGAAGTCACATTGCCCGCAATATCCCGTTCCGCTGTCAGCCGGATGTGGCTATAAATCACCGTCCCGTCCTTGCGCGGCCACTTCAATTCGAACTGAGCATTGTTTCCCGTCGAAAGGACCTCCCTGATCTTGGCTTCATAGATCTCGAAATTTTCGCCACCCGGGATCTCCGAGGGCCTCTTGTTCAACAGCGCTGCCTCTCCCCCCTCGGTGATACGTCCGAAAGCGGGGTTAACGTAGGCGCGACGGCAGTCTCTGTTGTAGCGAGCAATGGTATCGGGAGAGTTCTCTATCATCGAGCGCAGATCCTGCTCGCTGCTTGCCAGCGCCGCCGTCCTCTCCTCCACAGTGCGCTCAAGAGATGCGTTGATTTCGTTGATCTGCTGAATCTTCTGGTTGATGGCGTCGTTCATCGCAATAAAGCTCTGCGTGAGATCGCCCAATTCGTCGCCCCTCGCCTTCTCCTTTTCCAACTGCCCAAGCTCGTTGCTCAGATCCCCGGTTGCATCCCCGGCCACACTCCGGAAAATCCGGCTGAGCGTCGTCAGCGGCTGTGAAATGGAGGTGGCGAAATACCAGGCCAGTGCAAAAATGAACAGCAGGCTGATAGCCGCGATCAAGCCCAGTGTCTTGACCATCTCCCATGTATTCTTCTGGACGATGCTTTTGGAATAAAGCGCAGCAATGGACCCAACGGGTTTGTCGTCGTCGTGAAGCGACATCAGACTCTGGTAATAGCCTTCGCCATCTATCGTTATCTCGTTCAACAATTTCCCGGATGCAGCGGCACTTTGCTTTGCATTGCTCCAGTCCGGATTCCGGTACGCGGGCAAACTGCCGACACTGTAGCCCTGCGGAATAAACACATTGACGCGGGTATCGGTCAACCGGGAAAGCTGGTCGACAAAGGGTTGGTCGAGCGGATGCTGCATGACAACCAAGCCAAGTTGCTTCATCCCCTGCTTCCCGCTGGATGCATCGAAAGACTCGCCCATGACAGGAACATAGCTTTCTATCACCAGCATCCCGTTCTTGACGGCGTAATGCATGCTCTCCTGCCGGGGCAGCGGTCCTTCAAATTGCAGACCGATCTTGGGAGCGGAAGTTGTTGCGCGCAGATTCTGTCTGCTCAGCTCTTCGCCATCCCTCAAGGTGGCAGCCTGGATCACCGTCGCACGCGAGTGCTCGACAAATCCAACCTGCTTGCTGTTGCGGTCGAACAGGGCAAACGAGATCAGGCGGCCCGAGGAATCGTAGATCGCGATGCGCGAAAGCTGCGCGACCCGCCCTATCTTGTAAGTATCCTTCACCAGTTGCTGGTAGGTGCTGAATAGCGTCTCGCGATCGATGCCCAATTGCGAATATTGCGCGAGGTACCAGATGGTCGATCCGAGATTTTTCTGGTTCGCCAATTGGCGCGACGCAGTCAAAAGATTTTCTTTGCGATTGGCCAGCTCTTCTTCTATCACACTGGATGCTTTGCGCAGATGAGCAAAGGACTGATCCATATTCTGCTGGCGGACCACCAGTGAAACCGTCAGCAAAGTAATCAGCGCCACCACAACGCTGATGGCAACTGCACTGAGCAGCAGCTTGTCTTTTAGCCGTTTGAATTTCATGGTGCCGGCTACTTGCCTTTCCCCGGAGTATAGGAAAGGACGGGCTTGAAACCTGCGGGAGCGGTTGTCGTATCGAACGGGTATGTCGCCTGGTTGCCATAGTCGACTAGTCCCAGTTTTACCAGGATGGTATGCGGCCACTCTTTGCTTCTTCCCTCCAGGAAGCTCACCGCAGCATTGGTGACTACCCGTGCCTGACTGACACCCTTGGTATCGACAGAGGCGACGATTTCCTTGTTGCGGATAAGTCCGGCAATCTCACGGGTCAGGTCATAGGCAACGATCCGTATCCTCTTGTTGAGGCCCGCGAGCTTCAGCGGCAGAATTGCCGCGGGTGCGCAGCCGGTGCAGCCAAGGATGTAATCGAGTTTCTTGCCGTGTTCGGCAAGCAGCTGTGCCGCCAGTCGCGACTGTTCGATCCGGTCGCTGTCACCGTACTTGATATCGACGATGTTGACCTTGATCGCGGCCTTGGCCACCGCTTCGCGCGTACCTGCAACTTCGCCCTTGACCCATCCCGCATCCCGCGGACCGGGCAGCAACGCGATATTGATCTCCTTCAGCCCGCGCCGTTGCGCGTCGCGAATCACCCATTCCGTGGCGTCGACACCCATGCCCTTCAGCGACGTGGTCACCTTGATCGTCAGGTCGTCGCTGGTACTGTCGTTGGCCAACTCGAACACCGGAATGCCCAGTCTGCGCGCTTTGGCAATTGAGACGTTATTCGCCGTCAGACTGAGCGGAGAAATGACAATGGCGTCGTATTTCGCCGCAATGACATCATCCATCTTGCGCAACTGCCCGATCATGTCGTCGTAGCCATTCGCCGGAAAGATATCCACCGCGACACCCAGCCGTTTGGCTTCGCTGATCACGCCATAATCGCAACCCACCCAGTACGGGTCCTTGATATGCGGAAACAGAAAGGCAATGCGCCAGGGTTTGCTTGCCCTGTCGGTCATGGTGTAACGGTCATCCACCACGCGCCCGCTCGCCAATGCCTCGTCCGCCGTGCCATCGGGTTTGACGGGCGGGTAAATGGAAAATACCGGAATGGGTTCAAACGAGCCGACAACCTGTGCCGGTGCAGTGTCCGCCGATGCGCGAACGGCGAGTGCGCAGAACATCAAAGCGACCATGAAAAATTGCCGCAAGCAATTGCTGCCGAGATCGCTGAAGAAATTCATTGCGCACACCGTTTTGGTTTTGGATGCTCTAATAACATGTAAGGTGCCCATGGATTATATTTGCAAAGAGCAATGCGCCGCAGGCTAATTAGACTCATATTTATCCGGTGACTGGTACGCGTCAAATGTGCCCGCGACTCGACACATGCGCAATTGGTTTTGGTAATGCCCCTATTTTTGCAAAGAGATTATTTCCGGGATGGATCCGGCCTTGCCGGCATTTCATTAAAAGGGAATAACCCCGTTACAATTCAACATGAATATGATTTACGACATGCCGCTGTACCGCCCGCCCTCCGAGGGCGACAACCTGATCATCCAGGCCACGCTGGGCTGCAGCTTCAACCAGTGCAGTTTCTGTGCCATGTATCGCAGCAAGGATTATGTCGAACGCCCGCAGGCCGACGTGTTCGCCGACATCCGCACAGCCGCGGCAGACTGGCCGGATGCGCAGCGCGTGTTCCTCGCCGATGGCGATGCACTTGCTCTCCCGACCGAACACCTGCTCGCCATCCTGCACGAACTGGCGGCTGCGCTGCCGCGGCTGACGCGCGTTTCCTGCTATGCCACGCCCGGCAACCTCCAGCGCAAGAGCGCCGAAGAACTGGCCCTGTTGCGCGAGCACAAACTGAGCCTGCTCTACTTCGGCCTCGAATCCGGCTCCGACCTCATCCTGAAAAAGATCACCAAGGGCGCCACGCAACGGCGCATGGCCGAAGTGCTGCACAAGGCTCACGCCAGCGGCATGAAAGTCTCCGCCACGGTCATCCTGGGTCTTGGCGGCATGCAGCACAGCGACGAACACATAGACGGCACCATCGCCCTGCTGAACAGCGCACCCGTCACCTACCTCTCCACGCTGCAACTGTATCTGGACGAAAGCATCGCCGAAGAATTCCACCGCAAATACGGCGAGCCGTTCGAGATGCCGGACGACCTCGCGATACTGAAGGAACAGGAAAGACTCATCAGCGGCCTCAAACCACCACAGCCGGTCATCTTCCGCTCCAACCATGCCTCCAACGCGCTGGCGCTCGCCGGCAACCTGCCCAGAGACAAAGAGAAACTGCTGCTGCAACTGCGGGAGGCGATGGCCGGGCACCGGCCGCTGCGCCCGAATTACATGCGCGGGCTTTAATCTGCCCCATTTAAGTCGGCTCTTCGGAAAGTAGTGTGGAATTTTCCTTTGGATACCTGCCATTCAGGTGCCGGAGCGGAAGATGGCGACCTTTAGCGAGAACATGGTGAAACCGAAGGAGTGGTTGGCAAGTTGGCAGAAGAGCATTCTTTAAAATCTGACCAATAAAGTGTTTCTCATAATTGACAATTTTGCCTTTATGTATACAATGAGAAACACTATGTCAGAACTTACACCCATTATTGCAAACACTGCAGCAAACAAACTCACAGAACTTGGGAAGCAGATTCGTGCGCATCGCAAAAAGCTACGAATCAATGCTACTGCAGCGGCAGAGGCTGCCGGGATGTCGCGCGTAACCTTATACCGAATCGAAAAAGGCGAGCCATCGGTCGCCATGGGAGCGTATTTCAACGCCATGATGGCCTTAAACATTGACTTCGGCATCATCACTCCCGCCAAATTGACTGCCAATGAAGTTGATGTTGATCATCAAGGTTGGATTCCCGCGCGCATCCATCTGTCTGACTACCCGCAGCTCAAACAACTTGCCTGGCAAGTACATGGTACCGATGAATTGACACCAGTTGAAGCTCTGAGCATTTACGAACGCAACTGGCGCCACGTGGACGTGCAGAAGTTAGATCCGCATGAGAAGCAGTTAGTCGATGCCTTGCGCACCGGACTTGGTGAGTCGGCAAGAAATGTTTAGACGGCCACATCACCAACGGATTGCTCATGTCCTTGACGCCCTGAATGGTCCTCTGTTGAAGGAGAATAACTGTCTGTTTGGCGGTGGCACCGCAATTGCACTTCGATATGGCGAATACAGAGAGTCGGTTGACATTGACTTCTTGATTTCGGATGCTGCAAGTTATGGCAATCTGCGTCAGCTAATTACAGGTGCAAATAACCTATCCGCCATAATGCGCGTCGGCGCAAATCCGTTGGTGCAAACCCGCGATATACGCGCTGACAAGGACGGCATACGAACCATGTTGATGGTAGAAAATCAAGCTATCAAATTTGAGATCGTTCTTGAGGGGCGAATTGAACTTGCAGTGCCAGGAACCCAGGACGAAATTTGCGGCATTGCCACTCTTACGCCTTTGGACATGGCGACGAGTAAGTTACTTGCCAATTCTGACCGCTGGTATGACGATGGAGTATTCAGTCGAGACATCATTGATCTTGCCATGATGAATCCACCGTTGGCTTTACTGCGTTCAGCCATTGAAAAAGCTGAAACGGCATATCGACAAGCTATACGCCAGGATCTCGAGAAAGCGATCAGTCGCCTGCAAAGCCGTGATGATCGGCTTGAACGATGTATGCAAGTCATGGCGATGGAATTGCCTAAAGCAGCTGTCTGGCAGCAACTTCGGAAGCTGCGCAGGATTCTGAAGTAAGTTGCCGGTAAATATTCCGGCCCCACCTCACACTGAAATCCGAGCTGTGCCACAACAAAGTGGACCTTCAGTAAGTTGTCCTGAAGGCTGGTTTCCACACTGTCATCTGCAACTTCATGAAGCGACGGCTGTCCATCATCCGCTTCGGCCGTATCGCATGCACTGGCTTCGAGACTGGCCGCCAGGCGGAAGCAGCTCCTTGAGCAAGACAATTGATCATTCGTGGCCTGCCCCAAATCGCTTAAAATAGAAACCTCTATGGAAACATTGCTGCAACGCCATCTTCAGGACGACATCGACGAGATCACACTGATCGCCGGCCTCGTATCCAGGATCCGCCCAAAAAAGTCCTCGCAGGCTGTTCATGCGGAACACATGATAGGCGCGCTTTGCCACATACTCGGGCGGCGGCCGGACTTGCGCGCCTCGCTGCGCGGTGCGGTGCTCAAGTTGCTGGGCGCCCACAAACCGGTTTCGCTGTATGTGGAATCAGGAATACTCCCCAGTACCGGATTCTTCACGGAACTCTACCGGCGGGTGAGCCACAAGATACTGCCGGAGGCGATCGACCCCAATTACCTGAAAGACCTCTTCGCGCTGGTCTTCACCCGCGATAACGATGAAGTCTGGGTCAACGCCGTGCCGGATGCCCGCTGGCTGGAGCTGCTGGAAGCGCTGCGCTTCGACGAGCAGGCTGCCGAGACTGACCTGCCCTCGCCAGTGCGCGGCATCCTGGATGCGGTGCTGGTGCTGTCATACCGCATCTCTTCCATCGGCCTGGAGCCGGAGCTGATACGCAACGAACCGTCTCTGGACGAATTCGCTTCGCCCTTCCTCACCCAGAACGATGAAGTCGGCGAATACCTGGAGCAGTTCGCACTGGCATGGGCGGACGCCTCACTCGAGTTCCAGGACGAACGGCACATCCTGGTATTGCTGGACCAGTGCGCGCAGATCATCCAGAAGATCCGGCGCACCGCGTCCCGTTCCGGCACCAGCATCAGCCTGACCTTCCTGTTGCAGCGGCTGACCCAGCAACTGGAACGCATGGAAAGGCTGCTCGCGATCCTCACCGCACTGCGCGAGGAGAAAAGCGGCGAACGCGCACTCCCGCTGTTCGTGGACTTGTTCAAGACCCTGGTCAGCGGCGAATGCCACAAGAACGATGTGAGGCGGCACTGGCGGGAAAGCCTGGAACTGCTCGCATTGCGCGTGACGGAGAACGCCAGCCGCACCGGCGAGCATTACATCACCAGCACGCGGTCGGAATATTTTGCGCTGCTGAAGTCGGCCATGGGTGCGGGGCTGATCATCGCCTTCATGGCGGTGATCAAGCTGCAGTTTGCAAAAGAACACCTGCCGCCGCTGACCGAGGCACTGCTGTTCAGCCTGAATTACGGTCTGGGCTTCATGCTGATCCACATCCTGCACTTCACCGTCGCCACCAAGCAGCCCGCGATGACGGCTTCGGCCATCGCCGCCAGCATCAGCGAACAGGGCGGCAACAGCCGCGACATGGAAAGCCTGACCAGCATCATCGCGCAGACATTGCGCAGCCAGCTGGCAGCGATCCTCGGCAACGTGCTGGTGGTGATACCGATGGCCATGCTGATCGCCTGGGGGGTGATGCAAGCGACGGGCGTGCATTTCATCTCGCCCGAAAAAGCCCATCACCTGATGGAAGATATCAACCCGATCCACAGCCTGGCAGTCTTTTATGCCGCCATCGCCGGCGTATGCCTGTTCCTGTCCGGGCTGATCGCGGGCCACCACGACAACCTCGCCATGTACAACCGCATCCCGCAGCGACTGAAGCAGCTGCGCTGGCTGGAGCGGCTGCTGGGCAAGGCACGCTTGTCGAGGGTGGCCGACTATGTGGAAAACAACCTGGGCGCATTGGCGGGGAATTTCTACTTCGGCTGCATGCTGGGCGGCATGACTGCGATCGGCGTACTGTTCGGCCTGCCAGTGGATATCCGGCACATCACGTTCTCTTCCGCGTACCTGGGGTTCTCGCTGGTCGGGCTCGATTTCACGATGCAACCGCAGGAACTGTGGCTCGGCGTGCTCGGCATCGCGCTGATCGGCCTGACCAATCTGGTGGTCAGCTTCACCCTGGCGCTCAGCGTGGCGATGAAAGCGCGCAAGGTCACTTTTACGCAAAGGCGAGCCTTGCTGCAAAGCCTGGGCAGGCGCTTCCGGCAGAAGCCGGGAGAGTTTTTGCTGCCGCCTAAAGCGCAAAAGGTAGATGATTCGGACGCCCATTGAAAATGGAATGGCGCTCACCGGGAAGCTGCCCAAAGACAAAGAAAAGCCGTTGCTGCAACTGCGTGAAGTGATGGCTGGGTATCGGCTGCTACGGCCGCGTTTCATGCGCGGGCTTTGAGGTTATCCTTGGCGGATACCATCATCTTGCCTGAAAGTATTAATTGCGACCACGGTATTATTGGTATAGCATCAAAACAATTAATAAGAATGTCGCGATTAATACTTTCAAATGCGCAAAACCGATCTTCATCCTGATCTGCAACGAACCTGCGTACCTATTCCGGAACGCTCGGGATGCTTTGCAGTAGTGCCGCCCCCGGCGCCTGTCACCGTCAGCGTCCCGTCCTGTCATGGACTTCTGCTGCTCGCTCAAAGGGAGCTGGAACTGCTGGCCGACACGATACACAAGAACCAGCATGACGCCGATCTGCTGATGCACATGCTGAATCGCCGCGAGGCCGTCGACAGCAGCCAGATCGAAGGCACCCACACCAGTTTCGACGGGTTGCTGATACACGAGATCGAAGCAGGAACGGAAGATGAAGTTTCCGATAGCGATGCAAGCGCAACGCTGAACTATGTGCGCGCCTTCGTAATGGGCGCGCACGAAGTCGAAGCCCGCGGACAAGCGGCGCTGGACCTGAATCTCATCCGCAACCTGCATGCACAATTGATGGCAGGGCAAACCCGGTATGCGCCCGGACAATGGCGCGACCGGCAGAACTACATCGGCTTGCGCATGGAAACGGCGCGCTACATTCCACCACCGCCCGGCGAGATTCCGCGCCTGATGGATGACTTGAACGGACTGCTGCAATACCAGCCGGAAGGCGTCGCCACTGTATCCGTACTGCTGCGCGCCGCGATCGCTCATGTGCAATTCGAAGCCATCCACCCCTTCCTCGACGGCAACGGTCGCACCGGCCGCCTGCTGCTGCCGCTGATGCTCAAGGCAGAAGGCAAGCCGCCCATTCATCTGGCATCGTTCCTGAAACTGCGCCAGCGGGAATACTACGACGCGTTATTGCAGGTGCAGATCCGGCTGGAATGGGAACCCTGGATACGCCTGTTCCTGGAAAGCGTGATCGCCTCTTGCCGTCACACCACAAAACTATTCGATGGCCTGCAAGCTATTCACCAACGCTGGCAAGGCATGCTGACCCAACAAGCCAAGCGCCGGCACGCCACAATCTGGAAAGTCGCCGAGTTGCTGCTGGGGCAGCCCGTGGTCACCGTCAACACCATCACCCAGCGTCTGGGCGTCAAATTCCCCGCCGCCAACGACGCAGTGTCTGAACTGGTTGCACTCGGCATCCTGCGGCCAGCCACCCAGCAAAGAAGGCACCGGGTCTTTCACGCCCACGAAGTGATGAACGTCCTTTACACCGGCCTCGACGCGATAATTGAAGATGTGGAACGGCACACCAGAATCGATGCATGAGCCGAAGATCGATTCAGACACGGCAACACCGCAAGCGCTGGGCATTTCAGCAGAGCAATCGGCGGTTTGAAGAAACAATTGCGATGCCGACCCTAAATCACGCATGACCAATCTGGCGGTCAGCTTCACCCTGGCGCTCAGCGTGGCGATGAAAGCGCGCAAGGTCACTTTTACGCAAAGGCGAGCCTTGCTGCAAAGCCTGGGCAGGCGTTTCCGGCAGAAGCCGGGGGAATTCTTGCTGCCGCCGAAATCGCAGAAGGCCGATGATCCTGGAGCCCACTGAGGCCGTATTACATGCGCAGGCTTTGAAGATCAGGCATTTGGCGGAGCAGTAGTTTGATCGGCGCATCCTTAACTCCATCTCGAAGAAGCAATACCCTGCACGGGCTCTGAGCACCGGGAACTGCTATAATTCACAGCAACAAAACTCGCCAAACGGGCAAGTTGTTGTTGGGAGAAAACGATGCAAGTCAGCGCCAGTCTGAACCAGAAAATCGCCCAAGCTGTCCAGACCTCGATGCGGATCGAAGGCTGCAAGCCGGTACAATCTGCTGCGGTCAAGAAGCAGGCACAAGCCCTGATGGAACAGCACCGTGTCCAAGTATCAGTTCACAGAAAGTGACATCTACCTGCCCGGCACCGACATTCCCAAGAACCGCCTGGGAATAGAAACGCCGGACTTGTTGCACGAAGTAGAAGGAACGCTGCTGCAACAGGCTTACACCCGCTTCATCACCGAACTCGATCCTTCCGTCCACTTCGACGAGCATTACTTCAAAGCGCTGCACCGCGACACCTACGAATCCCTGTACGAATGGGCGGGCCTGTACCGCACAGTGGACATGAGCAAAGGCGGTTCGCTATTCTGCCGCGCCGCCTACCTCGAACAGGAAGCCCGCCGCATCTTCCGCGAACTGGAACAAGAGCAATACCTGAAACAGGCCGCGAACCTGACAGAGGAGAAATTTGCCGAACGCCTCGCCCATTACCAATCCGAACTGATCGCCCTGCATCCCTTTTACGAACTCAACGGCCGCATCACCCGCCTGTTCTTCGACCTCATCGCCGTATGCAACGACTACGAACCCATCGACTACAGCCAAGCACTGGAAGAAGGCCCCTCCGGCCTGAATGCCTACGTCGAAGCCTCCATCCTTTGTGTGCAACGCGCCGACAGCAGCAAGTTGCAGCAGATCATCCTGCAAGGGTTGCGGCGAACCGGGGCAGATTGATTGAAAAAGAAATCGTCTCCGGTACTTTAGGTTCACATGCGAACCCAGCAATTGCACGCTTGCATTGCTATATAAATACTTATATATTGCCCGCATGAAACCGCTCAAATTCATCGGTTCAAGCGAAGACGATCTGGCCGAATTCCCCAAGGAAGCCAAAGGGCTGGCGGGGAACGAGCTTTGGCAAGTACAGCTTGGCCTGATGCCGTCGGATTGGAAGCCCATGCTGAGCGTAGGCGCAGGCGCCTATGAGATTCGCGTCCACGTCTTGGGCGAATGGCGCGTGATCTATGTAGCAAAATTCGCCGACGCGGTTTATGTGCTTCATGCCTTCCAGAAGAAGACGCAGCAAACGCGCAAGGAAGATATTGCGCTGGCAGCTGCCCGCTACAAGCAACTCAAGGAGAGTGCAAAATGAAAAAAGAAAAACTCAAGATCACCAAATCCTGTGGCAACGTATTCCTCGATCTCGGCTTCTCGCCGGAGGAAGCCACCATCCTCGCCATGCGCTCTCAACTGATGGGTGAGCTGCGTATCAAAATCCGCGACATGGAATGGACACAGGCAGAAGCCGCACAAGTGCTTGGCATTTCGCAATCGCGCGTCTCCGACCTGATACGCGGCAAGTTTGAGAAATTTAGTCTGGACATGCTGATTACGCTGGCGACCAGAGCGGGAAAGAAAGTTGAATTGAAGATGGCGGCTTAAAAGAGCTTCACCTTAATTTCACATAGAAGAAACATCGCGCCAGCAAGCGTTTATCTATTTCCCTTCCATTCGCATTGACACACCCTGCCTCGCTCAAATAGAGTCTGCCCCACTTGCACTGCGGAAGGGTGGCGGCGCAGCCGCCGGGGACCCGCCGGCGTACCCCTTGCGGGTGAATCTGCACCACGCACATCGCACCGCACGTACGGAGCGAGGCTCACAGCAGAATCCCCAGAAGCGAGGCTGGCGCAAGACAAGCACCCGCACGGCGGGCGACCAGCATTCGAATTGAAGGGGAAGACTTGTCTCACGCATCCAGCACCATCCAACACACCCATCCCCTCCCCCATGCAGGGGGAGGGTTAGGGTGGGGGTAGACTCCATGAGCAATAACCCCCTCTCCACCAGCGAACCCTGGAACCTCGTCGCCAAAATCTACCGCACGCTCAAACCCGGCGGCAGCATCGCCATCACCAGTTGGGCACCCGTGGACCAATCGCCCGCCATGCAAACCATGTTCGGCGCAATGCGCGCCATCAAGCCCGACCTGCCGCAACCGCAACGCTCCGTCACCACACTGGAAAATTCCGAGCGCTTCAAACAAGAGAAGGAAGAAGCCGGATTCCGCAATGTCGAGATACGCAGCGTCACCCAGAGCCTGTCTCGACAGGTTTCATACCCCGCGTTGGCGCGGGGCGTGGATGGATGCAAGGCGCAGCGCGCTGCCAATGGTCACTCCATTGGCGAGCGGTGCAACGCAGCAGACACCGCGCCCCGCACCAACCCGAAGGGCCACTCTCCTGCGGGCGCATTGCGGCATTGCGGCCTGCTTGTGGAGAATAACTACACTGCGCAAGCCGCGCCTTGCACTGCATCCCGCAGGAGAGTGGCGCGGGGTATGAAACCTGTCGAGTCAGGCTCTTGGCCTTCCCCGTCGGCACCACCGCAGAATTCTGGGACAACATGGTCAAGGGCAGCGCACCGATACAGATGATGAAGAAGGGATTGGGCGAAGAGTTGTGGCGCGAGAAGGAAAAACTCGCGCTGGCTTGGCTGGAAGAGACTCTGCCTACGCTGAAGGGGCCGCTGACTTCGGATGCTTGGTTGGGGGTGGGAGTGAAGTGATGGCTGCAAAGAAAGCGCAATCTATCTCCGATTATCTTAACGACGATAAGAACTAGTGCAATCTAACTAAGGAAGAACTATGAGTATCAGAGGCGCAGAATTTCGAAAATCAGATTTACAAGTCCATTCTCCACGCGATGCTGGCTGGGATGGTGCGCGCCCTGAAGATGGGCTAACCGCACCAAATTCCACGCAGATACAAAATGCCAGAGAAACATATTGCAGAAGCTTTATTGGCAAATGTATTTCAGAAGATCTTCGAGCTGTCGCAATCACTGATCATCACGAAGGCATTTATGCTTACATCGCAATTCAGACTAAAGTTGCAATGGAACAGACGTCAGGGCCAATAGATTTATGGATATTCCCTGGCATGGAAATCACCTGCAAAGATTCGTGTCAGGCGCTCGTTCTATTTGACGCTGACTTACCGCAAGTTTTGTTTGAGAAGGCCAGAGGAAAGTTAGGGCTTCCCGCAGAGTGTGGCGTAAATAACGCAAAAGGAATTCAGGTCGAGCCCCTCGCAAAAAATATTGAGGAAGTACAACCGCTGCTCGACTCTGACGGCGAATTACATGGGCGCTTCATTGTGTTGCCTCATGTTAAACCTAGTGGACACAAAACCGTATTACGGGAAGGTTTCCATATGCGCTTTAAGGATATGCCCTATGTTGGCGGGTACATGGATAAGTGCTACCCACATCAATTGAAGCCCGGCGACAGAAGAATTCTTGAGGGAGAAATTCCTGCTTGGAGTTCTGAAAAGCGGGGTGTAATTTCCACATCAGATGCACGACATGCGGATTTTCGAGATATTGGAAAACATGCAAGCTGGATTAAGTTGGCCACGCCAACAGCAGAGTCCATCCGGCAAGCGATGCTTGCACCCGATTCCAGAATTCGCCATGACGACCCAAAACTGCCAAGCGTAGTTATTAGTTCAATCACAGTAACCGGTTCAAAATATTTAGGTGATGGCACGTATTCGTTCAATCAGCAGATGAATTCCATCATAGGTGGGCGTGGTGCTGGAAAGTCTACGCTACTTGAATACGTCCGATTCGCACTTGGTTGCTCTGCCCTAGACAATGTCGCCCCAACTGCATCAAATGCGACCACAAGGCTTTCAGAAATCCTCGAAGGAACACTTGACCCCAATTTTGGAACAATCACACTTGACATACTACTGAATGGTGCAGCAGTAAAAGTCATTCGGCAGATGTCTAAGCGTAGCGTTATCACTGTACATGCAGACGGCACTGACACCTTAAGCACTGTAGATGATGTAAGAACTCTTATTCCGACCCAACAATATCGGCAGGGTGAACTATCTGACTTAGCGCACGGCGATGCCGAAAAACGGCTTCTTGACCTCATTACTGGTCAAGCAAAACAACGATTAAGTGAAGTTGAAGCAAAGCTCAAAAAAAATGCACAGGGACTCTCAGAGTTTCTAGCAAAGGCAGTCCGACTATCTGCGGCACGTCAATCCCGCTCACATGCAGAAACCCATATCAAACTTCTGCGTGCGCAAATTGATAATCTAAAGAAGCAAATATCAACTGCGGGACAAGCACCTACGCCTGCTGTTGAAAGTCACGACAAATACTTGCGCCAACAGGCAGCACTAACCTCAACTCGCGCAACTCTAACTAAGGGGCTAGCTCAGATACAAAAGGGGCTGGATGACTTTATTAAGGAGATTAGTCAAGTTTCTGCTGACCAACCTCTATTTGATGACTCTGCCGAAATGAAGAAGGTATTCGACTCATTAACCATTTCCCCCGATTCGCAGTTGAATATACTTAACTCACATAAGAGCCAGATTACCATGTGGTTTGGCAATCAAATACTTCAACTTGAAAAGGCAGAAGCCGAATGGAATCCAAAATTCCAACAGCATCTTATTGAATATGAAGAGCAGAAAAAGACGTTAGCAGGCAAGCAATCAGTCATAGAAAGTCTTGAACAGTTGAGCTCGCAAGAACGAGATGCCACAAAGCAGCACGAGATTGCGGTCAATGAAGAAGCCGAATTGCGTGATGCTGACGCACAGTTGAATACATTAAGAACGGAGCGCACCTCACTTCAGTCCGAGCTCACTTCAATTGTGTCTGACCAGCTTATTAGAATTGAACAAGCATCTTCTGGGTTGGCGAACGGCAAACTTGCCGTCGAACCTGACACTACAAATGTACTCGATGCAATCACAAAAGCGTTTAGCCTCCCTCAAATGCGAGAGGCTAGGCTGCAAGCCATTCTGAAAACAGTAATTGACGCTGAGAATAAGTCAACCAAGTGGAAAGAAATTCAGGATGAAATGCTTGAGCTACTCAAGTGGAAAGAAGGGGCGCCCACCGAGAAAGGAACACCACCTTTGACACCTATTCTCCAGAGCGTATTGGAAGACAGTTTCATGGAGAGACTTCGTGAACACATTTCTATTGATCGCGTATCGTTGCTACTCATAACCATTATTCGACCAAGGGCTGACATATTTCATGTGCGCGGCGGTACTCAAATTGAGTTCCGAAAAGCCTCGCAAGGTGAGCAAGCCGCGACTCTATTAAACATTTTAATGAACCAATCAAATGGCCCCCTAATTATCGATCAGCCGGAAGAGGATTTGGACAATAAGATTATTAACGAGATTATTCGAACCATCTCAAAATCCAAAGATGAGCGACAACTAATACTAGCAACACACAATGCGAACATTGTTGTAAATGGAGATTCTGAAAACGTAATCGAGATAGCTCTCGGCAAACAGAAATCTGCTGGAGCCATTGATGAACAGGATGTCCGCCTATCTATCACTGACACGATGGAAGGAGGGAAGGATGCCTTCGAATTACGCAGAAAGAAATACAATTTCTAATTAAAGGGGCCATGCTCGATTTAGTTTTCGGGAAAAGATGCGATGAGAAACAAAATGGGAAAGGATGATGAGAACGAAAACAATTCAAGCCTGGCCCCTTTAGTCCGAAAATATAATCGAGCTTGGCCTCTTTAGCTTTAGTCAGCCTGCCGCCTTTAGCCACCATCTAAAGTTAACTACCGACCCACATGCCCACCCCACCACCACTCACTGACGTTCAAAAGAGCCGACTTGCATCTCTTGAGCCGGCGCTAAGAATGGCCGTTTACGCGGCTGATTACAAGTTAGCGAAGATCGTTGCCAGCGACATTCAAGAACTTCTTCGTGCCACAGGTCACGAGACTCGGCTTATGAAGGCAAAGAATTGGCTTTTTGAAGCCGCCTTGAACGCTAACGAGCTACACATGGCCGAGGCCGGATTCCGCGGCATACGTAACAAAACCTCAGAAACAACTCGAGTTCACCTTGAGGCGACCGCACTTCTAATTGTGTGTCTACTTAGACAAAAAAGACTTTTGGAAGCCGAACCGCTCATTGCCAAAGCGTTAAAAAGCAAAGCGATCAAGGACCCCATCCGTCGCCGTGATTTTTTGCAAAGCGTAACATCTCGCTTTCAGCTAGAAAGCTACATCTCTGCGATTCGTGATCTCGGCACAGAATCTTTTTCTGCTGAAGCTGTTGATGCGGAAGCAATTGAAGCAGTAAGAACTAAATCAGAAGAAGAACTATATTCTCAGATAGCTGCTGCACTCCCCAGAGAGGTCATCGAGTTCGTGTATAAGGTGGATAACGCAGCGAGGAAGCAACTCACAGTAACGGAAGTACTTTACCTCCCCTCACCAACATCTATAGAAAAGAAGGTCGAGCAAGGAAAGAGTTTTTTCGCGTCCCTTAAATTGGTTATTTGGAAATCACTATGTGATCCACAAAGCGAGATATACAAAGCTTGGTACACCAACGGCATGGCGCAGGTGCTGAGCAAGAAGTACTACGCCATCGTCATTACTTCCGCACTATTTGATCTCGGCTTCGCAGCCAAAGCAGTTGCTGTACCTGCAACGGCACTATTAATGAAGTTGGTTCATCTGACAATTGCGTGGGTAAAAGCTAATCTATCGTCTCTGACTTGGTTGGGAGACGAGCGATGGAAAGCAAAGAACTGTACCGGCACTTGCTGGGGATAAACGAACCGTGGACGGTAGAGC